>Ga0126378_10005054_pt1 | contig 10207 bp, 10 predicted proteins | sample PanSoiMetPlot_23_FD_92587 | JGI IMG/M metagenome (GOLD analysis project Ga0126378, IMG submission 92587) | Tropical forest soil microbial communities from Panama - MetaG Plot_23 | ecosystem: Environmental > Terrestrial > Soil > Tropical forest > Bulk soil | place: Panama | collected 2016-02-17 | reverse complement strand
TCGTTGCTTACGGCTACTTCTTCGAATTTTTCATGGCGGGTTACAGCGGAAACAAGTTTGACGTGTTCCTTGTTCAGCAGCGGCTCCACGGGCCTTACGCTCCGTTTTATTTCGCGCTGATCCTTTGCAACATTCTCACGCCGCAGCTCCTTTGGTCATACAAGTTGCGGCACAACGTTGTCGTGTTGTTCCTCATGTCCATCGTCGTCAATGTGGGCATGTGGCTCGAGCGTTTCGTTATTGTGGTGATCAGTCTCACGCGCGATTTCGTTCCTTCCGCCTGGGGCCGCTACCAGCCCACTTTCTGGGATTGGGCCACGTTCATTGGCACCATGGGCATGTTCGTCACGCTGATTTTCCTGTTCGTTCGTGTCCTCCCGGCGATTTCCATTGCGGAAATGCGCGAGCTCGTGGCTGAGACTTCCGAGGAAGAAAAGTAATGGAGCAGCATCGTTCTCACCTTTACGGCGTCATGGCAGAGTTCGATACTCCGGAGCAGCTTGTTCACGCCGTGGAAAAGGCTCGCGAAGCCGGCTATCGCCGCATGGACGCCTACACACCGTTCCCTGTGGAGGGTCTTCCGCAAGCCATGGGTCTGAAGCGCAACATGGTGCCCTTCATCACGCTTCTTGGCGGCCTGGCTGGTGGCCTCGGCGGTTTCGGGTTCCAATATTGGGCGGCTGCAGTTTCGTATCCGATGAATATCGGCGGCCGGCCGCTCAATAGCTGGCCAGCGTTCATTCCTGTTACTTTCGAGCTGACTGTTCTCGGTGCATCGCTCTGCGCGGTCTTCGGGATGTTGGCGCTCAACCGTTTGCCTCAGCCGCACCACCCCGTTTTCAACGTTGGCCGCTTCGTGCACGCTTCTTCCGATCGCTTCTACCTGTGCATCGAAGCGCGCGACCCGAAATTCCATATCGCCGAGACGGCGCGCTTCTTGCAAGGACTCCACCCGCACCACGTGAACGAGGTGACGGATGACTAGCGCCTCGCGCTTCGTTTTCATGCTGTGCGCCGCGGCGCTCCTGTTGGTGTGCAGCGGCTGTGAACACCTCGCCCAGGACATGGCCACACAACCCAAGAACCGCCCGCTGTCGCCTTCGAGTTTCTTCGAGGATGGCCGTTCGGAGCGCCCGCTGGTGGAAAACACCGTGGCGCGCGGCTCAATCGCGGATGACGACCTCTTCGTACCTAAGGATTCGACCAATTTTCCTCTGCCGGTGAATCAGGCGCTTCTCGACCGCGGCGAAGAGCGCTTCAAGATTTTCTGCACTCCCTGCCACGGTTTGCAGGGCGACGGCAACGGCATGATCTCCATGCGCGGGATGAAACATCCGCCCAGTTTTCATCAGGATCGCCTGCGCCAGGCGCCCAACGGCTATTTCTTCGACAACATCACCAACGGCTTCGGCGCGATGTACGGCTATTCGGCTCAGATTCCTCCGCGCGACCGCTGGGCCATCATCGCTTACGTTCGCGCCCTGCAATTGAGCCGCAATGCCAAAGTGGCTGATCTGCCGGCGGAGCTGCGCGAAAGATTGAATCAAGCCGGAAGTGCGAAAGATACGACGGGAGGCCGCAAGGAATGACTGGGCAGGAATATCAAGCGCCGGAAAGCGTCAGCCGCGTGCAAACCCGCGCGCTGGTGGTGGGCGGTCTGGCCTTGCTGGTCGGCATTGCCGGCGCGGTGAAAGCCCCGGATGCTTTCTTCCAATCCTACCTGGTGAGCTTTATGCTCGTGCTTGGTTTGGCGCTCGGCTCGCTGGCTCTGACGATGTTGCAACACCTCACGAGCGGCCATTGGGGAATCATTATCCGCCGCCCGCTGGAATCCGCCACGCGCACGCTCCCGTTGATTGCAATCTTCTTCCTCCCCATCGCGCTCTTCGGCATGAAGCACCTCTACGCTGCTTGGCTCGATCCGGACAAAATAAAAGAGGAACCGCTCTCCAAGTTTCAGCAGGGCTACCTGACGCACGGCGGCTTCCTGATTCGCGCGCTGATTTATTTCGCCCTTTGGCTGCTGCTGATGTTCGTCTTCAATATTTTGTCGAAGCAGCAAGACGCTAACCGGGATGACCGCGCTCTGCGCCGCCGCCTAAAGATGCTCGCCGGGCCTGGAATTATTCTTTACGTTTTTGCCATGAGCTTTGCGGCAATCGATTGGGTCATGTCGCTTTCTCCGCACTGGGCTTCGACGATCTATGGCTTCCTCTTCGTCGCTGGACAGCTCATCTCTTCCATGGCGTTCATGATCGCCGTGGTCGTGCTGCTCGCGCGCGCGGAGCCTTTTGCCGGCGTCCTTCAGCCGCGCCATCTGCACGACCTGGGAAAACTCCTTCTGGCGTTCGTGATGCTTTGGGCGTACTTCGATTTCTCGCAGCTCCTGATCATCTGGTCCGGCAATCAGCCGGAGGAAATCAGCTTCTATCGGACGAGGCTCTACGGCGCGTGGGGTGTTGTTGCCGTCATTGTTCTCGTCTTTCACTTTGTTGTTCCTTTTTTCCTGCTGCTTTCGCAGGACGTCAAGCGAAACGCCAAGATTCTTCCTCGAATTGCCATGTGGCTGATCTTCATGCGTCTTGTCGACCTCTACTGGATGACGCGGCCCGAGTTCACTTCTCGGGCCGTTCCCACGTGGCTCGACCTGGTGTTGCCCGTCGCCCTGGGAGGGTTGTGGCTTGGCTTTTTCGCGTTTAACTTGAAGCAGTGCCCGCTTCTCCCCCTCGGCGATCCGAAATTAGAAGAGGCCATTGAGCATCATGACCACTGAGCACCCCAAAACCGGCCACACCGCAGGTGATCCCCCTCGCCACACGGATGTTTCCTTCGAAGGAAGCGACATCCAGACGGGGACGATTTACTGGTATCTGCTCGCGCTGGGCTTGGCGACTGCCGCCGCTCTTGTGATTTGCATCTTCATTTTCAAGTTCACGACGAATCTTGCTTCTTCTTCCGATGCGCCGCCACCGCCTTCTCGCGCGGCCATGGGCAGCGACTTGCCGCCCGAACCGCGGCTTCAGGGCATGCCAAGCCACAAGGACGATCCACAAAAGGACTTGCGTAACAAGCTGAAAGCGGACAGTGAGGCCAACGAGAAATTGGAGTGGATCGACAAGAGCGCAGGCATCGTACAGATTCCAGTCAAGGACGCGATGAAAATCATCGCAGAAAAAGGCTTGCCCGGCGCTTCTGCGGCCGCGGCGGAGAAAAAGAAGTAACGAGATGAAGAGAGTCCTTCACATCACGGCATTAGCTCTGTTGCTGGCGGCAACTGCAGGCGCCTTGCACGCGCAAACGATTCCCAGCAACGTCGGCCCGGCAGCCTCAACCATGCCGCCCGCTTTGCAAAACGTCGGCTTCGAGCCTCCGCTCAACGGCCAGATGCCTCTCGACCTGCCTTTTAGGGATGAAACTGGCCGCGAAGTCCAGCTCCGCCAATTCTTCGGCCAGAAGCCTGTGGTCCTCGCCTTTGTTTATTACAGTTGCCCGATGCTGTGCGACCAGATTCAGATGGGTGTCGTCGGCAGCCTGCGGATGATTTCCTTCAATCCCGGCCGCGACTACGAAGTCGTTTTCATCAGCTTCGATGCGCACGATACGCCGGAAATGGCCGCAGCCAAAAAGAAGGTGGCGCTCGGGCACTTTCGCCGCCCTGAAACCGAATCAGGCTGGCACTTCCTCACTGGCTCGCAAGAGTCCATTGAAGCAGCCACGCGCGCAGCAAATTTCCAGTTCCGATTCGATGCCAAGTCCAATTTATTCGCCCACGCCAGCGGCGTGTTGATTCTCACGCCGGATGGGCGCATCTCGCGCTACTTCTATGGCGTCGAGTATCCCGGCCGCGACATGCGACTCGGTCTGGTCGACGCTTCCGCCGGAAAAATCGGCTCGCCTATCGACCACGTTTTGCTGTTCTGCTATCACTACGACCCGTCGAGCGCCACCTACAGCGCTTCCATTCTCAGGATCATCCGCCTCGGCGGTGTCCTCACGATTCTATGCATTGTGGGGGGAATTTTGATTTTCCGGCGCCGCGAACTTCGCGCCGCACAAACTAAGCTTCAAGGAGCCCATTAGCGCCGTGCAGTCGCAATTGCCATTGTATCCGGAGCAGGCCTCCAACTTCGCGCCGAAGGTCGACGGCCTGATGATCTTCCTAACCTCCGTCGCTGCGCTCTTTGCCACGGGCATTACGGTCGCGATCGTCTATTTCTTTTTTAAATATCACCGCAAGCAAGCCAACGCCGTTGGCGTTCCCATTCACGGCGACTCGCGTCTGGAAGCTGCCTGGATCGTCGTCCCCTTAGTCTTGGCATTGGGCATGTTTAGCTGGGGCGCGGTCATTTATGTAGACTATCGCACCACGCCTTCAGACACGCTCAACATCGACATCATCGGCAAACAGTGGATGTGGAAAGCGCAGCATCCCAATGGCCTGCGTGAAATCAACGAGCTGCACGTGCCCGTGGGACGTAACGTCAAGCTCACTCTCGCCAGCGAAGACGTCATCCATGATTTCTTCGTGCCCGCTTTCCGCGTGAAGATGGACGTCGTGCCTGGCCATTACAACACCATGTGGTTTCGGCCCACCAAGCCTGGCCGCTATCACTTTTTCTGTTCGCAATATTGCGGCACGAACCACGCCATCATGGGCGGCTGGATTACGGTGATGGAGCCCACCGACTACGCGGCGTGGCTTTCCGGGTCTTCAGGCGGCGAAGCCAATCCTGTCGCCGTCGGCGAAAAACTCTTCTCGGAAAAGGCCTGTATCACCTGCCACCTGGCCAACGGCACTGGCCGCGCTCCATCACTCAACGGAATGTATGCCGCAAAAGTGCTTCTAGCCGACGGCACAACCGTTGTGGCCGATGAGGCCTACATCCGCGAATCGATTCTCCAGCCCAATGCAAAGATTGTGGCCGGCTACCAGCCGCTGATGCCCACGTTCCAGGGCCAGCTTACGGAGGAGCAAATTCTCGCGCTCACCGCGTACATCAAGTCGCTGCAATCGCAGCCGGTTCCAACAAAAGGTGGGGGAGTCGCCCCGGCAAGGGGCGCTGAAAACGCTCTGGCCGCGCCCACGGAGAAGAAATAGGTTATGAGTCAGACGCCGCCATCAGCAGAGCCGAAGTTTCCGCGGGACCACTATCTCAATGCCACCTACGGCATCAAGTCGTGGCTGCTCACCACCGACCACAAGCGCATCGCGCTTCTCTATCTCATCTCGGTGACGTTCTTTTTCTTCATTGGCGGATTATTCGCCACCTTGATCCGCATTCACTTGCTGACGCCCACCGGCGCACTGGTCACGCCTGAAACCTACAACAAGCTCTTCACCATGCACGGCGTGGCCATGATTTTCTTTTTCTTGATTCCCTCGATACCCGCCGTGCTTGGAAATTTTCTGATTCCGCCGATGATCGGCGCGAAGGACCTGGCCTTCCCGAAAATCAACCTCTTGAGTTGGTATATCTACGTTGTCGGCGGCTGCTTCGTGCTCTATTCCTTCAGCACCGGCGGCCTGGACACTGGCTGGACGTTCTACACACCGCTTAGCAGCGTCTACTCCAATTCTGCCGTCACACCCGCGGTGCTCGGTATTTTTATCAACGGCTTCTCCTCGATCCTCACCGGCCTCAACTTCATCGTCACCATTCACACCATGCGCGCTCCGGGCATGACCTGGTTCCGTTTGCCGCTCTTCGCGTGGGCGCACTACGCCACCAGCCTCGTAATGATTCTCGGCACGCCCGTCGTAGCCATCACGCTGCTGCTCGCCGGACTCGAGCGCATGTTTCACCTCGGCTTTTTCAATCCGGCCATGGGCGGCGACCCCATTCTGTTCCAGCATCTCTTCTGGTTCTATTCGCACCCGGCTGTCTACATCATGATTCTTCCGTCGATGGGTGTGGTGAGCGAAATTATTCCGACGTTCGCACGCAAGCCCATCTTTGGTTATGCCTTCATCGCCGCATCGAGTATCGCCATCGCCGTCATCGGCTTCCTCGTTTGGGCGCACCACATGTTTGTTACTGGGGAATCAACTTACGCTGCGCTGGCGTTCTCCTTCCTAAGCTATCTGGTTGCTATTCCGTCCGCAGTGAAAGTCTTCAACTGGACCTCCACGCTCTACAAAGGTTCGATTTCCTGGGATGCGCCGATGCTTTACGCGCTGGGCTTTATCGGCCTGTTCACCATTGGCGGCCTCACCGGCCTGTTTCTCGCCTGCCTTGGCCTGGACATTCACATTCACGACACTTATTTCGTCATCGCGCACTTCCACTACATCATGGTGGGCGGCGCGGTCATGGGCTACGTCGGCGGGATCCATTTCTGGTGGCCGAAAATTACCGGCCGGCTCTATTCGGAGCCGATGTCGCGTTTCGCGGCGGTCACTCTGTTCGTGGGATTCAATTTGACGTTCTTCCCGCAATTCATTCTCGGATACCTCGGGATGCCGCGCCGCTACCACAGTTATCCGCCGGAGTTTCAGGTGCTCAACGTGTTGTCCACGGCGGGCGCTTCCATCCTGGCGCTCGGCTATTTGCTGCCGATGATTTACCTGACGTGGTCCATGCGCTATGGAAAAGTCGCCGGGCCTAATCCCTGGCCCGCGACCGGGCTCGAATGGAAAATGGATTCGCCGCCGCCCACGGAAAATTTTCACGTTACGCCGGTGGTCGACTGGGAGCCGTACGACTTCAATAATCGGCCAGACCTGGGTTTGGCGGCAGGCAGGCCGCTGGCGCCGGCCCATGGGGACGACTAGAACGTTCGAACGCTAGTCTAATTAAGACGTCCTAATAAGGCTACGTTTCGAAAGCTAATTTAATTGTTTGGCTTACGGTAGCAGTTAGATAAAAAGGGAGCGCCGAGTGCATCGCACCGGAGAACTATACGGGCAATTTCAAACGCTTGAGCAGCAGAAGGAATCCGCCACGCTCGGCATGTGGATCTTTCTGGTCACCGAAGTTTTGTTTTTCGGCGGTCTGTTCCTGACCTACACCATCAACCGCCACGAATTTTTCACTGCCTTCGGAATTGGCAGCAATACCCTGGACATTAAGCTCGGCGGCTTCAACACCGTCGTGCTCATTATGAGCAGCTTGACGATGGCCATGGCCGTCTGGTCCGCGCAAGTCGGCAAGAAGAAACTTGTGAGTGGGTTTCTGATTGCCACGCTCGGCCTCGGCACAGTATTCCTCGGCGTCAAAGTGAAGGAATACAAACAAAAATTCGATCACCATCTCATCCCTGGCCACGGCTTTGATATGACCTACCGGGCGACGCACCCCGCACCCGACGATGATCCGAAAGAGATTGCGGCAGAAAAGGAAGAGGTCGAGAAAGCTTTCGCCTCCGATCCCGACACGAACGCTCACGCGCAGCTTTATTTTTCGCTTTACTTCGGCATGACCGGCTTGCACGCCTTGCATATGATTGTTGGCGCAGGGCTGCTGGTCTGGCTGATTAAAGGATCGTTTCGCGGCCGATTTACGCCGCAATACAACACGCCCGTCGAAATCGTTGGGCTGTACTGGCACTTCGTCGACATTGTGTGGATTTATCTGTTTCCATTGTTGTACTTGATTGACCGGCATCGTTAGAAGAACTGGAGAAGACGTGAAGATTGTCATTCCGAGGAGTGAAACGACGAGGAATCTGCTTTTTCCTTGAGTTTTCACGAAAAGCAGATCCCTCGCTGCGCTCGGGATGACAGGCAAATGGATCTTTGTAGCTAGGAGAGCAGCGCGTGGCTGAACACACTGAGCACACCGAGCACATTGTTTCGCCGGTAACTTACATCGTCATATTTTCGTCGCTGATGCTTGGCACAGGCATCACGGTGTGGGCGGCCTTCCAGAATTTCGCGCAGTTCAACATCGTGATTGCTCTAGGAATCGCCACGATGAAAGCCACGCTGGTCGTTCTTTATTTCATGCACGCACGGTACAGCTCCAAGCGCACACAGCTTGTCATTGTTTGTTCCGTGTTCTGGCTTGCCATTATGCTCGCGTTGACTCTCTCCGACTACCAGACCCGGCACACCCAATCCTTCATGGCCCCTCCAACTGCTGGTTACAGCTCCTTGTCTTAGGGCGAGAGACGCGAGATCGGAGATCGGGCAACCACAACGATAGCAGTCTTCCAGAAGAAGGGCGCAGCATCCCTTCGTGGCGCTCAGGTAAAGCTGCGCGCCTACAAGGGATTGAAGACACCCCTGCCGCGTTCTCATTTTCTCGGGGTGTTTTTGGGGTTGCTTGGTGAAGCTCAGAAGAGTTCCGGCTCACCGAACGGCAGAAGTGTTGGGGGGAGAAGCGAACCGGCCCAGCCCTCAATCCCCTAAAGGGATCCTCGGCTCGCCTCCCCCACCCGTCTTGGGGATGCAACCTCTGCGCCACAGCAAACGCTTTATTTTCAACGCACTCCATGCTATTCCCGCGTAAAAACCTCACCCACTCGCGAAAAATTACCTGCCCATTTTTACAGACTCGGGTGTTGCCTGCGAGTTGGATCAGGTCTTTGCCTAATGCTTGTGGCCCTCTGCGGCGGGGAGTAAACTTTCCGCCTGCATTCCCCAGGGAGGTCTGCTATGCCGCGCACGGTTCGTTGCGGTTTAATTCAGGCGCAGTGTGAGTGGTCGCCGGAAAAATATTTGCTTCCCGACATTAAAAAGAAAATGATCGCCAAGCACGAGGCGCTCATTTCTGACGCGGCCAAGAAAAAAGTGCAAATTCTCGGCCTCCAGGAACTTTTTTACGGCCCGTATTTCTGCGCGGAGCAGGAAACCCGCTGGTACGAGCTGACGGAACGTGTCCCCAATGGCCCGACCGTCACGCTGATGCAAAAGCTGGCGAAGAAACATCAGATGGTGCTTATTGTGCCTGTCTACGAAGTTGAAATGACCGGGGTCTACTACAACACCGCCGCGGTTATCGACGCCGACGGCAGCTTCCTGGGCAAATACCGCAAGCACCACATTCCCCACTGCCATCCAGGATTTTGGGAAAAGTTTTATTTCACGCCGGGGAACGCCGGTTATCCGGTTTTCAACACGCGCTACGCCCGCGTTGGTGTGTACATTTGTTACGACCGGCATTTTCCAGAGGGTGCGCGCATCCTTGGCCTCAACGGGGCGGAAATTGTCTACAACCCTTCCGCTACCGTTGCCGGCCTCTCTGAATATCTCTGGGAGCTTGAGCAGCCTGCTCACGCCGTCGCCAACGCCTATTTCGTCGCCGCTATCAACCGCGTCGGCCTCGAACATCCATGGAAGATTGGCGAGTTCTACGGCAAGAGCTACTTCTGCGATCCGCGCGGGAAACTCGTTGCCCAGGCCAGCCGCGACAAGGACGAACTGCTCGTTGCGGACCTGAACCTCGACGAAATTCAGAAAGTTCGCGACACCTGGCAGTTTTACCGCGACCGCCGTCCGGAATCCTACGGTGAAATCACGCGCACGCGCGCGGCCGAATCCAGCGAAGCCGCTGACTAGAATTATGACTGAGATTCAGAGCGCGGCACTTCGCGCCGAAACCATTCAATCCAGCTCCCTGTACAACAAGGACCTCGCCCCGGTCGATGCCGAGCGCCGCCGCTGGCGCACTTACAACTACGCGGCGCTGTGGATCTCGATGAGCGTCAACATTCCCACTTACATGCTGGCCAGCGGCATGATCGCGGGCGGCATGAACTGGAGCCAGGCGCTCTTCACCGTGTTTCTCGGCAACGTACTGGTGTTGATCCCCATGCTGCTGAATGCGCACGCCGGCGCGCAATACGGCATCCCATTCCCCGTTTTTGCGCGAGCGTCGTTCGGCGTTCTTGGCGCCAACATTCCCGCTATTCTCCGGGCGCTGGTCGCATGCGGCTGGTTCGGCATTCAAACCTGGATTGGCGGCGAAGCCATTAATGCCATGATCGTCGCGCTCGTTCCGAACTGGGAGCATTTCCAGTACGGTGCCGCGGTTTGCTTCTTTCTCTTCTGGCTGCTCAACGTCTTCGTGATTCTTCGTGGCATCGAAACCATCCGCTTCCTTCAGGGCATCTCGGCGCCCTTCTTGCTTCTCATTGGGCTGGCTCTTCTTCTCTGGGCGCGCGGCAAAGCCGGCGGCTTTGGCCCCATGCTGTCCACGCCCTCCAAGTTTCAAACGTTCGGGGAATTCTTCCGCTTTTTTGTTCCTTCGCTGACCGGCGTCGTCGG
>Ga0126378_10005053_pt1 | contig 10207 bp, 9 predicted proteins | sample PanSoiMetPlot_23_FD_92587 | JGI IMG/M metagenome (GOLD analysis project Ga0126378, IMG submission 92587) | Tropical forest soil microbial communities from Panama - MetaG Plot_23 | ecosystem: Environmental > Terrestrial > Soil > Tropical forest > Bulk soil | place: Panama | collected 2016-02-17 | reverse complement strand
TAGGCCAGCGTGACAATGGCCATGCTCGCGTATTCGATCTCGGCAAGTCCCGCCGCTGCGGCGGCGGCATCCGGTCCGTCGAGCTGCCGCACTAGCCGGCTCGCCGGCCGAGCGGGCAACGCCAGGATGACGGCGTCCGAGCTCATGTATTCGGGCGCGGCCGTCGGCCCCATAGTCAGCCGCCAGCCGGTCGGCGTCCTGGCAAGCTCGCGAACGGTCGCGCTGGTCCTGACCTGCGCGCCGCTGGCGCGTGCCACGGCCTGTGGCAATGTCCCGAGGCCGCCGGCAAGGGTCGTGAATACCGGCGGCGGCGTCCCGGCGTGTGGCTCGGCGGCTCCGAGCAACGCCGCCGCAGCCTCCGTGAGCGACCGATGCAGATGTGACTCCTGGGCCAGGCCAGGAAGCGTCGCCTCGAATGACAGCTGATCGGCCCGGCCCGCATAGACGCCGCCGAGCAGCGGCTCGACCAGGCGGTCAACGACTTCGGAGCCGAGTCTCGCCCCGACGTACTCCCCGACCGCGACATCCGCGTCCCTGCGCGTCGCAGGCAGGTCCGCGTCCTCCCTGGCTCGCTCAAGCCCGGCAGACGACAGGATCTGACTCTGCGCGAGCTCGTCGAAATCCGCCGGGACGCCCATGAACTGCCGCCTCGGCAGGGCGCGGAGCTGGCCCCTTGTCCAGATGCTGGCCGCCGTAGTCCCCGGGTACACCAGCTCCTCGCTCAGGCCGACCGCGCGGATCAGGTCCACCCCTTCTGGCCGGCGAGCGAGCAGTGCTTCCGCGCCCGAGTCGATGGCGGCCCCGGCTATCTCCGACGTGGCAAGCTTGCCGCCGATCCGCCGCGATCCCTCGAGCACCGTGACCTCGGCGCCCCGGCCACGCAGGAAATACGCCGCGGCAAGGCCGGCGATTCCGCCGCCGACGACGGCCACGCGGGCGCGGGGGGTCGCTGAGATCACCCATCCACCTTGCCAGAGCCCCCGGAGCGTGGGTCAGGCCGGATCTGAGCCTTGCCCACGCATCGGCTCGCATTGCTCACCGGCTCGCATTGCTCACCAGCTCGCCTTGCTCACCGGCTCGCCTCGTTCCCTGAGAACCTCGCCGCCAGCTCGCCGTCCAGCCGCCCGCGCGCGAGCTTCCTGCCGCACAGGACCAGGGCGAGGTCCTGCGCCGCGCCGGACAGCCGCACGCCAGAACCGAACGACCAGTCAATGTCACTGGCGCGGAGCTCGATCCCGCTCACGTCGGTGCCGAAGTGCTTGCGCGCTTTAGGGGCGGTGATCGCGTCGAGCACGAGGCGCACCCGGTGCTCTGGGACGCGCCTGCCGACACCAAGTGGCACGGAAACGTCGAGGCCATGGATAACGTCGTGCGTGAGCGCGCCCGCATAACCGCCGCCCGGCGGCTTCCATGGGTTCGTGACGTTGTCCCTGAGCGCGCCGAGCAGGTCAACCGTCGGCGCGGCGCCGTCTCGCCGCGCGCACCGGTCGAACATCGCGTCGAAGTTGCCGCGCGAGCGGGTGAGCTCCGCGACGAACCGCGCCGGCGAGTACCTGAACGGCATCGTCACGTGCGCCACGAGGTCACGCACGCGCCAGCCCTCGCAGAGCGTCGGAAGGTCCCAAGAACTGGATGGCAAGGCGGCCAGCATCTCCGCGAGGTCGCTGCGCTCCGCCGCGATCTCGGCAGCCAGATCCATGTCGGTGATTTGCGTGATGGTCATCGTCGTTCCTTCCTGTGCTGTCTCCTGCGTCTGTGCCGCCGCGCGTCAGCCGAGCTTCGCGAGGTAGGCGGCAAACCGGTCAAGCGAGGTTGAGAAACCAGCCCGTGCCTCGGGGCTGCGGAACGCAGCCGGCACGTTCGCCTGGTGGATCGTGACCTCGGTTCGCGTGCCGCCGAGGTCGCGGAAAGTCGATGTCGTGACCACGCCGTTGCCGGGTTCTTCCCACACCAGCCGTTCGGGCTCGGTCACCTCGATGAAGATCGCGCGCGTCGGATAGCGGCTGCCGTCGGTGTCGTTGACCATGACGGTCTCGAAGGCACCGCCCGGCCTGGCGTCGACCGCGATCGTCTCGAGCGGCGCGCTGACGCCCGACGGACCCCAGAAGTGAGTCAGGTGCTCAGGTTCGATCATGCAGCGGAACACAAGCTCGCGCGGAGCCTCGAATACCCGCGTGTAGACGAGCTCGTCCGCCGCCGGAGCGTGGTCAGTCATCTGCGCTCTCTCTTGGTGCTTGCTGTACTCGTCGTGGCCTGGACATCGCGCAGGTGCTCGTCGAGCTTGTCGAACCGCTCCGTCCAGATCTTCTTGTTCTCCTCGATCCAGTTCGCCGCTACTTCCAGCGCCGCTCGCTCGAGGTGGCATGGCCGGAACTGTGCGTGCCTGGTCCGTGTAATGAGGCCGCTGCGCTCGAGGACCTTCAGGTGCTTGGAAATACCGGGCAGCGTCATGGCGAACGGAGCCGCCAGCTCGTTCACCGTTGCATCTCCCCTGGCCAGGCGCGCGACGATGGCTCGCCTCGTCGGGTCAGCGAGCGCGGCGAACGTGATGTCGAGCCGATCGGCAGCGACTGTCATTCCCTCTCCTCGTAGCTCGTCCCCGCGGTTGTACTTAACCATATAGTTAGTTAGCTGTCAAGTTAACTACGCACCAAGGTACCTTCTTTCCGTGGCCGAGACGATCACTGATGAGCAGGATGTCGTGCTCCGCGCAGAGGCGATTGACCTCGTGCGAGGCGACCGGGCGCTGCTTGACCAGGTCAGCGTCACCGTCCGCGCCGGAGAGCACTGGGCCCTGATCGGCCCGAACGGGGCGGGCAAGAGCACGCTGCTGCACGTGCTGGCGACCTACGCGTACCCGACGAGGGGGCGCGTCGACATCCTGGGGCGGCGGCTCGGGCACGTGGACGTGTTCACGCTGCGCCCCATGGTGGGCCTGGTCACCACGCACCATCCAGTGCGATCAGCCAGAACGGTGCGCGAGCTCGTGCTGACTGGCGCGACCGGCACCACCGACCTAGCGGCGAGATGGACGCCGACAGCGGCCGACGTGGCTGGCTCTAACGCCGCGATCGAGGTCATGGGGCTCGCCCGCGTTGCCGGAGCGCGCTGGCCGGCGCTGTCCCAGGGCGAGCGCGCGCGGACGCTGATCGCACGAGCGCTGATGGGCAAACCGCGCGTGCTGCTGCTCGACGAGCCCGCCGCTGGACTTGACCTCGCCGGGCGCGAACAGATGCTGGCCAGCCTGGACGCACTGCGCGACGAACAGCCAGCGCTCGCGACCGTGCTCGTCACCCACCACCTGGAAGAGCTTCCCGCCACGACGTCCCATGCGCTGCTGCTGCGCGACGGCAGAATGCTGGCCAGCGGGCCAGCCGCAGAAGTACTCACCACCGAGCTGATCAGCGCGTGCTTCGACTATCCCGTCGTGATAGCCAGGCAAGCGGGTCGATGGCAGGTCCTGACTGATGGCGGCGACCCAAGGCGGCCTGGCGCCCGCACCGCCAGCGCGACGGCCTGACTGTGCTAGCCGCCCGGCCTTGATGCTCGGCCTGCAGGCGGATACTGCGGCAGCAGGACAGGGCGCCGCGGCTTCTGGTTGAAGTTGAAGTCGGTGATCAAGTTGCCGAGAATCGCGACGTTCTCGCGGACGTCAGGCCTCGGGTCCGGCCGTCCGTCGGTGCTCGGGTTCAGCCGCGCCCCGTGCAAGAAGTCGTCCTCGATGAACTTGTTGTAGGCGTCGAACGACAGCACCTGGTGGTCGATGTAGCCGTGCTTCGCGTACGGGCTGATGACCAGTGCGGGCACCCGGAGGCCGTAGCCTTGGCCGTCCACACGTGGCGGCACGACGTGGTCATAGAAGCCGCCCCAGTCGTCCCAGGTGAGGAAGATCGCCGTGGACTTCCAGTCAGGGCTGCGCATGATCGTGTTGATCAGGTTGGTCACGTAGGCCTGGCCGGTGGCAATGTTGGCCGGCGGATGATCGCTGTTTCCCTGGGTTGGCGCGATCCAAGAGACCGCGGGGAGCGTCCCTCGCTTGGCCGCGCGGTAAAAGGCCGCCAGGTTCCTGACATGGCCCAGCTGATGGGTGGCCTTGACGTCGGTGAAGGCAGGCAGCGGATTCCAGATCGACGGCGTGCCCGCGCCCTGCTTGACGGGAGCGCAACCAGCAACGCTCTCATCTGGGTTGCCGTTGCAGTCGGGCTGCACGCCCTTCTGCACGTAGTAGTTCCAGGTCACGTGGTACTTGTGAAGCAGGTAGGTCAGGTCGGTCCAGGCGTAGGTGCCGAGGCGCTGGCCAAGCCCGCCTCCTCCGGCCGCGCCGTGGTACAAGATCCAGTCGCGCTGATAGCGGCTGAGCTTCGCCAGGCAGGTCTTGAGCGCTTTGCGCTGCCAGGCGCTGATCCCGCTTGGCCGCCGCAGGTTGGCCGGGTTGACGCCGTGCGCGCGCACGCACGCCCAAAAGGCCGCTGACAAGTGGTGAATGCCGCCGTGGACAGGGCTGCGGGTCGGACTCGGGCTGGGCCTCGGAGTGTGGCTAAGACCGGTCCGGTGGTGCCGCTTCGCGTCGCGGTGGCCCGTCACCCGGCTGCGGCTCGATACGGCGCTCTGGCTGCGCGTGGCGTTGCGGCTCTGCGCGGAGGTCTGGCTCGGTGGACTGCCGGGCGTCGGGCCTCCCTGACCGCCGATGTAGGTGTGGCAGCTAAACGGATTCTTGTTCTTGCACAACGCGGCCCACTCGCTCACCAGGTACAAGTGCGCGGGCAAGCTCCAGGAGTCAACCGGCTCGAACATGTGGTCCTGCAGCACGAAGTCCTTGGCGTAGGCCCAGTAGTTCGGGATCTGGCGGGCGTCGTGGTACCCCATGACATCCGGCGGGCCTGATGGCAGGCAGACGCGAGGTGGCGGGTAGACGGCGCTGCAGCCGCGGTTGTGGCGCAGGTCGGCCGCGCGCACGAACCCGTTCATCTTGCCGCCGTTGACATCCGTGCTGGCCGCGTAATTGTTGTGCGCGCCGCCCCCGTTCACGAGGCTGGGATCGTAGTACGGCATGTCGCAACCGTGCGTGCGCGGATCGGGCACGCACACGGTGAAGTGACCGTTCTTAGCCGGGATCCCGTCCGCGCCCGGGTAGGTGCCGAAGAAGGAGTCGAACGACCTGTTCTCCTGCATGATGATCACGACATGGCGGATCTTGTGGATCCCCGCCTCGCTTGGCTGGTCGTGGCTGGTGAAACCGCCGAGGTCAAGGCCGAGCAGGACCACGATGGCGACCACGGGTATCCACGGCCGCCTGACCAGGGCAGTTTGACGTCGCCACACGGCGCCAAGCTTTGTCATGAAATACAAGGTTAGCGATTGGCTAGGGTGCCGAAGCCGGTTCGCGTGTTCGGCGTCACGTTGTGAGCTAACTCGCACCACGCTGCCTGCCCGAATCCTGCGCGCCCCAATCGTGCCGATCGCGGATTTGGCGAAGCCTTGATCTGGTCGGCTCGTCGCAGAGCGCACCGAGCATGCCCGCCTCGTAGCTGTCCCTTGGCGACGCTCCGAGCCGGCGCGCCGCTGCGTGCTCGGACTCCAGATCCGTGCCGAACATCGCTGGGTCGTCGGTGTTCACGGTGCATTGAACGCCAGCGCCGAGCAGCGTTGGCAGCGGATGTTCAGCAAGCGAGCGCACCACGCCGGTCCGCTGGTTCGAGGTGGGACAGACGTCGAGCACAATGCTGCGCACCGCGAGCTCGCCGAGCAGGCCGCGGTCCTCGGCGGCGCGGATGCCGTGCCTGATCCGGTCCGCGCCGAGCACGTCCATCGCGCCACGGACTGATGCGGCCCCCTCTGCCTCGCCCGCGTGCGGCACCGAGCCAAGGCCAGCGTCCCTCGCCCGGGCGAACACGCGCTCATAGAGCTCTGGCGGGTACTCGTCTTCGGAACCGCCGAGGCCCACACCTACGACGCCGCGATCCGCGAACGCGATCGCGTGGCTGACGGTCTCTTCGGCGGCTTCCAACGGAAACCCGCGGACAATGTCGGGAGTCAGCGCGACCAGGACCCCGTGCGATTCCCAGGCCTCGGCTGCGCCGTCGCAGTAGCCAGCGAACACTTCCTCGTAGGAGACTCCCCGCCTGGCCGGCTCTGAGGGCGAGAAGATCCCCTCCAGGTACACCGCACCGTGCCCGGCTGCCTCGGCCGCGTAGTCGACCACGACCTGCCTGAAATCCTGTTCGGTGCGCAGTGCTCCTGTGGTCAGCCACCAGATCTCGAGGAAGTGCGGGAAATCGCGGAACTCGTAGATCGCCGCCAGTTCCTCAACCGAATCGGCAGGCAGCGCAACGCCGTTGCGCCCGGCGATCTGCAGCAACGTGGCAGGCCGGACCGTCCCCTCCAAGTGGACGTGCAACTCGATCTTCGGGTAGCTCACCCGGCCCATCCTGGCATCGCGACCCGCGCGTCCCGCGTCAGGCACGCGCGATTTTGTAGCCGTGGCGCGAAACCATTCGCGCCACAGGAACGTCCGATGTGCATGAGTGGATTGTTCCGCGCCCTCGGCGCCCGCGCACGCCAGAACGCGCTGCGCATATTCATCCCCGCCTGCGCCGTGTTCGCGGGCTCCGGGCTGCTGCTAGCTGCCTGCTCGCGCACTGTAACGCCGAGCGCTGCGCCCGCAGCCCAGCACAGAGCCCCCGTGAATGGCAAGCTCGCCGCGCCCGTGCCAGCCCCCCGAGCCGCCGCCGGCTACGGGACTGCGACCTCTGACTCTGCCGGACGTGCGGTGCGGGTCCATTTCCTGTTGTCGAGCCAGAGCATCATTTACACGGCCTTCATGAGCGTGCGGGTCAGCAAGGACGTGACCGGCGTGGCGGCGAAGGCAGCGAAGATTGTGACCGACGCCGGCGGCTACGTCTCGGGCGAGCAGGAGACCATTCCGCAAAACAAGCACAACGCCGCCGTGGTCCACCTGCAGGTCAAGATCCCAGTCGCGCAATACAGCCCGACCCTGGCCACGCTGCGGACGATGCTCGGCAAGCAGCTCTCTTTCCGTCAGGTGACGCAGGACGTGACCCAGCAGGTCGCGGACGTCAACAGCAGGGTCACATCCTCCGAGGCGGCGATCACGCAACTGCGGGCGCTGCTCAAGCACGCTGGTTCGGTGAGCCAGCTGCTCTCGGTCCAAGATGAGATCAACAATCAGGAGTCCTACCTCGAAGCGCTCCAGGCCCAGCAGCGCGCGCTTGCCCATGAGACCAGCTACGCGACCCTCACGATCACTCTCTACGGTCACCACGCACACATCGTGAAGAAGCACCACAAGGCGTCGCTAGGATTCGGGGCTGGCTTGCGAGGCGGCTGGCACGCGCTTGCCCTGGTCGTCGGCTGGATCCTGACCGCGCTCGGCTCGGCCCTGCCATTCCTGATTCTCGCCGCACTGATCGGCGCGATCGCATGGGAGAGCCGGCGCAGGCTCGCGCGGCGGAAGGCGCCGCCGGCCGCTGAGCCGCCAGCGGCGGCCGCGCCCTAGGTGCCCGACGCCGGGACCGCCTGAACAAGGTCGGTCAGCCTGGCCAGCATGTCGGGGTCGGTATCGGGCAGCACGCCATGGCCGAGGTTGAAGATGTGACTCTCGGCCATCCGGCCCTTCGCGAGCACCTCCCGCGCGCGCTCTTCGACGACTTGCCACGGTGCCAGCAGTGCCGCAGGGTCCAGGTTGCCCTGAAGCGCCTTGCCTGGCGCCACCCGGTGGACCGCCTCGTCGAGCGGCACACGCCAGTCGACGCCCACTACATCAGCCCCGGCCTCCCCGAGCAGCCCGAGCAACTCGCCCGTGCCGACGCCGAAGTGGATCGCAGGCACGCCCTCGGCGGCGAGCGCCGCGAATATCCGCTTACTGAACGGCAGCACGCTGCGCCTGTAGTCGTCAGGGCTGACGACCCCAGCCCACGAGTCGAACAACTGCGCCGCCGACGCGCCGGCCCGCACCTGCGCGAGCAGGAACGTGATCGTCATGTCGGTGAGCCGGCCTAGCAGCGACTCCCAGAGCGCTGGACTGCCGTACATCAGCGATCTGGTCCGGTCGAACGTCTTTGACGGGCCGCCGTCCACGAGGTAGCAGGCCAGTGTGAAGGGACCGCCCGCGAACCCGATCAGCGGGGTTGCGCCGAGTTCTGCGGTCACCATCTCAACGGCGCGGCTCACGAAGGCGAGGTCGCCAGGGTCGAGCTCGCGCAGCCTCGCCAGGTCACCCTCGTCTCGGACCGGCTTGCCGACAATAGGCCCGATTCCCTGGCGGATGTCGATGTCCACGCCCGCCGCACGCAGCGGCACGACAATATCGCTGAACAAGATCGCGGCGTCGACTCCGTACCTGCGAACGGGCTGCAACGTGATCTCGGTGATCAGGTCCGGATTCGAGGTTGCCTCGAGCATCGCCTTCCCCGCCCTGGTCGCGCGGTACTCGGGCAACGACCGGCCGGCCTGGCGCATGTACCACACGGGCACGCGGGAGACGGGCTGGCGGCGGCAGGCGCGGATGAAGGCTGAGTCGGCGGTCTGGGTGTTCACGCCTGGGATCGTCTCACAGCGCGGCGCCACAGCACGGGGGGCGCCGCTCTTGGACCAGAACGCCCGCATGACACGCCGACGAAGATCCTCGGCATGCGCTGGCGTGCGTGCCAGCATCGAATGAGCGGCAGGGGCAGGGCGACGACGGGAGCAGCAGATGACTGATGAGTTCCGACACTGCCCAGGCTGTGGCTCGAACTGCGAGTTCATTCAGGTTCACCCGCCGCAGGGCCGCTGCCCTGACGGCGCTGGCGCAGGCTGCCCTGAATGGTTCTGCGCAGCCTGTGGGGCCGCTATATTGATCGAGATGTCTGCATCGGCACGTCAGTCCGCCGGCCAGCTCGACCGCGTCGCGTGAGCGAACCGGAGGGAGATACCGCGTGAGGCTGACGTGCCGCCGTCCCGCACGCTGAGGCCAGCAGCGGTGCCCGAGGACCCGCATCAGGGGGCCGATCACGCGTTCAGCGCGGCGGTAGCCGAGATCGAGTCGGGCCTGGCCAGCCAGCGCGCGAGCCGACCCGAGATCACCTTCGACGGCGAGCCGCCGCCGCGGCGGCTGGCACCGCATGCGGCGGCGGTGGCCGCGACGGTTGGGTCGGGCGGCAAGGAAATCGGCTGGGGCAGGTTCGTGCTGCTGTACGACCCAGCCGGACAAGATGGCTGGTCCGGGCCATTTCGCATCATCGCCTACGTGCGAGCAGAGCTCGAACCGGAAATCGCCGCCGATCCGCTCGTCGGCCAAGTCGGCTGGAGCTGGCTCACCGAGGCGCTTGAGTCACGCTCTGCCGGGTACGCGGTGCCGAGCGGAACCGTGACGAGGGTCGTCACTGAGGGATTCGGCACCAAGCGCGACGACCCGTTGGCCACGGAGTTCGAGATGCGCGCGTCCTGGTCGCCTGTCCCGGCAAGTGGCAACCGTCTCGAGCTCGACCGGCACGTCGCGGCCTGGGCAGATGCGCTCTGCCACGCGTGCGGCCTTCCGCCGGTCGCGCCGGGTGTGGCCGACATCGCCGCACGCCAGGCACGCAAGCGAGGCGCAGGGCGCCGATCGTGAGTGTGCCGCTGATCGAGCCGCGCGACGGGCTGCCACCGCTGATCACGACGGCCGAGGAGCTTGCGGCGGCAACGGTGCGGCTCAGCGAGGGAACAGGGCCCGTCGCCGTGGATGCCGAGCGGGCGTCTGGCTTCCGCTACGGCCACCGCGCTTTCCTCGTCCAGCTGCGCAGGCAGGGCTCGGGCACCGTGCTCATTGACCCGATCCCGTGCCCCGACCTGTCGCAGATCGATGCGGTGCTGTCCGGCGTCGAGGTCGTGCTGCATGCCGCCAGCCAGGACCTGCCGTGCCTGGCCGACCTCGGCTTCCAGCCGCGGTGGATCTTCGATACCGAGCTCGCCGGGCGGCTGCTCGGATACCCGCGGGTCGGGCTCGGCACCCTTGTCGAGGAGGTGCTCGGGCTGAGCCTGGCGAAGTCCCACTCGGCGGCCGACTGGTCGACCAGGCCACTGCCCGCCGAATGGCTGCGCTACGCGGCGCTCGACGTGGAGGTATTGGTTGAGCTGCGGGACGCGCTCGCCGACCAGCTCGCCGAGCATGGCAAGACAGGCTGGGCCGAGCAGGAGTTCGAAGCGATCCTGGCCAGCAGGCCCCCGC
>Ga0126378_10005052_pt1 | contig 10207 bp, 7 predicted proteins | sample PanSoiMetPlot_23_FD_92587 | JGI IMG/M metagenome (GOLD analysis project Ga0126378, IMG submission 92587) | Tropical forest soil microbial communities from Panama - MetaG Plot_23 | ecosystem: Environmental > Terrestrial > Soil > Tropical forest > Bulk soil | place: Panama | collected 2016-02-17 | reverse complement strand
TTGCGAAACTCAGCCGGAATCATTTCGTCCGCACCGAGCACCCTGAAGTACTTCGAGACCAGGGGATGTGAGTTCACTTCCCGCCGAATGTCTAGCGCCAATTGAGTAGCACGATTGACCAGTTCATAGCCCTCCAGCTCCATCTGCCGCCGCGCCACGTCCAACGAAGCGATGATTTGCAGGTTCGGTGACGTCGAGGCATGAGTGAAAACCGCCTCGTGAAACTGTTCTTCAACCGTGTGGTAGTCGGGGTCCTTCACCAAGACCATCGAGCCTTGGCGGAGGCAGGACATTGATTTGTGGGTTGAATTCGTTTGGTAAACGCGCAGCCGCACTTTATCCGGGTTGGCGAGTAGCCTGGTCTGCAGCAGCAGCGCGTCGCTCGGACTAGCTCCCCACTTCCTTTGCTGCTCTTGGTATGCCTCGCGGTATGCGGGATCTTTGAATTTGCGCTCGAGAATCTCTGCCGCGCCCATCGCGGTACGCCTGCGGTAAAAAGGACTCCATCGCGCAAATCCGAACCACGCCTCATCCCATAGGAAAATCAGATCGGGCTTAATCGCGAGGCACTCCTCCATCACGCGCTCGACGTTGTAAATATGCCCGTCGAACGTGCAGTTGGTAAGCACCAGCAGCCGCGCTCTATCCAATTTCCCTTCTGCTTTCAGATCCAGCAGGGCCTTCTTCATCGTGCTAAGCGGCACAGCACCGTACATGGAGTACTGAGTCAGCGGGTAGGCCTCCAAATACAGCGGAAGTGCGCCGGAGATCACCGCGCCGTAATGGTGGGACTTATGACAATTCCGGTCGACCAGCATGATATCGCCTGGCCCGAGTAGCGCCTGCTCGACCATTTTGTTGGAAGTCGACGTGCCGTTGGTGACGAAGAACACGTGATCTGCGCCGAAAGCGCGTGCCGCTTTCTCCTGGGCGATCTTGATATTCCCCGTCGGTTCCAAGAGGCTATCGAGGCCTCCGGTAGTAGCGGAGGATTCTGCCAGGAAAAGATTCAATCCATAAAACTGACCCATGTCGCGGATCCAATTCGATTTGAAAATCGACTTGCCTCTCGCAACCGGCAGCGCGTGGAATGTGCCGATTGGGCGCTGCGCATATTTCTGAAGGTTTTCGAAATAGGGCGTCTTGTAGCGATCTGCGATACCGTCGAGGATGCTGAGATGCAACTCAAGCGGTTCTTCAACTTGGTAGAATACGCGCCGGATGCACGAGGCGCTGCGATCGCCGGCCAGCTTCTCCGGTTGAGTATCAGTCAGGAAGTAGATATCGAGTTCGGGGCGCAGCAGTTTCAATGCCTGTGCAAGCTCGAGGCCGTGTAAACCCGCATTCGCATCCACCCCGTTAGCCGCAAGATAGGCCGTGAGAAACTCTCGCAGAACCGGTGCATGGTGGGACGAGGGGAAGGGAATCCCTTCGTAGATGACCACCGCCTCGATACTGCCGTTCAGAATTGTCCCGAGTACGGCGTCTTCGAAGCTGCCGACAAACACCGTATCGTAGATGAAGCTGTCTTCATTTCTGCGTAACTTCCGCAGGTCATGTGCTAGCTCAGACCACGTCGCGGGGCGAGCCGGGCTCACCATCAACACTTCGAAGTAGGGGCGGTGGGTCGCGCCTTCCTCATGGCCGAGGGGCACCCGGTCGGCAAAACCAGCCGGAGAAATCTCCTGATCCTCTCGCTCTGAGGAATTGTTTCGATACGAATGAGTCAGCAGAGAGGTGCTAATCGCCTGCGTTAGGTGAGCCGTGCCTGTCGCATCGTCCGAGCTTATGCGTTCACCGAGCGCTCTCAATCGTGCCTGGCCCGGATAGGCAAAAAAATCCTCCCACTCACGCAAATCCTCAAACAACACCGAGGTGGCCGCCTGACATTTCTGTTTGTCGGGTTGCTGTACCCTTGTAGCCCTTTCCCAGTTTCGTGCTGCTTGGAGTAGGGAACGCCACCGGTCGAATCGCGCCTCTGCCACCGTAAAGAACTGATCTACACGAGCGGTCGATACTCTTGAGGCTGTACTCATATTCGTTCTCCCATCGGATCACGCCTACGTGGATCCGAACCGAGCACTCGACTTAGCTTCTTCTGCATCTGAATGGGCATTGCTTGGGCGGCAACAGAGGCATCGGTCCGAGAAAGGCGAATGATGCTTGAAATGCTGCGCTCCACTGAGCCGCAATCGCGCGCTGAAGCGCTCTCTAACGACGCTAGGCGAGATGTCGCGGGTCGAGTACTGTCAAAACTGACAGCGTGACAGCCTCAAAGCGAAGTCTTCCGCGCTAAATTTTGAGCTTTTCAGATGGGAGTTAGCAGGCCCCTTCCATCTTCTGGCGACGCCGCAGAAGTGAGCGGCTTTTCCAACACTGCTCTTATGGCGCAAACAAACACTAGGAAATCTGGAGTGAGAAATACAGTGGAGGTGGTTAAGAAACGTAGTTGTTTTGGTCAGGTCTTAGGGATCGGCGGCCGAATCAATTGGAACCGGGCTATCCCTGCCCCCCTAGGCGTCCGTGATCGGTGTGTTCACTAGGAACTCGTCCCGCACTGACAAATTGCTTCCCGATAAGGACCGCGTCGATGGCCGGTAGTAATTCTCCTCGTGCCTTCGACTTGCACACATACCCTTCGGCTCCCGTGGCCATGGCTTCTTCTATCACTTCGCGGGATGTTTCTTGGCTCAGGAAGAGTATTCGGGAACTTGGGCTGAATTCCCGAACTCGCCGAGCTACCTCGATGCCATGCAATTTTGGAAGGCCGATATCAAGAAGGATCAGATCCGGGCGGAGTTCCTTTGCCTTCTCAATAGCTTGCGCGCCGTCGGGCGCTTCGCCGACAGCTGTCAGCGTTGGCCTCTCTCTAAGCAGCGAAAGAACCCAGGCTCGGAACGGCTGGAAGTCATCAACTATTAGAACTCGCGTTGTTTCTTCCATTCGAAAACTGCCTAGGGCACAGCGCAGCTGCTAGTCGTCTTGAACACGGCACCCGGCTGAGAAATCGAAAAATATGCGGTCTTCTAAGGTGCCCCCCACTCGGTGCGCAGTGACATTCCTAGCAGGACAAGTGCCAAACAAAAGCGCGCAAATCTTTGCGGTTCAGGACGGGCACTCGTTCACGTGGTTGAGATCCACCATGGCTGCTGCTTTCCAACCAGACTGAGGCGGCGGTTCGCAGCACCATAGATTTTTGCCGGAATGGACTGCTCAAATAACTGATATGTGCAACAGTTCCATTTCCGTGAAAGACTCTATTACGATTGGTCCGGCACGTGCCGCGAGAGCCCGGATCGATCGCCCCCAACGAGTGCCCGCACCCTCTTTGGCACCCATGACCATCCCTGCCTTGTCGAGAAGCCCAAAAGGAAGAGTGCCGCGAAAGTATTGACTCAGATGCACGCCGGCACTAATGTGCCTGTTGACCCTTTATCAGTGCGAACTGCGTTCTACTGTTGGCAGGCCAAAGCTTTAACTTCGCAATCGTCGAAGCGGCCTACTGTGATCCGTAATTTCTTGCAGGTGCGGTTAGGACTCGGCCGGCGCCTAATCCGTGCTGGTCATGCCCCACCTTTGAAGGAGACGAAGTGATCGCTGTGATGCATCGCTCGCTATATGTGTTTATCTTCTTACTGCTCGTGGCTGCTTTGACTCAGCCATGCTGGGCCCACGCCATTCTTATGGATTCAACTCCGAAGGCAAATTCGGTAGTGAAAGGCCCGGACTTCAACGTCAATCTGCGTTTTAATGTGCGTATTGACACAGGGCGTTCGCGCGTTCGACTCGTGGCGCCCGATGGCGTCGTCCGCAAGCTCATACTCGATGCCCAGCCGAAACTCGATACTCTGCAGACTCACGTGTCCGGACTCAAACCAGGCGCTTACAAGCTTGCATGGCAGGTGCTCGCCTCCGATGGCCATATCACTAGCGGCGAGATTCCTTTCACCGTGAACTAAGCGTACATGCTCCTGAAACTGGTCGATCTGTTCTCATTCTTCTCGGTCGTGCTGCGGGCTGGCACGCTTGTCTTTCAGTCCGTCCTGCTGGGCGGCGTCCTGTTTGCGCTCTGGGTGGCGCGAGCTTCGCCCGAAGTGGCGCCGGAGGGCCTCGGCAGGGTCCAGGCGTCAACATGGCGGCTGCTGCGTATCGGCGCGGTCGGCTTGGTGCTAATGCAACTGCTCTATCTGTACATAAACTCCGCGGTGCTGATGGCCACGGCCGAAATCGGCTTCAGTGAAGTCATCGGCGCGAATTTCTTCATTTCGGGCTGCATCGTGCTAACAGCGGCGTTGGCGATTGTGATTCTGGCCAGCGGTGACCACAGAGTCTCCAAGTGGACATTGCCACTGCTGGCGCTGGTAGTCATGGGCGGGTCTGTGATGACCAATCACGCGGCGTCACGGCTCGAGTTACGACCCCTGTTGATCACGCTGTCTTGCATTCACGAGCTGGCCACCGGTTTTTGGATTGGAGGGCTGCCGTTCTTGATTCTCGGATTGTTCCGCGCCAAGGACTCCACGACTCGCTGGTACGTGACCGAACGATTCTCACGCATGGCGCTGGCCAGTGTGGCTGCGCTCGTGATTAGCGGCATAACCATGAGTGTGATCTACATCGGATCGTGGCGCGCTGTGCTCGGGACGTCTTACGGCGTGATGGTGCTCGCCAAGGCCACGATGTTGGGAGCGCTCTTGTTGCTTGGCGGCTTGAATTTCCTGTTAATTCGCAGTGGCAGGAAGGACGATGCCCTGCCGCGTCTGCGCCGCCTGATTGAGGCCGAGGTCGGCATCGGTATTACGGTGATTCTGACTGCAGCTTCTCTGACGTCGCAGCCGCCAGCCGTCGATCAGGTCGATGACACGCTCACCTTTTCACAAATTTATCACCGCGTCAGCCCCGTGCTACCGCGTCTGACCTATGCATATGTGGTCGAACCGGCGAGCGCACGCAAAGGAGGAGCACCAAAGCCCGGACGCCTCGAAAACAACATAGTGCGCTACAACGTTGATGGCTTTCTGCTGACTCCGGTGTTCATCAACAATGCCATCGAATCGGAATCCAACCACCACTGGATGGGTCTTGTCGTCTTCATTATGGGTGTGCTCGCGCTGCTGGCTCGCAGCGGCAAAATGCCGTGGGCGAACTACTGGCCGCTCTTATTGATTGCCATAGCCGCGTTCATCTTCATACAGGCAGACAGCGAGTGCTGGCCGGTTGGATGGAAAAGTTTTGGGGCCTGCTGGATCGATCCGGAGGCCTTTCAGCACCGCATTGCGGCGCTTCTGTGCGCGGGATTTGGAATATTCGAAATGCGCGTGCACAGACGGCCGTACCAAAATGAGCGACTGGCCCTAATTTTTCCGCTTCTTGCCGCGATCGGTGGGGCCGTTCTACTTACTCATTCACACGCGATCAGCAACGTGAAAGAAAGCACGCTCGTGGAACTCAGCCATGTACCAATGGGCGTCATTGCAGTCTTTGCCGGATGGTCACGTTGGCTTGAACTACGGCTTCCCGAGAAGAACAGAGCAATCCCTTCCTTCGTTTGGCCAGTGTGCTTCGTATTGATCGGGACGCTTCTGCTGAATTATCGGGAGATGTAGTACGCAATGCGCGACTGGCTGGGTGCTAGCCCTGCGCTCGTTCGGTTGGCAACGCGCGGAGCGGAGCTATTCTTCGACCACAGGCGTCCACGTGCTGTCCGGATTGAACAGCTCGGTCTTCGCAAATTCATCCAGGGTGGTCGGTCCAAGATCCTTCTGGTAGACGACGCCATCCTGGCTAACGATGAAGCTTTGCACTCCGGTTTCGCCGTATTCTGCCGGCGCGGCTATGAGGGCGAAACCGCCAATCATCGCGCCTTTCACCACATAGTCCATCTCACCGAGAGGCGCGTCAGGCCCCTGACCCTTCAGGATTTTGAAGAAGTAACCATGGTAAGGCTCCGCACCAGGCGTGTAGCCCTGCTCAATCGCGCGAGCGATCTTCTCGCCGATAGGACCTGCCCAGGCTCCATCGGGGTTTTGCCATGCCAACCCGTCCTGCTTCCCTGGAGTGCTGATGATGCGCTGTGCGAACTGATTTACGTCATACCCCTCGCGCGGCTTCAAGGCGTATTCGTACTGTGCTTCCACGTAGCCGTGGCAGATGTCAATAGCGTCTAGTTCGTTGCTGCCGATGCGCCGGTAGAAGAGTTCTTGCTTGCCAGCCTTAGCATCGAAGGACCATTTGGCAGCCGACTTCACTAGTGGCACCGGGAACGGCCAGTCTTCTTCGCCGACCAGTAGGAATGCCCGGCTTGCAGTCTTCGGATCCACCGAAACGCTCTGCTTTTCGCGCGCTTGTGCTGAGAAGTCGAGTGCTCGCTGGCGGTCTTGTGAATATTCGCCCGAAAATATGATGTCATTGCCTTCCGGACCAAAAATCTCTTCCAGGGCAGGCACGTCAAATTTCTCAGCCGCGGCGATCAACGCATCCGCAGCCTGTTGTGGCGTGTCAAACGCCTTCGCGCCGTCAACGGCGGCTGCAGTCGGCTTTGCAGCCGACTGCTGCGCTACTATAGTCAGAGGGGCCGCCATAAGCGCGCACGCCACGCTCAATATCCAGACAGGCCTACAGATATTCCCATTCGATTTCATAAGATTACTCCCACGGCCCTATCCTTGCAGTTTGCCTTCTTTACCTGCGCCGTCCACCGCCGCCACCTCTAAAACCTCCGCCTCCGCCCCCGCCTCGAGATCCGAAGCTCGACGACCCGCGGTTGCTGCTGGCCCGCGCACTCGATCCGTTGTATCCACGCGATCCTCTCGAACCGCCCCCAAACGCATCGCGGTTTCCGCCGCCGCTTCGCGATACGTCGCGGCTTCCTATCCGGTCCGCTCCTCCCCCAGGCGAGGGCCGACTGCCAGCGCCGCCAGCAGCGCGATTGCTTACACCAGCGCCTCCCCCGGCCCGGCCGCCAAGACCGCCTCCTCCACCCCGGTTGCTGGCCAGATTGCCTCCCTGCTTGCCAAGCTGTTGCCGCGCGCCAGCCTGACGGTTGGCCAAAGAGTCTCCACGGGTTGTGCCGCCAAATCTGTCCGCGGTCGCCCGATCCCTATACGGGGCGCCACCACGATGTTGCGGGTTGTGTTTCCAGTTGGATTGGCCCCGGTTTCCCCCGCCAACGTTACCGCGGTTTCCACCTCGGCCCGGCAAATCGTTCGACGGGCGGTTGCCCCCGCCGATATTTGAATTGCGATTAAAATTGAAATTGTTGTTGATATTGATGTTGTTGCCGCCCCAACCGCAGCCCCATCCCCAGCCGCCACTCCAGAACGCCCCCATCATTACGCCAACGCCGAAGGAGATCGCCATGCCCGCGGCGTAGTAACCGTAAGGTGGGTAGTAGATGGGCGGATAAGGGTAGACAGGCGGTCCGTAAACCACTACGGGATCATACGAGGGCACATAGACGACGTCCGGACTGGACTGTTCAATGACAATGACACTCTTCTTCTCGATGACTTGCGTTTCTACTTTCTGCTGCTCAGTCGATTTCAAGTTGCCCTTGTCTTGCGCCTTCTTGCGCATCCGCTGAACAGCGTCCATCACGTCGCTTTGCTGCGCCAGGAAAGCGTTACCCAAGTCTGTGGTCCACTGGATGTCGTCTGCCAAACGCTTTACCAAATCAGGTAACCCGGCCAGAGCTTGGACGCTTGAATCCCAAGGCTGTTTCGCGACGGCGTCAGCAAGCGCTTTGTCCTTCAAGCCTGGATTTTTTGCTAGCCACTGCTGGAGCTGGATTATCTCGAGTGGGTAAGTAGATGCTGCCAAGGTCTGAGCCAGCAAGGGATCGGGATACAGTGCGATCGGCGCAACGAGAGAATCCAGTTGGTCCGGCGGAATCTTGGCACTCTGTTCCTGTGACGAGGACGACTGTGAACGGAGAGGCGACGACATGTATGCCATGGTGTCGCCCGGAACCAGAGCAACCGTGCAAACGCACGTAAGCAGGTATCGGCAAGTTGAACCCACAAGGCTTCGTTTCGAACTCATGGCTGTCGTCACCTAGATTGCCCTCTCGGACCGACGCAGACACCTAGACCCTAAATAGGCGTTTGAAATGCCCGCGAACTATGTACAAGAAATAGGGTGAAAGGCTCCCTCGCGGTACTGTTAAAAAATACAGTCCGAGGTTGGTCGATCGATCACGCAGTCGCAACCGGCCAGATGAATTATCTGGCCACAAGTAGGATCCACCCGGTCCCGAGCAACATGAACACCGCAAGGAAGAAAAGGGTTGTGAGCAGTCCGAGCCGGTAGAGTTCGCGTTGGGTCAGATAGCCGCTGCCAACGAAGATCACATTCTGGCTGCCGCCCTGTGGCGTGATCACAGAGAAGTAACTGCTCGCAAACAGCAATGAAAAAGCCATGAGCAGCGGTGGCACTCCGCCAGTGATGCCCACGTCGAGAAAGACGCCGAGCAAAGCAAGAACCTGCGAAGTCTGGCTCACAAACATGTAATGGATCAGCACATAGATCACCACTAGTGCGATGTACGTCACTGGCCACGCCAGCCCGGCCATATGCGACGCAAGACGCTGGCCCGCGTAGGACATGAACCCGAGCTCGTTGAGTTGACCGCTCAGTGCGAATAGCACTGCGAGCCAGAGAAAGGTAGCAAGCGTGTCGCCCTGAGTAGCGATATCCTGCGCGGTAAGCACTCCAGCCAGAAGCAACACCCCAAAGCCTGCGAAAGCAATGGAGGTCACATTCTCCTTCAGGACATCGGCAAGAACCCAGCCTGTGACCATGAAGGTAAATGCAACTGCCGTGATCCACTCATCTCGCGATAGCGGTCCCAATTCCGCAAGAGCTCTTCTCGCTGCGATGGGCGCATCCGGCGTCTCCTTTACGTTTGGCGGAAACAGGCGCGCGATGAGCCGCGGCAACATCAGAATCGCCAGTAAGGCCGGCACCGACGACGCGATGAGCCATTTCCCGAAGCTAATCTCGATGCCGTACTCCCGTACAACCTGAATTCCGACGGGATTCGCCGAGGTCGCCGTCATCCACAGCGCGGACGAAACCGCTAGGCTCGCCATTCCGCAGAACATCAAATAACCACCGAGGCGGCGGCCCTGCGGATCTTCTGGGCGCGAACCAGATCCTTGCGCCACCGATAGTACGATTGGAAAGAGCACGCCGCCGCGCGCGGTATTGCTTGGAAAGGCGGGCGCAATCACTGCATCGGTGACCACGATGCTGTACGCGAGTCCAAGCGAGGAACGACCAAACAGGCCCACCATGAAAAGGCTGATCCGTCGGCCTAGGCCGGACTTCACCACTGCCTGTGCCACGAGGAACGCGATCACTACAAGCAAGACACTTGGATTAGCAAAGCCTGCGAATGCCTTAGCGGTCGAGACCGTACCAGTCAGTACGACTGCCGCTGCAGCCAGCATCGTTGATGTCAGTAGTGGAAAGGCGCCAATGAGCACGGCCACGATAGCGGCTAGAAACACGGCGAAAAGATGCCAGGCTGGCGCTGTCAATCCGGACGGGATCGGCCAGAACCAGATGCCGAGCGCCAGCGCGAACGGCACCGTGCGCTTGACTACCAAACCGGGACTGATCACGATCCGCGACCTCCAGGCTGCTGTGTGACGGGTGAAGCTACGTGGACCCGCCCCGCGAGACCTATGGATTGTCCTTGTACAGTCCCGTCCTCCGTCTCAAGTAGAAAGCGCCAGGAAAACTCATAGCTGCCCGTCGCCCCTGCGTAGCGGCCCGAGCCTCCTACGAAAGTTCCCACGATCTTGTTTGACGCGGCGGCGCCTTCGCCTCGCAGCTCGCTGTAAATTTGATCGCCACGCTCATCCGTCCAGACGGCTCGACCAACCAGGCCCGTGGCGGTGTCGTTGAGTACAACCGCTTCAGAGCGAAAGCCCACCGCTGGTCGCGACGGTCCGGCGAGCAGTAGCGTGCCTTCGAAGTTCGCTATGGAGGCTCGACGGTCGGCGCCAACCTGCATCGTGTAGCGGCTACCCGCAGCCGTCCACGTCCCTTGAAAATCATGCCATTCCCCTTCGGGGGAAACAGGCGCAATTGTCTTGGGTGCGGAACTGCAGGCCATCAATGTAAGCACGCTAGCAGCGGCGATCACAGCTATCTTCAAGCGCATCAGTTGAAATGTGCACCGCAGCGCTGCCGATTTGACCTG
>Ga0126378_10005051_pt1 | contig 10207 bp, 7 predicted proteins | sample PanSoiMetPlot_23_FD_92587 | JGI IMG/M metagenome (GOLD analysis project Ga0126378, IMG submission 92587) | Tropical forest soil microbial communities from Panama - MetaG Plot_23 | ecosystem: Environmental > Terrestrial > Soil > Tropical forest > Bulk soil | place: Panama | collected 2016-02-17 | reverse complement strand
GACCGAGCACCCTGTTCGGGCTTGGGGTCCTCGCTGGCCTGTAGGCCAGGTCCAAATTCGCAGACATCGTCGCCTTCCCCTGAATTAGCGGCCCACCACCATAGTAGAGACCCAGACATCCAGTCATTGGCAAGGGATGCGGGAAAATAAGATTCACCGGGAACGTCGTCTCCGACTGCAAAGGATTCTTCAGAATGTCTCTCCAAATGATCGCAGTTGCCGGGGTCAGGTTGATGTCATGCGCGGGGCATTCCCCTTGCCAATAAACCAGTGCCCACAGGACTTCGCTAAAGGTCGGAGTGTAGTTTTTGAGCGACAGCATCCCGTTGAGAGCCACCGCCTCGGCCGGTGACGTGGCGCCATCGAGCACCTGGAACATGGCTAAAAACGTCGGGAACCCCTGCTGTGAACCCTGTGAAGTTGTCTGAGTTTGCTGAATGTGGAGGACCGAAGCTTCAACGACACTCCCCTGTCCCAGAGCCGGCGACGATGTCACCAGGCCACTAGCGAAGAATCAGGAAAATCGAGATTAGTCCGCTCACGCGGACAGTGAGATGAAACAAGGGCATTGACTTCATTCATCAATCTCCAAGAGCGGACTCGCTCGGGTTTTGTTTCGTTTGGATGTGAATCGAAGGAAGAATTTCGGAGCGCGGCATGCCGCTGTGGACAAGAACACGGTCTTCAGACGAAAGTTGTTATCTTTACGGGTCGCCGTTGGCACAATGACAGGCTGCATCGAGGTGACTGCGGTTTAGGGCATCGGTTTGAGTTAAAGTGATCTCGGTAGTGTCGGTTTTCGGAAAAGCTCCCAGTAAATACCGCTAAGAGTGTTAATCGAAGGATGCGGTTCTTATTCCGTTGACATCTAGAAAAATCCGCGTGCAGGAAAATGCGAACACGAAAACGCAGGAAAATCGGGGGACAGAAATATTACGAAAGGGGGACACCCTGATAAGTACGAGTTGAACTGCACCCCTGACTTGAGGCATAGAAATCAGGGCCCGTTGCGATGCCGCCGAGAGTTTCGAAGACGTGCGCAGAATCACACGCCTCTGTGATTTGCACTGCGCACGGAATCAAGAAGGCGAATCGTAGCCAACGCGAAAGTGGTGCAAGCAAGAATTAGCCAACCGGACGTAAGTCCTCGTGTCGGGGCCGACGAATGCGCCCGTCCCTACACAAACAAATCTGCGAATAGGCTGTATCGCTATTCTCGCTAGCACGAACTACGGTACTGCGGCGGTGGATATGCTGACTTGTGGTCCCACGGCTGCGATTGCCAGTCCGGGTCCGGCGTTCACCCTGGCGGTATCTGCGAATGTGTGTGTGGTCCAGCTCGAGGTTCCGGCCAGGCGCGTCGAAACTGTTGTGCCAGACGCCACAAAGGTTCCAGCCGGTGTCGCCGCAACTGGTACACCCGAGCTCAACTGAACCTTCGTCTGCCAGCTTCCATTGACGGGACGATACGTCGTGTAGGTTCCGGGGCTGATCGTCACTTGACTGAAGATGGCCACCGCATTCCCGCTGCCATCGACAGCGACTCCGGTGGAACCACCCGCCTGTCCAGACAAGACCGGCAAACCTGCTGCGGGACTCCACACACCATTCGACCGTACAGCGGAGGAGACTCCGGTGCGGGTTCGCCATACCGCCACTGCCGTTCCGTTGTTGCCGAGGCCGACACTCGGATTGTCCTGTCGATACGCGTTGGCCGCGATCGTCACCGGTGCTTCCCAGGTCCCGGTTGAGGAGCGGCTAATGCCGACAATGGCACCAGACAGGATGCCCGCTGCGCCTTCTACGACCACTACTTCCCCAGTGCTGTTCACCGCGATCTTGGCCAGACCGTAGCAGGTTGGATCGGTTGTGATGGTCTGCGCGGAACCAAACCCACTCGATGCATTTCCCGTGACTGCCTTCAGTCCGCACGCGATCGGACTTGGATTCGTAATCTGCTCCCACACGAGCGTGGCCTGACTGTTGCCGTCAAATCCAATTGCCGGCAGACCCAGACTCGAGGCGTTCCCGTAAACGTTCGCAGAAATTGTGGTGGTATTTCCCCAACTTCCGCCCGAATAAAACCTGGCTTGCGCTTCGACTGGCGTGTAGGTATTCGTCGCGCGAAAACTCCACACTGCCAAAACGCTGCCATTCGGCGCAACGGCAATGTCTCCGGTTGCCGCCGCAGTGGTCAGGATCACGGCAGTCTGCCAGCTGGCGCCGGACTTCACGGACGCCTGCAATCCGCCGGAAGGCGGGGTGAAGAGAACAGCCGACGTGTTTCCATTGGTCGCGACCGCAACCGTTGAGCCGTTTGCCACAAACTGCGGCGAGCTCCATGTTTGTGCATAACTGAGCGCGGAACAGATCATCACGCTGGCAACTACAAGCGTGGCGATGGTCGATAGAGATCGGCGGGCGGATTTCATCTGCACTCTTTTGTGAAGACAAGAATGTTCCTGGATTAGGAAACGGGACCCGAGACGAATAGGCCGTAAGCGTAGGCAGTGATCCCGCCTCGCTTTTTGCGCCTCCACAAAGTAGTTGTAAATTCCGTGTTAACACACGCCCAGTGACGGGGCCCAAACCCGTCTGCAACCTCCGTCTTCGTCGTTACAACGCCCACGAATCCGCAGTTTGGATGGGAGATGTCTGGTACCTTGTCTGTGTGAAGAGGGCGCTGTTCGGGCGGGTCGTGTTTGGCGCGGCGGCGGTACTGTTCGGCGTGATAGGACTGTTGTGGCGCGACTCTGATACCTGGCAAGAGTTGCATCAAATCTGGAGGCTGCCTTTTGGTGTCGCCATTGGCGTGGGCCTCATGATTGCTCAAATTTCAGGTGGGATCGGGATACAAGTCCCGCGCGCAACGCGTCTAGCGTCCGTGGTGCTCAGCGTTGTGTATCTGCTTTTCTCGCTGGCCTGTGTTCCAGGCATTGTTGCAGCGCCGAACGTCTATGCGCAATACGGGAGTTTTTTCGAACAGTTTTCGTTATTCTGCGGGGCGATTGCCTTGTACACGGCGACTGAGGCGACTAATAAAACAATCGTGTTAGGCCGCGTGGCACGCCTCGGTCTCGGAGTGTGTGCGATTTCGTTTACTGTGGCGCAGGTGGTCTATCTTCGTTTCACGGCTTCGTTGGTTCCTAAGTGGATTCTGCCTAACCAGATGTTTTGGGCAACAGTCACGACGATTGCGTTTGCATTGGCGGCGATTGCTATCCTCTTCAATCAGCAGGCACGGCTTGCGATGCATCTGATGGCGCTCATGGTAGGACTCTTCGGTGTGTTGGTTTGGGTTCCGCGGCTGATCGCCCACCCAGAGGGTCATCTCAACTGGTCGGAAACTGCACTCACTTGCCTTATTGCCGGGGCGGCCTGGATGGTGGCGGACTTGAGATTTTCCTGATTGGGCGCGTTGCAGCCCGCGAAGTTATTGAGAATGCCTGCGGGGTTCAGGCATGCCGCGGGGACGCGACTCTCTTTAGTTGCTTTACCCGGCATTTGAAACGCCGGGAGAGTGTCAGTTGTCGCTCCGGGACATTCGTGCGGAGCCTTTTGCGTTTCGTGCGCATGGGCAGGACGGACGAATGCGTCCGCTACACCAACAAAATCCTGGTTCAGCAGAAACTCTGGCGCGAGCGATCGCGGTGTACACTGTCGGTCGCGAACGACAGAGAGCATCAGTATTTGCGAGAAGAGAGGCTTATGAGTGACGACATGGGGAAAGATATTTTTTCGCGGCGCGGGTTTCTGGGTATGGGATCGGCGGCGCTCGCGGCTGCGGGAATGCTCAAAGCAACGGTGGCCTCGGCGCAGGAACAGAAACCCTATCCGACGAAGAACGATCGCAGCACCAGCGCTCCGGGACCGGGCAATCCGCCGATGGACCAGCAGAATCCAGACTCTTTTTTGCCGCCATCTTCTGATGCCGGCGGCGTGCAGACCTTTAAGTACCCGTTCGGGATCTCTCACAAACGAATGCAGCAGGGGGGATGGTCGCGCGAAGTGACCGTCCGCGAGCTTCCGGTTTCGAAAACGATCGCCGGTGTCGACATGAGATTGACCGCGGGAGGTGTGCGCGAACTGCACTGGCACACTGCCGCCGAGTGGGCGATCATGCTGTACGGTAACGCGCGCATTACCGGGCTGGACGTTGAGGGCAAGGGCTTCGTCACGGACGTCACCGAAGGTGATCTCTGGTACTTTCCGACTGGCATTCCGCATTCCATTCAAGGGCTGAATCCTGACGGTTGTGAATTCCTTCTGGTCTTTGATGATGGGAATTTCTCGGAATATGAGACCGTGCTGCTGACTGACTGGATGGCGCACACTCCGCACGATGTGCTGGCCGCGAATTTCGGAGTTAGCCCGGAGGCAATGCAGAAAATGGTCCGTCGCGAGAAATTTATTTTCCAGGCGGCGGTGCCGGCTGCCTTGGCCGATGATCAAAAGGCAATCGCAGGCACGCGAGGGCTATCGGCGCAGGATTTTGCTTTCCGCAAGTCGCAGATGAAGGTTGCGAAGCGCACGCAGGGAGGTGCGGTTACGATCGTCGATTCGAGTATGTTCAAAGTCTCTACGACAATCGCAGCCGCGATCGTTACGGTCGCTCCGGGAGCAATTCGCGAACTGCATTGGCATCCGAATGCCGACGAGTGGCAGTACTACATCAGCGGTAACGGAAGGATGACGGTATTCGCCACTGGAGGGCGTGCGCGCACGATGGACTTTCAAGCTGGGGACGTTGGCTATGTCCAAAAGACGTTGCCGCATTATGTCCAGAACACGGGGAATACAGAGCTTAAGTTTCTGGAGATGTTCAAGAGCAGCTTTTATCAGGACCTCGCGCTGTCGGAATGGCTCAGGCATACGCCACCGCAATTAGTCATGGCTCACCTTGAGATTGACAAGGCAACGCTGGACGCTATTCCGAAGGATGAGGCCATTGTCATGCCTGAATAGTGAGGAGCGCGAGATCCCTACGTCCGCCTGAAAAGCAGCTCCGGTCGGGATGACGCCGAAGGTCTGCTGATGGCTATGGTGGCTATGGTGGCTATTGACACCGGCCTCCGGCGGGGCTACAGTTCCCTCAAAGTGCGGACAGGATTTCTGTTTGTGGCGGTTTCTCTTTTCTTCCTTCAATCCTGATCGCTTCTTCCCCGAAGTTGGGCCTTAAGTCAACGCGGTCGCCGAACTCGATTCCGGCGGGCGCGAGGGCGTTTTTGGGTTCAGGCTGGCAGGAGGAAGCCATCCCAAATTTCATTTCGTGATCTTCATTAGCTTCTTGTGCTCGCGAAGGGCAATTTTAGGGCTCCGAATTCAATGTCTGACAACCGTCTGCGGCTGAGAGCTTGCGGCCCAGGTAAATCGCCACGTTCGGGGAAAGAGGTGCTTTGTGAAATCGCATCCTCGGGTACTCGTTCAAATCCTGTTTTGCGCGGCTCTCTGCGTCTGCGAATTCGGTTGTAGCAGCCGCTCCACGGCCCCCATTACCGTGACGATAACCCCAACGTCGGCGACTGCTGCCCCAGGACAAGGTCTGCCCTTCAGTGCCGTTACCTCAAACAACTCAAGCGTCAATTGGTCTGTCTCTTGTTCCCCAGCGCCGTGCGGTTCGGTGTCGCCAACCACTACCTCGAGTGGGGAGTCGACCACTTACACACCGCCTCCCAATGCCCTCGCTAATAGTCTGGCGATTACCATTACGGCTGCGGCGGCTGGGGCGGCATCCGCGCAGGCGATGGTCACACTTCCTGCATTTCAGGCATCCGTCTGGAGCGATAGTGCTCAGATCAACCCAGGCACGAACACAAACTTGTATGCGCAAGCGGTCAGTGGTCCGGCCGACGCCAGCTTCGCTTGGACACTGGACTGCTCTCCTGCTCCTTGCGGGACTCTTTCAACGACCACCACGCAAAGCGGAACGGCGACTGTGTATACGGCTCCCAACCCTGCTCCGCTGGCGGGATTGACCGTAAACTACACTGCCACGTCGACCAGCAATTCTTCGATTTCAGCCTTCGGGAGCATTCAAGTACTCGGCGTCACGGTTTCCGTCGACCCTTCGAGCGCCACCGTGCTCGCGACCGGCACGCAACAGTTCGTCGCTACAGTGACTAACGATCCCACGAACAGCGGAGTCACTTGGAGCGTCACCTGCGATCCGGCGCCGTGCGGTTCAGTTCCGAGCGGTCCAACTGGGAGCGGAACGCCGATTACCTATAGTGCTCCTGTCACACCTCCGCCCAGCGATCTCACCGTCATTGTCACGGCGACGGCTGTCGCTTACAACGGCGCGGCTGGGACCACCACTGTCACGGTTCCGGCGATTCAGGTATCTGTTTTGCCCCTCAGCGCGCTCATGCCACTCAACTCCGCGGTTCAGTTCACCGCCACAATCACAAACGATCCCGCCACGGCCGGCGTTACATGGAGCCCCTTGCAGTCCGGGAGCTCGTGTTCTCCTGCATGCGGCTCAGCGACGGCTTCGAATCCCACCACTTACACAGCGCCGGGATCGATGCCTGCTAGCGCTTCGGTTGCGCTTACGGCAACCTCGGTCACGGACAACACCAAGTCGGCGGCCGCAACGATCAATCTTTCCAGCGGCACGGTCCAGCTGGTGCCACAGAATTTGATCTTCGGTAAGCAGATCATTCATCAGGCGAGTTTGCCCCGGTCGTTCGTCCTGACCAATACAGACACATCAGCGCTGACCATCACCGGCTTTACCTTCACGGGGGCGGATCCCGGCGACTATTCGCAGAGCAACAACTGCGGGTCCAGTCTTGGTGCAGGTGATTCCTGCACGATTTCGGTGGTGTTCACGCCGGTGAACATCGGTAACAGGTTTGCCACCTTGGCAATTGCCGATAGCAGTACCGACAGTCCGCAGCAGCTCGGCCTGTCAGGTATCGGATTTACAAGACGCGCGCTGGACATCCCTGGTGTGAACTCGGCGCTCGCCCGTTCCACGGTTGCTGTTACCCCTGTTCCCACCGGCCCCGAAACAGTGGGCACTCGCATCGTTCATTGGGTCGACCCGTCGCGCCGGGATCCTTTTGCTGGCCGCAGTGAGAGCCGTGAATTGCTGGTGCGCTTCTGGTATCCGGCATCTCTGAAGCAAGCCTGCGAACCGGCGGACTATACTTCGCCGAAAACCTGGAGCTACTTCTCCCAGCTGCTTGGAATTCCGCTGCCGACTGTCAGGACTAACAGCTGTCTCAACGCTCCGGTGGCAAGCGGGCGCCATCCTGTGGTCGTGTTTACCCACGGCTACACTGGAACTTTCACTGACTATACGTTCCTCTTTGAAGACCTCGCCAGTCGTGGCTTCATCGTTGCATCTGTAAACCATACTTACGAGGCGACGGCAACGGAATTTCCCGATGGGCGTTTGGTCACATCGCGGATCGGCAGCCATCTCAACGACACGTGGCGCGGCGATGACAAGACGCTGGCCATGGCTTCCTCAGTTCGTTTGCAGGATTTGCGGTTTGCCCTAAATCAGCTTCAGCGCATCAACACTCGCACGGGGGATCCTTTTGCGCGCAAGCTGGAACTTTCGCGCGTTGCCATCGCCGGCCACTCCGCGGGAGGAACGATCGCTTTCCGCGCCATCGAGCAAGATTCGCGATTCAAGGCGGCTGTCATTCTCGATGGATTCGCGCTGAGCTCCCAAATGCGCCCGACGAAAAAGCCCGTGCTGCTCATGCGGAGCGGACCGGAAACCGATGCCGTCGATCGTTGCGAAGTGTGGAGCAGCTTGCATGGTCCGCGTGTCTTTGTGGACCTTAACGGCGCTGAACACCTGACGCCTTCCGACGCATTGTGGCTGGCGCGAGGAGCCATAGCGTCCGGGCCGATGGGAACCGATAGCACGGTGGCGACGATTCGCGACGAGGTGGCCACGTTCCTCGATACTTATCTGCGAGGGGGGCCGATTCGTCCTGAGTCAACCCGTCCACCGTCGATCGATGCCAGTTCCGTGACGAGAGGGGATCCATCATGCTCGCAACGTTAGTACCGGAGGTGGCCTTGCTTCCCCAGGGCTACGTTGTTGAGACTATTTTTGGTGTGGGTGCCTAGGTCAGTGATTCCCACTCTTCCAAAGAACGGCAAAGGGGGAGGACCCGCCGTCGGGCAAATGCTTGCAGCGTTTGGTGATCGCGGACGGCGGGGTTGAGTCTGTCGAAAGAGTTCGGTTCCCTATTTCGGGTGTGGGTGGCTTGATCGGCCGTCAGATGCTGCCCTTGCTTCGCTCGGGCGGCGGGACGGACGAATGCGTCCGTCCCTACACAAACTAATTGGCTTCCTGTTCAGCGGCATTTGGTGCTTCGAACCAACGCGCAGTGATGGCTCCGAAAACGAAGCCGCCGACGTGCGCCAGGTAGGCCACGCCTCCAGTTTGCACTTGCGCCACTTCGCCTGCGTGAACTAGCTGAGTCAGGAACCACACAATAATCAAAAGTGCAGCCGGGATGAACGTTACCTTGACGAAGATAAAGATGAACAGGAGCACCTTGATCCGATCGCGCGGATAGGTCACCAGGAACGCACCCATGACTGCGGCGATAGCTCCACTGGCACCCAAGTTCGGGACGGTGGAATGAGGACTGGCGGCGACCTGAGCCAGCATCGCGACGAGTCCTCCGATGAGGTAGAAGGCGAGATAGCGGCCGCGTCCCATGGCGTCTTCGATCTCGGGGCCAAACGCCCACAAGAAAATCATATTGCCGATGATGTGCGACCAGCTTCCATGCATGAACATTGCGGTCAGGATGGTGATCAGATGGTGACCCGACGAAATCTGCGATGGAATCGCCGCCCATTGCATGACGAATGCGTCGCCGCGCGTCAACTCCAGCAGAAAGACCAGGGCATTTGCGAGGATGATGAACGCGGTGCACAGAGGTGTGTGGACCGGGCGGCGGGATGCATCGGTTAGGGGAATCAAGCCTCCCATACTGTTCCTCCTTTTACGTTGTTCCGCCGCATTGTTCGAATTCCTGCATCCTCAAAGCATAGATAAAAAGGAGATCGGCAAGGAAAAGGTTGCGAGCGAGTCAATTCAGCGGACGGCCTGTTCGGCTTCGCCATCGCGGGGACGGACGAATGCGTCCGTCCCTGCAGAAGCAAGCAGGCTCTTAGGCCGCTAACGACGTGGGGCGTCCCGGCGCTGCCCCAGTCAGCCTGCGGACGGCCAACGAGACCATGACGCGCGTTACGCCGCTGAAGATCAGGCTCACGCCTACCAGTGTTCCAATTGCCCATGCCGAACTGGACGGCCAGTGCGCGTAAATCAGCAATCCGAGCAGCAGGGTGACGATACCGTCGAGCAGAATCCAGGTAGCTCGCATCGTCGATCGCACCCTGAAGTATTGGACGATATCGAATATCCCTTCCACCAGAAACAGTGAGGCCAAGACCAAGGTGAGCGTCGCCACGCCAAGGACTGGGCGGGAAATCAGGTATCCACCGAAGAAAATGTAGGCTAGCCCCACCAGAAGTCTCCAGACAATGCTGCCAGCTTCCCGCGTGTGAAAGGCGACGATGAGATGGACTACGCCCGCCATAACAATTAGCCAGGCGACGAAGATATTGACCGCGACTGCGGCCAGCATCGGGGAACCCACGGCCAGGACGCCCAGGCAGATCAGCAACACACCCCACAAGAGTGACAACGTCGATGCCTGCCGGACGACACCAGAGAGATTTTGCGCCATAAAGGCCTCCTCGTCGGACGGAGGGGAGTCTACTCCAATGGGTTCCGGGAATCATCCCCTAAAAGCAGGAAATGCGCGTAAGAAGTGCTTCTCAAGTCCGCGGCTAGGTAGGGGCAGGCTCTTGCAAAACAATGCGAGGTTAGACATCCGCCGCGGTCGCACGAAAGATCCCTCCCTCCGCGTGAAAAACGGCTCCGGTCGGGATGACGCAGTAAAGTGTGTTTTTTACCCTTCAGCTCGACCGCTAGACTATATTGCGAAGATCTGCAGGTGTTCTGTGCGATGCAGGCACTTGGCGTTCGTTCGACGTCAGGACTTCGCAACAGCCAGAATCAAATTAGGGGACCATGCTAAGAATTATCTTCGTTCGAACAGCAGTCATCCCGATCCTTCTGGCGTCGATCCATTGCCTGCAGGCTCAAACCATCAATTGGTCCGGTCGGCAGTGGAAGGTTACCAGCGGCGGCATGGCTGGCGTG
>Ga0126378_10005050_pt1 | contig 10208 bp, 7 predicted proteins | sample PanSoiMetPlot_23_FD_92587 | JGI IMG/M metagenome (GOLD analysis project Ga0126378, IMG submission 92587) | Tropical forest soil microbial communities from Panama - MetaG Plot_23 | ecosystem: Environmental > Terrestrial > Soil > Tropical forest > Bulk soil | place: Panama | collected 2016-02-17 | reverse complement strand
GGCGATAGTGACGTCGCTGCTCGGCGCGAGCCTGGCTGAGCGGATCACGATCAAGCGCGTGTACCTGGCCGGCCTGGCGTGCGGCCTGGTCGCGATGGGCTTGCTGCTCCTCAGCGCGCTGTTCAAATCTGACCACGCGGTTGCTTATCCGCTTCTGCTGATCGGAACTACCTTCGTCGGCGCAGGATTCGGGCTGACCGTCCCGGTGCTGAACACCTACGCCGCGGCGTTCCACCCAGCCGGGGTGGACGCAGCCGTGCTGGTGCTGAACGCGCTGCTGGGCCTGGGAACAGTCCTGGCCCCGATCCTGGTGGGGGTCTTTGTCAGGCTGGGCATCTGGTGGGCCCTGCCGGTCCTGTCGGCGGCGCTGCTCGCAGGCGTGCTGGCGGCGAGCGCGAGGCTGCCGCTCCGAGCCGGCACCCAGATGGCCCGGGACGGGCGGGCGCGCCAGCGCAGGCCCCGCATTCCCCGGCGCTTCTGGGTTTATGCCGCGTTCATCGTCTGCTATGGCATCTGCGAGACGATGAACGGGAACTGGGCCCAGCTGGAAATGACCCGGCGGTTCGGCGCATCGCGGGCGGAGGCGTCGCTGGCCCTGGCGGCGTTCTGGGCAATGGCCACCGTCGGGAGGGTTGTGTTCGCCGCTATCGGCCGGTGGGTGCCGGAGCGGCTCACCTACCGGATACTGCCCTTTGTCCTGGTGGTCGCCTTCGTCCTAGCCGGGCGCCTATCCAGGGGCGACGCGGTGGCGGGAATCGCCGTGTTCGGGCTCGCCGGGCTGGGCTGCTCGGCGCTCGTTCCGCTGACCATCAGCTTCGGCGAGCAAGAGCTGACAACCATGTCGGCGGCGGTCGCGGGCGGCATCGTCGCGTTCTACCAGATCGGGTTCGGCATCGCCGCGTTCGGGGTCGGCCCGCTCGAGCGGGCCGGTATCAGCCTGGCCGCGATCTTCCGCGGCGCCGCGATCGTGGCTGCCGTGCTGGCCGGGCTCGCGTTCCTCGTCGTCAAAGGCCTGCCAGCGGCGCAGCTACACGGATCGGGCCACAAAGCCGCGCGCAGCCAGTAATCTGCCGGATCCACCGTGTCATTGCCCAGCGTTGCGCATGTGCGTGTCATCTTCCGCCGCCTGCTGCTCCCGCAGGCTGGTCACAGCCTTGACCATGATGTCGGCGGCGGCCTCGGGAGAGCGGGCGCTCCCTGCCGCCGCCACAGCGCTGGCGAGCGCTTGAGCGAACTCGAGCGCTTGAGCCGGCGGGCTGGCCAGCCTGGCCGGCGCGCGGGAATCGAGTAGGGCCTTCGCGGACGACACGGCCTGCCGGGCCCGGGCGAGCTGATCGGAAACGTCAGCTTCGGTGACCTCGGATGGCTGGGTGATGTGCCCACGGCCGTCCATGTCCACGTAAAGGCCGTGCAGCTTGAGCCGGTCCTCGTCCTGTACGAGTACCTTCGTGTTGTCCATGATCTGTGCCAGCTCGCCAGCCGGCATGCCCGCGATCTTCGGCGCCGCTGCCGCTCCGGGCGGAATCATGGCTATCAGCAGGCCCCCGACCAGCTTCAGCTCGTGCCATGCGAGCATCCGCCGGATGGGCGCCAGTCCCTTCTGCTTCTGTGGCACCAACGCCAGGGCCATCAGGCTGGCAGCCTTCCCGACCTCCTCGACCGACAGCACCGCAAGGGAGCAGGCCCGCGCCCGGCGGCCTGCCAGGGGAAGCATCTCGGCATCACCCAGGAGATCTTGGGCGTTGGCCGCTGCAGCGACGGCGCACGCTACGAGGTCGGCCCTGGGGGCTGCCTTCACAGTGCCAAGATCCATAGCTCAACCTAACCAGCGTCCACACTCATGGTGACTAGTTGCCGGCGTACCTAGCCACCCGCCTGTTGAAAGCCATCGATTTGACCGAACCTGCCACTCAAGCAGCCGAAGCACGTCCCAGTGGCTGCTATCAGGCGTGCACTTCGCTGGGGTAGCCCGTCCGGGTTGCTGGCGCTGGTTCGGCGTTACTTCTGCGGCGGTCGAGCGCGTGGTTGAGCGTGATCGCCGAGTTGATCAGCGACAGGTGGGTGAATGCCTGAGGGAAATTGCCCAGCTGCTCGCCGGTGGATCCGATTTCCTCGGAGAACAGGCCGAGGTGGTTGGCGTAGGTGTGCATCTTCTGGAAGGTGAGCACGGCGTCTTCGAGCCGTCCGGCCCGGGCGAGCGCGTCGACGTACAGGAACGTGCACAGTGAGAAGGTCCCCTCGCCGCCATGCAACCCGTCCGGGGATGCCGCGGGGTTGTACCGGTAGACCAGGCTGTCGGACACGAGCTTGTGGTCCATGGCCTCCAGGGTGGACAGCCACAGCGGGTCGGTCGGGGACACGAAGCCTTCGATCGGCATGAGCAAAAGCGAGGAGTCCAGCACGTCGGTGCCGTAGTACTGGGTGAACGCCTTGACGTCCTTGTTCCAGCCGCGGCTCATGACCTGGTGGTAGATGCGGTCCCGCTCGGCGGTCCATTTGGCCACGTTGGCGGGGCGGCCGTTGCGCTCGGCGAGTTTGATGGCCCGGTCGAGCGCGACCCAGCATTGGAGCCGGCCGTAGGTGAAGTCCTTGCGGCCGCCGCGGGTCTCCCAGACGCCCTCGCCGGGCTGGTCCCAGTTCTCGGCGACCCAGTCAATGATCGCGGTGAGGGCGAGCCAGCCGTCGTGCGCGATCGGCAGGCCGAAATTGTCCGCGGTAAAGACCGCGTCCAGAGCCTCGCCGTAGATGTCGAGCTGGAGCTGGCCGGCGGCGCCGTTCCCGATCCGCACCGGCCGCGATCCGCGCCAGCCCTCGAAGTGGTCGAGCGTCTCCTCGGTCAGGTCGGAAGATCCGTCGATTCGGTACATGATCTTCTGCGGCCCGGACCCGTTGCCGCCGGTGCCTTCGGCTACCCGATCGCGCAGCCAGCCGCCGAACCGGGCAGCTTCCTCCAGGTAACCCAGGTTCGTCAGTGCGTGCATCGTCAGCGATCCGTCCCTGACCCAGCTGAACCGGTAGTCCCAGTTCCGCTCCCCCCCGGCCTGCTCGGGAAGGCCGAAAGTGGCCGCCGCGACCGGAGCGCCGGTGGGCTCGTAGGTCAGCAGCTTGAGGGTCATGGCCGACCGCTCGACTATCTCGCGCCACCGGCCAGAGTAGGTCGAGCGGCCCAGCCACCCACGCCAAAACGCGCCGGTATCACGCGCGAGCCCCTCGATCTCAGCCAGCGGGACCGCTCGGGGCTTGCCGCCCGCGGATTCAAGTACGACACCGCCGATCTGGCCCTCGCGCAGGGTGAAAGTAGCGCTCACGCCATCTGCCGCGTGCTCGATCTTCGCCGTCTCCGGGCCGGAAGGCGATCGCCTGACTGAACAATGCAGGGTCAGGTCGGTGCGGTCTTCGCTGTGGAAGACTACCCCGTTCTCGGTGATGTCGACGCTATGGCTGGCGCGCCCGTAGTCGAAGCGAGGCTGCAGGTCCAGCACGAACCGCATGGTGCCGCGCGCTACGCGCAGATGGCGGACGATGCGATGGCTGGCAGTGGGATTGCCCTCGATGACCGGCATGAATTCATGACCTCTCCGACGCCATCGGCGGTCATGAAGCGGGTGATAAGCATTGCGGTGTCTGGGAAGTAAAGATGCCGGGTCACGTAACGGTCGCCGGCTGGGCCGATGCGGAAATATCCGCCACGGTTGGCGTCAAGCAGTGAGGCGAACACGCTGGGCGAGTCGAATCGCGGGCAGCAGAAGAAGTCGATGGTCCCGTCGGTGGTCACCAGCGCTGCCGTCTGGAGGTCGCCGATCAGCCCATGGGCGCTGATGTTCGGGTAGCGGTCCAAATCCATCGCCGCGTCATCTCTTCCGGCTGAACGTGGAGGCTGGCGTCGCTGGCTCGGTGCGCGGTGCCGGCGCTCGCGCCTCGGCCGGGAGGCTCGCGCCGAGGCGGTCCGCGATGTGCTCGCCGACCCGGATCGCGTTCGCGATCACGGTCAGCGCGGGGTTGACCGCGCCGATGCTCGGGAAGAAGCTGGTATCCGCCAGGTAGAGGTTGTCGAGTTCGTGCGCCTTGCAGTTCACGTCCAGCACCGAGGTGGCCGGGTCGTTGCCGAACCGGCAGGTGCCTGCCTGGTGGGCGACCCCGGCGATCGGGATGTTCATGCCCATGTAGTAGTTCTTGTGCAGGACGTGGTGCCTGGCCAGTCCGACGTGGTTGAGGATCTTCCGGAATTCGGCGTATAGGCCGGCCGCCTCGGTTTCGTTGCTCGGGACGTAGTCCAGGTGGATGCTGCCGTCCTCGTCGATCGTCACCCGGTTGCCGGGCTTGGGGAGGTCCTCGGTGGTGAGCCAGAAGTCGACCGCGTGCCGGGCGACGTCCTCCAGGCTCCAGTTCGGGGCGAGCTTGGTCAGGTGCGGTTCCTCGCCCTTCATCGCCTCGGCGTTGGACTTGCCGAGCATCTGGATGTTCCCGAGCGGCCACTCCCGGCCGTTTCCTGCCAGGTAGAAGTCGTTCACCGCGAGCGTCTTCTGGTAGACGGTGTCGTTGACCTTCTCGCCCAGCGCTATGGCGGCCTTGCTGTTGTGGAACATGTAGTTCCGGCCGACCTGGTCTGATCCGTTCGCCAGGCCCGCCGGATGGGCATCCGAAGCTGATCGCAGCAGGATCCTCGCGGTGTTCGCGGCTCCGGCGGCCAGGACGACGATGTCGCCCTGGTAGATCTCTTGCCTGTCGTCACCGCCGCGCTCCACGACCACACCGGTGACCTGACGCCCGGATGAATCGGTCTCCAGGCGGGTGACCTGGGCGTTGCGCAGCAGCGTCACGTTGGGCATGTCCAGGATCGGCCGGACCGCGATCACCTCGGCGTCTGCCTTGGCATGGACCATGCACGGGTAGCCGTCGCACCACGCGCACCGGATGCAGATGCTGGCGGGCCGTTCCGCCTCGTTCAGCAGGATGCCGCACGGCGAGTGGAACGGGTGGTACCCGCCTTGGGCGAGGGCATCGGAGATGCGCTGGATTCTCGGCTCGTGGGACACAGGCGGCCACGGGTACTGGCGTGAGCAGGGTCCCTCGGTGGGATCCTCGCCGTGGCTGCCGTGCACCTGGTACAGCCACTCTGCCTTGGCGTACCACGGCTCGAAGTCGGCGTAGCTGAGCGGCCAGGCCGGGGAGATGCCGTCGATGTGCCTGATATCGCCGAAGTCCTCCGGGCGCAGCCGGTACAGGGCCGCCCCGTACATCTTCGTGGCCCCGCCGACGAAATAGTGCACCTGCGGCTGGAACGGCGTGCCGTCCCCGTCATACCAGGTGTCGGGCGAGATATAGCGCCCGTCGACGAAGACCGGGCCCGGATCCCAGTTGCCCAGTTCCCTCGTCAGGAAATCGCCGCGCTCCAGCAGCAGAATCCGTTTGCCGGTCCGGGCAATGGTATGGGCGAGCGTGCCGCCGCCCGCGCCGGTCCCGATCACTATCACATCGAACTTATCGGACACCAGATTCCCCCGTGAATTTGTCCATCATGCGATGACATGACATACCGGGCGCCATCAGATCGGCATCCGGTAGCCGTAGAACTCGTGGTCCTCGTTGTAGCCGCCCTGCCCGGCACCGAGCTGTTCGAAGCTGTCGACGAATTCGATCGCCTCGATCCACTTGATCTGCTTGAAGCCCAGCTCAAGCTCGTTGCGCAGCCGCAGCGGCGCGCCGTGCAGCTCGTTGAGCGGCTCGTTGTTCATCTCATAGGCCAGGATGGTCAGACGATGCCGCATGTGCTCGACCTTGTGCGCGTCGTAGTACCGCCCGCCCTCGCCGCCCTCGGCGTAGGAGTAGAAGACGGCCCAGCGGGCGTGCGGCAGCGGCCGCACGAGCGTCAGGATGTCCCGCATCGGCACACCGCCCCACCTGGCGACCCCGGACCAGCCCTGGATGCAGTAATGCTGGGTGACCTGCTCCTGCTTGGGCATCGCCTTGAGCTGGTCGTAGGACAGGGTGACCGGGTTTTCGACCAGGCCGCTAACCCGCAGGTTGTAATCGCGGAAGTCGTGCTCACGCAGGTCCGCGTAGTGCTTGTTGCCGTCCGGCAGCTTGCTCTGGTTGGGCCAGAAGAACGGCGAGATCGCTTTCTCGGGGTATGTCGCCCGGGGATCTGACCATTCCAGCAGCGCCTTGGCCCAGCCGATGAGCGCCCTGCCGGTTTTCTGGACGGCGCGCGGATAGCGCAGCGTCAGCGGCGAGGCGGCCCACCAGACGGCCGCCACGATCGCCATCCAGGCCACGTAGATCCACCAACCGGTCCAGGACGGCGAATTCGCACCGGTGGTGATGTGGTTCAGGTTCACCAGCAAACCAGTGATCCACACCATGAGGGTGTGGACGAAAATGAACCCGACGAAAGTGACCAGCACCGCGAAGTGGACGGTGCGGGCCACCTGGCGGTTAATCCGGCCCCAGCCCAGGCCGAATTTGGCTGCGATGGCCGGGGCCTGCAGCAGCCCGGTAAAGAACGCCAGCGGCGCGGCGATAAAGACCACGACGAAGTAGGCGAGTATCTGCAGGCCGTTGTACTGGATCCAGCCCTTGTTCACCGGGAAGTGCAGCGACCCGTACTGCAGCGCGGTCGAGATCGCGTTGGTGAACACGCTCCAGTTCACCGGCACCAGCCGAGCCCACTGCCCCGTAGTGAACAGCAGCACGTAGAACGCCACGCCGGTAAGCACCCACAGCAGGTCGGCGCTGAAGTGCCACCAGCGGGCCAGGCCGATCGAGTGCCGTATACCCGGGATGCCCAGCCACCGGGGCAGGGTGACCGCATCGTCCTTGGCCGTCCAGGCCCGCTCCGGTGGTTCCTGGCCCATCCGGTCCGGCGGCACCGGACCGCGCAGCCGCAGCCACTCCTTGCCGGGCTCGGATCCGGCATCGTTCTGCAGTCGCGGGTGGTCGGCCAGGATCTGGATCCCGGCCCGGATGATGAACAGCATGAACAGCAGGTTCAGAAAATGCAGGACCCGTAGCCACAGCGGGAACCCGGTGGTCACCGGTGGCTGGAAGTCGCCCGTCCCGGGATGAGCGGCGATCCAGCTCTGCACGGCCGGGTAAGTGCGCAGCTGCTGGCACACCGCGATCCCAATGATCAGCCCGACGACGGCGATCGGCAGCAGCCACAAGATGCTGAACCAGCGCCTGCCGATCCGCACCTCCGGGACCCGGGCCATGATCGGCGGGATGCGCCGCGACCACTCCGCGGCGACAATGCGGTCCCCGGCTTGAGACAGCTCGGCCTCAAGCGGGTCAGGGGCGCCGAGCGGATCGGGGGCCGACGCCGCCCGCTCGCGCGCACCGCCCGCGCCGTCGGCACAGCTTCCGCCAGGCAGATTCACGGCAACCTCGTGCCCCCCAAGGTAACGCTGCCGTTAGGTTCGGTAGCTGTCCGTGACCATCTTCGCTCAGGCCATCAAGATGCCTATCGGGCGGGGCCTAGGTAACACCGGGCCATCCTCACGCCGCGCCGTCTTGCGCGGTGCCCACAACGGGTAGGGCTGCCCGGCGAGCCGGTTGATCACCAGGCCCTGCACGATCAGCAGCACTACCGCGATCATGAGCACGGCGAGCTGACCGGGCGTCCGCATCAGGCCAAGTCCCACGATCAACGTCGTCGCACCGGCTGGGGCGTGCGGCACATTCAGCCACACCATCAGCGAGAGGGTCAGGCACAGGCACACCGTCACCGCCCCGATCCGGGGTGCCGTGACGTCGGTCAGGCTCGGCCTGGCCGTGGTGAGGCCGAACACAACTAGGGCCAGATAGCCAGCCAGCACCCCGATCAGATGACCGCAGAACACGTTTCGGGGCGCGGCCTGCGCCCCCAGAGCGGCATAGAACAACAAGAACGCCGTCGGCCCCAGCGAGGGAAATACGAACGGCTGCCTGGTCAGCGCCGCGACCCCGGCAAGGATCGCGATAGAGACTGCCGAGTTGATCAGAACATAAGCGCCAAGCACCGCCCTGTTGTCGTGGCGCTGCTGCAGCCCCTGGAGCCCAAACCGCACCGCGAGACCGTGTACCTGCGCAGGAAGGTCACCGTAGACCGGGTGCCAGCCCGGCAGGGGCGCATCGTCACGCTTCATACCGTCAGACCTTCCCAGGATCCCCCAGCCACGCGACGTGCACGTCTCGGAGACCAGCTGGGCTGGGGCAAACCCTCGCGTTGACGGCGGCGCACGCCGGTCGCCCGGCAGGGGTGATGACCCAGATGCGCCCGCTCAGACATCGTTGGGCGCTCTGGCATCGACCTAGGGACCATGCTCGCCGACCTGACAACGCCGCACAGCTAATGGCCTCGCGCCCCGCCATAACGGCGTGCATGACCCATCACGCGCTCAGCGGACATGTTTAGAAGATCAATTGAAGCGGCTTGCCGTTGGCCGCCGAAACTTCTTCTCTTAGTCCCCCGGATAGTCCCCCTGCCAGCTCCCGATGATCAACTATCGGGAGTTTCCGCTGGTAGATGGAGCCCCCTTACGGAATCGAACCGTAGACCTTCTCCTTACCATGGAGACGCTCTGCCGACTGAGCTAAGGGGGCGCGGCGGGTGACGACCCGCACGACCAGCGCTGCCGCCTGCGATCCCATGACCGCTAGAGCATCTGCGCGCTAGGCGAGCATACACGATCACGCCAACGCACGGTTACCCCGCTTCGCGCCTGCCTGAGCGCCTGAGCAGGCAGCCCGATCGGCCCAGGCCGACGCCGGCACACCAAGGAGGCCGACGCCGGCACACCAAGGAGGCCGACGCCGGCGCACCAAGAAGGCCGACGAGGACCCAGTCCGGCTGGCTCACTCCCCTACCCGCCGGAACGCATCGACCACCTGCGGCCACTCCTGCGATAGCGGATCGATCAGCTCGAAGTGCCCGGTTCCCGGAAGCAGCAGGCAGGTAGCCGCCGCGGCGCGCACACCGGCCCGGCGCGCCCAGCGCGCGTAGTCCAGGCTCATCACGTAAGGAACGCGGTCGTCGGCCAGTCCATGCACCAGCCAGACCGGACCACCCGCGGGAACCAACCGGGACGGATCAGCCTCAAAGTATCTATCCTCACCAACATCGGCCGGGCTGCCACCCATCATCGCTGCAGCCGCCTGGCGCCCGAGCGCCTTGCGGTAACTCGCGGCCAGGTCACTCACTGCCGCAAGCGCCACAACGCCATGCCATGCCGACTCCCCGGCGTGCCACCGCGAACCGGCCGGAAGGTTGTGCCTGCTCGCCGCCCACAGCGCGAGGTGCCCGCCAGCCGAGTGCCCAGCGAGCACCACTCCGCCGGGGTCGCTCCCAACCAACCCGTCCGTCGCCTCGGCGACCAGTGCGGGCAACCGGTCGACAGCCGCCGCAACATCATCGAACATGCCTGGCCACCCGCCGCCAGGCTGCCCGCTCCTGCGGTACTCCGGCGCGCACACGACGAACCCCCCGATCGCGAGGGCCTCGGCGAGCGGCCTGGTGTGCTCGCGTCCATACTCAGCCCGCCAGAAGCCGCCATGTAGAAAAATGGTCAACAGGACTCTCCCGCCAGTCCCTCCACGCGCGCCGGAGGCCATTGCCGGCAGATGAACGTCGGCGACCTGGTCAGCGCCGTCGCCGTAGCGGATGACGAGGTCAGGTGGCCGCGCAGGCCTGGTCAGCACGTCGGTCTCGGCCCGCGAGCCGACATCATCCCGACGCTCACTGTTCATCTGGCCGCCACCTTGCAGAACTCTTGACGCCCTGGCGAAAACCGATCATTGTCAACTGGATCTATCGTGCTTCGGCCCCCGACACTTCAATCCGATAGGTGGTCAGCTTATGCTCGAATGCGTTGCCCATTAGCGAGACGGCTAGAATTCCCTACTATGTTTGTGGATAATACTGGACGTCAGACGGCTGAACCGGTTGTCGCCGGCCCGACGATCGGAGCTGCGCAGTGCCGATAAGGATCGTGCAAGCTGGCCGAATAGTGGTCTGCCTGGCGGCGGGATCGTTCCTGGCGTCAGGCTTCGCCATGGCCCCTGTCCTGGCATCTCCTGCCCGCTCGATGGGCTCACCATGCGGCAACGGCTCCGCGGCGGTTGTATCAGCCAGCTTGCTCAGCGCCCAGACGTCCTCGAGCAGCCCGACCGGGAGCCCGAGCCCTTCCAAGAGCCCGAGCCCGTCTAGGAGCCCGAGCCCGACACAATCCACG
>Ga0126378_10005046_pt1 | contig 10212 bp, 5 predicted proteins | sample PanSoiMetPlot_23_FD_92587 | JGI IMG/M metagenome (GOLD analysis project Ga0126378, IMG submission 92587) | Tropical forest soil microbial communities from Panama - MetaG Plot_23 | ecosystem: Environmental > Terrestrial > Soil > Tropical forest > Bulk soil | place: Panama | collected 2016-02-17 | reverse complement strand
TATTCATCATCTGGAGACTTTTATCAACCGCTTCCGCTATCAGGCCACCAAGGCTAGACAAGTCCAGGCCCGCATCAAAGAGCTCGAGAAGATCGAAAGGATTGAACTGCCCGAAGAAGAGAAGGCGATTCATTTTTCCTTTCCGCAGCCTCCTTCGAGTGGGCGCATGGTGGAGGAGCTCGGCGATGTGGGGAAGAGCTTCGGCGAGAAGAAGGTATTCGAAGGCGTGAACCTTACGCTCCACCGAGGTGACCGCGTAGCCCTAGTGGGCGTAAATGGCGCCGGAAAGTCCACGCTCATCAAACTGCTGTCCGGCGCAGAGCCGGTGACCTCCGGTGCCTTGCGTCTGGGGCACAATGTCGAATTCGACTACTTCGCGCAGGACCAGTACAAGACGCTCGATCCCGATGCGCGGCTGATCGATGATCTTACGAACCTGGCCCCCACCGCTGTCAGCAACCAGACGCAGCTGCGTACCTTGCTGGGGTCCTTCCTTTTTTCCGCCGACGACGTTTTCAAACGTATTGGCGTGCTCTCGGGCGGTGAACGAAATCGCTACGCGCTGGCACGAATGCTCCTGCGCCCAGCCAATTTCCTACTGCTGGACGAGCCCACCAATCACCTGGACCTGCAAGCCAAGGACGTGCTGCTCGAAGCGCTGCGGAAGTTCACCGGAACAATCGTATTCGTCTCGCACGACCGGTATTTCATCGACAAGTTGGCCACCCGCATTTTCGAGATAGAAGCGGGAATGCTTCAAGATTATCCGGGCAACTACGAAGACTATCTGTGGCAAAAGGAGCGAAGTGCGGCGATGGCAGGTATCCCCGGGAAGGCCAGCCGTCCTCGACCGGATGCCCCTGCAAAGCCACAAGAGCGTGAGAAACAAGCGAAAAAGTCGAATCCGATTTCCATCCGCAAGATGGAAAGGCAACGCGATGAGTTAGAGGAGCAAATTTCACGTTGCGAGGCGGAAATCGCAGGCTTGGAAGTGGAACTAGGGAGCTTCAAGAGCGCACAGGAATCGATTCGCGTTGCCGCGCTGATCGAAGAGCGTCGCACCCGGCTGAAGAAAGCGACTGAGCAGTGGGAACAGCTCGTGGTCCGCCTGGAACGGGAGTGTTCTGCCGACCAATCCGAGGTCTCTTCTCCCAAGCTGAATTAAGCCAGTCCGGCTTCGGTGCCTCTCGAAGACTCCAGTACTTGCTCCTCCGACCGGAATCCATCCTTGTGACAGTAGTACGAAGCCTCTCCGTCTTTGATTCTAAAGTCGGCCGGGCTCTAGCGAACTCTAGGATGCAAACGCCGGCCATTACCGCGTTGCCCATCGAAAAAGAGGAGCTACGAAGCACTGAGGTCGGGCGCCCCAACGCAAATGCGACACCAGATAAAGCACTTTCTTGTTTTACGCTCTGGTCAACCAGCTAAAGGCCGCTGACGCTCTCACGAGATAAGGACCGAAGCGGGACTTAATGGGATCACTGCGAGCCACCCACGCACCGAGGCCGCGGTTACGGAATCACGTTAACAGAGAGCGAAGTCGCGTTATTCGAAGTACCGTTATTTGCCGAGATGCCCACCGAATTGTTATTGGATGGGGTGGCGGTTTGTGTTGCGAACAACACCAAGATTGCGGTCCCATTTCCGCTGGGAATGGAAATCGATGGGGTGGTGCCGGCTGCTGCGACGGTGCATGCCGCGGAGCCTAATAGATAAAAGCATCCGGATAGACCATTGGGAAAAGGGGCAGTGGTGAGATTTACGGCGACCGAAGAAGGCCCTATGGCTCGGACGGTCACAGCGGTTTGGGATTGCCCGGCCTGCGGGACGCTCAGCAGGCTCGGCGAAGCAGAGAGCGCAAAGCAGCCAGCGCACTGGGAAAGCAGTTCCATGAGCATCTGGCCTCCTGGGTAGGCAGCATTGTCAGTTTCCATCAGGAAGCCCTTAGCTCCGCCGGCAACGCCGCCTGAATCCAGAAGGAGATCGAACTGCGGTGGGGCAGGATGCGTGGCGCCCGCAACATTGAATTCAAAGCCATTTCCCCAGCCGGTCATGCCGTCGCCCGCGGTGTTGTCAGTACAGTAGGACCCGGAGAGGCTGGCTAGAGGTATGGGAGCTGCTAGGCCGGTGACGCTGGCCTCGGCATTGGCGGTCAAGGCAAGAGGGCCAGCCAGTGTCGCGGGCAACGTGGTGGTTGGGCAAGGCGGACTCATGGCCGCATTTCCGGAGAAATTAAATATGCCTGTGGAGTTGGGAACCTTCGGAAGAGCTGGAAGAATTGTGCCGGCGGCGTAGCTGCCGGGAAGAATGGTTTGAAGGCTGCTTGGAGCGCAGTTTAGCTGAGGGCACAAAAAGAACTGTCCTTCAATGGCGCCCAAAGCGACAGTGTTGTCGAGCGATAGGAGAAAGCCCCCACTTCCGAAGGAGGAAGCAAATTCCATGCCCCCCGTCGGAGTAATGAGCGGGTTTCTGACACAGGGCGCAGCGAAAAGGCAGATGTTGCCGGCGCCGCTTGCAGTATCAAAGATATAACTGAAGTTGTAGGTTCCGGCGGTTGGAGCGGCCGTGGAAGTCAGTGTGCCGCTGGCGACCTGGTCTTCAGTTGCCCTCCACGTGCTGGTCAAGGTGTTTCCGGACAGGGTCCAGGCGGGTTGTCCGGTGGGATTGGTCGCCGGTTGAGTGATCTGGTCCAGCAGGGTAAGCGTCACACTGCTGCCGGAAGCTCCCGAGGCATAAGCCAGACAGTTGTCCGGCAGGCCGGATACGATAGACAGACCGCAGGAAAACAGACCATTGCTCGTGGCGGAAGTGGTAGGCACCGAATACGAGTGTGCAAGGCCCATGAGCAGTGGAGAGCTGGCGATCGGCTGTGTCGAAAGGAAAACCAGGTCACGAAGGCCGCTCGGGTAAAACGCTAGGTTCCCAACGACGTTCGCTTGGCCCGTGTAATTCAGCGCCACCGTGGAGCGCCCGGTGATGGAATCTGGTTTCGTGCAGGGCGTATTGGGTGCGGTAGCGAGAGAGCCATATTGAAGGTTCCCGTTTTGATTGCTGGTCACCGTGGGTGGCGTGCCAGCCGGGAACGCCAGGAAGTTGCAGCTCTTGTCCACAATGAAAGATCCGACAAGCCCGGTGCGAAGACCCGCGCTGTCGTTGCCAACAAAGCCAAACTCGTAGTTGGTGTTATTGGTACTGGGAGGAAGGGTTGAGAAGGCGGTTGGTCCCATAGGCGATATGAATCCGGAACCCTGGAAACCGAAGGCCGGCGAGCCTGAAGGTTCAAATTCGATGAGCGGATAACTGCCACCCGTCCCGGCGGTGAATGCGTAGGTTCGCTGCGCGTGGGTCGGCGGCTTGGAAGAAATATTGCTGTTGATATTTACAGTGAACGTTCCAGTAAAGGTGGCGGGGTCAAAAGTATAGGAACCAGTGAGGTTCGATTGAGAAGAGCCGGCACAGGTGGGATTTCCGCTTGTGTTTGGTGCGGGGCTGTCTGCTCCTGCAACGTCGTTCAAGTCCATCACGCCGCAGACGATTCCGCTAACCGAGGTGTTTGGGGGAGTACCGGCCGGGATGCCGGTAGCCGTGAAGCTTCCGGCAGCAGCGGCGGGCTTGCCGTTCTGATCAAAACCCTGGACATAGAAATTGATTTGGCCGCACAAGATATCCTGGAAGCTGTTGCAGGAGCTGACGGAGAGTCCAGCGTTGGCACTCCCTTTCGGATTGCCGTTGACACTCGTCGCGGTGACCAGGAGCGAAAGCCCTCCGGCCAGCAGCCCGCCGGAGGGAGGCGTGTAGGTTGCGGGGAACGCAACTCCAGACGAGCCGTTGACGACCTTTGCTCCCGGCGTAAGAGTTCCACAACCTGGGGAACAGGACGATTGGTTTTGCTGAAGCGCCCATGTAACGCCAGCATTGGCCGGGTCACCTGTGACCAGAGCAAAAAAGTCCACACTGATCCCCTGAGCCAGGTCCAAAGAAGGGTTGGTAGGCTGCAGATTTACCGTTACGGGCGAAGCGTTGGCGACGGAGATGGAGAGATTGGCGGTGACGCTTTGTGAAGGGCTGCCGCTATCGATTACTTTTGCAGTGAAGTTCGCAGTGCCGGCTGGACCAGTGGGAGTGCCAGTGATAGCGCCAGTGGACGAGTTTAACAAGAGACCTGGAGGGAGTGAACCCGCGCTGATGGACCAAGTGTACGGGGTAGTTCCACCGGTTGCGGCAAGTGACTGGATGTAGGCCGAGCCGATGACTCCTCCGGGAAGGGTAGTCGTAGAAATAGAGAGCTGCGCGATGATTTGAATGGACAACGCGGCTGTGGCGGTCTGGGGACTTGCCGCGGAGTCTGTGACCTGGATCGTGAAATTGAATGTGCCTCCGGGTCCTGTTGGCGTGCCGCTGATGACACCGGAAGGGTTGAGCGAAAGGCCGGCAGGCAGAGCTGAGCCGTTCTGCAGGCTCCAAGCGTAAGCCCCGGTTCCACCGGTTGCGGCGAGGGGCTGCGAGTAAGCAGCGCCGACGGTGCCATTGGGAAGACTCGAAGTTGTGACCTTCAGGGGTGACGGAGTGTTGGAGATCGCGGTTGCAGCTTGCGCGGAGAGCGGCGGACTCCCGGAGTCGACAACTTTTACCGTAAAGGAATAGGTGACTGGAGTCGGCGTTCCAGCGCTCATGGGGCGGGCAGGCGTGCCTTGCGCTGGAGAAGCTGCGGGTGTTCCGGAGATCACGCCAGTGCTGCTGCTCAAGGAAAGCCCTGGTGGAAGCGAACCTGAAACGATGCTCCATGTGTAGGGCGGGACTCCGCCAGATTCGGTTAGCGTGTAGGAGTATGCTTGGCCGGCTGAAGAACCGGGCAGCTGAGCCGGACTACTGACGGCTGGAGGGGGCACGGCCGCGGTCGACTCCGAGGTCGACTTGGTTGTGTCGGCGACCGAAGTGGCCGTGACATTGAATTGCAAAGTACTGTTGACAGCGGCGGGAGCCGTGTATGTTGTGGGCTGACCGCTAGGGGTTGTTGTCGGAGAAATTGTGCCGCATCCGGGAGAGCACGACGCGCCATTCTGAGTTAGTGACCAGCTCACTCCCTTGTTACTGGAGTCGTTGCCGACGTTGGCCGTAAAACTTTTTGTCTGCCCTTGGTCGACGGTCTGTGCGCCCGCGGGTACCACGCTTACCGTGATCGCCGGAGGCGGCGGTGGTGCACCTGCCCCGCTGCACCCGATGCCGCATAGGGTCGCTGACAACGCCGAGACTGCCAGAAGCCACGAATGGTTTCTTGTTTGCTTCATAACGCCCCCCTTTGGGTGTGGCGGCCCGGCTTGCAGGGGGCGTTGGACACGCCCATGAGGGCAAGCTCGAAGCCGCCGCACCGTTCCTCAAGCGGGGAGAGTGCAGACAGGGGCTGTAGAAGTCTTTCCGAAGTTCTGATATTGTTCTGACAAATCTTCGGTAAGCCAGTTAAGTCAGGCTTTATGAGTACTCCCCAGCAGTACTTGTTCGGTGAATTCCGGCTGGACGCGGCCCAACGGGCGCTCTTCCGCAGGCAAGAACTCGTTTCTCTAACCCCCAAGGCCATCGAGACGCTGCTGTTCCTTGTGGAGCGGCATGGCCGGATTGTGGACAAGAAGGAATTGATGGAGGCGGTGTGGCCGGACACCTTCGTGGAGGAAGTAAGCCTTGCGCGAAACGTCTCGGTGCTGCGCAGGATCCTGTCGGATGGAGAAGACGCACATTCCTACATTGAAACCATACCGAAGCGGGGCTACCGCTTCGTCGCCCCGGTGGCAGAAACCGCAGACCGTAGGAGCAAGCCTGCGCTTGCAGATTCACCGTTAGAAGGGCTTCGGGCCAAAACAGACGACCAGGTGGCGCAGTTATCCGCCACGAAGGGACGCTGGCTCGTTCTCACCCTAGCGTCGATAGCCTTGGTCTTTGGAGCAACGGCGGCTCTGGTCCTCTGGCCCCGGGATGCTGTGCCTCACGTTGTCCACACGGTTCAAATAACCACATTCGGGCGGGCGGCAGACCCACTGGCGGTTGGCGGCGACCGATTATTCCTGGGTACGCGGACGGGAGGAGCGCGCGAAGTCGCACAAATCTCAGCGCTATCGGTCGAGCCCACCGGGGAAAGGCCCCTGGTGATTCCGACCGGGCTGCCCAAGCCGCATATCTACGACCTATCGCCGGATGGCTCCGAGTTGTTGTTAGGAAGTGAGGAGGGCGCGGATACCGAGCGCCCTCTTTGGATTATGAAGTCGGCGGGAGGCGCGCCGAAGCGGCTGGGCGACCTCAAAGGAACGGGCGCAACCTGGTCCCGCGATGGAAAGAGAATAGCTTATACCAGCGGCTCAGCGCTGTATGCGGTGAATGCTGACGGAACCGAAGCGCGCAAGTTGGCAGATGTTTCGGGAACTCCGTTCTCGCCTCGATGGTCGCCCGACGGCCGGGTTATTCGCTTCAGTGTCGAGGACAAAAGGCAGGGCGCTGCCTCCATTTGGGAATTCCGGTTAGGCGATACGTCGATTCAAAAACTGTTCCCCGAGTTGAGCGCTGCTGAGGACCGCGAGGGTATGGGGGCCACCAATGGCAACTGGACGCAGGATGGAAAATATTATTTCTTCGTGATGGGGCGCGATGCGGGCAACGTAAAGATTGCCACCGTGTGGGCGGTGAGAGACGCCCCTGGCTTTCTTGGAAGACGCTCCCCGCCGAAGCAGATTTTTGTCAGTCCCTCATCTTTAGGAGCGCCGACTGTCAGTCGAGACGGCCAGAGACTGTTTTTCGCGATCCGCGAAGAAGACCGTGAATTGATGAAATTCGATGTCCAGCAGCGGCGTTTCGTCAGTTGGCTGGGAGGGACGCCGGTTGGGTCAGTGAGTTATTCGCCGGCCCATGACTGGGTATCGTACGTTTCTTTCCTGGATCAGGTCTTATGGCGAGCGCATGCGGATGGAAGCGGCGCGGTGAAGCTCCTAGAAGCCCCGGCGCGGCCGTTTTCACCCGTTTTTTCTCCAGACGGCAAACGTATTGCCTTTTATGACGCTCGCGTCCCTGCGAACAGAAGGATTTATGTTGTGTCTCGCGATGGCGGTTTGGCAACGGCAGTCACGGCGGAGGGTGATGACAGTTCGCCGAGCTGGTTCCCTGATGGCCACGCAATCCTTTTCAGGCATCGGGCCGCGCCGGCCTCCCCAAACCGCGATAACGGGGGTTTCTACCGCCTGGATCTGGAGACCGGGAAGAAAGACTTCGTGCCGGGATCGGATGGTAAAACCGATCCGGTGCTCTCCCCGGACGGAAGCATGATTGTGTCGGTGAGCGATGACCTTCACAAACTGATGCTTGTCCGTCTTGGCGCCGGAGCATGGAGCACCGTGGCGACCGGAATATTCTTGCGCACTCCGTGTTGGTCTTCCGACGGTCAATTTGTTTACTTTCAAGACTACTACGAAGGCAGCGAGCAGCCGATTTATCGCGTGCGTGTAAAAGATGGCCACCGGGAGAGAGTGGCTACCTCCGCGCAGTTCCAGCGTTCCGACGTATTTCATGGATACGTGTTTCAGGGTCTGGCTCCGGATGGACAGCCAATCGTGTCTCTTCTGCGCAACAAATCGGACATCTACGCGTTGGAGTTGAGTTCAGACTGAGCCCTGGTTGGCGGGAAAGAGTTCAAGACATATTGATCATCTCCCAGATTCGGGCCAAGTGATGGTCGTCATGTTCGGCAACAAAGTAAAAATGGTCCACCACGCGCATCGGCTGCTTCAGACGAGGATGTAGCTTGGTGCGCGCTAAGAGAGTTGGCTGAAGCGACTTTAACTTCTCCGCACGATCGAGCAAGCAGACTCGCGCCGCGCGGAACTCAGCCAGAATCTCAGCCAACTTTCGGGCATTGTGCTTGGCTTCGTTTGTTTTCTGGTTGCTCAGGTCCGCCGTGGCAAGTGTGTCCACATCGCGAAGAAAGTCGTTCAGACGTGCTAACCACAGAGACTCCAGGTCAAGCAGATGGCCCACGTGCTCCTGGGCGGACCACTTGTCTCCGGGTTTAGCAATCATCACATCCCGCGATACGCCTCGCAGCGTTTCTTCCAGCCGTGCCGGCGTGCCCCGCAAGCGGGCGCAAAGGTTTGGAAACGGCTCCACCGGGAAGTTGAAATCGAATTTCCGTTCAAACCATACTTGGACTTGACTCATGAAAGGTCCCTTTGCCGGAGCCATTGAACAATTTCGCTTTCGAACGCGATTCGGTGATCCGGCCAACGATGGTCAGTGTCGACATTCAAGGAGCTTACCCGAAGCTCAACGGTTGCTCGTAGCGGCCAAGTTGGGCTCGAAGCGCACTTCAGAATGGTGCATGCTGGCTATGCGCCAATGGCCACCGGTTTTCGTGCACATGGCCACGCCGCGGCCGCTTAGGCGTCCGCGCACCGAATCAATGGTGAACTCGTATTCGTACCACACGACTTCGCCGATGGCATGAAACGCGCTTTCATGGATCACCAGCCGTGACGGAGAGGGCTGATTAAAATAGCGTTCGCGGAAGTAGTTGGCGACTTTTTCTCGCCCGTAAAGCTCTTCTTTCGTCGTGAACATAACGATCTTTGGGTCAAGGCAATCGCCAAAGGTCTTTTCGTCCGATTCGTTGAAGGCCTTTGTGCACCGCAGGGTGTCGTGCTGCATTTCGGAGGCGAGTAAGGCTTCGTGTACCTCGTCCGCGGTGGTGACATGGAGGATCTGGCGCTTCAGATCCACCGCAGCGCCAATCTTCTGGAGGAGATCGGCACCCAGGATGCCGTCGATTTTTCGACCGCAGGTGTTTCCGATGGCGGAAAGGTCGATCGCGGGCAGCGTTAACTTGGCTACCTTAGTTTGTCCTACTTCCAGGCCGTCGATGCTGACTTCCTTCGCGATGGTGGAGAGCGTGCCGCTCCAGGAAGTGACGCGGATGTCCCGCGACGAGCCTGCGTCGAAAGACTGAAGATTCAGTATGGAGGAAGCCGCGGTGTCTACAAGGAACCAGCGCGGGTGGCTGGCGACCTTGACTTCGATCAGCGGCAGAGAATCGCAATGCTCGAGGGGGATTTCTTGTGCCCTTGAAGCCGACGGAATGGCGAGGGCCAGCAAGGGCAGGGAAAGCAGAAGTGAAGAACGGCGATGAGAAGGATAGCGCATAGCGCGATTCTCAGGGGAGGGAGCATAGCATAAAAACGAACGTTCGTGCTATTTATTTTGCCGTGTTATAGTTTTCCCGTGCTCAAAACCGGCCATACGAGCGCTCGAACGAAAATCATACGCCGCCAGCCGCGCGGCTTGCGCACGCGCGAAGCCATCCTTGCGCGCGCCGTGGATATCGCCTCGGTGCAGGGGCTCGAAGGCCTCACCGTAGGCGCGCTGGCGGAACAACTGCGCATGAGCAAAAGCGGGCTCTTTGCCCATTTTGGTTCGAAGGAAGAGCTGCAGCTGGCGACGGTCGAAAAAGCGCGGCTGATGTTCATCGAACAGGTGACGCGGCCAGCGATTACGGCGCGCAAGGGCATGCCGCGGCTTTGGAAGATCATTGACCTGTGGCTGGCGCTGGTCGAGAGGAATGTCTTCAAGGGCGGATGCTTTTTCAGCGCAGCGTCATTTGAGTTCGATAGCCGGCGCGGGGTGGTGCGCGACCGCATCGCGGCGATTATGCACGAATGGATTGGCGTGATTACGCGCGCGATTTACGAAGCGCAGAAAACGGGCCACGTGGACCCGAAGGTGGACCCGACGCGCCTAGCATTCGAGGTCCACGCGATTGCCATGGGCGCGCACTGGGCGTATCAGTTGCTTGACGACCGACAGGCCTATTCGAGGGCGCGCACCACGCTACTGGAAAAACTGCGCAGCGTGGCGATGCCGCAGTCGCCGCGCCTGCCGTAGACGAAATCTATTAGGAAGCAAAAGATTTCGATTGCCTCCCTGTGGGGGCACGACCGCGCTCGTTGACTGCCTCCGGGCATATCACTACAAGGATAAGGACGTGAACCTGAAAGAAGCTGTCCGCATGCTGCTTGATGCGGGAGCCGATCCCCATATTGCCGATAACGATGGAATGACTCCACTAGAAGTTATCTCATAAACACATTCAAGCCGTTGCGGGCTTGTGGGTTATGCAAAATAGCGTAAATAAAAAGCATGGACTTGACCGAGGCGCAATGGCAAGTACTCAAGCCCTTGCTTACT
>Ga0126378_10005044_pt1 | contig 10214 bp, 8 predicted proteins | sample PanSoiMetPlot_23_FD_92587 | JGI IMG/M metagenome (GOLD analysis project Ga0126378, IMG submission 92587) | Tropical forest soil microbial communities from Panama - MetaG Plot_23 | ecosystem: Environmental > Terrestrial > Soil > Tropical forest > Bulk soil | place: Panama | collected 2016-02-17 | reverse complement strand
CGATCTGATCTCCAGCCTTGATGGAAGTCTTGCTCCAGCCGAAGCGCGACATGTGGATCGGCGACGCCATTTCGATGGCCCAGTGCTCCACTTGCCCTCCGTCCTTTTTCGCGTCCACGAAAATGATGACGTGCGGATTGCTCCATTCGAATGTGCTGACTGTACCGGCGACGGTAACAACCTTGTCCATGTCGTATCCGGCAGTTCCGTGATGCGCAAAGGCACTTCCCGCAGCTGCAACGCCAATTAGCGCGGCCCAAAATACAACTTTCAGTTCCACGACTTTTCCTCCAAATGCGCTCGACGCAACGCACGAAATCTCCGCAAGGCTATACCAAAATTCAGAAAAAAGGGCCCAGGAATCTCCCATTCACGGCCAAGTACTATACCCACGGAAGGGCGCGCCGTTCGGCGCGGCTGCGCCTCAGGAGGACTTGAATTGCATCCTAGCCTCTGTTGAAGAGGGTAGCGCCAATGTTAACCTTTCCACTGGGGAAAACCGTGCGCTGGTATCGCTGGTTGAAGTCGATGCGGAAGCTCCTGCCTCTTGTTGCAATGGCGGCTCCTCTCCTACTGGCCGGACAGGCTTTTCAGGAAAGCAGCGGGATCATCGACATGGACGGCGAGCGGTTCCCGCCCGAAAATCCTTACGAGAAGGCGGAGTGGACTTTCGTTCGCTTCCATTACGACTTGGGTTTTGAATTTGGCCGTTATCGTTTTCAACGATGGGCCGCGGACTATCCGAAATCCGACCGCCAGTTCGTGGTTGGCGTTCGCCGCCTCACCCGGCTGCAAGCGCGCTCTACCGAGCACGTCGTCGACGCCAAGAACGATGATCTCTTTCAATGGCCGTGGCTTTACACTGAAGACGCCGGTGCCTGGAATTTATCGCAAAGCCAGGCTGATCACATTCGAGAATATCTGCTGCGCGGCGGCTTCTGGATGTTGGAGGATTCACACGGCGACTACGAGTGGGATACCCTTCGCACAGGTCTGAAATTGATATTTCCCGATCGTCCCATCGAGGATTTAACGGATCAGGACGAAATTTTCCACATCGTCTACGATTTGCAAGATCGAGTGCAAATTCCGGGAACCCGGTATATCTGGGGTCACCGCCCTTATACGCCCGACAGTGCCGTGCCCAAGTGGCGAGGCGTTCGCGATGATCGTGGCCGCATCATGATCGCCATTTGCCATAACTCCGACGTTGGTGACGCCTGGGAGTGGGCCGATAGTCCGGAATATCCCGAGCGCGCGGCATCGCTCGCCTATCGTATCGGGATCAACTACATCATCTACGGCATGACTCACTGACCGCCGGCTCTATCGAGCTGGTAGGCGTACAAGGAAGTGGCCGCCATACGGAAGGCCATCTAATCCGTTGGAACCGAACCCGAGCGGTGGGAGCGATCCCCGATGGGAAATCAGCTGATGCTGGCTGCGGCGCGCGCTTGCGCCGCGTGGCTGGCTCGAAGTGGGGTACGCGACGTTATCTGGATATGCATCGCTTGACGGAAGCGAGCGAAGCGGCATGAGTGTTTTCCTCCTTCGTCCTGAAGACTACAAACGGCTTTCACTACGGAGGGCCCGACGCTTCGGCGAATGTGCGAAAAACCGTGGACTCTACCGTCCCGCCAATAGGGGCTTGTTACTTAGATCTATTGGAAAGCGTGCCGGATCGAGTCGGCAAACGGTTGGATGTAACGGGCGAGCGTAATCACCGAAAACCACAATATCAATGAACCTCCCGCGACAAGCTTGGCAGAGATCGGCGCGTCTTCCCCGGGCTTTAGATTTGCGATCTCGTCGATAACACCCATCAAATAGAAAACGGCGAAATTGAGTCCAAGCAGCAAAAGGAAGACTATCTTCAGCCAAAAAGGGGCACTGTGAATGTAATTCTCAGGCTGCGCTATAAAGGCCAGCATGCCCGTTAGGATATTAATACCTAATCCCAACATCGACCAAGGAAGTAGTTGGTGTAGCGGCGCAATTGGCAGTTCCTTTAGAAATCCCAGTACGCGTATGTCCAGAATTCCAACCGTTCCGATAATCAGCACGAGACCCACAAAATGTAAGATCATCAAAATAGGAAACGACCATTGACTAAAAAACATGGCATGACTGAACTTGGCTGGCGTAGGTTCGAGAGTGTACAAAATGGAGCCTACAGGGCCTTCGACCACTTTCCCTTGAATTGTATAAGAAACCTCGGGATGACGGATGTCAGCACCGGTGTCTCCGGTTCTGGCGATCAGACCCATGGTGATGAGCGAAAGAACCAGAATAGAAAGTATGCTCCAATGATCTCGACGTAAGGTCGCAGACTGCCACAGTCCGATTAAACTAAGGGCCCCCGTGGCTTCGATAAACCAAAGTGACAGCATTGCCGCACCCTCATGTCTTTGAATCACGGCGCTTGAGATACCTGGCTCCCTCGAAATCATTGACGCAGCCGCGACGCCACTTAAGAAAGTTGGAATAGTCAAAATGGCAATTGTCACCAATACAATAAGGCTGGCCCTCCTCAACTCATCGTTTTTTCCAAGGAGCGAGGCAAGAAATAGGAACCAGCCGACCACAGTGCCGATAATCGGAAAATGATTCAGGAGGAGGTGGAGATGGGCGAAATTCATGATGAAAGCCCCACTTCAAAGCCACATCTGTTTGTATTTTTATTCCCGAGCAAGTCGGGCCTGGCCGCACCGGTAATCATAGGACGTTTGCAATATCTATCATTCGCCTCAGTGGCCGTAAATCAAATATGTATATGTCTCCGGCAGTAGGCGTCCCGCCGAGATGGCCCCAATCCAGAAGATGAGTGACCATGCTGCCGTCGTCTTCCCATTGGCGATCATAATGGCTTCGCTTAAGCTGCTGGGGTCAAATACTCGCGTGCTGACTCTTCGCATAGTGATTAGGGCAAGCGCGACGAACAATAATTTCACATAAAAAACGGGATTCGTTAGCGCCTTCGTTGGATAACCGATCAAAAGAAACACACCTGTCGCAACCATTATCGAGAGACCGAACCAAGCAATGCCAAAGAGCCGCTTAAGTGGCCGCAATGGGATTGCAGATCCGAAAGCTCCAAGAATACGGAGATCAACTAGGGCACTGGCGCCGACTAGCAATGATAAACCGAGGGTATGAAATAAAAGGAAAAAATAGTAGCCAAACACCGAATGCGAATCGCGAATCCACCTACTAAGACTCGTCTGTTCGATGGTACGGAAAAATTCCGGTACGACCAAGTCTATCTCTCTACTTTCTATGATGGCAAATTCCGATCATCATGCTTCTCATTCTCACATCGATCATACGATTCACCCGTTTAGTCGAATCGGAAGAACCCTGGCTATTTATTGTGACTCAACGACCACATAACGTTTTCCGCTGGCGTCTGTAATCCCGAGCAAAAGTAAGTGTGGCCGGCCGTCTTTCCTTGGATTTCCGGTCACAGTAACCTTATCGCCGACTTTAAGTGTGTCTGATTTAACGCCTTTTGATTCAAGTGAATTTGGGCTAGGCCCTTCAAGATCCCAGCTCGTGATGGAACCTTTATTCGAATCTACCTGCTTCGCATCGGCAAGAAACAAAACATGTGGATTGCCCCAGTCCACCTCCTTAATGATACCCTCAAGTGTGATTGTCTTATCCAAATCGTACATCGACTTGGAATGATGGGCAAAAGTGGAAAACATCACACTTAAGACCAGAAGCCCAAACGTCATAAAACGAGCCGCCCTTCTACAATCATGCGTCATAGCGTAGAAACCTCCTTATCTGGCTAACTGCCCGTTCGCCCTAATCTCTCTTATTGATGAGGTCATCTGTACAGAAGTCCTCTTGGATCTCAGTCTCAACTCGCTCGTAATATCGCCTATATGAGTAGGGCGTAGTCAAAACCTTCGAGTCCTCGATCATTACGTTCACTTCGAGATATTTCCGGTCTCCCACTAATCGGTATCTCTCGACTAGATGAAGAGAATCGCTATGTTGAGCTCCGTTCCCGTTGAGCCATGTGCTGCCGTTGAAATTGGTCGTGTCCACTAATAGCGTGTCTCCCTCCCAATGTCCGACTGAGTCGCCATTCCACAAAGGCCGCAGCTTCGGGTCATGCAACCGGTCGAGGTAGAAAATACGCTCATGACCTAAGGCAATGTTTTCAAATAACATCGTTATTCTTCCCGGCGAGGTTAACAACTCAATCTTATTTCTGGGCCAAGCCATCATTCTAAAGGGACCGATCGGCACACAAATCTTCGCGCCATCTTGTTCAAGGTCAACCGTCTTCTCCGAAGCTACTGCGAAGGGTTGCAAGGGGATTTCCTCTGGGCTGCCAGTGTTCTTGAGCCCGGCTGGCAAATTAGCGTTGTTGGAAACGAGTTGATAAACCCCTGTAAAATCGGGTGGCGCAGCAAGCTTGCCGTTGGTTGGCGTTGTTGAAGAACTAATCCCAGTTTGGAAAACCAGACCGAACGCAACGGCAATGACAACACTACGAACTATTTTATCCGAAAATCTGTCGGCCTTTTTGCCGTTAATCGTCGTCATATGAGAATAGAACAAGTACTGCTCTCTATTTCTTGGAATCAGCGCTAGCAGTCCAAGCCGCTGCCCGATCCTCTTCAGCCTGCTTTTTGGCACGCTCGTACCGGCGCATCCATGCTGCTCTGATTGCCGGGGTGTCGTCACAGTTGAAATCATTCGGTCGCGCGCTTAGAGGCAATTTCTTGAAATATCGCCTTAGGTTATAAGGCGCGGTTAGCGCTTTCGGATCGTCCACCATCCATATGTCTTCGAGATATGTCTCATTTGCAACCAAGCGTATCCGTTCAATCGTGTGAAGCTCCTCGCTATGCCGCCCCCGGTCAGGAGAAAGCCAAGACTTATCGTTGAAGCCGATGGTGTCAACAACCAGCGTATCTCCCTCCCAATGGCCTACTGATTCGCCATTCCACGTTAGTGGAGGGTTCTTCGAATGGGGATGGTCCAGATAGATCCTGCGTACCCCAGCAGGGGGGAGCAATCCACCAACTAGAACGATTTTCCCCGGAGCCGCCAGCAGTTGGAATCCTCCTGCTCCTTCTGCACCGGGGCCAACAATAAAGAGACCTGTAGGCTTGCAAAGCATCCCCGGATCCTCAAGTTCAAAACTGGTCGCATTGGTTCTCGCTAGCGCCCAAGGTTGCAAATGGCCAGCGATCGCGACGCTCATCGTCGTGAACGGGTTCAAGACCGTGAACCCCGGCGGAGCGTTCTTGCCGGGTTGGTCTTGCCCAGCGTAGGGGCCAACCCAATGCTCCTGCCAGTCAGGTGGTGGCGAGGTTATCTGTTTCGAGGAGCCGGGATCAATTTGTGCTGGTACCGTCGACGCGAAAGCCAGAAAAACCGCGAAAAAAAAGAATCGAATCAAAGATGCCGAGGCTCCCTGCAATGAGTTCGTTCGTTGCAAACCACGATTCGTGTCGTCAGGCAGCATATCAACTAATTCGCCAGCGGGTTTGGCCGGGCCTGAATGTAATTAACTGACGCCGGTCCAGATGCGTCCTTGCCAATCGAATTGCGAGTGAACGATACGATCGATCTTGTGAAACTTGTTGCAGCCGCTCAGCAAGTACTTTCTCCCGCGTCCTTGCAAGACGAACAACAATCCTGTCTAGTGCATATCGGAAGCTTTCCTGAATTGCAGTCGCGCAACCTTATTCTCTCGACTGTAAGGGATGTAGACGACCATCGATCCTGAACTGTAGTCGAAGGCGATGTTCCGCACGTCCGTGCCGCGCGTGGGCAGCTGATATTGAATAAATTTTTGCGTTGCGGGATTGAACTTGGCAATCATGTCTGTATTGGTTTCGTTAATCCAGACATTGTGGTCGTTATCGACCTGCGCCCCGTACGGACGGCTATACTTGTAAGGCATGGGAATTTGTGTGACCTGATGCGTGACTGCGTCGATTCTGGCGATCTTATCCGCACAGAATAACGCAACCCAGATCACATCAGCATTGGGATCAGCGCCCATGCGTCGAGGACAAACCTGAATGGGGTTCGCGTCGTCCGCTCCGACTTTGACGTTCGCATAAGTTTGCTTATCTTTGTCCAGAACTGCCAAGCCATCCTGCGCTCCCTGAGGCGGTAAAGCAATTTCGGAAGTTTTACCGGCGGCATCAATCACGTATATCTTGTCGCCCTGGGGCGATGAGTACCAGGCATTTCCGTGCCGGTCGACTGTGATTCCGTAAGTGCCTTTAGACGTCGGGTTGGGATAGAAAGAATATTCGCCCGTTTTTCCGTCGATTTTTATGGCGCCAGTTCCCGATTCGGCCCACACAATTCCTTTAAAGGCAAGCCTATCGGCATCGAGAGTACCTCCCGTGTTAGCCTTCATGTCCGGCGGGCGCGGAAAGTCTTGAAACTGTTGGTTCTTGACATTGAATTTCAAAAAATCTCCAGCGGCGTTGGCCCAAATGTTACCGTCAGCGTCGGTGGTTATTCCGTGTGTCGCAACGGTGCCCTGGCCGTAAGGAAAAATCAGATTGGTAACAATTCCAGTTCGTGGATCGAGCTCGTGCAAGGACGCGTACATCGATCTGTCATCCGAAAAATAAACGCGTCCATCCCCACCGACTGCCACGGAGTGAGTTGATCTTCCTTGCCAACGCGAGGGTGTTCCTTCCATCCAATCGCTGCCATTGTGCGCCAAGTATTCAGGCGGAGCCTCCGGCCGGGGGGTGTCGTATTCTGTAATCACGACTTGAGTTGCTTCACCCATTGGTCTGGGCAGCGGTTTCAGGGTGTAATTAGCTGGGGCGGGCCCGCGAACCTTTGTCAGGAACGCGACGATCTCATCCTTGTAGGCATTCATCGACGCAAGTCCAGTAGCTTTTGGATTCATCGCGACGCCCTCGGAACTCCTGGACATAACGGTAACAATCTTGTTCCAGCCATCTGCGTCGAAACGATTTTGTAAGGCGAAATGTTCGTCGTGGCAGCCACTACAGTTGTTGGCAAAGATCAGCTTCTCCCTGCGTTCCTCCGGAGTGTTCTCCGGAAAACTGTTCATCCATTCGACACCTGTCATTTGCTTCGAAAAATCCTCGAGCGGCTTGAGCCGCAACGTTGCAAGCTGCTTCCCTGGGATTGCATCGGCCCTTGTTGTCTCGAAGCCTTGCGCCTGAGCCCACAGGCTGTATTTGCTGCCGCCTAAAGCTGGAAAAACAAAAGTTCCCTGCTCGTTCGTGAAAACAGTCGTGCTGTAAGGATCGTCCTGACTTCGAAGAGAAACGGATACGCCTTCCAAGGGTTTTCCATCGGCTGTGGTTACGGTTCCTCGAATCCTGCCTTGTGCGTGTTGGGAAAAAACAGCGGGAACGGCAACAGCGATTGCCAGGATCAACAGACAGGCTGCACCTACTTGAACTGTGAAATTCCTCATGGGTTGCGTCCTCGCTTTCCCTTCGAGCTCTCAGCTTACACCTAGAACCTTGCCGCGTGCCGCTGCTGGTTTGCCAGAGACTCGGACCATGCAAGCCACGTGTTTTACCCAAGTCAAGATAAACCTAATCTTTCAGAACAGGACTTTCAACGCGAGCTGAATCTGTCTGGCTCCGGTGACAACTCCGGTAACGCCATTACCATTGAGGATTGTTCCCGCGCCCGTAAACGGCGCCTCTCGCGCAGTTTCTGCCAGTCCATTGACAGGAACCGTGCTGCTGGCAAGAGCCCCGTTATATGCGGTTCTGATCGGCAGCGAGAAATTCGGATGGTTGAAAATGTTGAAGGCCTCGGCGCGGAACTCCACCGCGCCAGCCTCGCCAAGCCACTTGACAGAGGTATCCTTGGTGATTGAGAAATCCAGATTTCTCAAATTCGGACCTCGAATCGTGTTCCTCCCGACATTACCCAGGAAACCTTGATCAGGAATGGTGAAGGCGCAGGGATCGAAGTAAAGAGTCGGTGTGCCAAGCGGTGTGCCAGGGGCGACCCCGTTACATCCAGTTGAAACTCCGTGCGTGATGCTGTAGATGGATCGGTTAGAAGCATAATTCGGTCGGTCAACACCTGCGGCTCCTCCCTGCACACCAGAGAGAGAACGTTCGGTATTTAACCCAATGCTGAAGGGGAAACCGCTTTCGACAGTAGTAATGCTGGCAAGACGCCAACCGTTTGTGAACTTACTGAGCATTCCATTGGATCGAATCGATGGAACATTGTAAATGACATTGAACTTCCACACGTTGGCCACATCAAATACCGTGGGTCCGCGCTCGTTCCCGATGTTAAAAGGATCCAGCCCATCGGCCGCCTGGCTGGTGGTATTTTCAGCAAATGCTGCGCCTGCTTGTTCATCGATCGTTTTCGAGTAGGTATAAGAACTCTGGAACTCCAGGCCCTGACTCAGTCTCTTGGCGATGCTGACCTGCAGCGAGTTGTACCAGGAATGAGCGCGATCGGTAAACAAATCCATGGTTCCGAAGTTAGGATTGATACGCGGGTCGCCACCCAGCCAGCAAGCAGTTGCTTGGCCATCGATCATCGACGATGTGTTTACCGCCTGGCCTACTGGCCTTGCCACACAGGTGCCGTTTGGCCCCGGCACGCCTTGTGGTGTGGAGGGATTTCCCTCTTGAGTGTTCGCCAGGTTATAACCCCTGGAGCCTCCGTATCCGATCGAAATCGAGGTATTCCAAGGCACTTGCCGCTCAAGAGTCAGGTTGTACATGAGCATGCGGCTCTGCTTTAGGTTCCAATCGGTGGGTCGAGGGGCCAGAATGTTGCCACTGGCACCCGTTGTACCCCCTGGGAAAACGAACGGCAGCGTATATTTGGCGCCCGAGGGCGGAGCAAGAACTTCCAAGCGGTTTGAGAACGGCGGAGTGGAGTTCTGCGTCTGCAGCGTGAAGGCTGTTATCCCACCCACATCATATAGTTGAGCGAAGCCTCCTCGAATCGCAGTTTTTCCGTCGCCTCTGACGTCCCAGGCGAAGCCGACACGCGGGCTGAAATTCCGGAGTGTGGGATTCAAATCGACATATTTCGTCACCGTGTAGCCAGTGTCATGCGCGAGATCCTTGATCACTGACCACTCGCCGTGATTCTCGTACGGGCGTGTTTCGAATTCGTAGCGCAGACCCAAATTCAGCGTGAGCCTAGAGGTTACACGGAAATCATCCTGAGCATACATACCGAGAGTGTCATACTTGTAGGTCCGTTCGTAAGATGGACCGGCGTTCTCGCTGACCAGGATCGCAGTGCCGGTCAGGAAATTGGCCATACTGGAAAACGATTGCACCCCGCAGCAGCCGCCGCCGTTGGTGATCACTTGTAGGTAGCTGTTGAGCAAGCCTCCGAACTTAAAAGAGTGTTTGCCTCTTGTGTAAAAGACGTCATCGCTCCAAGTATAGAGATTCTGTTTATGTCTGCGGTTCCCTGGCGTCGACGGCCCAGCGAGCCCCGAAATGCCAGATCCACACGTCGTAAAGTTCGGAATGCAGTCAAGATTAGGCTGCGCAGCAATGTCTGGGACAATACCGTGCCAGTAGAAGCTGGTGCGACTAAAGTGCATGCGCGCAGTATTTAACACAGTTGGCGAGAAGATATGATCTTCGGAAATGGTTACAAACTGGGTGCGATCCTGTGCGGCGGTATACCATCCCGGAAACGCGCCAGGGATGGGTTGAAATGAATCTTCAACCGTCCAGCGCTCGAACAGACTATCTTTGGGTGAAAGAGTCTGGTCAGACCTGAATTGACCAAAGTCTTCGCGCGCCGGTTGGTTGAATACATAACTGAGTTGATTGGTGGTCGCGTTCGGCGTCACATTGGCAGGATACAGAGCGTCGAGTGCCAGGAATGGCGCCAGTTGGGGGATTACAGACTTCGGAAACGTAGCTGGCGAAGCTTTTACGGCTGTAGCGCACGCGCTGGGATTTGCCAGATTGAAAGTGCCCGGTACAAGCTGCTCGCAAGCGCCAGGCACGACGTTATTAACTTCCGTGATCCCGGTTAGTGATCGCAATCCTTCATACACTGTGTGGAAAAAGATTTTGTTTCGCTTGATCGGGCCACCGATGGCGGCACCGAAATTATTGCGCCGAAATTCGGGAAGGCGGTGCCCTCCGGAAGATACGGGACTGTCAAAGTAGCTCGCCGCATCGAGCGCGCTATTGCGCAGGTACTCAAAAACGTCACCATGAAAACTATTG
>Ga0126378_10005042_pt1 | contig 10215 bp, 3 predicted proteins | sample PanSoiMetPlot_23_FD_92587 | JGI IMG/M metagenome (GOLD analysis project Ga0126378, IMG submission 92587) | Tropical forest soil microbial communities from Panama - MetaG Plot_23 | ecosystem: Environmental > Terrestrial > Soil > Tropical forest > Bulk soil | place: Panama | collected 2016-02-17 | reverse complement strand
TTGTCCTGAAACTGATGCAAAGCGCCCGTTACGCAGATTTGTAAAAAGCTGGTTCTGCTGAAAGTACTTGTTACCGGCTTGGTTTGCCTGCGGATAAATATGACCGTTGGCGACGAATAGCTCCTTCCACCCGTCGTTATCGAAATCGATAAGGCCGGTGCCCCACGCGAGGTTGCGATAGCTCGCCGTGCCTAATCCAGCCGCGAAGGTAACGTCTTCAAACTTTCCGTGATGGTTGTGATAAAGGGTGTTGTAGTCCTCGGAGAAGTGCGTCACAAAAAGATCGAGCCAGCCATCGTTGTCGTAGTCCCCGACCGCGATCCCCATGTTGGACTGCGCTCTGCCATCGGCACTCAGGGCACAGCCGGCTTCGAAGGCAACCTCCTCAAACCGGCCGTTCCCCTTATTTCGCCAGAGGTAGTTGGGCATGGAGTCGTTCGCCACGAAGATATCCGGCCATCCGTCGTTGTCAAAATCGAGCCATACCACTCCCAGGCCATAGCCTTTGACGCTGTCGTTCAAGCCGATATCCTGACTGACTTCGCGAAACTTCCCGTTGCCTTCATTGTGATAGAACAGGTCCGGCAGCCCGGGTAGTCCGCGCGGGCCACAAGCAACGGGAAAGCCTCGATAGTTGCAATAGGTGTTAGTTCCTGGTCTCGGCATGCGGCCGACTTCGAAATCAACGTAGCGGGAAACGTAGAGATCGAGTCGCCCATCGCGGTCATAGTCGCCCCAGGCACAACCCGTGCTCCAGTTCGCTCCTTCCAGGCCGGCCTCCTTCGTGACATTCGTGAAGGTCCCGTCGCCGTTGTTGTGGAAGAGAGTATTGCTGCCGAAATTGGTGATGAACACGTCGCGAAAGCCGTCGTTGTCGTAGTCGCCAATGGTCACTCCCATTCCCCAGCCCTGATTTACCAGACCACTTTCTTTTGTCACATCCGTGAACGTGCTGTCTCCGTTGTTGCGGAACAGGCGGCTTGAGGAACGAGGCAAATTCGGATTCGCCAAGACTGCAAAGGACGATCCATTCACAAACAGAATGTCGACTAACCCATCGTTGTTATAGTCGAACAGGGCCACGCCGCTTCCCAGCGTCTCGACCAGATAGTCTTTTGCTGAAGATCCGGAAGTGTGACGGAACCCAGCAAGTCCCGCTTTCGCGGCGCGTTCGGTGAACCAGGGGCTTGGCGCAAGCACCGGCTGACCCAGTGCTCCATTGCGGAAAATGGGGATGAGGAAGCAAGGCGCCGCCAAAGACTGGCGCAGGAACTCCCGGCGGCTCGGCGAGGATTTGGAAGAACGCCCACCCATAGATTTATTGAGCCGAGGGAAGTGCGCTGGCTGGACCCGTCTCCTGCTCTTTCTCGAGTGCACTAAGTTCGTCACTATCGGTCTCGAGCGATTGGGCTCGTCGCTGCTTGAAGGTGGCGAGCGCATCCCGTGCCTGAGCATTATCACCGGCTTTTCGGTAGAGAGCTGCGAGTCGAAAATATAACTCGCCATCCGAGTCCAGCGCGGAAACAGACTGCAGAGCCTTGATTGCCTCAGCGACCTGGCCGACCTCCGATTGCGCTATCGCCAAATCCAGGCGGGCGCTCAGCACAACCGTCGTGTCATCGGGAACTTGTTGAAGTTGAGCAATCGCATCTGTCCAGCGACTTTGCTGCAGGTAAACATGCCCGAGTTGATAGTGCGCAAATGCCGACTTGGGAGAAACCTCGATTGTGGTCTGAAGCTCCCTTTCAGCTGCGGAGAACTCACCCGCGCGCGAAAGAACCGTTCCCAAGCCGAGATGCAAATCGGGAGACTGCGGTGCTAGCCGAATTGCCTTCTGAAATTCCGTCTTTGCTTTCGGGTAATCCGCAAGCTTCGTATAGTGCTCGGCAAGCATCTGATGGACGCGGGCAGAGTTGGGGTTTAGCGAGCCCACCTTCAGAAAGCATTCTTCGGCGAGGGCGTCATGCGCCTTGCTCAGCCAATAGATTGCCCAGGCACTTTTGGGCTCTGCCGCATGCAATTGCGCTGCGGCATGCAGAGCAGATGGGTACTGCCCCAGGCGGAACTCAGCTTCGATGAGCTTGGCTTTCTCAGCGGGTGAGGGTTGGGGCCTGGCTCTCAGTCGACCGATCAACCGTGCATAACAGGGTTCGGTCATCCAGGCTCCGAGCCGCATCCCCTTTGCAGCGGTCGCGGCACACTCAGGAGCCGAATCGGACTTTGGGGAGATTCGGGCCACTACATCGGAATCGCTGAGCCAGCTTCCCCATAGAAGACCGGCTGGGGAGTGCGCAAACGACAGCGGCGGGTTCAAGTCACCCTTACTCCATGCTTGCTGCACGATTCCAACGGGAGGTGATTCCATGAGCCGAAGAAGCTCTTTGGGCTGCGATCTGCTCACTTCCTCTAACTTGCTCGCGACTTCTTCCCAACGTCCGCTCATGGCAGCGGTCTGGACTAGCCCCAAGGTCGCAGAAGGAGAGCTCGGATTGTCGGCCAGTTCCTGGTGGAAGTGATCTTCGGCGGCTTTCAGGTATCCAAGCCGCAGAAGCGCAGTGCCAAGGTCGGACTGCCCTTCGGGCTGATTCGGCGAGCTTCGCACCAGACGAAAAAGCGTTCGAGCTGCATCTAGGTTGTCGCCTTTGGCAAGCAGTTCTTCGGCGGTTAGCTGCTGCATCAGGCCTTCCTCTCCTGACCTCGCTCCCTCGTGCGCTATCTCCACGGAAATCTGGCTATGCACGAGTCCCAGTTTGTACCAGCCGTCTGCCAGGGTGGGCGTACGTCGCGTTTGTTCTTCGTATTCGGTCTCAGCATCTGCCATGCGACCGCTTCGTGCGAGCACATCGCCCAACGCCAACCTGGCGTTGGCACTCTCCGGCTGCATCGCGAGCGCGTGCCGCAGTGCCTTGGCGGCTTCGGGAAGCCGGTTCAGTTGTGTGTAATCGAGTCCAATCACCAGCAAGGATTGCGCCACCAGCGGCCCGCTGGCGGTGAGGTTATCGCCGGGATTTGATTTGTCAGCCGGATCGAGCGCAGCGGTAAGAACTCTCAACGAATCGCCATAGCGATGCAGCAAATAGTAGACCGCACCCAGCCGCTCCTCGACTTCCGATCGGCGCTGGGAGGTTCCGCGGCCGGCACGAAGGAAATCTTCGTAAGACTCTGCTGTGTGCGCCAGCTGCTCTGAACTCTGGTCCTGATACCGCTTGTCCGGCTGGTCCGGTGCCTGACCCCAGGCAAGCTGGCTCAGGCACAATGACACGAATAAGAGCAGCCGAAGCAAAGCCGATGTGCGCTGGTTTTCGTTTTGCGCCCTTGAGCCCACGGACATGGCAAGGTTCTGACTTCCGGCTTCCGGCAAAAATACTCCCTTCCCAGTCCGCCTGTCACCTGAGCTCAACCTGCTCTCCGCCTGCAGCGCGGCTGCCCGGAGGACGGACTCAGAACAGCAATCTCAGGCCAAGCTGCAAGATGCGCTGATCGCCATTATTGTTGTAAACGCCGGTCACGGCTCCAAACGTGCCATCCGTGATTCCAGTGTCGAGTTGATTCGGGATGGGATGATTGAGCACGTTGAAGGCTTCCGCGCGGAACTGGTAACCGAGCTTTTCCCCCATGATCCGCCCGTTCTTATCTAGGCCAGCATCCCAAATCCAGAAGCGCGGTCCGTAAAGCAGGTTTCTTGGCGCGTTCCCCAGCGTGCCCGGAGCCGGCAGCGTAAAGCAGGCGGTATTGAAGAATTTCGCGACCGTGCGCGGTCCGCTATTTGGATCGCAGCCGGAAATCAGTTGCGCGTGCTCGCCGTTGTCCACCCCCATGCCGGCTAAGTCATTACCGGCATCGTTTACCGTAAATTGTCCGGACGGGCCACCCGTGCTGCCGCTCCGAACGATGAAGGTTCCGCTCAATTCCCATCCCCCCAGCACCCGACCCTGGAAGTTTTGCGTGTTTTCGTAGAACGGCAGTTGATAGACATAGCTCAGGGTGAAGTTATGGTGCTGCAGCCAGTCGGGATTCCCGCGGTTGTAGTCCGGGTTGTAGTGATCGATGATCGAGGACTGTAACTCCGATCCGATGTCGTGCGCATTGGCGTAGGTGTATACCGCCGTGAACATGAGGTTCTTCGTCATCGTGCGCCGTACGCTGGCCTGCAGAGCGTTGTAGGCCGAATTGCCGTTGTTAATTTGGTACGTAAAGCTGTTATTGGAGAAGCCGGGGTAGGGAACGATCGTCGAAACCTGAGTTGCGGTCCCAGCGGTTGCCCCGTTGTTGTAAATGTACGGTGAACCCGTCGCGCAGAGAGCCGAGTTCGTCGTATTGACTGAACCGCCCCCCAGCGTGCAATCGCCAAAGGTGCCCGGCATCAACTCGTTCAAATTCTCCAGAACGGAGAAGTGCCGAGTTTCCGTTCCCACGTATCCGACTTCGACCATCGTGTTCTGCGGGAACATATGTTGCACGCCGAAATGGAAGCTGTAGACCACCGGCAACGGCGACCTGAAGTCCTGGCCGGTGATCGGAATCGGAGCTTGCTCGTTGGTGGGACTCGGAACCACCGGCCCCGGAGTAAAGGCAGAACCAACGCTGGAGCATGCCAGGTTGGAACCGGATTGCGCAGTTCCCGGACAATCGACGTCTCCGTTGTTAAGCGAAGCCCCAGTCTGGAACGGCAGGTTTCGGCCCATCTGCGTCTGATCGCTGAGGGTCTCGTGATTGTAGAAAATTCCTGCACTACCGCGAATCGTGGTGGTCGCCTTGCCGAAGGGATCCCACGAAAAACCGAATCGCGGCTGGAACGCGCGATAACGATTCGGAATGATCGTCGGCGAATACCCCCGGATGATGCCATTTCCGACCAGTTGCTGGTTAATGGTGGCCGCCGTTGCGGCGTTGAACGGTTCTCCGAATACCCCAAGATGACCGTATGCGCTGGAGGGCAGCGTCTGACAGGGCATTGCGATTCCGTTGTAGTAGTTCCCGCCTGCCACCAAACCGGTCGCAGGGTCGAGCACTTGCTGGGTACCGGGATGGGTCGAATAGGCGAGCGGATTGAACATGGCGAAGTTGCACCAGCTGGAGTGATAGTTCGGGAAGTAGTCGTAACGCAGGCCGCCCTCGATCGTCAGATTCGGTCGAATCTTCCACGTGTCCTGGGCAAAATATCCCTGCTGCCAGGAAGACCAAGGGGTCTCGTTCCGGAAGCCATATTCGGCGTAGTTGTCGAACGATCCCAGGAGCATATCGGCGAGCGGCAGTCCGGTCGAATGGGGATCGTTGGTCGCGGCGAAGGTAAACGTACCGTTGAGGTTCTGGCCTCCAATGATCAACTGATCGTCGTCGTTTTCTCCATCGTGCTCGATCCATGCCCCGAATTTCAGAATGTGTTTGCCGATCGTTTTCGTCAGCGTATCCGAGAATTGATAAATGTGTCCGACGCTGTGGGAGGGATAGGCATCCGTATTGATATTAAATCCAAATGCCGAATTCCCTTGATCGAGGTTGGTGTTGGGACCGCCAAAACGAATGGTCGGAGTCTTGCCCGCGACATCCTTGCTCGCGTCCCCGAAGATGTAGGGAAATGTTATGTTTTGCGCCGACCGGTCTAAGCCATTGCCTCGAGGACCGGCGGACAGGGCGACGTGGACGATGTCTTCCGTGGAACCGATGGTTAAGTCATTCACCAGCGTGGGGGAGAACGTGGTGGCCAAATCGACGGTCGCGCCCCGCTCCGGTTCCTGGATGTTCCAATCCAACAACTGCGGACTACCGCCGAAGTTGTCCGAAAAAGAGTCGGTGCGATAGTGCCGTAGAGAGACCGCAAGGTGTGACTTCCACTTATCGATGATGTAGTCGACTTTTACGCTCTCCGTGTGGTTGTTATTCGGATTCGCAGACAGATAATAATAATTGTTTTGACCATTGGCGACCGTCCCGCTGGCGATGTTCGGCGTCGGGAAAACGCCCATGAACGCCGCGCCATTGGAACTCCAGAACGCTTTGGCAATGGTGTTGTTGGGGAAGTACTGTCCCTTAACCAGAACCTGGCCGGTCGTGGGATCAACCTTGCCATTCAGGAATGCGGGCACGGTCGGGCACGACGTGATGTTCGCGGCACAGTACTCACTGAAATTCCCCTGATGGGCCAGCGCCGAGGGGACGATTACGTTATTCGGGCTGGCGCCAGGCTGACGAGTGATGTCCTCGGAATAGAAAAAGAAAAGCTTCTTGTTCGTTCCCGGAACCGATCCCCCGAACGTGCCCCCGAAGTTGTTCCAGTTGATCTTTCCGGCAGGAGTCCCTTGCGAGCCCAGAGCGAAGTTTGCCGCGGAGTCGTAGGCGGTGTTTTGGTTGTATTCGTAGAGGCTGCCGTGATACTTATCGGTTCCTGACTTCAATTGCACCACGATCTGCGCCCCGGCGCCGCGGGAATACTCCGGCATATATCCGGTCGAAACGATATTCATTTCTCCGATGGCGTCGATCGCCGGTGCGGCGGTCGTCGCCGCATTGTCTCGGGTTCTCTGCGACGAGACCCCCTCGATCAGAATGTTGTTGTCGCTGTCGCGCAGACCGTTCACCGACACGCCTTGGGTGGCGAAGATGTTCATCGAATTGAAACTGTCAAACCCGATCCCGGCAACGCCCGGTTCCAGGGCCAGGAAATTGGCGAAGTTTCTGCCGTTGTCGGGCAGTTGCTCGATCTGCGTCGAGCTGACGACTGAATTGAGTTGGGAAGTATCGGTCTCCACCTGCAGCGCCCCGGCCGATACGGAGACGGTTTCAGTTGCCTGCCCCACCTGCAATGCGCAAGAGAAGGTACGGGTAGAAGACGGCTCCAATACCACTCCGTTACCCACGCATGTGCGGAACCCCTCTTTGGCCGCCATCACGGTATAGGTCGCCGGCGCGACGTCGGAGAAAAGGTAGACCCCAGAGGCATTGGTGACGGTAGACTGACTCGCATTGGTAGCGACGTCGGTTGCGGTCACTCTAACGCCGGCAACGACGGCGCCGGAAGGATCGGTGACGGTTCCTGTTATTGTTCCGTTTACGTGATACTGGCCGAAGCTGCAGATGGGGGAAGCAAAAACCATGAACGCAGCCACTGCCAAAAGCGTTGACCGTCCCGATCTTCTGTACATAGACACGTCTCCGTTCTGGAAATCAGGGCATTAACACCCAGCTCGCCGACCCAGATCAAGGTGTCTGTGCATTCTCTTTTTGTTTGCATGCAAATGGCTCGTGCAATGTAGTTTGCGCGAAACCATCCCCTGGGTATGGCCGCCTCGAAACGTGCCTTCGCAAATATTTCAGCGATACGATAGCAATATGACGCAGTTCTCTTGATAGTGGCCGTCCCCACGTGCTAACGTTCAGCACACTCTCCCCAGGGGGCATCCATGCCAGCTGCTAACCCTGCTCCTTCTTTCCGGTTTGGAACATTCGAGGTGGATAGTTCCGCGGGCGAACTTCGCAAGAATGGACTGCGCATTAAACTCCAGGAGCAGCCGTTCCAACTCCTGCTGCTCCTACTCGAGCACCCGGGTCAGGTCGTGACCCGCGACGAGCTGCGGCACACCCTTTGGTCGGATCACACTTTCGTTGATTTCGATCGCGGCCTGAACCGGGCGATGAACAAACTCCGGGTGGCGCTCTGCGACTCTGCCGAGACACCTCGCTATATCGAGACACTCCACCGCCGCGGTTACCGATTGATTGCCCCGGTCACCGTGCATTGCCCGGAACAAGTCGAACCCGAAGGCTCGATGCACAATTCCCCGGGTGCTGGCGCGCCTCCATCAGCCCCAAAGCCCCACAAGTGGTTGCCCAGGTCGGTGCGGGAACGGTTTTCTTTCCGATGGATCGCGGCGAGTGTTCTCATCTTCGCCATGGGCTCGGGGTCTGTCTATTACGTACATCGTCGCTCGATTGCCCCGAGCTCATCTGCGTCCGGCGCGAGGCGGTCAGTTGCCGTCCAGGGTTTCAAGAACCTGTCTGGGAGATCCGAGGAAGGTTGGGTATCGACAGCTCTTTCGGACTGGCTAACCACGGAGTTGTCCGCCGGCGGGCGCCTGCGTTTGATTCCGTCAGAAGACGTAGCCCGCATGAAAATCGAGCTATCTCCGCTGGATGTAGCTAGTCTGAGCTCTGAGACTCTAGCCCACGTTGGCCGGAATCTCTCTACCGACCTTGTAGTGGTTGGGTCTTATGCGGTGCTGGGCAGCAGTGCCGATGCGCCAGTCCGCTTAGATCTTCGCCTTCAGGATATTCGCACAGGGAACATCCTCGAAGCGGTGTCCGAATCCGGCACGGAAGCACATCTGTTCGATCTGGTTATGGAGGCCGGGGAGACATTGCGGTCCGCGCTGGGATTGCAGCCGGTTAGCAGTTCCGAGGCTGCGGAAGTGGCCGTTGCGGTGCCCTCGAGTCACAACGCGGCTCGCCTCTACTCGGAAGGTCTCGAGGCACTGAGGGTTTTCAACGCCCTTGGCGCTCGGGATCTCCTCCAGGATGCGATTGCGGCGGAGCCGACTTTCGCCCTGTCGCACTCGGCGTTGGCCACTGCCTGGGCAAGTCTCGGTTACGACGAGATGGCTCGAGCCGAAGCCCAGAATGCCTTCGAACTCTCATCGCATCTTCCCCGAGCCGACCGTCTTCTGGTCGAAGCCCGCTATCACGCGATGTCGAAAGACTGGGACAAAGCGGTAGAAATCTATCGAGCTCTCTTTGAATTTTTCCCGGACAGCCTGGATTTCGGGCTCGCCCTGGCCGACGCACAACTCAACAACGGCAGAACTAAGGACGCGATCGAGACTCTGGCTACGTTACAAAGATTGCCCGCCCCCTTGGGAGAGGATGCCCGTATCGATCTGGCGCGGGCGCGAGCTGCAGAGTCATTGGGAGACTTCAAGGGTGATTTTGCGCACACCAAGCGGGCCGAGGAGAAAGCGCGAGCACTGGGCTCGTCGCTTCTGCTCGCGCAATCGCGGGTAGATGAAGCCTGGGCACTCGCCAATCTAGGACGCTCGCAGGAAGCCGTGGCCGCTGCAGCCGAAGCCGAGACCATCTTTGCGAAAGCTGGCGATCGCCGAGGCCTGGCCCAAAGCATCAACTTCGACGGGATCCTGAAACAAAATGAAGGGGACTCGATCAACGCCAGGCGTAAATTCGAACAGGCTCTTAGCATTTATCGTGAGATCGGCAATAAACTCGGCATGGCGAACGAGTTAGACGATCTCGGAGATGTCTTGTTCGCACTTGGCTATCTGCTTGCGTCGCGTCAGGATTACGAGCAATCCATGGCCATCTACGCGGAAGTTGGCCACGAAAACGGCGTTTGCCTCACGAAGGGGGCCCTGGGCGCCCTCCTGCTTGCGCTCGGTGACGACAATGGCTCCATAAGAACTTCCCAGCAGGCAGTCCAGATTTGTAATCGCCTCGGCGATCAAAGCAAGGCTGCCATCGCGCAGCTCAACTTGGGACGTGCACTGCGATTGCAGGGGCGACGGGATGAAGCGAGTGAGGCTGAGTCGCAGGCGGTGGCCGGCTTTGTTGCGATAGGAGACAAGCAGAGCGCGGCGCGAGCACGCGTCACTTATGCGGAACTGCTCTTGGATGAAGGTAACTTGCAACAAGCCCGCTCTGCAGCAAGAGATGCGGTGCAGGAGTTTGTTCGAGAGAAGGCCGCGCGCGATGCGGCTCTCGCCTATGCCGTCTTATCGCAGGTGCTGTTGCGCGAAGGGGAACTTTTGCAGGCGCGCAGAGCCACGCAGGAGGCCGCAGAATACCTGTCCAGGTGTAATGACAGGGAGGCGGAGTTGATGGTGGCCATTTCGGCTGCCCGAGTACAGGCGGTCGCGGGCGGCTCAGGGAGAGACGATGCTGCCAAGTCGTTTGAGGAAATCGCCACCAAAGCAACGGCACTCGGCTTTGTGCCCTACGAACTGGAACCCCGGCTTGCTCTGGCTGAGATCGAAGTGAATCTCGGGGACCGTACTACCGCGCGCAACCAGCTGGAGGCGCTACAAAAGGAAGCTTCGGACCGCGGCTTTGGGCTCATCGCGACCAAGGCCGCCGGAGATCTCCGGAGCCTCGTACCCACGAATTAGTCCGACCGTGGAACTCGCACACTGCCAACCTGCCTGCCCTCCCGGACCGCGCGCGCAAGACATCGAGCCCGATGTAGGCTGTCACCGTGGCCGCGAATTTCTACAC
>Ga0126378_10005041_pt1 | contig 10215 bp, 8 predicted proteins | sample PanSoiMetPlot_23_FD_92587 | JGI IMG/M metagenome (GOLD analysis project Ga0126378, IMG submission 92587) | Tropical forest soil microbial communities from Panama - MetaG Plot_23 | ecosystem: Environmental > Terrestrial > Soil > Tropical forest > Bulk soil | place: Panama | collected 2016-02-17 | reverse complement strand
TCGGCATTTGCGAAGCCTGCTGATTGAACAGGCGCTCGCGCTCGGCTCCGCTTGGGAAGGTCGCTTTGGCCTGAAAACGCTCGCCACCGATCTCGACCGTCGGAGTCGGATGCGCGACCAGATTATGGTACCAGGACGGATTTTTCGGTCCTCCCGCAAAGGAGCCGATGATCACGTACTTGTCGCCTTCGCGCGAATAGACCAGGGGATTTACGTACGTCTTGCCGCTTTTAGCACCCTTAGTGGTGAGCAATACCATCGGCGCGCCCGCGAACTGACCGCCGACCTTTCCGCCGTTGGCCCTGAATTCATCGATTACGTTGCGATTGATTTCTTTCATGTCCATGCCAGTCGCTCCGATAGACAGGGTTGCGAAGCATCAGCATAACCGATTTGGTTCACGAGCGCACAGGTTTCAGCTGTTCACGAACGCCGAGGGGGCTTCGCCCTCAAGGTTCGAATACTTGGATTTCTTGTTGGCAAACCGGATGAAAGCGACGGTGTCGTACAGTCCGTGGCACAAGATGACGGCCCAGAGATTGTATCCGCTGATGACAAACAAAACGCCGAACAGAACGGAAAGTTGCACTATTATCGCGACCGCGCGCGATCCCTGGTAGAGATGAATTACGCCCGCTCCAGATGCCGCCAACCAGACCGCGCATGCAACAGCGATCGGAACCCCGAGCCAGGCGCGCAGCCACAACTCTATTGACCTGAGTACGATTCCCCTGAAAGTAAGCTCTTCCAGAATTCCTCCCAGTACCCACGCGACCAGGATGCCGGCAATGAGTTTCATGGTGGATTGCTGTATCGCCCGGAACGACTGCAGAGTGGGTGGCTTGGCAAACCACCGAGTCGCTAACCTGTCAGCTATTGGGCTATAGGCGAGCATCAGGCCCCACCACACCAGGACAAGTCCAATCGTGACCAACGGCCGGCTGGGAATTCCGAGGCCGAGTTCATCGGCCGAGACCAAGCTGCGGGCCAACGCCACGGCCGTAAAAGAGCCGATTGCAAAGAGCCCTCCGACCAAAACGGTAGTCGAGCGGCGAAAGCGTATGCCTACGATTCCGAGCCATATCGCAATCAGGAGGAGCGCGGTCCGCTGGAAGGTCGTCATAGGGCGAGCTCGGCGGAGGGGGGAGGGAGTCGAACCCTCCGGCAACCGCAATGGCTGCCAGGCCGGTTTTGAAGACCGGTGGGGCCACCGGGCCCCTTCCTCCTCCAACTGTCCGATTCTGTTACGTTTTTGTGGATGGTCACTTCAACAGGATGCCGCTTGCTGGTACCGATTTGTGACCGTAATAGCAGAGCGAGGCTGAGGAGCATAACAGCGAGCCAGAAGAGGCGTGCAATACTTCGAGCGCGCTCGTGAAGACCTTAGTGGATTTTCATCACGACCCACAGCGCCCCGTGCATCGCGAGCGATGCAACGTTCGCGAGACCAAGAAAGACGGTGAGCCAATCGAGAATTCTGGCGTCGGTCTTGAAAGAAGAGCCGCCATTTCGGTCGCGAGTTCGCTCTTGAGATGTGCCTTACGCTAAACGCAAGTGACAAGTCTATGGCAGCGCCTCTACTTCGAGGCTTTCGGCGAAGAGCGTGGGCGCCGCGCGATAGTCATGATGTGAGACAATTGCTGAACGTTGCATTTATGCCGCTCACGATGACGGCGAGGCCCTCCCAAGTGATGCATCGAACAACCGTCGCCGAAGGTGCTCCCCATAAACGACGATCGAACGGCATGTATCGAGGCGCTTGACCCGTGGTTGAAGAACGCCCGAGTTTCAGCGCCGGCGGTAATGCGCGCGATCCATAACCGACCGGGAGAACAGGCCTCGGTGGCGGCGGCGCACTCAAGTTGGATTCGACGAACGAGAAACAACACATCGGAATCACCATTGGCGCCGATGTCGTAGGAGGACCAAGTGGAAGAAGGTAAACCCAGCGCCTCGGCCGTGTTTTCCGCGATGCTTCGCGCTGCTCATCTCTTGTGGGACCAGCCGCCGAAGATCTTCGAAGATACGGTTGCGTTGCAGCTTTCCGGATGCGAGAGCGAGGCCGCTCTCAAGGCACGGATGGATCAGTTAGAGGCGGAAGCTGCGCGGAATACAAATCCCGACTTCGCTCTAACTATTCGTCGGTCAGCTACGGCTGCGGTTGTCACTCGGAGCCGCTACCTCGAGGACGAAGTTGAGCAGGCGGTTAGACGGGGTGTTGCCCAGTACGTGATCCTTGGTGCCGGGCTGGACTCCTTCGCGTACCGCCGACCGGAACTTGCAAAGGTTCTGAATATCTTCGAAGATCATCCTGCCAACCAAGCGTGGAAGCGGGCTCGTCTTCGCGCGGCAGGTCTAGAATTGCCGGCTAACCTGAGTCTTGTACCGGTCGATTTCGAAAGGGAGTCGCCAATTGACAACTTGCGGATGAGCGGCTACCGCAGGGACGCGCCCGGCCTTTTCTCATGGCTCGGTGTTACCATGTACCTTTCTACCGACGCTATTTTCGGCACATTGCGGGCGGTAGCTGCACTCGCACCCGGAACGGAGATCATCTTCGAATATAACGTTCCAAAAGACTTAGTTGATGAGGAGACACAAAAGATCCTTGCCGCGGCGATGACAGTTGCGCAAGCTCGCGGTGAACCACAGCGGAGCTTTTTCGAACCCTCCAAATTGGCTGAACAAGTGCGGAAAATCGGCTTTGCGGAGGTTTCGGATCTCGGTCCTGATGAGGCAGAGGCGCGATATTTTAACGACCGCAAAGATGATCTTCGGCCTCTTGCGTTAACTCACTACATGCGAGCGCGGGTTGGCACGCGATCCACTTGAGATAGCGTTAATTTGCTCATCATGATCAGTGGCGAGAGCTTCGGACTGAAAAACAAGCGCAAGGCCGGATCGCTCGACAAGACCACCAAGCATTAAACGCAGCGGCGAGGGGGGTGGGTCCCCTGCGCTCCCTGTTAAACTCCCGCAAGCCGAGTCGGTCTTACTTCGGCATTTCGCGAAGATGGTCCACGTTCAATCGGCGTTGACGCATTCACGACTATACGATTGCGGCCAACACCAAATCGGAAAGAATTCCCAGGCGTTCCTGACTACAGCTCGACTCCATCAGGCCGGTGGAAAGAAACGTGAACGACAAATTCCTTTGCGGATCGACCCAGAAAGCCGTCCCGCCGGCACCCATGCCGGCGATGCTGTGGGGTGAGTTCAGCACTCCGAACGGTCCCGGTATGATTCCTTCGCCGCGGACGAAGAAGCCGAGCCCGATATGAGCGGGCGTTGGCAACCAATTGCGTGAACTCAGGAACGGATCCATGAGGACCATGCGAAGATCGCCGGTCTGGTTGCGCGACGCGTATTCGATCATTGCGGGCGAGAGGATGCGTGTCCCATCCAGTTCGCCTCCGTTGCGCAACATTTCCACGAAGCGAAACAGGTCCTCCATGGTGGAAACCGCTCCGCCGCCCGGGATTTCGGCTCCCGGCATTCGCATGAGAAGATTCATTCCTTCGACGGTTTCAGGAGGCAGGACACCGCCGCCGCGCCACGCTGCCTTGACCGGACAGTATCGAGCTTCCAAGTCCTTTCTTAACCCAAGGCTGGTGTCACGCATCTTGAGAGGGGCGAAGATTTCCTCCTCGAGCATCTGTGAGTAGGTACGGCCGCGGCCGTCGGCGCGCAGGCAGAGCGCCGCGATGACCGAATGGACTACACAAATCGAGTAGTTTACGCGCTCGCCCGGAAGCGACTCGAGCTGCTGAGAAGCGGCAAAATTGGTAAGTTGCTCGATGCTACAAACGACCTCCGGCGCTACCCTGGGAAATGCGGAGCAGATGCCGCTGGTGTGGGTCAAAAGGTGCCAAAGGTTGATTTTCTCATGACCTAGCGCGCGGAACTGGGAGAGCAGTTCCGCAATCGGAGCGTGCAGGCGCAGCAATCCCCGTTCGACGAGCGAGAGCGCAAGCACATTTGTGAACTGCTTTGCGACCGAAAGTGTGCAAAACACGGAGTCGTGCGAGAGCTGTCGTCCCGCCTCGCGCTCCGCGTGACCCTCGATCAGATCGAGAATCACACCGTCCTTGCTTGCCACGCGCAACGCTGCCCCGTAGCACTTTCCGTCCTCGATATCACGCCTGATGGTTTCGCCAACACGCGCGAGCCGTTTCTCATCGAATCGTGGAGTGATGGTTTTGGTGTCCATTTGATCTTCCTCTTCGATGCGGGGACCTCGCTAAGCGCTTTTGAATGGAGTGCGCTTCGTGAAGGCCGTTCTTGAAATTGCTAAGTAACTTTGTTAAGTCACCTAGGCTAATGAGTCAAGCGCTTCTGCAGGTATGATGAACGCACTGTCGCCTGAGCCACGCACCGCGGCCGTCGCGGGAACGGTGCTCGGCCTCAGGGTTACCTCGAAAATCGCAGGGACATTGTGCTCGATCGGCTGGCGAAGCGTCTAAGTCCCGCTAAGATTGTTGAGTTGACCTGAGTGGCCGTTTTTTGGAAGTTCTACAATACCGTGGACGACAGCCGGCATGTTCCGGTCGAAGCCGCGCTCCTGCCGGAAACGAGCTACCTCAAGCTGGTCTGACGCCATGGACAAATCGCCCAACGAGGGCGCCAAGCCTGCCCTCCTGCCCAGGCGGCATTCCAGCAAAGTCGCATTGACCGTATCCCGGCGCGCTCTATTAACCGGCGGAAATGACCAGCTTTTCCGCGAGATGGTGACCGACCTGATAACCATTTCGCTAACCATGGAGAGCGTGAGGGCCGCGCTGGGAGCGCGCATCGGCATAACCGGCCCGCAATACAGCATCCTCGTCGCCATCCTCCGAATGCACCACGGCGAGCATGTCCGCGTGCGCGACGTGGCAGCTTATCTTCATGTTAGCGCCGCGTTCGTAACCGCCGAGGCCGGAAAGCTGGCGCAGAGGGGCCTGCTACGGAAATTGCCAAGCACATCCGACGGCCGAAGCCGGCTGCTGACCCTAACCCGACGAGGTGAAGCACAGCTCGAGCGCCTCACGCCGGATATCCGGGAGGTGAACGATCGGTTTTTCGCCTCACTCGATCGTTCCGATTTCGTCTGTCTCTCTCGGATCGCGCGGGAGCTCGTGAAAGACTCGAAGCGGGCGTTGGAGTTCCTGTCTTTGACCGCGCCCGATCGCACCGACTCTTCCGCCGAATCGCACGCACACCGAAGGCTGTGGCTCTAAGCAGGCTGATCGAAACAATCAACGGTGCCAGCGGCGCATTCTGCGGGCGCAGGCTCCATCGAGCACCTGCACGCCCGCTGCGACATTGAAGTCCACCTTGTGCTTGGCGACGCCGCGCGTTTGACTCTTGCCTGGGAAACCGGGCTTCCCACCGGGAACTGACGAAGAAAGCGGCGGTTTCACGACCGACCAGCCGGATAGTAATGGAACTCGTCGCGACCGCGTTTGGTGATTCTGCAGTGAACCGCCTGAGGCAAGCTCGAGCCCGAGGTGCATCTACATGGACGCTATCGAGAAGTATCAGAAGCAGCTTCTGGAACAGACGCTCAGCATCTACCGTGAGACGCCCATCAGTGAGGCGACGCAGCGAGCGTATCTGGCGACTCCCCGCCATCGCTTTGTGCCGCGCTATCGGGAATGGGGCACCAAAGAATGGCACGAGGTAACGGAAGAAAATTTGAGCGAGCACGTGCCGATTTTGTATGCGGATCGGCCGTTGATTCTCCACGGAGAACAAGAGGAAGACGAAAACGTCCCCTCCACGATCTCACAGCCTTCATTCGTGCTTCGAATGCTCGAGCTGCTGCAAATAAGGCCGGGCCACCGCGTCTTCGAATTGGGGACGGGCAGCGGATGGAACGCGGCACTTCTCGGACAGCTAGTCGGACCGAGTGGGCACGTCGAGAGTGTTGAGATTATTCCGGAGGTGGCCCGCAGGGCATCGAGCACCATTCGGTCACTGGGAATTTCGAACGTTCATGTAGTCGAAGGAGACGGAGCAGCCGGGTATCCCGACGCTGCTCCCTATGATCGTGCCATCTTCACGGCGGGGACGTTTGATCTACCGCACCACTTCTACCAGCAGATCCGCGAGGAAGGACTGCTGCTGGTCGTGGTCAAGACCCCCGGTGGCGGAGATAATCTGTTTGTGCTGCGCAAGACTGGCGATCACTTTGAGTCGGTCGAATCGATGGTCTGTGGGTTTGTCCAGCTGCGCGGCAGTTATGAATTCAAGGATCTGGAACCCGCCCTGGTGGAGAAGGCGGTGCCAGAATGGAACGAGCTTAAGAGCCATGAGATCAGCAGACGGCGCTTTTGGTGGGGAAGCAAAGGAAAGACGTTCTTCGTATGGGCGACCCTGGGTATCCGTTCCTTTCTCGGAATTGTCGAGCCCACCTTTCGCGCATTCAAGACTGCCAAGGACGACATCGGCAACAAGCGGGAACATCACTACTTCGGCCTTTGGGACGCCGAAAATCATTCACTGGTCATCGCAAACGATGACTGGTTGGTCGGCTACGGCGACCCGCGTGCTGAGGACCGGTTGCTGGGAAGGCTCCGCTCCTGGGTAGAGCTAGGCATGCCGACTGCGGCCTGTCTTGAGCTCAAGGCCTATCCCATAGAGGTGCAATTAAAGGCGGATGATAACCAGTGGATTGTCCGACGAAGGGATTCGCAGTTTCTGTGGAGTATGCAGAAATAAGCCATTTCGTGGGCAACTTGCTGCATGTTCTACAAAGAGCGTTTGACGGACCCTCAAATGGCCATTTGGGTAACTCCTACGAGTTCAAAGCCCGCGTTATTGCAACGCAAAATTAGCGTAGCGAATGGACAGCAGCAGGATACCTTTTGGTGGCCGAATTCTCCGATCCACGTCTCACCGCCTTCAAGGAAAGCTTAACCTTTGTTTTGGTTGGATCGGGAACAGGCGGTGGGGTTTTGAAGCCGCCCGCGCCACCGGGCCCCTTTCCACCTCATCGGTGATTCTCTTCGCGACGTGTCGACAGTGGAGCCTTCCAACAAAAACAGCACTACGCTTTGCCATAATTAGGATTGGGCAATATGGTTGGGTTGAAATCTGACCGTGGAGATTGACCGCTATGCCTGTCGACGAAGATGAAGCGCTACGGCTCGAAGCCGAGGAATCCCCGGGCCCCTCTGAACTTGAGTCTGCGCTGGCCAACGACACGCTCGCTGATGTCGTTACCCAACCGCCGCTGATCCTTGAGGGTGGTACTTCGCTAGCCGATGCGATTGGCAAGATGCGCGACGAGCGGCGCGCCTGCGTGCTGGTTGTAGAAGCGGGAAAGTTGACAGGGGTTTTCACCGAACGCGACATCCTGATGAAGGTGGCGGCGACTTCGATGGACCTCGGACGCACGCGTCTTGAGGAGGTTATGACGCGCGATCCAGTTACGCTACCCGCAGACTCCAGCGTTGCTTATGCTCTCAACCTCATGGTCCTCGAGGGCTTCCGCCATATTCCGATGGTCGACGAGGACGAGCATCCCGTCGCGGTCGTCTCGATGCGCAATCTGATCGAGTATTTGGGATCCTTTTATAGCCGCGACCTTCTCACCATCGCGCCCCATCCACACCTGTCGCGCTTCAAGAATCGGGACGGCGCCTGAACCGCACACGACTCCGCGGGGGCGAGGTTCGAAAAGCAGCGCTGCACGGGAGTTGAGTCATCAATATGCAAACCACAAATGCAGGCGTGACGCGGGCCTTGGTAGGCGCGGTCCGCGACATTCGCTGGGAAGAGATTCCCGCCGACGCGCGAGAGGCAGCGCGTCAATGTCTTCTTGATTTTCTAGGATGCGCGGTCGTGGGTTCGCGCCAACCGCTCGCGCAGATTCTGCTAACCGAGATCGCCGCGCGAGAAGGATCGTCCGAAGCGACCCTGGTCGGCCGACAGGAACGGTGTTCGCGGTCAACCGCCGCTTTGGTCAATGGCGCGGCCGGTCATGCACTCGACTTCGATGACACCCACATGGCCATGGGTGGTCATCCGTCCGTTCCCGTCATTCCCTCCGCGCTGGCGCTGGCGGAGACGATCGCGGCCAATGGCCAGTCCTTGTTGGAAGCAATCATCGCTGGCGTCGAGCTTGAGTGTCGGCTGGGCGCTATCGTCGGCGGGGAGCACTATGCAATCGGATTTCATTCCACCGGCACCATCGGCGCGTTTGGAGCGGCCGCGGCGTGTGCGCATCTGTTGCACCTAGACGAAGATGGGTGGCTGCGCGCAATGGGTGTTGCGGGAACTCAGGCGGCCGGACTCAAGTCGGCCTTTGGCACCATGGCTAAACCCCTGCACGCCGGTCGGGCTGCGTCGAACGGATTGTTGAGCGCGCTCGCGGCACGTGGCGGGTTCACCTCAAGTGCCGCAATCCTGGAGGCTGACCAAGGGTTTCTTGTGACCCATGCCGGCGCAGCGCCCTCGGCCCAGCCGATTGATCAGGTCGCCGGGCGCTTCCTGATTCGCGACACGCTCTTCAAGTACCACGCGTCGTGTTACCTTACGCATGCGCCCATCAACGCAGCAGCGCGCATTCAGGCGGAACATCATCTGGACCCGAAGACGATCGACGATGTGGAGGTTCGTGTGGCGCGCAGCTTGCTCAAGGTGTGTAATATCCAATCCCCCAGCACTGGACTGGAAGGAAAGTTCAGCTTGCGCGCCACCACCGCCATGGCGCTGCGCGGAGAAGACACCAGTGACCTCGGGACCTTCAGCGATGCTCGAGTGATCGATCCGGATTTGGTGGCGCTTCGGGATCGCGTCCGCATTGTAACCATCGACAAGACGCCGCAGACGCGGGCGCGTGTGATCGTTAGCGCCCGGGGACGGCAATTCGAAGCGGAATCTGATTCCGGGCAGCCCGCCTCCGACCTCGACCTTCAACGTGAACGACTGACGAGGAAATTCCGTAGCCTGACGTCGCCAATTCTCGAGCGCTCCGGGGCCGAGGCCCTCGCGCGCGCCGTGTTGGAGGTCGAAAAGGTGGCAGCCGTATCCGAGCTCATGCGGTTGACGGTGCCACGGTAGAATTCTCCGGCCGACCCCAGTCTCTTTGACAGAGTGCCTTTCGTGTCCATGCGCCGATAGGCTAACCTGTCGGCGATTCATCGCCCCTAAAATGCGCATCTACGCCCTCACGATTTTTGTCGGCGCCTTTCTGCTCTTCCAGATCGAGCCAATGATCGCGAAATACCTGCTGCCGTGGTTTGGTGGCACCGCGATGGTCTGGACGACCTGCCTGCTGTTTTTTCAGACGCTCCTGCTCGCCGGATACACTTACGCTCACCTGATCGGCGCCAAACTGGCGCCGCGCCACCAGCTCATCATTCATGTGGGACTGATCGGGATATGCGTTACCGCAATGTTGCTCCTGGCGCTGCTGTCGAACTCTCCGGTCATGCCCGGCGCAAGCTGGAAGTCCGCGCACCCCGCTTTTCCGGTGCTGCGCATCCTGCTCGTGCTCGGGGTGAGCGTGGGGTTGCCATACTTCGTGCTCTCGGCAACCGCGCCGCTGCTCCAGTCCTGGTTCGCGACGATCTATCCCGGCGCCTCGGTCTACCGTCTTTACGCGCTTTCCAATCTTGGTTCGTTGCTGGCGCTGCTCACTTATCCCTTCGTGGTGGAGCCGACTCTCGCTCTGCGAACCCAGGCGAATTTGTGGGCGGTGCTCTACGGGACGTTTGCGATCGGAATGCTGTTGTGCGCGCTGCCGCTTCGCAGCCGACAGGCGCTGGCGCGCGCCAACGTGGACGAGTCTGCAGATCCCGGCGCAGGTACCAAGGTGCTCTGGATCGCGCTCGCCGCCTGCGCATCGGTCCTCCTCTACGGGGCCACCGGTCAGATGACCCAGGATGTCGCGCCGATTCCGTTCCTCTGGATTCTGCCGCTCGCGCTTTATCTGCTCTCGTTCATCATCTGTTTTGACAGCGACCGGTGGTATCGGCGCGGAATTTTCCATCCGTTGCTGGGCATCGCGATCTTCGCAAGCTTCCTGATCGTCATCTACTTCAACGCGATCGCGCCCGTGATCGGGCGTGTGATTCTGTCGACACAGATCGTTAGCCTCGCGATCGAGATCGGAAATCTCTCACTGCTGTTGTTCGCCGGATGCATGGTTTGTCACGGAGAGCTGGTCCGGCTCCGGCCGCATCGGCGCGATCTCACGGTGTTTTACCTGCTGGTTTCCGCGGGCGG
>Ga0126378_10005040_pt1 | contig 10215 bp, 11 predicted proteins | sample PanSoiMetPlot_23_FD_92587 | JGI IMG/M metagenome (GOLD analysis project Ga0126378, IMG submission 92587) | Tropical forest soil microbial communities from Panama - MetaG Plot_23 | ecosystem: Environmental > Terrestrial > Soil > Tropical forest > Bulk soil | place: Panama | collected 2016-02-17 | reverse complement strand
GCAGCTCGCGGCGGCCTCCGATTTCGACCTGGGGAGAAGAACGTGAGCTATGCCCTGATCCGCACCTCCACGCGGGACCTCGACCTCGACGCTTTCGCGAGTGCGACCCAAACGCACCCCGACCTCGTGCGGAGGTTGGTCGCGCTCGGCATCCTCGATGCGCACCAGGATCCGTCTGGCGAGCCGCGGTTCTCAACTCGCGAACTCGGCAAGTTCGCCCGGGTACAGCGCTTGCGGGCATCATTCGCGCTCAACTACGCGGCCGTCGGCCTCGTCCTTGACCTGCTGGACCGAATCGCGGCCCTCGAAGCGGCCATTCGCCGTTCCGGCAGTGCTGGGCAGGGCGGACGACCCTCCGGAATCCCCCGCGCACCTCGCCCCGGGGCTCAGCCGGGGAACTATCCAGGAACCGGCTCGACGAGATCGTCGTTTTCAGGCCCTTGACCCAGCCCGAGATCGAGCGCATCGTCGATCTGATGTTCAACGACCTGCGGGCCAGGCTTGGCGAGCGGCAGATTGGGCGCGAGGTCACCGAGGAGGCGAGGCGTTTCATCGGTCGGCATGGCTTCGATCCGATATAAGGCGCACGCCCGCTGCGCGGATTTATCGCACGGGAAGTGGAGACGCTTATCGGACGCGCACTGCTGAGCGGCGATGCCAAGCCCGGCATCGTCATCCGGGTCGGCTACGCGGAAGGCGAATTCACAGTGACCTACGAGAACCAGTCCTGACATGGCCTCCCGGCTGATCAAGTGCCCGAACTGCGGGCGCACCAACCGGGTTCCCGCCGCCGCCTCGGGCACTCCCCGCTGCGGCAACTGCCACAAGCCGCTGCCGTGGATCGCCGATGCAGGCGACGACACCTTCGCTGAGGTCGCCGAGCAGGCCGCGGTTCCCGTGCTCGTTGACCTGTGGGCACCCTGGTGCGGCCCGTGCCGTATGGTGAGCCCGGCGCTCGAGCAGGTGGCGAACGACCTGGCCGGCCGGGTCAAGCTCGTCAATGTTGACGTGGATCAGGCGCCGAAGCTGCAGCAGCGCTTCGATGTGCGGGCTGTCCCGACGCTGATGATCTTGCGAGACGGTCAGGTCGTGGCCCGGCGTGCGGGCGCCGCACCCGCTTCTGACCTGCGGCCTTGGGTCGAGCAGACCATCGGTCTGTGATCACGGGGAGTGATCACGGGGAGTAATCGGACCGGCGCCTGGGGATGCTGGTTGTGCGCCGTCCTTTGCCGTGCGTCGCCGCGAGGCCTGTCTCGCTCACCGTGACTGTGGTTCACCCCGCTGTGACGGGCAGCCCCGACTCGCAAGCCGACAAGACCGCAGCGGAAAGAAGGTGTCTGTGCGCGGACGCGAGCATGAGTTGCGGGCGATCGGTGACTTGCTCGACCGCGCCAAGCAGGGCCAAAGCGGCACTCTGCTGGTTGAGGGCAAGCCAGGACTTGGCAAGTCACTGTTGCTCGCCGAGGCCGCCACCGCTGCCGACCGCATCGGGTTCGTCACTGCAGCCTCTGCAGCCGACGAGCTGAGGAGGTACATGCCGGCCGGGCCGATCTTGGCCGCGCTTGGCCGACCGCCATATCGCAACGACACCGCACATCCGGGGAACGGGCTGATGCCCCTGGTCGAGGACCTCGGGCAGCGCCTCGAGGACTGTACGAAGTCAGGTCCCGTCCTCGTCTGCCTGGACGATCTTCAATGGGCTGATACCGCCACGCTGCTGGCACTGCGGCTGCTGCCCCCGCAGCTAGCCTCCTATCCGATGGCGTGGTTGCTGGCAAGGTCCTATCTGCATCGGGGCAGCCGCACCGAGATGCTCTTCGATCTCCTGACACGCGAGGGCGCCGAGCGAATAGAGTTGGCGCCGCTCGGCGATGAAGCCGTCGCAGCCCTCGTCGCGGACATGCTGGGCTGGGAACCTGACCAGGCGCTGCTCGAGCTGGCCGCCGGAGCGGCCGGGAACCCTGCCCTGATCACCGACCTCATCACCGGGCTGATCGACGAGCACGCCATCACCGTCCGGGCGCGGCGCGCCAGCCCGAGCTCGGACGTCCTGCCACGACGGATGCAGGCGGCCGTGCACGGCAGCCTCGGACGGCTCAGCACGCGCGCCAGGCAGCTGGTTGAGACGGCCGCCATCCTCGGGCGGTCGTTCAGGCTTGAAGATGCCGCGGCGATGCTGGGCACATCGGCTGCCGACCTGCTCCCGCCTGTCGAAGAGGCATTGGCCACTGAGTTCCTCGTTCCGACCAAAGATGCATTGAATTTCCGGCATGACCTCCTGTGGCGGGCAACCCTTGACAGCCTCGCTCCCCCGGTTAGGCAGGCCCTGCATGGCGAGTTCGGCGACCTGCTGCTCGCGCGGGGCTCGGCATTCCAGGCCGCTCCGCACGTGATCGAAGCGGCGTACGCCGGCGATCCCCGGACGCTCGGGCGGCTCGATGACGTGCGCGCCGCCGTGCTGGCGACCTCGCCGGAGGCCGCCGCGGACGTCGCCGTGCGGGCGCTGTCGCTGACACCCCCTGATGATCCCGAACGAATCGCACGCTCGGCGGGGGCCGCAGAGGCGCTGGCCTCCGCCGGCCGTCTCGGCGAGGCCGATCAGGTGATCCGCAACGTGCTCGAGCTGCCGATGTCGGGCCGCCAGCAGGCCCGGCTCCGCGGCGCTCTCGCCAGCGTGCTCCATCTGCGTGGCCTTGACGTGCAGGCCAGCGAGGAGGCTGACCGCGCGCTCGCAGAGCCTGGGCTGCCCCGCAGCGTACGGGGCCTTGCGACGATCGCACTGCTCGAGGCACTGGCGGGCGTATGCGACCGTAAGCGTGGCGGCAAGCTCGCCGCAAGCATCAGGGACGCGCCAGGCGATCATGGCCGGGACGTCCGGGTCACCGCCCTCATCGCGCTCGCGGTGATGCGGTGGGACGAGGGGCGGATGCAGGAAAGCCTCGATCTGTGCGAGGAAGCGGTCCTGGTGGCAGGCCGCAAACCCGCCGATCTCCGGCTAGGTGAGGCTCAGCTGGCGCTGGCCGACAGGCTGATCGATATCGGCAGGTTCACCGAGGCGGCGAGACTGCTGAAGCTCGCGCGCGAGCGGCGCGGGATGCTCAACGGGCTAGAGGCGCCGGCCAGCCCCGCCATCCTGCGCGCCAGGATCGGGCTAGCCCAAGGCCGACTAGATGACGTGGTTGCCGAGGTCGAGACCGCGCGCAAGGTCGCGGATGCCCGCGGTGCCCACGCCTACCGCGGCTACGCGTTCAAGGTGCTGGCGACAGTGGCTCTGCGCACCGGCGACCTCGGCATGGCCGCAGAACTGGAGCAAGGACCTGCGCGCCAGGATTACCTCGGAGCCTCATGCGGGCATATCGGGCAGTGCATTACGGCGGCGCAGCTGGCCGAGGCCAGAGGCGGGCCAGACGCGGCCATGGCGTTGCTGCCCGGGACGTACGACGCCGTCGCCGAGCACCGCTCGCCTCTGATTTCCGAGCCTGCGGCAACCTCCTGGCTGGTCCGGGTCGCGCTCGCCACGGGCGCGCCGGCGCTTGCGGAACAGGTAGCTGGCACCGCGAACGGGATCGCACGGGATAATGCGCGCTTTCCTACCGTCACCGCTGCCGCCGACCACGCGGCCGGGATCCTGGCCGGCGATCGCGCCAGGCTGGTCCGAGCGCGCGAGGGGTATGAGGATCCCTGGCTCCGAGCGTCGGCCGCGGAGGATCTGGGTACGCTGCTGGCGTCTCAAGACGGCCCGCAGCCCGGCTGTGTCGCGCAGCTGGACGAAGCGATCGCCGGCTACGACCGCTCCGGCGCGGTCAGGGATGTGGCCCGGGTACGGCGGCGGCTGCGCAGGCTGGGAGTGCGGCGGCGGCACTGGGCGGCACACAAAGGACCCGAGATCGGCTGGGACAGCCTGACCGACACCGAGCGGGCGATCAGCGAGCTGGTGAGCCGCGGGCTGAGCAATCAGGAAGTTGCCGACCAGAAGTACGTTAGCGTGCACACCGTCGCCTTCCATCTGCGTCAGGTGTTCCGCAAGCTGGGCATTTCCTCGAGGGTCGAACTCGCCAGGATCACCGTGGAGAATGGACCCGTCCGTACGGCCGATTGAGAACGGCTGGGCGGTGCGGCGCGCGCATTGTTAAGCGGCCTCCCGGGCGGTCCTGAACTGCCTGGCGTCCGCGTAGCTGCAGGTGCCTTCGGCGCGGAACTGCCTGGCTGCACGCACCACTTCAACACCTAGAGCGCGCAGCTGACTGGCCACCGACTCATCAGTCAGCCGGCCGCTCTCATCGAACACGTGCCGGGCCTGCGCAACAGGCTGCACGAGCGGTACGCTCCAGCCCCTGAGTGCCCTGACGATGAAGTCCATCGAGTTGATTGCCTGCAGCCCGTGCACGCCTCCGGCCGTCGCGACCAGACCGACGGGGTTATTTAGCCGAGCCTTGCCCAGGGCGCGACTGTCGCCCTTCACCCACTTGGGTAGTACAGACAGCACGCCGTCAGGCAGGCCGAAGCATTACGGGCCGTATGACCAGCCGGATTGACGATGCGGTGCCTTGCCTGACGGAGCAAGCCCGGGTTGCGGACCAGCGGCGCGGCTGAAGCGTGCGGTCCCTGCCTGGACGCCGCTTGTCGTAACCATCGCCTAATGGAGGGCAACCATGGCAATGCTTCCAGTCCGCCGCGGCGGGCAGAGTCTGACCGTCCTCAACCCTTCCAGGGAATTCGAGGACATTTACAACCGGATGGGCCAGCTCATGAACATGGCTCTCGGTGATTTCACCAACCTCGAGACTGCCGATATGCCGTGGACGCCGCTTGCCGATTTTCGCGAGACCGACAACGCTTACGTCATCAACGTCGAGCTACCCGGCATCAAGAGGAACCAGGTCGACGTCCAGGTGCAGGAGCGCGAGCTCGTCATCACCGGCGAGATCAGGGAAGACGGCAACGGCAGCCGACGCCACCGCAGCTCTCGGCGGATGGGACGGTTCGAGTATCGGACGTATCTGCCGAGCGACATCAAGGCCGACCAGGTGAGCGCGAAGCTCCACGACGGAATCCTCTCGGTAATGGTTCCGAAGTCCGAGACGGCCAAGCCACGACAGATACAGATCATCGAGGAGTGATCAGCAAGGTCCAGGCACTGCGTGCACATGCCAGACCCTTTGGGGTAGCCGTGAAGCCCGACGCCGAGATCAGGGATGACGTGATCCGCGAGCTGCAATGGGATCCCCAGCTAACTGACCCGGACGCAATCGGCGTAGCCATCAAGGACGGCGCTGTGACGCTGACCGGACACGCGCCGTCCTACGCCGAGAAGGTTGCGGCGGCGAGCGCCACCGCGCGGATCTTCGGTGTCAAGGCCGTGGCCGATGACGTCGAGGTGCACCTGCCGGGCGAGCCAAGGGACGACGCGGACATCGCACGCTCGATCGCGCACGTACTGGAATCGAACACCCAGATTCCCGAGGGCGGGGTTCGCGCGAGGGTCCAGAACGCCTGGGTCAGGCTGGAAGGTCAGGTCAGCCACGATTACCAGCGGCGTGAGGTTAAGCGCATGGTCCGGCATATCCGCGGCGTCCTTGGCATCACCGACGCTGTCGCGGTGACGCCGCCGGCCAGTCCCGGGGTCGTCGAGGCCGAGATCGAAGCCGCCTTCAAGCGCGGGGCCGAAGTTGACGCGCGCCATATCAGGGTCGAGGTGTCCGATCACACCGTCACCTTGTACGGGCACGTGCATTCCCTGCGCGAGGCCGCCGCGGCCGCGGCGGCGGCCGCGGCGGCACCAGGGGTTGCCAGGGTGGACAGCCGGATCGTCGTGTCCCCGTAGTGGGCGCGGGCGGCCGGCTATCCGCCGGCGCCGGCTATCCGCCAGGGCTGAGTCCCGCTGCCCGGGATGCCGGTCATTCGGTTGCCGAAGTGACCGTCTGGCGATGATGCTCGCCGATCCAGATCGTCTTGATGTTGCAGAATTCGCGGATGCCATCAAACGACAGCTCGCGGCCGTGCCCGGAGTGCTTCACCCCGCCGAACGGAAGCTGCGGATAGGACGTGACATTGCCGTTGATGAAGACCATCCCTGCCGCAAGATCGCGGGTGAACCTGGCGTGCTCCTGCTCATCGTTGGTCCACGCGTTCGCACCCAGGCCGTACTCGGAGTCGTTAGCCAGGTCGATAGCCGCGTCGATGTCGGCCGCACGGTGCAGCGTGGCGACAGGCCCGAAGACCTCCTCGTGGGACACCCGCATTTCCGGGGTGATTTCCGCGAGCACCGTCGGCTCGTAGTAGAAGCCGGCCCGGTCCGGAGCGGCACCACCGCACAAAACTTTGGCTCCCTTCGCGACCGCGTCGGCGACGAGCCTTTCAATGGTGTCGCGCTGTTGCTCGGAGGCCAAGGGGCCGACGTCGGTGCCCTCCCGCATCGGGTCCCCGACGACCTTGGCGGCCATCTGCTCGCTGAACAGGCGGGTGAAGTCGTCATAGATGGACTCGTGTGCGATGAACCGCTTGGCTGCGATGCAGGACTGACCGTTGTTGAGACAGCGGGCGAAGGCGCCAACCCGGGCGGCCTCAGGCAAGTCGGCCGAGGGCATGACGATGAACGGATCACTTCCGCCTAGCTCGAGGACGACCTTCTTGACCACGCTTCCCGCGATCGCCGCGACCGACTGTCCGGCTGCCCCGGAACCGGTGAGCGTCGCCGCGACGACCCGGTTGTCGCGAAGGACCGGTTCGACTCGGGCCGAACCGATGAGCAGAGTCTGGAACGCGCCGTCGGGGAAACCCGCCCTGGCGAACAGGTCCTGCAAGAACAACGCGGTCTGCGGCACGTTCGAGGCGTGCTTGAGCAGCCCGACGTTGCCGGCCATCAACGCGGGTGCGGCGAAGCGCATAACCTGCCACAGCGGGAAGTTCCACGGCATGATGGCCAGAACAGGGCCGAGCGGCTGATAGCTGACGTAGGCGTTGACAGCCCCGACGGCGGCGGCGTCGCCCCGCTCATCGGCCAGGAAGGCTCTGCCGTTCTCGGCGTAGTACCGGCAGGCCGTCGCGCACTTGGCAACCTCCTGCCGGGCCGCGACGAGCGTCTTCCCCATCTCCGTGGTCATCATCGTCGCGACGCGTTCCTGCTCATCATCAAGGATGGCCGCCGCCCGGATCAGCCAGGCCGCGCGGTCGTCGAAGCTCGTCAGCCGGTAGCTGGCGTGCCCGGCCGCAGCAGCGTCCAGGCAGCGGTCGACGTCGGCGTCGGACATTTCGTCATAGGTCTTCACGGTCTCGCCAGTGGCGGGGTTAACGGTTGCGATCGGCACGGTAGCCCTCCGTCCAGTCCGTGGCGCCGTTACCGCGGCGTCGCGAAAAGCCTTGCCCCGATCAGGGCGGCCCACACTCGACGACCCTGACCATCGGCTCTTACCGTCACCGGCGCTTACCTAAATGCTCGGACTGCGGCGTGACCATCGGCTCTTACCGTCACCCGCGCTTACCCTAAATGCTCGGACGCGGCCGTGCGCCCGTCGCGCACCCCGACTCGATGATCACCGGTTCCTGGCGCCTCGGGGAGACCCGCTACCTGGCGGGCGGCTCAGTGTTCGGCCTCGTAGGCTGCGATGACGCTTTCGGGAATGCGACCCCGGTCACTGATCTCGTGTCCGTGCTCGCGCGCCCATTCCCTGATGTCAGCATTCCGCTCCCGGTTCCGCCCGGTCCTGGTCCTGCGACCGCGGCCGCCGCCCCTGATGCGCCTGGCGTGATGGGCAAATCCGCCGACCTTCTCGCGGAAATCCTTGCTATGCGGCGCGCACAGGTCGATCTCAAAAACGCTTCCGTCGATGGTAAATGTTATGGACTCCGTCCCCTCGACGTCTTTGTCGTGGGGTAGGTCACACAGCACTGTCACGACTGTCTTCTGAGCCATTGGGGGTTCTCCTCTTACCCGCCAGCAGCAGCGAAACATGGGTCGCGAAGATCAAGCACATTAGCCTGAACAGGACGCTCGTCATCCTGCGGTACCAAGCCGACAGGCCGAAGAACGACTCAACGAGTTCGGCCATGGATTGAGCCGCAAGCAACGGGCCCGCTGCGGCTGGATAGTCAACCGTTTGATCTAGTCTCCACCCTAACTCATTGGTAAGTCCAGCACACCTCGGACCGCAAAAGGATCACCCGGGGCAACAGGTAATATCGGCGCCATCTCCCGTTCGCAATCTCCCTTTCGTAATCTCCCGGCCGTAATCTCCTCGTCGTGATGTCGCAGTCGCGATCTCATTGCGCGGTGTGTGCGAAATCCGAGATGCACCGGCCCTTGTTATGAGGAGATGCAAAGATGGCTGAGACCGGACTCGCTGGCTCGCCGATGGTGGTCGATGTGCCGACCCAGTCTGGCAGGGCGATAGTCATTCAGCGCGGCGCGCTCGTCCAGGTCATCGATGTCGGCGGCCGCCAGGTCGGGGACATGTGGGCGATCGACGCGGCCGATCCCAGCCGGTGGCTCTCGGTCAGTCATACCCGTGACCGCTGCGAGCGCCTGTTTCCCGCCATTGGCGAGCAATTCCGTGATCAGCAAGGCCAGCCGATAGTGGAGCTAACTGCAGACACCTCGCCCGGAATACATGACATGCTCTTCCCGCCCTGCGACTCATCGCTCTTCGCCGACCGCGGCATGGCTGGCCATGTCAATTGCCGCGACAACTTCCAGGCCGCTGTGGCATCGGCCAGAATCTCACTGCCTGTGGTACCTGACCCGGTCAACTTGTTCCAGAACTCCGCTCCAGGGCCAGACGGTCGGCTCAGCATCGGTGTCGCCCGATCCAGGCCGGACGACACGATTTCGTTCCTGGCACTTCGTGATCTGGTCTTCGTGCTCACCGCTTGCTCGGTCGACTACCCGCCCCTTAACGACGGGCATTGCGGCCCGCTGCAAATACGGATCCTGCCAGCGAGTGGCGGCATGTAACCGTTCCTGGTCGCGCTCCGGCGCCGTTACCGGGATCACGGACGCCTTCCAGAACCTGGACGAGGGAAGCAGCATGCGGCCGAGACCAGACCTGGCTCTGACACGCGTCCACGATCACGGCACGACAATGCGCAGACCCCTGCTGCGCTGACCCCCATAGGATGGCCGCATGCGATTCGGACTGTTCATACCGCAAGGCTGGCGGCTCGATCTCGCTGGCATCCCCCCGGCCGACCAGTGGGCTACGATGCGCGATCTGGCGCAGGCCGCCGACGGGTGGCCATTCGAATCGATCTGGGTCTACGACCATTTCCACACCGTTCCGGTTCCGACCGAGGAGGCCACCCATGAGGCCTGGTCGCTGATGTCGGCGTTTGCGGCTTCGACGAGCCGCGTGCGGCTCGGTCAGATGTGCACGTGCACGGGTTACCGAAACCCCGCCTACCTGGCCAAGGTTGCGGCCACGGTCGACGTCGTCTCGGGCGGCAGGGTCGAGATGGGCATCGGCGGCGGCTGGTATGAGCACGAATGGCGGGCCTATGGTTATGGCTTTCCAGGCGCAGGCGACCGCCTCGGCATGCTCGACGAGGGCGTGCAGATCATGCGGCAACTCTGGACGACGGGCAAGGCCACTCTGTCTGGCCGGCACTATCACGTCGACGGGGCCATCGGCCGGCCGCTCCCGATCCAGGACCGCGGGATCCCGTTGTGGATCGCCGGCGGCGGTGAACGCAGGACCCTCAGGATCGCGGCCAAATACGCGCAGTACACGAACTTTGATGCGACGCCCGAGGTGTTCCGGCGAAAGTCGGAGATCCTCGCCACTCACTGCAAGGACGTGGGCACGGATTTCGACGCGATTGTCAGGTCAGCAAATTTCAACATCATCATCGGCGAATCCGCTGCCGATGTCACCGACAAGCTCAACTGGGTGCGGGCCCACTATCGGCCGCTGATCCCGGAAGAGTCACTGGAACGCAACCTGGCGATGCTGTCATCTGGACCCCTCGTCGGCACCCCTGAACAGATCACTGAGGAACTGACGCAGCTGCGCGGGCTTGGGCTCGAGTACGTGATTGGCTACTTCATCGACGCGGCTTACGACCGCGACAGTATCGACTTGTTCGCGACGAAGGTCATCCCGGCGCTCGCCGGCTAGGCACGCGATCTAGTCGCGGCGGTAACGCCAGCCCAGGAACCCATGATCGGCACGCTCAGCGCCTTAGGCCCTTCCATAGGCGTGATGTTCTGATAGATCACTACAG
>Ga0126378_10005039_pt1 | contig 10215 bp, 9 predicted proteins | sample PanSoiMetPlot_23_FD_92587 | JGI IMG/M metagenome (GOLD analysis project Ga0126378, IMG submission 92587) | Tropical forest soil microbial communities from Panama - MetaG Plot_23 | ecosystem: Environmental > Terrestrial > Soil > Tropical forest > Bulk soil | place: Panama | collected 2016-02-17 | reverse complement strand
GGCTGCTGTTGTCGCCGCTACCCCCCCGCCGGCCCCTCAGGCGACTCCGACGAAGGTTGTGGTAGATAACGACGTGCCTAAAAAGAAGTCGACAACTACAAGAAAGAAAAAGGCTTCCACGGCCACTCCATCACCCAGTCCATCGCCCACTCCGCATTGATGGTTTGGCCGACAGCTCTGAGGAACTTAGGCCGCCCGATTGGGGTCTAAGGATGTAGGAGCGATTGACCCGTAAGGGTTACGGTGGTACTCCGGGAAGGAGTTGTGGCGGCGCGGCTGTTCTTGATAACGTTGGAGTGTCGCCATCTGGAATAATGGCGGGAGCGGTTACATTGGGCAATATCGCTAGCGCTATCACGGGCCGGGCGGAAGAAGCTTCGATCATCGCCGAATTGAAGGCGGGATCTGAGGAAGCTTACGACTGGCTGGTCTCGCGCTATCATCAGCCCATATACAGCCTGGTATACCGCATCCTCACCGACCCGGCCGATGCCGCCGATACCACCCAGGAAGTTTTTCTCAAAGTTTTTCGCGGGATGAGGCGCTTCAACGGAGAATGCAGCCTGAAGACTTGGCTCTACCGCATCGCCATCCACGAGGCTTCCAACCAGAGGCGCTGGTGGTTTCGACACAAGAGCCGGGAGACCTCGATGGAGCGCCAGGACGCCGACGGAAACTCCCTTGGCCTGTGCGACACCCTGCCTGATCCAGGCGAGTCGCCTCTGGAGATTCTGGCACACGAGGAAGTGCGAGCTCGAGTGGAGCGCGAGCTGAAGCAAGTCCCCGAACCCTATCGCACTACGCTGGTGCTGCGCGACATCGAAGGACTCTCCTATGAGGAGATTGCGGAGGTCTTGGAGATCTCGCTGGGCACGGTAAAATCGCGCCTGATTCGCGGGCGCGAGGCGCTGAGGAAGCGCCTGGAAGGTTTTGTCCGCGACATGAATGCCTCTCGAGGCGACCGCGAGCAGGCCCACTCCAGCCTGAGCGGTCAATCGGAAGCGGAGGCGCAGTCATGAGATGTGCGCAGGCCCGTCCCTTGTTTTCATCCTACCTGGATGGCGCCGTCAGCGGAGCCGAGATGCATGAGATCTCGGACCATCTGCGGCAGTGTGACGCCTGTCAGGATGAATACGGGTTGATGGAGAACACCCGCGTTCTGGTGTCGTGGCTGGGGCCTAAGCAAGCTCCTCGGGACCTTGCGGTAAAAATCCGGATTACTTTGTCCGGCGAGCGGTCGCGGAACTGGCGCGAGATTCTTCGCGGACAACTGCTGCAATGGCAGCATGCGTTCCGTTCGGTTATGCTTCCGGGCGCGGCTGGTCTGGTCATGGCGGTTTTTTCTTGCACAGCACTGATCGGGTTTCTGGTCCCGCCGCAGGTCAACGCCTACGATGATGTTCCCACGATGCTTTACACCCCGCCGCGGCTGGAGAGTTCGGCCTCCGTCAACGAGCTGAATCTTGACTCGCCGATTGTTATCGAAACCTACGTGGACGCCACCGGTCGAGTGCAGAACTACCGCATCATCTCCGGACGCGATGACGCGCAGATCCGCGAGCAGTTGAACCGCGCGTTGCTGTTCACTATTTTTGCGCCCGCTCAGGCTTTTGGGCGGCCCGTCCCCGGCAAAGTGGTCATCTCCTTCTCGCACGTCAACGTTCGGGGCTAAGGGTTTATCTCGGTCCGGCGCAGTCGGCTGATTTACCCCCTCGCTTTTTCTGGCCTAAACTGGATACTCCCGGCGAATCCGGAGGGGTTTTTGAGGCGGAGATTTCCATACATTCTTCTTATGGCCGGGCTGTTGGCTGCGCCCGTGTCGAGTTCCTTTCCCCAGACCACTAAAGCGCAGCTGGAAGTCAGCGAAACGTTTTTTACGTTGAGCGCAGCATTGAACAGTTGCGGTTACGATGCCGGCCTGGAAGAATCGCTGCTCCTGCGTAAAGCGGTGCGCGCCGAAGTCGAAGCCGCAGCCAAAAGTTCACCGGCGGCGGCCCAGGCTCGGGACACTATCTGCCACTTTTGGAAGGACCATCAGCAGGAAACCGGGCGCGGTGACGTCGCGTCCTATACCTCTTTGGCGTTGGAGCTCGGCCCACCGCCGCTGTTTGCTCCGACCCTGCCGGAAGCGGATCTGCCTCCCGATGCCGCCTACGTGCTCGGTGTGACGCCGCTTTTGCAGAGGTTCTACCAGGCGGCGGCGGTCGGCGCGCTGTGGGCGAAGCACCGCCGCGAGTATGAGTCTTTGCGCCTCCAGTTTCACGACCCTGTGTCGGACGTCATCACCGAGACCGACCGTTATCTCAGGCTCCCCTTCAGCAATTATCCGGGACAACGCTTCGTGGTGTACTTGGAGCCGTTGCTGTCGCCCTTGCGTGCCGACGCTCGCAACTACGGCAGCAACTACTTCGTGGTTGTTTCTCCCGGGCAGGACGGGCAGCTCCGCTTGCCGGAGATCCGACACACGTATCTGCACTACGTTCTGGAACCACTGGCTCTGGGCCACGGCATCAGCCTGAAGCGGTTGGAGCCGATCCTGCTGGACATTCGCAACGCCCCGCTGAACCGCGCGTATAAGGACGATATTTCGCTCATGGTGAACGAATCGCTGATCCGCGCCATCGAGGCGCGCACGTCGATCCCCAAGTCCAGCGAAAGCCTGCGCGCGGCCTACGTCGAGCGTTCAGTCCAGGAAGGACTGGTCCTCACCCATTACTTTTACGAGGCGTTGGCGGACTTCGAAAAAGGATCTACGGGGATGAAGGATAGCTATGGGGACCTGTTGCACAACATCGATCTGGAGCACGAACGCAAACGCGCCCGCCAGGTCGTGTTCGCCGCTGAGGCCGCGCCCGAGGTGATCAGCGCATCCAAAGCCTTTTCGGCGCCCACCATCCTGGACACGGCCGAGCAGAAGCTGGCCATGGGCGATACTGCGGCCGCGCAGAAGCTCGCTTCCGAGGTGCTTCAGCATAACAGCGGCGGAGATGAGCCCGGACGCGCGGCCTTTATACTGGCCAGGATTGCCACTCTGTCCGGCAAGATGGAAGAAGCACGCGCCGACTTTCAGCAGGCCGTCGATTCCGTGCACGATCCGCGAGTGCTGGCTTGGAGCCACATCTATCTGGGCAGGATCTTTGACATCCAGCTGAACCGCGAAGCTGCCTTGGCGGAATATCGCGCCGCCCTGGCGGCGGGCGATTCTCACCCGGATACGAAAGGGGCCGCGGAACGAGGGTTGGAGGCGCCCTACCAGCCGCAACGGCCTCGATGAATTAGCGTCGAATACCGATGTGGATTGAAAACAACCTTATGAAAAGCTTGCTGCTGATCCTTACAGTTGCGATGCTGCTCGGCGCGCTCAGCCTGGCGGCACAAGAGCCGCCTCGAGCCGCCTCCAGCACGCCTCCCCCGGCGACGGGCAGGCGTCCGCCACAGGCCCGGACCCAGCCGGAATTCAAAGACTACAACGCCGCCTACGCCCTGAGCGGTGGCCCTGCTGCAGAGAAGGCAGCCAACGATTTTGCCGAAAAATATCCCACCAGCGAATTGCGGGCCTACCTTTATTCCAAGGCCATGCACGAATACCAGACCGAGAATAATCCCGGCAAAATGCTGGCCATGGGAGAGAAAGTTCTGACGCTCGATGCCGACAACGCTGTGGCCCTGGTGCTTACCGCAACCGTACTTTCAGACAATCTCAGCGACTCCGACCAGGATCGAACGGCGAAGGTCACAGAGATCAAGAAAAATGCCACGCGCGCCCTGGATACGGCGGACACGTCGTTTACGCCCGGCCCCGGCAACACTGCCGAGCAAATCGCGGCCTATAAGACGACTCTGCGCTCCATGGCCCATTCCGCGCTCGGCATCATGTATTTGAAGACAGGGGATAACGTGGCTGCGGAGAAGGAGTTGCGGGTAGCAGCCGACTTGAATAAAGCGCAGCCAGATGCGTATAACTGGTACCACCTTGCCTTAGCCCAAGACCATCAGGAGAAATATCAGGAGGCGCTGGCTTCCGTCGATAGGGCTCTCCAGTATGCTGCCTCCAATCCTGATCTGGGCAAGTTAGCGGCGGGTGAACGGGAACGTCTGATAAAGCTCACGACAGCATCGCCCGGGCCGTCTCCTAGTCCCACCCCGCCTCGGCAGTAACTGGATCGACTCGGTTACGACGGATTCGGTTATTGTTGTCGAAACAACTTCTCCATGAAGAACCTATCGCGGATCTTCGTCGTTGGACTGGGATGGTGGCTGGCTCTTTCCACCGCTCAACAGGGATTTGCTCAAGTTCAAGAGGCCGTCCGGCGTCCAGCGGCCAAGAGCCAGCAAGAGCATGACGATTATCAGACGGCCCGCAGATCGAGCGGAGGAGCGGCTCTGGAGAAAGCCGCTTCCGACTTTGCTCAGAAGTATCCGGAGAGCGAGCTGCGTCGCTATCTGTTTTCCGAAGCCTTGCGCCAGTACCAGATCGAAAACAATGCGGCAGGAATGTTGGCGATGGGAGAACGCGTATTGGCGATTGATCCTCGAGATGCATCCGCCTTGGTTCTAAGCGCCACCGTGATGGCCGACGGCCTCTCTCCCGACGACGTCGATCGGGGGAGGAAAGTCACCAAAATCAAGGAGTATGCGGCCCGCGCCTTCGAGGCCTTGGACACGGGGCGTCCATCGTCTTCGCAAGCGGCTCTTTATCGGACGACCCTAAAGTCCATGGCGTATTCAGCCTTAGGGATCATGGAGCTCAAAACCGGTAACGATGCCGGCGCCGAAAAGGACTTGAAGGCCGCCGCCGATCTGCCCAAGCTCAAGCCCGATCCCTATGTCTGGTACCATTTGGCACTGGCTCAGGACCATCGCAAGAAGTATCATGCTGCGCTCGATTCCGTGGAGCAGGCCTTGCAGCTCGCCAGCCGAAATCCACGGCTTCAGCAGCTGGCGGAAGCCGAGCATGAACACCTCAACGGGCTGACTCGCCACGCCAAGGAGGCTCAACCGTCCGGCGGAAACCAACATCCGGAGTAGCCCAAATGGTATGAAGGAAGACTTGACACAGCTACAGTCCATGCTTGGACATGCCTTTCAAGAGCCGGTGTTGCTGGAGCGCGCTCTTACTCACAGCTCCCATGCTCACGAGGAGTCCAAAGCCGGTGGCGGGGAAAGTGCCACGGAAAAACTGGTCAACGAGCAGTTCGAGTTCCTTGGTGACGCCGTTCTCGGCCTTGTAGCCAGTCAGCTCCTTTTTGAACGTTTTCCTACTTTTCATGAGGGCCAGCTCTCCAAGTTGAAAGCCCACCTGGTAAGCGCGGGCCACCTGGTCAGCGTCGCCGCTGGCATGGAACTGGGTCAGTATCTCCGGCTGGGGAGAGGGGAAGAACGCAGCGGCGGACGCCACAAGGGAACGTTGCTTTCCGATGCCCTGGAGGCGGTGATCGCGGCCATGTATCTTGACGCGGGTCTGGAGAAGACACGCACCTTTATCATCCGCCGTATCCTGGAGCCGGAGCTGGAGCGCATACGCACCGAAAGCCCGGGTGAGTTCAGCTTGGCGGATTACAAGTCGGCGCTGCAGGAGCTGCTCCAATCCAGCGGACGCTTACAGCCGGTTTACGCCATTGTCAAAGAAGAAGGGCCAGATCATCGCAAAACCTTCACAGTGGAGGCTCGCGTTTATCTCCAGGGACAAGCCAAGCCGGAATACGTGGCCCGCGCCGAGGGCGCGACCAAGAAAAAGGCTGAGCAACTGGCCGCCAAGCAGGCACTGGAGCACTTACGGGGAGAACTCGAACGGGTATGACCGGCAGGGCTCCCGTAGCTGGATGTAGGTTAAATGCTCTTCGGCTATGCCGAACTTGCCCGGACCCGAGCCTGCGGCAGCTCGAAATCCTCGTTCCGATGATAGACTCTACTTTTCGGGACAAACGTTCCCCCTATTTTTCCGTAGTTGGCACGCTGGAGAATGTTTCCTCTGGTGGCTGATTTTAGAACTTCGTCCAGGGACTGCCTTGCCGAAACCAATCACAAACAAGCCGGAAAAGAAGAAAGAGACTCTTCCGGAGTCCATCGCCGGCATCGCCTCGGTGCTGGTTTCCGGCCTCTTCATCATTACTTTCGTCGTGCAGGCGTTCGAGATCCCATCCGGCTCCATGGAAAACACCCTACTTATCGGTGACCATGTCTTCGTGGACCGGCTGAGCCCGGCCCTGAAGGCTTCCTACGTCGGTCCGCTGATGCCGTACCGCAAAGTTCGGCACGGGGAAGTCATCGTTTTTGTCCACCCTGCAGAGCAGGGACTCTACGTGGTCAAGCGGATTATGGGTGTGCCAGGGGACCGCATTCGGCTGAAGGACGGAGTGGTGTACCGCAATGGCGAGGCCCTTAACGAGCCTTACCTTAACCCCGACCGCGGCCGCGCGGATCCCTACCGGGACAACTTCCCCGACTACCCTGGCGCTGGTGATCCGAACGTGCTCGCTGAATGGCCACTGGTGTTGCGCGACCATGTCAAAGACGGAGAGCTGGTGGTTCCGCCCGGCTCCTACTTCGGCATGGGCGACAATCGTTCCCACAGCTTGGACAGCCGCTACTGGGGGTTCATTCCTGCGGAGAACCTAATCGGTCGGCCTTTGTTCATCTACTGGTCATTCGATACGCCAGAGGATTCTGTCACGCAAACGTCGCTTGTCGACCGCGCCAGATCCCTGGGATACACCCTTGTGCATTTTTTCGGCAAGACCCGCTGGGGGCGCATGTTTCACCCGGTGCGTTGATGGGAACAATATCATAAAGGAAGAAAAGCCGTTGAGTAACGCTCCAACTGAAGCCAAGAACACCGTGGTGGAAGAGAAGGAAAGAGAAACCTTGCCGGAGAGCATCGCCGGCATTGCATCAGTGTTCGTTAGCGGTCTGTTTATTCTCACTTTCGTCATCCAGCAGTTCGAGATTCCTTCCCGTTCCATGGAGCATACGTTGTTGGTGGGCGATCACGTGTTTGTGGATCGTCTCACTCCGACCGGCAAAGAAGGCTGGCCAACGTTTTTCATGCCCTACCGGGAGATTCGCCGCGGCGATATCGCAGTGTTTCCTTCGCCCGCCCAGCCGGGCCTATACCTGGTAAAACGCATCATGGGCGTTCCTGGGGACCGGATTCATTTGCGGAACGGCAATCTGTTTGTCAACGGTGTGGAGCAAAACGAGCCTTATACCATCCCGATCAGTTTCCCCAACCCTTATCGTGACAACTTTCCGGCGGTCAGCCCCGAGGGGAACGGCGAGGTCACCGAGAAATGGGCTACGGAACTGCCGAGCCACATTGAGGGGCAGGAGCTGGTCATCCCCAAGGACTACTACTTCGCGATGGGCGATCATCGCGAGGTTAGCCTGGACAGCCGCTACTGGGGTCTGGTTCCCAAGCAGAACATTCTTGGCAGCCCTCTTTTTATCGCCTGGTCACTAAACCAGACCGAGGCAGACTTTCCCAACGACCCATCGTTGGGAGACCGCGTGACGTCGTTTTTCCACACCGGGGCCCATTTCTTCGGCTTGACGCGTTGGGACCGAGTGTTACGCTTGGTGCGCTGATGGGCGGTCTCTCGCGCAGGACGAAAGTCATCGGCGTGGGGGTGGCCGTACTATTGCTAGCAATCTTCCTGCCTCCTAACATCAATGGCACACGCTTTCGCGAGCAGCTAGGACCAGCCTTGAGCGCTGCTCTGGGACGCCACGTGACCATTGGCCAGGTCAAATACCGTCTCCTGCCGCGTCCCGGCTTCGACCTTTATGACTTCCAGGTAGCCGATGACCCGGCCTTCAACGCCGAGCCAGTGCTGATGTGCGGGAAAGTTGCCGCCGACCTGCGCCTGACATCGCTGTGGCAAGGCCGGTTGGAGATCGCTAACCTCAAGCTCACCGATGACGCCGCTCCTCCCAGCCTGAACCTGGTTTATTTGAACGGGCATTGGAACCTGGAGTCGCTCCTTCTCCGTGTCGGCCAAGTCCCCAGCGCCCCAACCGGCAAACGCCGCGCCGAGCAGCGCGCCCGATTTCCTTATATCGAAGCCACCGGCGGCCGCATCAATCTCAAGATCGGCCCGGAGAAGAAGCCTTTTACGCTTACCAATACAGATTTCGCTTTCTGGCTGGCGGCCGAAAACCGGTGGCACGTCCGTCTGGAAGGGCACCCCGTGCGCGCCGATATGAACCTCAACGACACTGGGAGCGTCAAGCTCGAGGGCGACCTCGAGCGCTCCCAGAATCTTGAGAGCATGCCGGTGAAGTTGGATTTCAGATGGGAAAAAACACAACTGGGCCAGCTCTCCAGCCTGGTATTGGGGCAAGATCGTGGCTGGCGAGGGGATTTGCAGGGAACGGCGGAACTCAAGGGCACTCCGGCAAACTTCGAGGTTACTGCGAGCGCCGATCTCAGCCATTTTCGCCGCTATGACATCAACCGCGACAGCATGCCCCGCATCCACACCCGTTGTCTGGGAGATGTCGTTCACGGCCTCTTGGAGTTGAAATGCGAGACCCCGCTCGAAAACGGCGGTCTACTGGTCACCGGACACTGGTCCAAGGCCAAACCCTTGGACTACGACCTATCCGTGGTGGCCAACCATGTGCCGCTTGCGCTGCTGGCCACCTTTGCGCAGCACGCGCGCCGCACTTTGCCCGATGATCTCACCGCCACCGGAGATTGCAATGGCACCTTCGGACTCCGTTCCCACGATGGGGTGAGGCACTGGCGCGGCGCGGGCATGACCTCGCGTTTCTTGCTCGAGTCATCTGTGTCGGGGAAACCTTTTCCAGTCAGCTCGGTTAAATTTCATGCAGGACCCGTCGATGCTTCAAGTACCCAAAAGGGCCGACAGTTCCCCCCCAGCCCGGCGCCCCAATCCGACGCCCTTACCATCGACGCTTTCTCCGTCCAACTCGGCCCGTCCACAGCACTCGAAGTACAGGGCAATCTTGATGCCTCCGGTTACCGGGTGACGGCAAGGGGAATGGTGCCGCTCGAGCAGCTTGTTTTGCTCGGCAAAGCCGCTGGTCTTTCGGTGACTGGTACCAACTTCACCGCCTCAGCGGTAGTGGATTTGAACGTGACCGGCGCCTGGGCAAACTTCTCTCCACCCCATGTCCATGGCACAGCTCACTTAGAGAATCTCACGGCTTGGATTCCTGGGATCAAGGATCGCCTGCTACTCCCCCAAGCTGACGCCCAGTTCAATGATTCCGCCTTTGTGCTGACCCACATCAACGGGCAATTTGAGCATTCCCCTGTGAGCTTTACGGGAACCGTCAGAAGTCCCGGGAGCTGCCAGACGCACGCGGTTTGCGTCCTGGAATTCGATCTCCGCTCCGAAGTACTCAAGCTCAGCGATGTCGCGGGGCTGTTTACCGCGAACGAGAGTGGCTGGAACCTGCCATTTTTGTCGGCCTCGCCTTCCTCGGGCAAGTTGCCGCTGTTTCGTGCCAAAGGCACGCTTTCCGTCGATCAATTGACGGCGGCACAGATTCCGCTTGAAAAATTCACTGGCCATGTTGAGGTCGGCGACCAATCGCTGGTGGTGAGTCATGTCGCTGCCAAGGTTGGGGGGGGCGCTATGGTGGGCGAATTTCGAGTGGACTGGACGGGTTCTGAGCCGAGCTACAGCGCTTCGGGAACTCTCTCAGGGGTGGCCCTAGACCGTCTGGGTGCGGCCAAGTTCCGCGAAGTGCTGGACTCATGGATCACGGGAAGGGCGGACGCCAAGTATTCGCTGCACTTGAGTGGAAAAACGTCGGAGGATTTGCTTTCGAGCGCCGCCGGCCGGCTAGACTTCACAGTTAGCGGGGGAAGCTCGCGAATCCTCCTGCTAGAGGCTTCTAAGCCCTGGCGCTTCCAGAGCTTGCAGGGTTCTTTGGAGCTTGAAAAGCAGACGTTGAAAGTCCTACCGAGCAAATTCAGAGCTGACAATCGCATCTATGAGGTGAGCGGCAATGTGACTCTGGCTGATCAGCAAGCCATGCTGAAGATCACCAACGGCGGCTCGCGCTGGGAGATCACTGGCGCTCTGGACCAGCCGCGGATCGCCGCCCCGCGCACGGCTGCCCAGGCAGCCTCCGCGCGTTCCAGATGAAGCTGGCCTGGATCATCATGACCGTCCTGCTTGTATGCGCCGTGGTGTACCTCGGCCAACAGCAAACCTCGGGGGAAAACTCGACGCATCGTCTTGC
>Ga0126378_10005038_pt1 | contig 10216 bp, 7 predicted proteins | sample PanSoiMetPlot_23_FD_92587 | JGI IMG/M metagenome (GOLD analysis project Ga0126378, IMG submission 92587) | Tropical forest soil microbial communities from Panama - MetaG Plot_23 | ecosystem: Environmental > Terrestrial > Soil > Tropical forest > Bulk soil | place: Panama | collected 2016-02-17 | reverse complement strand
GCGAACTCTCCTTTGCGCCGCTGCACCAGACCGAGCTCGTTGTAGGCGGCGGGGTGTTGTGGATTAGATTCCAGCGCCTTGTGCAGACTGGCTTCGGCTTTGTCCAGGTCTCCAGTGCGCTCGTAGGCAATGCCAAGATTAATGTGAGCTGCCGTTAATGTAGGCGCTTGTTCGGTGACCTTGACCATCAAAGGAATGGCCTTATCATATTGAGCCTGCTCCAGCATGTGCACCGCCGTCTCGTAGTCGGCACGTACTTGGTCGGTTACGGGAACGTGCTGCGTGAAGGTGAGCCCACTTGCATCGCGCTGGACGTCCACCGACAAAGTCGGCGGTTCCACCGGAGGTTTCGCGGTCGTCGCCCCAGCCTTTGATGTACGTCGCGCTTCCGGCGCGCAGCCCAGGGCGAGCAGCACGACCAACCACGCTGACCCACGACAAATCGCTTTGATGGCAAGGGCCTTATTGCGAAGTCCCATGTTTCACCATTCCTTTGTCGGCGGGTTGCGGTGTCGGTTGCGGCGTCTGATCGGGCTTGCCTGGCGTCGTGTCGGCATTGCCCGTCGCCGGTGCGGGGACTGGAGCCGATGGGGACCGGTATGCGTAAGTTTCGATCTCTGTGAGGAAGCCGATGCTCATTTCGGGTTTCGCGTAGCGGCCTGGCATCAGCTCAGTGAGCCGCTCGAGACTCTTCTTTGTCCAGTCGTTGAAAACGCCGGTCCGCAGCATTTCCATATTCTTTTCGTGAACGTTGATGGCTTTCTCCTCGAACGGAAACGCTTGCTCGTCGAGGGCCTCTTCGAAATCTTTCAGCTCTGCCGCGCTCAGATTCGTGGGCTTCTCCGACTGCAGGAGTGAGTGTCCGAAGTCAGAGTAGGTCTCGGCTAAGTAGTAGGTGGCGGCTGCCGTCACATCGGCGATTTCGTAATCCACCAGCTGGCTCATGCCCTTGATGGTGGCGTCCATCCGCTTCTTCTTCTCCTTCAGGCTGATCTCGAACGGTTGCGTCAGCTTCACGACCAGGAAATCCTGGTAGAGCCGTTCTGCGAGGACCAGCGCTGAACGGGCCGCTAGGGTCTTTGTCCTGCCAGTTCTCTCCGACCCAGCAGCCGCGTCGATGCTTACGATTTTCTTCAGCTCATCCTGATAGTGCGAATCATCATTCGCCGCCTTGTACATCTCGGCGATCTTCGAGCGAGTCTCGAGGGCAGTATCGAGCGGCTTGGGAAATTCGTTGACGTACCGGATGTAAGCATCCAAGGCGCGATCTTTTGAGTTGGATTTCTCATAGAGGTCGCCTGCGACGAGAAGCGCTTCGCTACGTAACGCGGGATCGTCGGACTTGGAAGCGATGTGGTCATATTCCACAGCGGCGTTCGCCAACTGGCCGTTCTCCCGGTAGGCGTGGGCGATCTGTTTGTCGGCCTCGAGCCGCAATTTGTGATCGGGGAAGGTATTACGAAATGCATCCAGCACGTTCACTGCGGCTGTCCAGTCTTTTAGTCGGATCAGCGCGGAGCCTGCATCGTACTCGGCCGCTGGACGGATGGTGGACGTAGGCGCTGCGGTGCGAATCCTCAAAAAGTGGTCTGCCGCCGCACGGTCGTCGCCGGCCTTACTTGCGAGCTCGCCCTGTTTGTAGATCGAGGCAGCGAGGTTGTCGACAAGTGCGGCGTGCGACTTGTCATCCTTGGGGGTGACCGCGAGCACTTGCGTGTATGCCTTCTCGGCCTGAGGGTACTGAGCGAGCTCGAATGAGCCGTGTGCAACGACAAGCCACGCCGACCGGCGGATTGCCGCCTCCGTATTTGGATAGCGATCGATGAGGCGTTGTGCCGCCTCGACCGCCGGATGGTAATCCTTCATTTCGTACATGTCATCGGCGGCCGCGCCGAGGACCTCCGCGGCGTGTTCGTGCTGCGGGAAGGCGTCGGCAAACTTGAGCGAGCTTGCGATCGTATTGTGCTTGACTTCATCCAGCTGCGCGGGGCTGGCAGCCTTCAGCTGCTCGCGGTAGGCGTAGACCGCGGCGTACCCCGCACCTGCCGAGCGAGGGTTCGGCGGGTATCCGTAAGCTGTGCGCTCGTACTGCTTCGCCGCTTCGCCGAAATCATGGTTCTCGAGCAGAAGGTCTGCCAGCCGGTAGTTGATCGTGGGCGAATCGGCGTCCTTCGGGAACGAATCGAGATAATCGCCGTACCATCGCCGCGCCTCGTTATAATTCGCGAGCTTCTCGCTCGCTTCCTGGGCGTTTTGATACTGCGCGTGATAATGCGTGGCGAGATCCTTCAGGTTCGTCTTCACGTAGGCGAGCACCTGCGGCGACTCTTCGGGTTTGAAGTGTTTCCAGTATTCGCCCTGCAGTCCGTATTTGGACGCGAACTCCCGCTTTGACTCCAGAACCAGTTTGGGAAAACCACCTTTGGTGTAAGTCTCAATGACGCGCATGCTGAATTGTGGCGCATCACGGTGGAACGGATAGAGCGCAACGAAAGCCTGGTAGGTCTTCGCCGCGTCCTGGTAGCGCAGCTCGGCCATGTAGTGCTCGCCAAGATTGCTGTAAACGCGAGCTTCGTAAGGGCGTTTCCCGTAAGCGGAATAGTATTTGCCGACGGCTTCCGGCCCGCCGAGGTTGCTGAAGCTCAGGCTGATAACTCGAAAGGTGTCGGCGACCCGACGTTCATCTTCCTGCTCGTGTCTCTGATCGAAGTCGTAGCCGATCGATACCTTGTAGTCGAGCAGGGCCATGTACTTATCCAGAGCTTCGTCGTAGAGGTCCTGCTTGTAGAACGTCCACCCAAGCTTGTAGAGCGCGAGTTCGTAATACGATGATGCGGTTTTCAGGTTCACAACTGCCGAATAAGCGTTCTCGGCATCGCGGTAGCGTCGGCGCGTGAAAAAGTACTCTCCGCGCCTGTACTGCACTTCGTCGAAGTGCCCGGAATTCGGATTCTCGCGGATCAGTTGCTCCATGGTCGCGATGGCATCTTCAGTGCGACCAAGTTCGTCGTACGCCCGGGCCTTCTGATAGAGCACCTTGTCGCGGTGCTCGTAATTCGGGTACTCGGTAAGGATTCGGTCATAGAGAGTGATTGCCTCGATTGGACCCTTGGGATCTGCGCCAGCGAGCAATCCATCGGTGGGAGGGGGGGCGTCGTTGCTGCTCACCGGGATCGCGCCTGCGGCGGTCGTGCGCCGCTCGAAATCCTTGTCGGATTCCCTCCGGGCGGAACCGGCAACCGATGTGTTCGAATTGAGTCGATTGGCCTGCTCACCCACAATTGCCTGGGCGGACTTCGGGGCGGCCATCTCCCGCGGCTTGGCGTTGCCAGTTCGTATTCCGTACTGCTTTTCAACTTGCAGGTCCGCGAGACGCCGCATCGCCTCCGGAGTCATGGCGGTCTTCGGTGTCTCTTCGACGATTTTCCGATACTGCTCTAGAGCCTGATCAAGGCCATTCTCGACCGTCACGTCCTTCACGTCGGGTGCCACGTTATGCAGGTCTGCCAGCGTTCCGGCCGTGTTCTTCTTGGCACGCGCGGCGCAGCCGACGACGAATGCCAGCGCGAGCACCATCGGAATGGTGAGGAAGTGCAGGCGATGCATCACTTCTTCTCCCCCGCGTCGGCCTGCGCGCGCGCCGCTCGATCGTAACTAGCGGCGACACCGTAGCGAGCCTCAAGCTGCTGAGCCACCAGGCGATCTCGGCGGGCTTCGAGCTGGTTGATGGCGACCACCTCGATCAGGTGTCCCTGCTGGGCCATCAACCGGTCGACACGCTGCTGTGCGTCGTCGACGCGCTGCCGGAGTTGGGAAATCGGTTTGTCATATCCGACGTAGCTCTGCGTTGCCGCCTGCCTCGTCCTTACGAAAGATTCGTACTGCCGAGTGAGGACATCCACATTTGAGTTCAATTCGTTCAGGTGAACGGTTGCTGCAGTCAGCCGGTCGTTGTACTCCGTTTCCAGTCGCCAAGTGAGTGCGCCGCGCAGGTGGGCCGCGCGTTGCCGAAGCGCGAGCGCTTCGGGACTGCGAGAGTTGCCGAGCTGTTTCTCGATGACTGCGATGCGCTCGCTTGCGCTCCGTTCGTCCGCGGTCGCCAGATAATCCGGCCGCGGCGCTGTCAGCATCGCCTGAAGACGATTACTTAGCTGCTTGCGCTGCGCCAGGCGGAGGCGCATCCGCGCATCCAACTTCCGGAATTGTGCGTCGACCTCGGGCAGCAGCGGCTCGTAGTTCTGTTTGCGTAGGCGAATGATATCGGTAAAAGCATCGAGGCCGGTCCTCCAGGCGATGAGCCTCGATTGCAAGTCCTCAAGGTCGAGGTAGTTGTGCAAGGCGGTCTGGAAGTCATGAGAGGCCATCAGCTCCATCAGGTAGTAGGTTTCCGGTGCATCCGGCAAAGTGCGCAGAGTGATGACCCAGTCTTCGTCCTCCCGAGTTTCCTCGCGCATGAGGGCTTTCAGAAAACGCCCCTCCCTGATGCTGTTAATCGATGCGTCGACCCTCTGGATCTGGTTGGTGAACAGCTCGAGCGCGCCCCCGTACTTCAGCGCGGCACGACCATGAAGGTTTAGGTTGGCGTACGCATTCGCCACAGCAAGCATTGCTTCCTGGACAGCGATATCCGTCGGTTCCCGAGACGCCAGAATGTTCCACGGAACGAGCGCGCGGTCATAATGCTTGGCGGTGGCCTCTGCCCAGCCTGCGCGCAGCAGAGCCTGGTTTGAAAACGGTCCTTCGAGCCGAACCCGATCCAGTGACTGTCTTGCCCGTTCAAAATTCCCAGATTCGAACAACATAGTGCCAAGCACCAGGTTCGACTTGTCGCGGATCGCCAGACCGGAGAGATCAGCGGCCGGCAGTTGGCCGGACTTGTCCAGCTGCTCGATCGCTTCCTGTGGTCGATTGTCCTGCAAGAGCGCGATGCCGAGGTTGTAGGCGACAAACCCAGCCAGCCCCTCGCCGCTCCGCAACTGTTTGAGCACCTTGACGGCTTCGCTTGGATGGCCGGTTGCCATAAGAATGTTCGCCCGCAGGAACTCGACGTCATCGCTTATCTGCGGGGGCACCGTACCTTGGATCCGCTCTAGCGCGTGCATTGCGTCATCAAGCTGACCCTTCTGAAAGTGAATGCGGGCAAGCCTGAACGCAGCCTCGTTTCTTACAGATTCATCGACGGCACCCTCGAGCACTGCCTTGATGGCACGTCCCGCACGATGGTGCATGCGGTAGTCGAGTTCGAAGTCGCCGACCGAGAATTCGGCATCGTTGACGTGGTAGTGCAGCGTGTCAAGTTCGGGCTGGTCAAGACCGTGGTACATGCCGAGCTCGGTGTCGAGCCGCTGAATCGCGTCGAAATACTGCCCCTGAAAGGCGTGATAGAGCGCTTCGCCGAAATAGAGGTCTCTCAGTTCCGGAGAAGGAGTTCCCGCTTTCGAACGAACTTCTCCCGCTGGTCGATCACGAGGAATGTCGCTGCCGGCGGCCGGACAAAAGGCAAGTCCCACGGCCAGGCAGAGTCCGATAAGCCTGCGCGTTGCTCGCATCGATTACCAGTCTCCAAGCGCAACGGGAGTGTTGCCGGAACCCGCCAGCGTCAATCCCACCAGCTTTGGCTTCACTTCTTTGCTGAAGGTAAGGTGTTCTGTGCGGCTGAAGTCCTTCCCGTCCTCAAGTTTGCCGTCGACAAGTACCTCGAGTTGATGATCACCTGTCGCCACGTTGCCGACGTAAATCCGTTGTACCCCGCCCTTGCGCAGTGCTTCTAGCTCTTTCGCGCTGTAGATATGGTGGGTGACGAGTTGGCCGTCGATCTGGAGCCGCACGCTGTCGAGGCGCATTTGGTCGCCCTTGGCCAGCGCGACAAAGATCGCGACCTGTGTCCCTGACGGATAGAGCAGCTTCTCCTCGAGCCGACTCAGCTCCTGCGAAATGCTGAGAACGTCTGATTTGACCTCCTGAACCTGTTCGTCAAGGCCTCTCATCTGCTGTTGGTCGAGCGAAGCGGTGCTTTTGCCGGCAGACGGAGCGGCTTTCTTGTCTTCAGACACGGGGGCAGCAGGTAATCCCGCGAGCTTCGCAGACGAAAATGCCAGAACGAGACCAATCACAATCGACAAACGTGCAGTAATTTTCATTTCCGTATCACTCCCACGCCCTGCGACCGAAGTTTCGATTTCAAAGTAGTCTGGGCAGACGAATGGCGGCAATACTAGTGTTGAGCAGAGAGATGGCGGCAACAAGAGTACGCGGGTGCTGATACCCCTACTAACGTGTGCGCTACCTTCGTGCGAATCCTACTTAGCGGTGGTAGGAGAAAGAATCCAAGAAGCGACGAACAGAATGCGGCAACAACAGTCAAATGCCGTCGTTCTTCATACGGGTAACCGTGACCTTTCGAGCGCTTGGAACAGGCTCTAGACTAACCTCTTTCTGTTCCCTGTACGGCGGGGCGTCAGGTCGGCAAGTTCATGTAGAACAAGGCCTTAGCTCAAATAAGCCGACTTGCACTTCGGACATCTTGCAACAGATATCGCTAACCTGTGGACCTTTCGCTGTGAGAGGCCGTGTACGACTCTGCTCCCCACTACATGGCTTCTCATGGCTGCGTTCTCCGTATCAGTGCTGCGTGCGCTTCGCACAAAGGTAGCAGCACCCGTTCCGTGGGGTATCAGCACCCGCGTGCTCTTGTTGTCGTTAACAGTCTGCTCAACACTAGTCGTGCCGCTATCTGTCTGCTCAACGTACGTTGAAATTTCGGCTACTTGTCACAGGAGGAAACGATGACATTCAAGGAGTTGTTAGGAAATGTCGGCCTATTTGGAGGCGCGGTGATGGTTTGCCTTGTCGCGCTCTCCTTCTTCTCACTGGCCGTGATCATTGAGAAGCACCGACGTTTCAGCCTGGCGATGCGCCAGTCGCAGATGTTCAAGCCAGCGTTCAAGAATTTCCTCCGCGGGGGAGAGGCCCAGGAACTGATCAGCGCCTTGCCGAAGCACGGCAAATCGCACGTGGCGCAAATTGTCTCTGCGGGCGTACTCGAGTACGACAGCCTGCGCCAGTCCGCACGCGATTCGAATGCCTCGCTCGAACTCGTCCAGAGCGTGATCAGGGACTCCATGTCCGAGACGCTTATTCAGTTGAAATGGGGGCTCGGGTTCCTGGCCACGATCGGCTCTACTGCGCCTTTCATCGGGTTGTTCGGTACCGTAGTGGGAATCATCAACGCTTTCCGAAGCATAGCGGCCACGGGGTCGGGCGGAATGAGCGTGGTCTCGGGCGGTATTGCTGAGGCCCTCGTCTCGACTGCCTTGGGCATCTTCGTCGCTATCCCGGCCGTTGTCGCATTCAACCACTTCACGGGCAAGATCGAGAATTTCCACGTTGAGATGAACCGGGCATCGTCCCAGCTCGTGAATCGCTTGTTCAAAGTACCCGAGCTCAGGGTGTCGGATGAAGAGTCGGAGGTGGCGCATGCGGCTCGGTGAGCCGAGCAAGATGAACGCGGCCATCAACATCACGCCGCTCGTCGACGTGGTGCTCGTGCTGCTGATCATCTTCATGGTGATGGCGCCGCAGATGCGTAAGGGACCAGACGTCAATGTGCCGAATACCGCAAAGCCGACCGATCAGGGAGATGAGAGAGGCCGGATACTGGTTTCTATCGATGACGCAGGCCAGCTCTGGGTCAACGATCAGCGAGTCGAACGCGAGCACTTCGGCGAAGCCCTTCGCGCTGCTGTTGGTACCGAGCCAGACCCCAAGGTCGTGGTCCGGGGCGATGCAAAGCTTAATTTCGGAAAGGTCCGAGAGGCCATGCTGGCGCTCGATCAGGCAGGCTTCCGAGGAGTGGGGCTGATCGCTAAAAAAGCCGATGCAAAGGGGCAGAGAGATTAACCATCATGCAGGTCAATAGAGAGGATTCCGATTCGGGTCTGCAGTCCGAGATCAACATCACGCCGCTCGTCGACGTAGTGCTTGTGCTGCTGATCATCTTTATGGTTGTCGTCCCCCTACTCATGCAGGGCTACAACGTCGATATACCGCGAACCTCCGCTCAGCCCGCGGCCGCGCAGGCCGCAGAATCGCGGCTGATCCTGAGCATCGCGCCCAGCGGCTGCCGCATCCTCCAGCCGCCCGTAGGCGAGGGGCTCCCAGCGGACTGTCAAGTCATTCTGGCCAATCAAAGGATTCCCGCAACGGAATTGCCCGGCCGCATGGCCGAGATCCTGGGCGGTCAACCCGCAGAAAAGCGTGTGCTGTTCCTGGACGCTGACGACAGGTTGAACTACGAGGGGGTTCTGCGCATCATCGACCTCGCGAAGGCGAACGTCGAGGATTTGAAAATCGAATTTATTACCCATTGAAGTGGTTGCTTGATGACAGCCATGGAAACTGCAAGGAACAAATTGAAAAAATCCGGGGCTCCGTCCACCCGGAGCATGCTGAAGAGCTTTGCTATCCATTCCTTTGTGCTGGCCTTGCTGCTGCTCGTGCCGGCGAAAGTTCTGCTTCCCAGCAAACCCGCCAGGAAAGAACTCGACATCGTCTTCTATCGTGCGCCGAAGATCGAGGTCCCTGCGCCTGTCGTGCAGCCTTTAGTGAAGGAGAAAACTACGGCGTCGTCGACGCCCGCACCTGCGTTATTCCCAAAGCCGAACGCTCCGGTAGGCCCAGACAGGCCTAACAGACCGGAACTCCCCACAGGTCCGGACGCTGCTGAGCAGCAACAGCAGAAAGTGGGAAGGGCTGGCATCCTTGCATTTAAAGAGGAGTTCGCGAGCCTCGCAACCGACCAGGTCGCACCGCGTCTTGGAGCCGATGCGCGCTACGGTGCCGCCGATGATGTGGGTCGATCATCGTCACGTTCCGTGTTGACGACCACTACGCCGGGATCCAGCGGTGGCATCAATGTCGCCTCGTTGAACCGCAGCGTGGGAGGCGGCGGCGGAGGTGGAGGCGGTGGGATCGGCCGTGGGGGCGCAGGCGGCGTGTCGATAGGCCGCGCTACCAGCCCAATCGCCGCGATCGGCGGCGGCGCTGATCGACCGAAGGCGCGCAGCGGACCAGGGGCTGCCCGCACCGACGAAGAAATACAGATCGTGTTCGACCGCTACAAGGCGTCGTTCTACCGGCTTTACAACCGAGAACTTCGGAATAACCCAACGTTGAAAGGGCAGATGGTGCTGCGCCTGACGATCGAGCCGGACGGCAGTGTGTCGATGTGCGTGCTGCACTCGAGTGACATGAATGCGCCGGATCTCGCCGCCCAGGTCGTGGACCGCGTCAAGACAATCAATTTCGGCGCGAAGGAAGGTGTGCAGGCAGTGACGATCACGTACCCGATCGACTTCCTGCCGGCGGCGTGATGACGTGGCAAGGTGAAATGCAACCAGGAGATTTAGGAGTTATTTGATCAGCTAATTTTTCGACGCGATTCTGACAAAGGCAAAGCCATTGAAAGATGGCGGCGCAAAGTCACCGGTCTAATGGGCTCCGGGGTGCCCTAATGACGGCGGGACCGCCGGAATCCAGTCCGCAGCATGGACTGCCTCGGTCCCACCCGCCGACGAATTGCTTGGCAATGGGGAACGAGGGCGTACATGAATTCCAGCGGCGCAATCCGTGTGAGGGGCAACAGCTGGATGAAAATCCTGCTGTTCACCTGCGCACTATTGCCGCTGGCCGCCGTCCCGACGCGAGCGCAGTCCGTCGGCGGTTGTGTCGCCAATTTCGGCGGCGTGATAGATGGCTTTGTCACCCCTACTCCCCCCTCGCAGATCAATATCGACGGCAATTGCACGATCCGGAATTTTCCGGCGTCCAACCCGCTGACCAGCAACATCAGCTTCGTCGGTACCCTCAGGGGAATACTGGTCATCTTCGACAACGTCGTGTTCATCGGCAACATGTCTTGCGACTCCGTTCACCAAAACAAGCTCTGGTTCGTCAACGGCTCGTCTACCACGCTCAAGCAGAGCTGCCAGAACCTGCTGATCCCCGTCGAGAAGATCGATAAGGCGAATCCGCCGGGTCCGCCCTTCGTGACAGTCGGCGTCCCCTTCATTTGGAAACTGACGATCCCGGTCCTGTTCGACCCGGCCACAGGCACCGTCGTCGACTTCCAGGGATCACCGAACGATCTGCACAGCATCAAGGTCATCGACGACCTCAACGCCACGGGCGTGGACCTCACATACGTGAGCCACACCAT
>Ga0126378_10005037_pt1 | contig 10217 bp, 5 predicted proteins | sample PanSoiMetPlot_23_FD_92587 | JGI IMG/M metagenome (GOLD analysis project Ga0126378, IMG submission 92587) | Tropical forest soil microbial communities from Panama - MetaG Plot_23 | ecosystem: Environmental > Terrestrial > Soil > Tropical forest > Bulk soil | place: Panama | collected 2016-02-17 | reverse complement strand
CCTTTTCGATGACCGCCTGCACCAGCCTTACAGGAAAAAACTCGTCCCCGGTATCGAGAGCTGCTTGCGCCTCCGCCACAAGGGCCTGATGGGCACGGTCATCAGCGGATCAGGCTCGACCGTCATGGCGTTTGTGGACCATGGGGAAGAAGAAGCGGAAATCGCCGCGGCCCTGCAGGAGTGCTTTGCCAAAGAAGGGATCGAGAGTGAAGCCAGGTTCACAACAGCCGATAACCAAGGTGCCTTCGTAACCCGAGGAGCCGCCGAACCGGCGGACAGACAAGGGCAGGTTTTCGAGAAAGCGGAGAGAACGCAATGACTCAAGGACGTTTGCTGGTAATGAAATTTGGAGGGACCTCAGTGGGCGACGCCGCCCGCATCCGCCAATGCGCGGAGATTGTTGCTGGCGCGGCACGCCAGGACCGCGTCATCGTGGTGGTTTCAGCGATGTCGGGCGTGACCGATCTGATCTTTCGCACGATCGACGCGGCCCGGCAGGGCGATTCGGCTGCCGCTGAGACCCATCTCAAGAAGTTCGAATCCGTTCACGGCGCCATGATGACGCAATTGTTCGCTGGAGACCGCAAGACGGCGGCGCTGGATTTTCTGGGCCAGGTTCTCACTCGTCTCGAAAACTCTGTGCGGGCCTTGCTGGCCCTTGGCTCGGGCACTTCGGCGGAAACCACGGATTCGCTGGTCGCACTGGGTGAGCACATCTCCGCCTGGGCGCTGGCGCATTGCCTGGAGCAGGACGGATGTCAGAGCAAATTCATTCGAGCCGAAGAGACTATCGTTACCGATCACAATTTCGGCAACGCCGCCCCGGACATCCCCGCAACGCGAGAAAGGTGCCGGCGCGCGCTGCTTCCAGTCGTGGATCGCGGCGCAGTGCCCGTGGTTGCCGGTTACAGCGGAGCCACTCACGACGGGCGCACTACAACGCTGGGACGAGGCGGGTCGGATTATTCAGCCACCATCATCGCCGCAGCCAGTGATGCCGACGAAGTATGGATCTGGACTGATGTTGACGGCGTCCTGACTGCCGATCCTCGCATATGCCCCAACGCCACTACGCTGTCAGAGATCAGCTTCGCCGAAGCCATTGAGCTGGCATACTATGGCGCCAAGGTGATTCATCCCAAGGCGGCCTATCCCGCAGCTGCCGCCGGTTTCCCCGTGTGGATCAAGAATTCCTTTCGTCCGGAGTCGCCAGGCACCAGGATCGCGAGCGCGGCCACGGCAATGAACTCTCCAGTAAAATCGGTTACTTGTGTGAAGGAGGCTGCGCTTCTGACTCTGGTCTCACGCGGCGACGTGCATCCTCTCGAATTCTGGGGACGGCTTTTCCTGCGGCTCGGACAAGAGCATATCGAAACGCTCTTCACCACTCAGTCTTCGCCTGAGCACACGCTGGGGCTGGCGCTGCGCAAAGAAGATAGCGGACGGGTCGTGAGTCTGATCAACTCCACCTTTCGCATGGAGTTGGCTCAAGGCGTGTTGAACACGGTGGAGGTCAATAATCAAGTCGCCGTGGTGGCGGTTTTAGGTGAATCTATGAAGGGTACTTGCGGAATCCTGGGGCGCGTGTTTTCCGCGGTTGGCGTCCGCGAGGTCAGTGTGACTGCCGTGGCCCAGGGAGCCAGTGAATTGAGCATCTGCTTTGCCGTACCCTCTTCATCGTCGGCTGAGGTAGTGCGAGCGGTACATGACGAATTCTTTACCGGAGCAGACGTTTCGATTCCCGTCTGCCTCCGCCCTAACGTGAGTGTTGTTTCGGGAGCACAATGAACACCTCTGTTGCCAACCCGCGGAATGCCACGCACGCGCTGCGATGTGTAAAGTGCGGTGCTTCGCAAAAAGATCCCGGGCCGCTCTTCCGTTGCGTTGAATGTTCCGAACTGCTGGAGGTCGTGTATCCGGAATGGAGCCGGTCTCCGCGTGAGTTCGCAAGCCGCCTCAAGGAAATCTGGAAAGAGCGCAGAGGTTCCACTCTGGCGGAGAACGCGAGCGGAGTTTGGCGCTTTCGTGAACTGCTGCCGCAGATGGAGCGCAGCCATATTGTGACCATGGCGGAGGGCAACACGCCGTTGTTGCCGCTCGAGATCTTGCGCCACGATCAGAGTCTGCGAGGACTTTCCCGGCTGCTGGCCAAACATCAGGGGATGAACCCCACCGGTTCCTTCAAAGACACAGGAATCTCGGTTGCTATAAGCCAGGCGAGGGCCGAAGGCTTTCGGACAGTCTGCTGCGCGTCCACCGGGAACACTTCGGCCTCGATGGCGGCCTACGCGGCGCGCGCGGCGATGAAAAGCATCGTTCTCCTGCCCTCCGGCCACGTGACTTCCGGAAAATTAGCGCAGGCGCTGGAATACGGAGCCCACGTCCTGGAGCTGCGCGCGGATTTTGACGGCTGCCTGAAAGTGCTGTACGAGGTGGCCCGCCAATCCGGTGCCTACGTGCTCAACTCAGTCAACCCGTATCGCGTAGAAGGCCAAAAAACGGTCGCCTTTGAACTGATGGAGCAACTTGACTGGCAGGTCCCCGATCACGTGATCGTGCCCGGCGGGAATTTAGGGAATGGTTCCGCGCTCGGCAAAGGCTTCCTGGAGTTGCACGAGCTGGGGTTGATCGCGGCGGTGCCGAAACTCTCCATCATCCAGGCCGCGGGAGCGAACCCTCTGGTTCGAACCATGCGCGAGAACGGCGGCCGCGAGCTGATCCGAGTGAATCCTGAGACGAAGGCTACAGCCATTCGCATCGGCAATCCAGCGTCGTGGAGAAAAGCCGTTTCAATTCTCAACAACACGGGCGGAACCTGCGAGGACGTAAGCGAGGAGGAAATTGCCGTTGCCAAAGCCGAGCTGGGAGCCGAAGGCGTGGGCTGCGAGCCGGCTTCGGCGGCAACGCTGGCCGGTTTGAAAAAGCTGGCTCGCTCCGGATTCGTGGAGGCCGGAGAAACGGTGATCCTGGTGCTGACCGGGCACATGTTGAAGGATGTGGATTACATTCTTCAGGCCCAGCAGCCAAAGGCTTCCATACCTTTGGATGCCGACGCTTCTGCAGTGATCAAGAGATTGGAGCAGATCGATGCGAGCCACTGAAAGCATTTCCGCAGAACTGAGAACAGCTGAGCCGAAAGGACGACAGGTTCGAGTGGGCATAGTGGGATACGGAACCGTAGGAAGGGCAGCGGCGGAGATCCTCACCTGTCATGAGGAAGAGATCACCAGGCGCAACCGGGGTATAGCCGTTACCGTGACTCGAATCAGCCGCAAAACGCCACGAGAGTCCGAGACGGGAGCCAACGGCGCTCCCATTGTTCAGGACTGGCGGGAAGTCGTTAACGCCGGCGACGTGGATATCGTGGTCGAGGCCGTCGGAGGGACCGGCGTGGCCCACGAAGTCGTGCGCGCCGCGCTCACCAATGGTAAGCCTGTAGTGACAGCCAACAAGGCCCTGCTGGCCCTTCACGGCGACGAGCTTTTTGCCCTGGCCCGCGCCAAGAATCTTCCTATAGGCATTGAAGCCAGCGTGGCCGGCGGCGTGCCCGTCATCCGCGCCATCTCTGAAGCGCTGGCGGCGGACCGCATTCAAGCCGTCTACGGCATCGTGAACGGCACTTGCAATTACATTCTGACGCAGATGGAATTGCACGGCATCGACTTTGAGGCAGCGCTCGCCCAGGCGCAGAAAGCCGGCTACGCCGAAGCCGACCCTGCCCTCGATATCGACGGCCTGGACGCACGCGACAAGATCGCCATTCTAGCCCGCATCGCTTTTGGCCATCGCTTCCATGCGTCGGACATTCCAGTAAGCGGCATTCGCAACATTACCGCCACCGACTTCCACTACGCCCACCGCCTCGATTCAACTATCCGCCTGGTGGCTTCGGCGGAACGCACCGCCAACGCGCTTCACATTGCCGTCCAGCCCTGGCTGGAGCCGCGCGACTCCATGCTGGCCAAAGTTGACGGCGCCAACAACGCCATCTTTGTGGCCGGAGAAAAAGTGGGCACGCAGATGTTTTTCGGCCGAGGCGCTGGAGGCGGCGCTACTGGAACCGCGGTGCTTTCCGACGTCCTGCAAATCGCGCAGCAGATTGCCAACGGCCACGTCAGCCCCAGTTCCCTGCCCGGCTTTCACAGTGAGGAGCCGCTAACCGTCGTGCCTCGGCCCAAACCGATCCGCTGGTTCCTCCGGCTGACCGTGAGAGATCGACCCGGCATTCTAGCGAGGACGGCTGAGGCCATCGCGAATGAAGGGATCAACATCGATTCCGTGATCCAGGAACCCAACATGCCGAAGGACAACCTTTCCTTTGTGATCACGCTTGAGCCGACTTCTGAAGCGACGGTCCGGCGCGCGGTTCGGACTATCAACAGCTTCGAGTTTATGAAAGAGCCGGTGTTGGTGCTGCCGTTGATCTCGGCGGTGGAAGAGCACGTTTAGTTACATACTTGCGCTCGCGCAAGAGGTCGAAGTCGTAATATCGGGTCTGCCAGAGGCCGGCAGGCCGGCGCAATCACAAGATATCGCCTGATAATCATATGGGCCTTTTCAACCGACAACCCCAATTGCGGTAATATCGCCATCACGCTTTAAAAACACGAGGCTCCACGGTTTGGTTGGCAGTGCCAGGGTTACTGGCCGCCGCCAAATGTCATCTTCACCTCAACCGCCGAGGTTTGCGACGCCGGCTCATACTTCCAGGTCTTGACAGCTTTGGCCAAGGCTGCCAGCAGTACCGGATTCCCCCCCAGTTCTTTGACGTCTTTTACGCTGCCGTCAGGCGCTACAGTGGCCAGGACGCGCGCCGTGCCCTTGATGCCCAGCCTTCGCGCCAGCTCCGGATACTCCGGCGCCGGGCTGCTCTTCAGCTTACGCGTGTTCTGCGCATGAGCGACAGCCGTCAAAAGGAATACGCCGGCGACAATAGCGCAAAGTGGGCCGCAAATCCTGAACCAGAGGCCCTCTCGATTCAATGCAGATTCAGTCTTCACTTTCCCGGCAACATTCCTATCTCTTGGATCGTCCATGATCGTTATCTCTCAAAAGCTCAGCCTTGCCCCCATCTGGATCTCACGCTTGGGGAAATCGGCGGTGAAGCCGAGTGGCTGGCTGGGCAACAGCTGGGCGCTTCCGTGTACGTTGAAGGGCGGAGCGAAGGCCGGGCCCACTTCATCATTGACCGTCGAATAGTTCGTGCGGTTGGCGAGGTTGAATGCCTCGGCCGTGAATTGAATGCTGGTCCGCTCGCTCATCTTGAGGCGGCGGCTCAGCCGCAGGTCGAGATCAGCGTAGTTCCGACCGATGCCGGTGTTGCGGCCGGCTCCGGGCGGACGGTCGGCAAAGTTAGTGCGATCGCCGTTAACGTCGGTTCCGGCGTAAAGGTTGAAGGGACGGGCGCTGCCGTATTCCATTACGGGTGCCAGCTCAAATCCGCGCAGTCCAACATGATGGAACGGGCTGGCGATGATGCCGGCGATCACCACGCGATGGCGCTGGTCGAATGAAGAGAGTGCGCGCTCGGCGTTGGGCTGCATCTGGTTGTTGGCCCAGTAGGTAAAGTCAGGCACGTCGTCCATGGCCTTGCTGTAGGTGTAGTTCGCCAGAATCGTAAAGTGATTGCTGAAACGTTTTCTCAACTCCAGCGTCCCGCCCTGGTATAGAGCGCCGGCCGAGGAGGTGAAGACGTTGTTGTTGAACAAAAGCGGATTGGCGAAGCAGGGATTGTTGACAAGGAGAGCGCATTGCGGAGCGTTCCAGTTCTGGAAAGGCAGACCGTTGGTGCCGGGAACTCCGGAGGTTATAGGCGCGCCGGGCAGAACGTTTTCGTCCGTCGTCCGCGCCAAGTGAACGGTGTGAACGTAGATGTAGTTGGCCGCGAGCGACATCCCCGGCGCGAGTTCGCGCTCGATCCCCAGCGAGGCCTGCTGGGAATAAGGATTTCGGAAGTTCGGGTCGGTCCCGAAGGTGATGGCGAACGGCGGCAGCAGTCCCGAGTTGCTGATATTGATTCCGAATGCCGCAAGATCCGCCGGAGCGATGCAGCCCGATAATCCAACCGCGGCGCTGCCACAGGAGATCTTGCCCATCGAGAAAAGAGTCTGGAAGATCGCGGCGGAGTTGGCAGCCGGATTGCCCGGGAGTCCCGTCAACGGAACGATGAACGAGGTCACCTGACGGCTGGTCCGGTTGCTGTATTGCGCTGTGATGTCGTCGATCTGCAGGATGATGGGCGCGTAATAGATTCCGTATCCGCCGCGGACCACGGTCTTGTGGTCCTTGAACGGATCCCATGCCACCGCTATGCGCGGAGCAAAATCATTGTACGAAGTGTGAATGAACGAACGCTGGTCGATTTCGTAGCGCAAACCGGCGTGCACCATGAAGTCAGGACGTACCGACCAGTCATCCTGGAAATAGAAGCTGGTCAAGGGCATATTGCTGACGACTGTCGGGTTGCCGAAGCCCTGGATATACGCCTGCGGCAATCCCAGAGCGAAGGATTGCAGGGCGTTGATCGTCGCGGGCGATGCAGTCACCCCGCATGCCGCGGGCACCTGTAGACACGGGCTCAGGATTCCGCCGGGAAGATCGCCGAAGTCGAACTCTCCTCCCATAAACCCGAAGTTCGCAGTGCGGTTGCCGCGCAGAAGCTCGTCAAAGCCCATTTCCAGCATGTGCTGACGGTGGACCTTGGTGACGTTGTCAGCAAACTGGTAATCGCGCTCCTTGGAGATGTTGGGCAGCAGCAGGTTCTGGCCGATGTCGCCAAATCCCGAAAAAGCGAGATTGACCTGTCCCTGGACGTTCGGCATCAGGTTGTACTGATTAATGTTCCATTGCGCGCGGAAATCATTCACCAGGGTCGAGCTGAACGTATGCAGCCACGTGGCTTGTAAAGAGCTTGTCCACTGTAGCTGCGAGAAGTCGTTGGAGAAACCGGACAGAGACTGCACGCCCGGGTCGCTCTCGGCAAGGTGAGCAACTACGTAGCGCAGCGAACCCTGATTGCGATCGTTGAACTGTTGATCCAGCCGCACTGACCCCTGGTGTGCCGTAATGGGGAACGGCAGCAGGCCGCCGTTGGTCTCAAACTGATTGACCAGGTATTGATTAAGCGGGCTGGCGGCAGGATTGGTGGTGAGAATGTTTTGCAGAATGCCCGCACACGTCGCTGCCGGCAGCGCCGGTTGGCCGGTTAGACAAGGCACTGGAGTTCCACCCAACGCAGCCAGGCCGCCGAGAATCGCCTGCTGTCCGCTCTGCGGGCCGAAGATGTTGCTGTTGGTCAGGAGCGGCACGGAAGCCTGCTTGTCCTGCTGCAAGCCCTCGTAGGCGACGAACATGAAGGTCCGGTTCGGTTTGACGGCGAAGCCTGCGGTGCCGCCGAACTGCTGTCGGCTGAGCGAATTCTTTACCGGCTGGCTCACGGCGTTCAGAGAAAAGAGCTGGCCCGGCGTCAGTGCCTGGGTGAGCGCAAAAGGATCGCGCGCGTCAAGCGCATCGTCGCGAAAGAAGGCGTACAACGTGCCGTGAGGCGTGTTGGTGCCGGACTTGGTCACGATATTCACTGACGCGCCGCTGGCTCCGCCCAGAAGCGCCGAGTAGTCCGCGCGATTGATCTGAAACTCCTGCACCGCATCCTGGCTTACGTTCGTCATCACGAACTGCGAGTAGCCGTTGAAGGCGCCGCCGTCGACGGTGATGTTGTTGCCACGCCCGTTACTGCCATAGAAAGAGAGCCCCGACTGCGGCACTTCCGTGGCGCGCAGATCCCGATCGTCGCCGATGGTCAGCGACTCGGTGACGCCAGCCATCAGCAGGGCGAACGTCAGATAATCACGACGGTCGATGGGCAATCCATTGATGTACTGCTGGTCCAGGGTGCCGGCCTGCGACGCGCGCTCAACGTCGACCACCGGGGCGCCGGTGTCGAATTCAACCTCCACTGTGCTGGCCACGCTGTTGATCTGCAGATGGAAATCCACTGTCGCGGTTTCGCCCAGAGCAACAACGATCTTCTTGCGCACCTCAGGGGCAAAGCCCTGGCTTTGTGCGCTCACGTCATACGTGGCTGGAGGAAGGCCATTGAAGCGGTAGTGTCCACTGTCGTTGGTCTGCGTGCTGTGCTGAATTCCTTTGGCTGTTTCGACGGCAGTGACGGAGGCTTTCGCAACCACAGCGCCGCTCGGGTCGTGGATCGTCCCCGAGATCTCACCTGAAGTACCTACACCCTGAGCGCAGGCCATACCGCATATGGCAAGCAGGCACAGGAATGTGCTTGTCATCAAACACTTAAACCGCATAAACGCTGCTCCTTCGAACAGGAACTCAATTTTTGGGCGTGCAAAATTCTGGGCGTGCAAGATCGGCTCGCGTACGGGCTGGTAGTGCAATTGGCGGAAAACGCTAACAGTCGGGTACAGTTCGCTTCCGTCAGCCTGAGCCTTTGGACAGCTTTATGTCAGTTTGACTTTAGTTTGGCCGGTAATCCAGGTTCCGTTAGTAACTTGGGATCAGAAATGGCACAAGGGGCTATCCTTTGGTAACAGCGAATGCAACCGCGTCTTCCGACGATCCACCGAGATACGGACTAATCTCCACGTCGGTCTTTTCACTGTCGGCCTTCCGCTTCACCCGACCCACGTTGAAGTAGACGAAGAGAGTACCAAAACGGGAATTGAAACTTCCCGAAACGGGGCTTGCCGGTGCACGACATCCCGTTATAGCTTGGGACACGAATCTGTTTTAGACGAAAGGAGAAAACAGCATGAATCTCACATTAAGTGGTGCGGAGCTGGTCGCGCAGTGGCGCAATGGCAGCCAACATAGTCCCGCAGGTCCGCTATTTGCTTCTGGCCGGTTCGCAGAAGCAGACATCGTTAACCCAACCTTCGACTTTTACAGCTACTCGAGTTGCTCTGGCTCGCTCACGCATGAATGCTGCTGAATTGACATGACGTGGGGTTACTTCGATAGGTCGCTGGGTTGCCTGGTTTCGCCCGCTCTGGACGAACTGGCAACCCAGCTTTCTTTTGTCGCAGGGTTGAGCGCGAGGGAACGCGATGTTATCACGGATGCAACGCGGGAATCGCTTTACACAGTCCTGCACGGTAAAGTCAGCCGCTTGCTTGTTCTTGAGCTCAACGCCGCGCGGGTAACTGGGCGGCTGAGCGGCGAGAGCTCGGAACAGCGTTGGCAGCAATTCCTTGAGATCTCGTCGCAGCGGTCGTTCTGGGACGAATTAGCCAGTCATTACCCCTCGTTGTTAGGGCGAGCCGGCGCGATCGTGCGGAAGCGGTGCATGGCAACACTGTGCTTCGCGCGGCGTTGGGCCGCGGATCGGCGCCGGTTAGAGGGTCTGTGCGCCGGTGACCCGGGGTCCCCAGAACGCGCCGCTTTTGCCGGTTCTGGGGTGAATGATCCGGGCGAACTGAACGAACTCAGCTTTGGAGCTGGTGACAGCCATCGCGGTGGGTTGACCGTGGCAATTGCGCGCGGTGAGGACTGGCGGGTTGTTTATAAGCCGCGTTCGTTGGCAATCGACCGCGCGCTGCGCGGCTTCGTCGCTGAACTTGGCGACGATCATGGCATCGCGCTGAGTCTCCGCGTTCCCAAGGCCATGGACTGTGACGATTACGGGTGGGTCGAATTTGTGGCCCACCGCTTCGCTGCAGGAAACGAGGAACTGCTTAGCTTTTATCGCGGCATCGGCCATTTGCTGGGATTGATGCGGTTGCTCAGCGGCAGCGATCTGCACGCTGAAAATGTGATCGCCCAGGGCGGAAGCCCGGTGGTAGTCGACTGTGAAACCCTCTTCACGCCCAAAATTCCGCGGTCGCCATCTGGCTACGGAGGGGCATTCGACCGTGCCGGCGAACTGATAGCTCGAACCGTACTAAGTGCAGGCTTGTTACCGGGTCGCGGAATCGGTCTGGGTTTTCGCGGTGTTGACCTTTCCGCTGTGGGCATGCTCCCGGGACAGCAGCCGATGCAGCGGCAGCAAGGAATCCTTGACGCGGGTTCTGACAAAGCGCATGTCGGTCCCATGCTGGTTGAAGCGCCGGTGTCGCAGAATCATCCCAGTCCCCGGCCGGCGCTCGCCGAATACTGGCCGGAAGTACTGCGCGGGTTTGATGAATTAACAACCACTCTGCAGCGCCTGGATGCTGCCGGCAGCTTGCGGCCGCGGCTGCAAGTGTTCGAGGATT
>Ga0126378_10005036_pt1 | contig 10217 bp, 24 predicted proteins | sample PanSoiMetPlot_23_FD_92587 | JGI IMG/M metagenome (GOLD analysis project Ga0126378, IMG submission 92587) | Tropical forest soil microbial communities from Panama - MetaG Plot_23 | ecosystem: Environmental > Terrestrial > Soil > Tropical forest > Bulk soil | place: Panama | collected 2016-02-17 | reverse complement strand
GCTGGGCGGCCTTGGTGGCCAGGTGATCGCGGATTGCCTCGGCGTAGCGGACCACGGCGGGGGCGTTGGCCGCCCGCTTTTCCGCCTCCAGAAGGTTCACGCGGGCCTGAAGGGCGCGGATGGAGGCCAGCATTTCGGCCGTGTCCACGTCGGCCGCCTCCGCGCCCGCGGCCACGGCGGCCAGGCCGAGATCCACGGGGTTCCCCACCTGGGGGCCGGTCACGCCAACATTCTGGGCCGCAAGCTGGCGGGCCGCCTCGGCCTGCTGATCGGGGGTCGGGACGGGGGGCGCCTGGGCCGGGTCCGGCTGAGTCGGCCACCCGGTATTTTCCGTCATGGGTTATTTCCTTCCTGTTCCGGGCTGGTCGCAACATCCCCCGGCCAGTGGAACGCGCGGCCGGGAATTACCGCCCCGTCCGCCGTGATCAGCGGATGAAGCGTTTGGTAAAGGGCCTGGAAACCGTTGTAGTGAACGACCGCCAGGGGCATTTCCATGGGCGTGGCCTCGGTGCCGAACGGGTGCCCCGCGGCCATCTGGTTGCCAGAAGCGACACGGCGCTTTAGCACGCTCATGCCCGTACGCCCCCCGGGCCGATGTTGGCCTGGGCCATGCCGTTAAGCCGGGCAACCATCCCAGGCGAGTGATGACGCAAAACCGTTTGCTGGGACGTGTCGGTGGGATCATCACCGAACGGGTTAGGCTGGGCAATGGTCACCAGTTGCGGGCCGGGCGGCGTGAGCATCAGGTAAGGCCGCTCCAGCGGCCACCAGTTCGCCTGAGGGTTATCGTCGGTGACATGCAGCGGGGGCGGGGCGCCCGCACACCCGGCTTTCCAGTCGGCGTTAAAATCCCGGGTGATCATGCCTGCCCCGGTCCTTTCACCTGGGCCACCTCGGCGGCAGCAAGCTGGTCGGCGTAGACGCCCTGCCGGTCATAGTGGTACCCGGATACGGCCCCCTCGCCGGTCGAGTACACCGCGTCCGCGTTCACGTAATCCTGGGGACGCTCGACAATAGGTGACGCGGCGCCCTGGATGTCAATCTGGGGCGGGTTGCCCCCGCGCCGCTTGGGCTCCGGCTTCTTGCCCTTTTTCTTGGCCGCTTCACTTATGGCGCCCGTGTCCACCATGGTTCCTCACCCAGATAACGAGATGCTCCCGTTTCAGGCCCGTGGGCGACTGGTGGCCGCCCTTACCGCCCCCGCCGCTGCCGGGCTGATTCTGGCTTTTGCCCTTGGTCAGAAACCAGATCATGCCCACGCCCACGGCCCCGGCCAGCACGATAAAACCGGTCTTGTCCATGCCCAGGATCTTATCCCCGCCCTTTTTCCCGGGTGGAGCTCCGGCCTTAGTGGCGGGCGCCGCATCAGCCATTGAATGTCCCCTCTTCCGCGACATACTCCCGCGGCCACCAAGGCAACTGACGGACCCGGTTAAGGATCGCGCGCCGCGTATTCCGGTAAGAATCCTTCTGGTAGAGGGCGCGGTAATCGGTGGCCGGTACCGGCAGGACCGTGGTCAGCCCCGGGCGGGTGGGGTCGTAATACTGGATGGGCATCCCAGCCCCGGGGTGTTCCGCGATAAACAACTGGTCGTAATCCTGGGGATACCAGGCTTGCGGGGCGTCGGTCGAGCGGGCGTAACCAGCCTGGGCCAAATCGCCCAGGTCCGGTGACGGTACCGTGTCAACCGTGGGGGCCGGGTGGGCGACATTCCCCGGCCACCCCCTGACCGCGTACTTATAGGACTGGGCGCCCGAGGCCGCATAACGGTTGAAATGAGGCATAAACGCGGTCAGCCCCGCGGCCGGGCCTTGGGAAAGGCCCGGCAGTTCATACCTCACGTCAGGCATTAGATAGCCCCCAGCACCTTGGCCACGACGCCCACGGCCATGAGGCCGACCACGATTCCCGCGGCGATAGTCAGGACTGCCTTACCCGTGGACACGGCTGTTACCGGCCCGCCAGGTAACGTGATTCCTTGGACCCGAAATCAAGCACGGCCTTAGTCGTGCGGTAGTGCGCCCACAAGTCAGCGATGATCAGTCCGCCGATGCCAAGGGCGACAAGAGATGCTGCTTTCGCCATGTCAGGCTCCCAGTTGCTTGGAAACGTCCGCGGCCTTATTGAGCTGGCCGTTAAGGCCCGCGGGAAGTGCTTGGTAGAACGCGGCCAGGTCCAGGCCCCACGCTGCGAGCGTAAGGGGCTGGCCCCACGATGGGAAGATATCGGCGGTCAGGGCCAGGCCGGCAAACAACGCGGAGATGCCGAGGAGAGCGCCAGGCACGGGGATGCGGTGATCCTTATGCACAATGCGCCATATGACGATAGCCTCCCCGGCCAGCCACGCGGCGACAAAGCCCCGGTAGTTCACGCTAATAGCCTCGCTTGGGCTTGGCAGCCTTGCCGGTCGAGCCTTTCCCCGTGAAATGCTGGAAAGCCCAGTAACCGGCAACACCCACCAGGGCGCCTATGAAAAATTTGCTGTCCACGTCCCGGCTCCTAACTGGGGAGTGACCACCAGACGAATACAAGCGCGGCCAGGGCGATGCTCCCGACCGTGAGGAATCCCGTTGCGCGCGCCTGGGCCTTTGCGTCCACGTCTCCACCTCCCGCCGACACTCCAAAGCCCGCCCCGGCCGCCGTGGTCGGCCCCTGGGGGCTGGCGTTCGCGTTGGTCCCGCTCGCACCCGGCCAGCTTGCCAGGGCGAAACCCCCGCCCATTCCGGTATCGAGCTGCATACGCCTACGCCTCCGGCAGTCCGCGCACCAGGGCGCCGGAAGGCACGACCTGGCCGACCACGGCGTTAAGCGTGGCCGGGGAGTTGGAAATGGTGCCCCACGGGTACCCGGCTACCTCAATTTGCGTGCCCGGGTTGGTGGACAGGAAGATTTCGCCCGTGTCCAAAAGGCCCAGTTCCCGCTGGGAAAGGCTTGTCTTCCGCGAAATGTAAAGAATGCCAGTATCACGGGCGACCGGGATAGTACCGGCCGCCGTCTGGGTCGTGGCCGCAGAAGAGCCAATCCCGGTGGCAATAGCCATGTCCTCCTGAATGGTGGAAAACAGGCTATCAATCAGGGGGACGCCGTCCACCAGGATCTTAGGCCGCGCCGGATAGGCGTCCACCCGCAACCCGGTCGAGTCGCGGAGGTCCAGAATAAGGCCGGTCAGATACCCGCCGAGGCGCGGAAGCTGAATAACCGTAGACGCCTGAGTGGGAATAGTCGGGTTGGACGGCTGGAAGATCCACTGCTCAGTTGTGCCGATTCCCGGGGGCTCACTCGGCACATTCGGGAGCCAGTAGAAATCCGCGTCCACCGTTTCGGATAGCGTCGGCAAAACGCTGGGGGGCGTGGAAAACAGCGTAGCCGTAGGTGCCAGGTTGATCTGGAGCACGGGCAAAAGCGCCGCATTCGCGCCGCTAATGACACCGTATCCCTTCGCAAACTCGAACGGCAGGTAGCTGGCGAACTGGAATGCCCCGGAGGCCGCCGTTATCGGCGTATTCTGCGGGGAGTTCCACGGATCCCGCATGCCATCCAGGCCGAACTGGCCGCCGTACTTCGGTACCGCTTTGAGGATATCCCAGCCCGGCCCCGTCAAAAGCTGAGTTCCGAAAGCGTCTTTCATTTGCACCAATTGGGCGAGGCTAAACGGGGCGTCTACACCTCCCGCCCCGGCCGAAATCACGCCGCTGACCCCGCCCCCGGTCGTGGACGTTACCAGGAGCCTGTAGCCCTTATTCCACCCGGGGGAGCTGACCATGGGCCTGCCCATAAACCCAGCGAATTGCTGGTTATCCACATACATGGCGCGGCGCCCATCGGGGGCGTGGCGCACAAAAGGACCGCCCGCGGTTTCCGCGGTGGTTTGCGGCTGGGGACGGCCCGCAACCGTCCCGGTTGTGGCTGGCATTATCCGGCCGCCCCTTTCAGGTGAGCGCGCTAACGACCTCGCCCAGGGTGGATTCCCCACCGTGGGTAGCGAGGTGCTTTCCGGCCCAGGTGTGAACCATGGCCAGCACGGGCTGTAGCAGGAGCGTGGTCACGATGATTAGCTCCATCGTGCGGCGATTCGGCATCCGGGGCCTCCGTGGTCGTGGGGCCAAGCCGGGGCCGGGGAACGCGAAACCTGCCGGGGTCTTGTGTGCCCAGGCCCCGGCAGGTTGGTCGCATGATACACGGCCCCGGGGGCGCACAATAGATCGCGTGCTAGGCCGTGACCCTGTGTCGGAGCTGTTTGACGCTGGCGCGCGCGCCCAGCTCGGCCGCGCCTACGCCGACCGGGGCACCTGGAAAGAGACCCGGCTCCAGCCCCCGGAGGCCCGGCACCGCGCCTACCTCGTAAGTCTCGGCATTGACCCGGACGGCCCCGACGATGCGAGTATCCCCGGCCGGCCGGGGCTGGACGCCCGCACCCGGTGGGCGCGCGGATACGTCCGCGCCCTGTACTACCAGCATGTGAACTACTCGACCGAGGCGGGCGGGTGGCGGGCGGCCAGGCGGCCGGCCCCGCGGCCCGGCCGCCTCATAGAGGTCCGCGTCGGCGGTAATGTGCGCGCATTGGGGCTCATTCCCGCTGGCCAGCTCATCGCGGTACGGATGCGGAGCGCGGCCGAGGCCGCGCAGCTTGCGCGCAAAGCCCACCAGGCCGCCAGCGTGCCTGAGTCCCGCCGATCCGATTCCCGGTTGCGTGACTGGGGGTAGCGGCCTATGGAACCATGGGCCAGCAAACGGGACCTTGCGGAGCTGGCGCGGGAGGTATCGCGGATGAGACGCCTAATCGAAGCCCACGACCGCGAGCACGAAACCGCCGAACGGGTGCGGGAGCAAACCGCGCGGGAACGGGAACGCCAGCGGAAAACAACCCGCCGTTACTGGGTCACCACCATTGCGACCGTCCTCACGTCGCAAGTCGGGACGTGGCTTATAGTCGTGGCCACCCATCACGGCTAACGGGCGCCGGGTTTAGCATCGTCTTTCACTCAAGGTCCCGAGCTGCCACTTAGCGCCTCTGGCGTCCGCGAGTAGTGCGGCAGCTCCATGGTTCCGCCAAGATCACTGACGCAGGGTTTCCCCCGTTCGGCATCGCAGAATGGGCACCGATAACGCAAGGCCACCTCTGGGTCACGGTCTGGATCGCTCATCGTCGCTACTTTCCGATCTTCCGCCTCCTCTGCCTTTAGGTGATCATGCAGACCTCGCAAGATCCAGCCGCAGCCAAAGCAGATCAAGGCCAGGATGGTTCCCCCGCCAAGGAAGATCACGAGATTGGCCATTGCCGATAACCCCCGATTCTGTTAAGTGTGCGGGCGGTATAGGTGCCAAGGGCACCCGCGTATCCAGCGTTTCCGGTGCCAGAAGCACGCAACATAATCATAACCCCACGGGCACCAGCATGCGCGGGGCACGTCACGGATATGGGCGCGGGCCTTAATCTCTGCGGCCAGCTCCGGTGAAACCGGGTGGTGCCCAGTAATCAAAATCTCATCATCGTGATAAGTGCTGACCAGCTCAGCCACCATGGTAAACCTCGCGCGCGCGGTCACATATACAACGTTATGGTTTATGTGGGTACCGGGTAATGAGGCTGACGCGGTACCAAAGTCTTCCCGGTCCAGGTGAGCGCGGAGCGCTTACCTGGGTCGGGGGGTACGGGGGGCGGAGCCCCCCGAACTGGGGAGGGGCGAGGGGCTAGGCCCCTCGCTGTCGGCCAGAGGCCGACCAAGAGCGGAGCCACGAGCCGCAACCGGCCGTTTAGGAGCCATTACGGGGCGTGTTTATCAGAATCCCTGGCGTTTTGTGTGGCGTCTGCCGGGATTACTCCGCTATGCTGGCGAATAGGCGCCTAGTCGCCTGGATGTGGATACTGGTCGTTATAGCCGGCCTCCTGACTGTCCGTCTAGCTTGGCACGCTGTACCGGCCCCGCTCGCGGCCCCGCCCCGGCTTAACCCGGGTCGGGGCCGCTGGCGTGTTTCGCCTGGTCACGGGGCACCTCGCCCCGCGGGACCGTGCCAAGGATCGTGTCCAGCTTGGACCGGCTGATACCGGTCAGCTTGTGAATCCGCATCTTGCTCAGCCCGGCCGCGAACGCCACGCGGACGCGCCGGTCCCGGTCGGTGGCGACAGTGGCCCATTCAATCAGCTTGTCCTCTGCGCACCTCTGCGCCTCCAGATCGTTCATGGAAATCATCGTACACGGGTTGCACTCGATACTACAACCCTGGTAGGGTGGGTATCACGGACGGACACAAGGAGGTAACACGATGGATATTCTCGGCGGGCACGAATGCCAGCTTCTCGAGGTGGCCCAGGATGCGGTGGACGGCCCCCACAGCAGGGAGCACTACCGCGCGCTGTACATCATGCACAACACGCCCGGAGCCCAGGAGCACGGCGCCAAGGCCAGCGACCTGGTCATCACTGATATGTGGCTGGGCCGCCTGACCGGGATCGCGGGCGTGCTGGCCGAAACCGTCAAGCGCCTGGCCGCCGAGGTCGAGCGTGAGCGCGGCCGGGCCGACCAGGCCGAACGGCACTATCAGGAAATGATCGAGCTGGCCGACGATGCCATAACCGTGGCCACCCGCCTGGGCTCGCACGCGCTCAACCGGACGCCCCCCGCCCCCCACGATCACGCCTGGGACGGCATCGGGGACTGCACCATTGCCGGATGCTTGGCCAACGCCAACGTCACCCCCTCCGGCCCCGCGGATCCGGACGATTCCGGCGCCTGGGGCGTGCGGTCATGATCCCCGAGACTGACCCGGGCTGGTTCGTCCGGCAATCGCCCGCGAGCACGGCCCCGGCGTCGGCCGCCCCCGCGACTCCCCGCCAGCGCCGTGTTGAGGCCATGGCCATGCTATGTGAACTGTACTTTCCCGCCAGCCATGATTACCGGTTCACGGATTGCCCGCCCGCGGAAATCGCGGGCAACATCCGTAAGCTGGCCGCCTTGGGCCGCGCTCCCGCCTGGCGTGCCCAGATTGAACGCTGGGCGCGCCTGGTGGAAGACCACCCGGACGCTACACACTGGGCCTTTTTCCAGGGCTCCGTATGGGCGGGGGGCGCAGCATGACCGTCCCCCAGGTAAAAGTTACGCAAAGCGATACGCCCCGCGCGCCCAGTGAGGCGCGCGGGGCGTATGCTCCGCATGTGCCCGGGGGGTATGCCGAATGGTCTGCCGCGGACGCGCGTTACCGAGAGGCGCGCGCCGCGGTAGCTGGCGCCCGGGTGTCTCTGGATAGCGCGCTGACCGCGATGGAATCGGCCGCGGTCGAGCTGGCGCGCCAGGAGGCCGCCCCCGGTATCCCGCTTTACACGCAGGCCCCCGGTTACAACTACCTGACCGATCCCCGCCTGACGGTGGCCATTGCCGAGGCCGACCAGTGAGGCGCGCGGATGTGCTGGCCGCAGTCCAGGCGGCCCAGCTCCGGCTGTCCAGCATGGAATCCTTCCTGGATGAGCTGAAAAATGACCTGGAAGACATAGGCGGAAATCTCGACTCAATCGAAAAGGCCATGGATGAGGAGGGGGACGAATGACCGCCCCCAGCAAGACCGGCCGTCCCGCGGGCGCTCTCCCCCCCAAGCGCCCCGGGGCGGCCTTTCCCGCGCCCATGACCCATAAACAGCTCCAGCAAAACATCGCGGACCTCTGTGGCCTATATGGGCTAATGGAGTACCACACGTTCGATTCCCGCAAGTCCCCGGGCGGGTTTCCTGATCATGTTATTACCGGCGCCCGGACGATATACCGGGAAGTGAAGGTTCCCCCGGACACGCTGAAACCAAGCCAGGAGCGGTGGAGGGATGCCCTTGTCCGGTCGGGTGATGACTGGGGCGTATGGACCCCGGAAGACTGGCATTCCGGGCGCATCATGAACGAGCTAAAGGCACTCAGGAGCGGGGCGCTATTCTATGAATCGTAAACGGCTAATCGCAGTCGGGATAACCGGCCTGCTGTCATTCGCGGGCACCTCGGCCATACTGGCCTGGGCGCCTCTGTGGGCTGTCTGGGCCGCGTTCGTGCCCGGCCTGGGCCTCCTGGCCCTGTGGGATAAGTGGCTTGACCACATCCCCGCCCTGGCGCCCCGCCCGGCCGACCTGATCAGGGTGAACACCCTAGGGCGGCCGATCAGGTTCGCGGCCATCGGGGCAGGCCAGCTCCGGCCCGCCGAGGCGGCCGAGCTGGCACAGCGGGACCGTGAGCTAGGGCTCCTGGATAACGTGTCAGGGGCGGCCGGGGCCAAGCCCCTGGAGGCCCCGCTCCCGCCTACCGTGGCGCGGGTATTCGCCCGCGCGGCCGAGCTGGGAAACGCCGACGCCACCCGCCTGGCCGATACCGGGGACATGTGGCTGGCCACGATCCTGGCCGCCATAGACGCAAGGGGGCCGTGGAATTGAACGCCACATACCCGCACCCGCGGAATATGGGCGCCCGCCAGGTCGCAGGGATGCTAGCGCCCCTGGTCGATATGGACAACCCGGACGACATAGGCGCCTATCTGGTGCTGGTGGTCACTACGGACGGGCAATTGGCGTTCACGGGTACCGATAATATTCCGCCCACGAAAATACCCGTATTCCTGAAATGGGCGGCCCGCAACATGCAATTCTTCATCAGAGAGGCAAACTGAATGGGCGGGATCATGCTTGACAGCACCAATCCTAACGCGGTGCTGGAGGCAATCAAGACCGGCCGTCAATGGCGCAACATGCGTATCCGCGCGGGCGCCGGATACGTGGACGGGCCTAACTCGCAATGGCCTTCATCGGCATTCACGGCACTTAGGGCGCAGCATGTCTCGGTCGTGGAAATAACCGTTACGGGCGTTTCCGGCGCCGATGTGGCCGACATAGAAAATGGCGACCTGAGCCCTTCATCCGGGGCGGCCTGGGCGGCCGACGAAAAAAAGGCCGGGCGTTTCCCGGTCCTTTACGTGAACCGTTCCAATAAGCCCACGGTCATTACCGAATGCGCGGCCCGGTCAATGTCGCCCGGTCATGACTACTGGCTATGGGTGGCCACGCTTGACGGTGGCTTTACCGACGAGGGCGGGGCCGACCTGCGCACAGAGGCCGGGGTCGTGGCCGTCCAGTTCGCCTCCGCGGCCATGACCGGGGTAGACGCCGACGCCTCCGTGATCACCGCGGCCGGTAACTCCTGGCTCAACCTGGAGCCGGTCTGGCAGGAGCAGGCGCTCACCGAGGCAACCCAGCTCCGTGAGCTGATCCGGGCGCACCTATGAGCGCCCAGACCACCGAGGCCCGCGCGGAGCGGGACTACCGCCGTGAACGGTGGCTCGACCACCAGCGGGACTGCGCTCAGTGCTCGACCGCGGCCAGGAGCCGCAGGGCGCGCGGGATGTGCGGCCACGGCCGGGTCATCAATAAGGCTTACGCCGACGCCCAGGCCGCGCTGAGCCGGGAAATCCAGGCCGATAAGGCCCCCGCCCCCGGCCAGGCGACCATATTTGAGCTGATACCGGGCGACAAAGATGGGTAAAGAAAGTAAAGTGAGCAAGGCCAGCGTGAATTACCGCTGGACCCACGAAATAGGGCGCCGCTGCGGTACCTGCACCATGTTCCTGCCCCGCACAAACGGCTGCACGCTGGTGGCCGGGCGGATAAACCAGCTCCGCGTCTGCGACCGCTACCAGGGGGGGCAGTAATGCCCGCCAGAGTCCATACCGAAATACCCGCCGACCAATTCCGCCTGCTATCCATGCTCTTGGACCACGAATCACCTATATGGAGTAATGCGGCGCTGGCCGCGCGCGCGATCCATCACCTAGCCAAGTATGCCCCGGCCGGAAAGCGAATCACGCTCTCAATCGAATGGGCGACAGAACTAGACGAGACCAGGGGGGGCAGACGATGAGCTATAACGATGAATTCTGGCGGGAAGCGGCCGAAATGACCCGGGCCGCCGTGGAATCCCTGGGCATGGAGGGGCGTAAATGCATGCCAGGGGAGCCGGACCACGGCAATTGCCGGGGGACATTTCTGGAGCATTACGTAAACAACCTGGCCGCCATTAGGGCGGTAACCGACCGGATGTTTGTCGATATCCCGGTGGTAATGATGGTTGCCGTTTACAAACCGGCCTATAACGACACGGCCTATAAACTCCGCCTGGCGGAGGAGCAGGCCGAGGCCGCCCGAGAGCGGGCAGAGGGAGCCGATGCCGCCCCGGCGCCCGAGGCGCCCAGTCCCG
>Ga0126378_10005035_pt1 | contig 10218 bp, 8 predicted proteins | sample PanSoiMetPlot_23_FD_92587 | JGI IMG/M metagenome (GOLD analysis project Ga0126378, IMG submission 92587) | Tropical forest soil microbial communities from Panama - MetaG Plot_23 | ecosystem: Environmental > Terrestrial > Soil > Tropical forest > Bulk soil | place: Panama | collected 2016-02-17 | reverse complement strand
GGCATGCGGCAGAAGATCGGGTTGATCTCACTGCTGGTGCACGAGCCGGCCGTGCTGCTCCTCGACGAGCCGACCAACGGCCTCGATCCGCGTTCGGCGCGCCGGGTGAAAGACCTGGTTGCGGAGCTGGCCCGACGCGGAGCCGCGATTCTGCTCTCCACGCACATCCTGGAGGTTGCGCAGGCGCTCTGCAGCCGGGTTGCCATCATGAGCCACGGCAGCGTGGTCGCGCTCGGCTCACTCGACGAGCTGCGGGCCAAGGCAGGCGCAGGCGACGCCAGCCTGGAAGACCTCTTCTTGGAGCTCACCGGCGGTCCCGATCAGCGCGAGCTGATCGATCACCTCCTCGCGCGCTAAATCCGGTGAGGATCGTTCTCCGCGTGCTCCGTGCCGACATGCGGAGCGGTCTCCATCAGCTCGGACATCATCCCGAACGGATCGTGGCGCTCAGCATCGGCGGCTGCTGCCTGGGGCCGCCGCTGCTACTGGGCGCGCTCGGAGGCGGCATCGCGCTGGGAGCTGGGCTGCCGAGCTCCAACCAGGCGGTGCTGACTGCGGCCTTCACCGGCATCGGTCTGCTCCTGCTGGCACTCGGCCTGTCCACGACCATCGGCTGGTTTTTCACCGATCGCGGCCTGCTGTTCCTGCTGAGCACGCCGCTCTCGCCAACCCAGGTCTACCTGGCCAGGCTGACATCGGCTTTCTGGGCAGCCGGTCTCGCCTGGGTGCCGCTCCTGCTCTTCTCTCTCGGCATCGGCCTTGGCCGCAGAGCTGGGATCCCCTATGCGTTGGCAGCCCTGGTCATCTGCTCGGGCTGGACGGTCGCGATCGTGGCTGCGCAGGTTGGACTGCTCTCACTGGTGCTGCGAGTCGTGCCGGTGAAGCGCGCCCGAGACGCCACCGTGGCGGTGGCCCTCCTGTGCGTCGGCGCTGCCGGCGGCTTTCAGATCGCGGCAATGGGCATGAGATTTCATGACGTCAGTGGCCTCGTGACGCTGCTGAACAGGCTCAGCTGGCTGCCTTCGGTCTGGCCGGCGCGAGCGCTCGAGGCCTTCGCCCGCGGTGATGTGGGAGGCGGCCTGTTCTCGACAGGCGTCGCCATTGTGCCCATGGCGGTGGTGATCGTGGTCGCGGGCGCCGCATATCGCAATGCGCTTGCGATCGGGGTGGGGGCGCTGGCCGAAGGCGCCATGCCAGTCCGCCGGCGGCGGCTCATGCGGGACGCAGCCACGGACCGTCCCGCTGCACCCACCTGGGGCCTGGTCCAGAAGGACTGGCGTGTTCTGCGCCGCGACGCCAGGCACCTGGTGCAGTTCGTAGCCGTCCTGATCATCGGCATCCTGTATCCACTCGCGCTGCTGCGGAACTTCCCCGCCGGCGGCGTCAGTGAGCCGGACTTCTGGGGGCGGCTGTTCTGGCTCGGCTTTCTCCCGTTCTGGCTCTCCACCGCGCTCGCGCTGCCGGCGGTGCCGCAGGAAGGCCGCGCCCTCCAGCTGCTCCGCCTGGCGCCCCGCCGTGCCGCCTGGGTGCTCCGCGCCAAGATGTGCTTTGCACTGCCACCTACGCTGGTCGCCCCTGCCGTTTTCGCCGCGCTCGTGCTTACGCTGGAGGGAGTTCCGGCGATCGGGGTGGTGCTGGGCGTTGTCACCTCCTGCTGGTGGGCCGTTGGGTTCACGGCGATCGGGCTGGCGGGGGGCGCCATCTGGCCGAATGTTGCCTCCCGGTCGGGTCTCCGCGGGGTCACGCTCTCGGGCCTCGTGATGGTGTTCCTGGGGGATGCCGGCTTCGGTCTCTTGAGCCTCGCAGGTGCGCTCCTGCTCGTCCTCGCTGTGACCAGCCGGCTGCCCGTTCCGGCACTGTTCGCGCTGCTGGGGATCGCACTGCTGATGGGTGCGATAGTCGTGGTGGTTGCCTTCCTTTCGGTGGCCCCCGCCCGGCTGGCCCACGCGGAGCCGGCGACTTTAGACTGACCGCGCGTGGCACCTGGTCGAGGAGCGCCAGTGCGGGGCCGGCGGCTACCGGCGAGATCCTCTGGTTCCGGGCCTCGAGCTCGTCCACTCCTCGTGCGACGGCACCGGATACCCTGCTCCCCACAGGAAGAAGTGGACCGTGGTCTCGCCCAGAAAGTGAAAGCGCCGCCGCAGCTCGGCGGCTACGCTCTCGTACTCACCCAACGAAGCGAGATAGCGGTCGAAACCTCCATGCTGACGATCGAGGTCGAGCAGCTCCCGAGCGTTGTAGACAAGGGCCTCGACCTTCGGGCGGTTGCGGATCATGCGCTCGTCTGCGAGCAGCTGGTCCACGTCAGTGGGGGTCATCGCAGCCACCTTGACGGGGTCAAATCCTGAGAGCGCCTCACGAATCCCGTTCCACTTCGCAAAGACCACCCTCCAGCTGATGCCCGACTCAAGTACAGCCTGAGCCAGGGCCTCGAAGTAGCCGGCGAGCCCGGCGGACGGCGGAGGAGCATGATGCGCCATGGGGGGTGGCCTTCCGCGACCGTATGGTCGCATAGAGGCGTTCCAGTTGGCGCCGTCGCCGATCGAGGGATCCCGACCTCAGACGAGGCGGCCGTCCCTCAAGGGAAGGGCACGATCGGCCGCGTCCGCTAGGACCCGGTCGTGGGTGGCCACGATCACCGTCGTCCCATCGTCGCGTATGACGTTGAGCAGCGCCATGATCGCGGCGCCGGTCTCAGTGTCGAGCTGGCCGGTGGGCTCATCGGCCAGCAGCAGGCGGGGAAGCCGGGCAAGCGCCCGCGCCAGCGCCACGCGCTGCTGCTCACCGCCCGACAGCTCGTAGGCGCGGTGGCGGGCCCGCTCGGCGAGGCCCATCCGCTCCAGCGCAGCGAGCGCCGCCGAGCGGGCCCGGGCCTCGCCCTCGCCTTGCAGCTCCAGCCCGAGCGCGACATTCTCCGCCGCTGTCATGAGCGGCACGAGCCCGGGCGACTGGAAGACGAAGCTCACGCAGCGCAGCCGGTACTGGGTGAGCGCGCGCTCATCGAGGCCGCCGAGCTCCGCGCCGTTCACGACGACCGAGCCGGAGTCAGGCCGGTCGAGCCCACCCAGGATCCCGAGAAGGGTCGTCTTGCCCGACCCGGAGCGCCCGACCAGGGCCACGAGCTCCCCCTCCTCCACCGAGAGACTCACCTCCCGGAGGGCGGCGACCCTGCCCGCCGGCGTAGGAAACCAGCGGCTCACCCTCTCGCAGCGCACCGCCTCAGGCATCGCCCTGCTCGATAACCACGCGGGGCCCCTCACGATGGACGCGGACCAGCCCGCCGAGGCCTGCCTCCTGGATCAGGCGGCGGGGCAGCTGGAGGCGGCCGGCGCGGTCCAGGATCACCAGCTCGCCGGTGGCCTCACGGGTCTCGGTGGAGGTGCGGCCGTCACGGATCCGCAGCACCCTGTCCACCCGGCGGCCGACCTCGCGGTCGTGGCTGACCATCAGCACTGTAGTGCCCTCACGGTCGCGTAGCAGCCGCAGGCTGGCGAGCACACTCCCCGCAGCCTCAGCATCCAGCTCGGCGGTGGGCTCGTCCGCCAGCAGCACCTGCGGCCGGTTGGCGACCGCCACCGCGACCGCCAGCAGCTGCTGCTCTCCGCCGGAGAGCATCGGCGGACGGTGGTCCGCGCGATGCTCGAGCCCGAAGTCCCGGAGGAGCTCGGCTGCTCGCGCGCGCCGGTCCTGCCACGGCCGGCCGGCGGCCAGCAAGGGCAGCTGGAGGTTCTCGGCCGCCGTCAGCTGTGGCATCAGGTTCAACGTTGCCTCCTGCCACAGGTAGCCGACCACCTGGCGGCGATAGCGGTCGCGAGCTCCCTCGCCGAGCATGGCGAGGTCCGTGCCGGCCACCACCGCCAGCCCAGCCGAGGGCCGCTCCACGGCAGCGAGCACGTTCATCAGCGTGGTCTTGCCGCTACCACTGGCGCCGACAAGCGCGACCAGCTCGCCTTCGTCGACCGTCATGTCGAGCCCCTGGAGCGCAACCACCTCCAAATCGGCCATCTTGTATATATGGACGAGCCCGCGGCACTCGATGGCCAGCCCGCTCATCCCAGCGACCTCAACTCCGCCATCAGCCGGCTCCGGGCTGCAGTCCGGGCGCCCAGCCGGCCGGCGAGCAGGCAGGCTGCAAGGACGCCAAGCAGGGCCAGCGCCAGAGGCACCCAATCGACGCTGACCACGGTCGGCGGCACGACGTCCCTGGGCGAGCTCGCCACCTGCAAGGATGGGAGCAGCACCGCCGCCGTCAGTCCGCCCACGACCAGGCCGAGGGCGCTGCTGAACGTCAGCAAAAGTGCCTGCTCGACGCTCAGGCTGCGCCGCACCTGGGCGGTGGACATGCCGTGGGCGCGCAGGATCGCATACTCGGTTGCCCGCCCGCGCGCCACTACCAGGAAGTGGATGGCGAATCCGGCCACCGCCAGCCCCAGGGCTGCGGCGAAGCCGATCGCCAGGTTGACGCGGCCGCCCAGCAGCAGCGGGTCCGACGCGGCGGCGAGGCGAAGCTCCGCGACGCTGTAGACGGCCACCACCTCCGTTTGAGCGCGCAGCTGCGCTGCTGCGCGGCCTTCCTGGCCGGGCTGAGCACGGCCCCACAGCTCGTCGGGCCACGGCCTCTGGTGGCCAGCCTCGCCCAGCTCGGCGAGGAGCGAGACCCCCGACATCACGATGATGTCCTGCCCGACCGGGTAGAGGGTCGGGAAGTAGGGGACCAGGCCCACGATCAGCGCCGGCACCACGGCGGAGTCGACCCTGAGCTCCAGCCGGTCGCCCACGCTGAGGCGATGCTCGCGAAGCACGGACGGGCTGACCAGCGTCGGGACCGGATAGCTAGCAACGTGGCCGAACGTGCCGACTGTGTCGAGGTAGCGGTAGGAGGGGGTGAGGCTGACCGGCAGGTAGTCCGGCTTCAGGAAGACGGAGGCAGTTCGCAGACCGGCCAGGGGACGGTCCTGGGTCGGGAACACGTCCTGGAGGCGGAAGCCGGTGACGCCGTCGGACTGCCACCACGGAGAGGTGAGGGGCCCGGCGAAGTGGGAGGCGTCGTACGAGAAGTCCTGCAGCATCGCCACCTGCGAGCCGTCGGGGCCTATCGCCGCCAGCTGGGCCACCGCGACCGTACCCTCTCGCGCTACAGGCGTGAATGTGAGCGCACGAAGCCGCAGCGGCGGTCGAGCCGATCGGGTGGCCGGCTCGAAGCCTGCCACCAGCTGGCGCCAGCCGCTGAACCCCAGGTCCCCGAAGTCCGCCGTCACGGGCTGGTCGTCCGCATCCGTCAGGTGGGCAACCAGGCGCCCGCCGGTGGAGGCGCCGTCAACCTGGATGGACAGGCCCCTGGCGCTGCCGGGGAGCAGGACGCCCCCCTGCTCCCTCGCCGCCAGGTCGCGCATGAGCTCCGGTATGGGCGCGGGGAAGAGGTCGGGCCGGCTCCACCCCACGTCGCCGAAGGTCCACGGGTCCACGCCGAGGACGGGGCTGTCGACGGTCGAGGAACCGGCCCTGGCGTAGCTCCGGAAGACCGGGCTGCGGGCCGCGAGGCCATCGACGGGCAACGACTGCAGGTCCACCGGTCGCTCCGCGCGGCTGACCGCGCGGACGTCGGCACCGGCCGCGTAACCCGCCCGGTCGCCGGCGTTGCGGGCCGATGTCGCCGAGTAGGCCGAGGTGAACACGCCCACCGCCACGGTTGCCGCGAGCAGCAGCGCCAGGTCCTCCTGGCGAGCGGGCGAGCGGCGGAGCTGCAGGCTGGCCAGCCGCTGCTCGACGCTGCGCGCCGCGGCCTGGGCGGCACGTCCCGCCGCCGGCAGCAGGCGAACCCCTGCGAAGGCGATCAGCCCCAGCGCAAGGCCGGGCAGCACGAGGTCATACGGGAGATCGGCTCCCCCCGCCTCGCGGAGCCGGGCGCTGCCTAGGACCTGGGCCTCCGCGAGCATCGGCACCGCGAGCGCGAGGGCGACCACTCCAGCCGCCGGGCTTCGCCACCACGGCCGGTCCGGCCGCGAGGCCTGCATTTGTGTCCGCAGCACGCCTCCGCGGGTAGCCAGGGCCACCTGGGCGAGCACCACCGCCACCCCAACGGCGGCCGCTGCCGCAAGGGGTACCCAGAAGGCGCCGGTGCCACCTGCGGGCGGGCGCGGTGGAGGCAGGTCCGGGTAGGCGAGCCGGGTCCCCGCCCAGCCGGCCATCCACCCGGCGGCCGCGCCCACCGGGAGCGCTGCCAGCGCCACCGCGAGCAGCTCCAAGACGAGCGCGGCACCGATTCCTGCGCGGGACCCACCACGGCTGCGCCAGACTGAAATCGCCCGGCGGTCCTGGTCCAGCCGGAGCCTGACCAGGAAGGCGGCGCAGAAAAGGGCCAGCAGCCAGAGCTGGGCGGACACCAGCTGCAAGGCGAAGCCCGCCGCCTGCATGCGCATCTGATACGCCTTCATCGCCTCGTCCAGCTGCGTGGTGACGTTCGTTCCCTGCGCCTCTCCGAAGGCGGGTCGTAGCGACGAGAGCCGGTCGCCAGCGTCTCCCGGGTCAGCGGCCCCGATCACCTCCAGGTCGGGCGCGAAGACCATGGTGACCTGACTCTCCGACATGCCCGGGCCGCTCACCACCTTGAACAACAGGTCCTCGGGCAGCTCGGCGACGAGGGGCGCGATCGGATCTCCGCGCCAGTAGGGCTCGGCTGGGTCCCTCGCCTGCCAGACCCCGGATACTCTGACGCAGAACGCGTCGGCCTTCAGGGAGTTGTTCAGACAGAGCTCGTCGCCCGCGCTGACCCCAAGCTGGGCTGCCGCTGCGCTGGATAGGCTCACCGGGTAGTCGCCGCCCAGCAGGTTGTCCGCCGGCCACGAGCCGGCCATCAGCCGAGCGTGACGGTCAAATGCGTTGTAGCTCGCCAGCGTCAGCACATCTCCGCCTGGCTCACGGCCGTGGACGTCAGGCTTTCCGTTCTTGCTGCTGACGTCGTAGGTGCGCGAGGTCACCCGCGCGCTGACCGGAAGCAGATAGTCCCGCAGCCCGATGCGCGCGTCCCTCGTGTACGCCTCGCGCAGGGTCCGATAGCCATCGGCATCCAGCTGGGCGGTGCGGCCGACCACGACCAAAGCGCCGCCGCCCAGTCCCGCGACGGTGGCCCGAAGCCCGGCGCCGTCAGCCAGGCGGGCAGCCTCCGGGAAGGCGGTGACGAGCGCCACGGCGACAACGAAGCCAAACCAGAGGGGCAGATAGGAGTGCCAGCCGGACCGCAAGCGGATCGAGACGAGGCGACCGGCGGTCAGGGTGCGCAGGGGCCGCTTACGTGGGAGCACGCTGTAGGCCTGACTTTAGAGCTTATCCCGCGACTTCAGCGACGGATCGGATGCCCTGCCCGCTCCCACACTACCGCGACGCGACCGAGACCCGATTGCCCGCCGGGTCGACCACGTCTGCGCGGCGGATGCCCTCACCCTCGCGCTGCTTCGGTGGGTCGACGATCGTGCCCCCGTTGGCGGTAACCAGGTCGCAGGCCGCTTCCAGGTCGTCGACCTCGAAGCCGAGGCCCACCTCCTGCCGGGTCGGCAGACCGCGATGCAGGGCGATCGCGACGTCGTCGGCCAGCGGGAGCTCCGTCCACTCGTCGGACCGGAACGCCGCCTTCAATCCGAAGACACGCTCGTAGAAGTCGGCTACCGGTCCCATCTCGGTCACCGGGACCATGAAGTACTTTCGGGTCACTTTCACAGGTCTATGGTGCGCCCTGGTCCGCGCCACCGGATCGCCCCTCGACGATCCGTCTCAGGGCATCGAGGTGAGACTCGAACGCCCTGCGGCCGCTGGGGGTGAGCGACAGCCACGTTCGCGGTCGCTTGCGCTCGAACACCTTGTCGACCAGGACGTAGCCTGCCTCCTCGAGCGCGCTCAAGTGTCGCGACAGGTTGGACTCGGTGACGTCGAGGTGCCGCCGCAGGAAGGCGAAATCCACGCGCTGGGCGTGGTACAGCGTGGCTACGACGGAGAGACGGACCGGCTGATGGATCGTCTCGTCGAGATCGTGGCGAGCGTGCCTGGAGGTGCGGCCGAAAAGTCCAGCCGAGCCTCTGCGCGGCTCGGCGGTGGTCACCGGTTCGCCTTCCGCCACATCACCCCGCTGCCGATCAGCAGGGGCGCCGCCGCGCCGACCGCAACGGAAGCCAGACGTGGCGCACCCGGGGCGCCGCGACGAGGAGCACCGCGACCGCACCGTCGGCGTCCGTTTCAAACACTTCAGGCTCACTCATGTACTGGAGTTTAACGCAAGCTCATGAGTCCTTGGCATGTGAGGCTCACGATCGGGTGGGTCAAGCTAATCTTCATGAGCGAGAACCTGCTACTCGACCTCGTCGTGGCCGTGCTGGCCGCATTCTGTGGCGGGCTCATCGCTGAGCGCCTGCGCCTGCCGGTCGTCGTCGGCTACCTGGGCGCCGGGATCCTGATCGGCCCCTTCACGCCCGGTCTCACCGTCGACCGCCACTCGATCGAGCTGCTCGCCGAGATCGGCGTGGCCTTCCTCATGTTCGCGGTGGGCACGGAGTTCTCGCGCGAGGAGCTGCGCCACCTTGGCCGGACCGGCGGTATCGGGGGTGCCATCCAGATCCTCGGCACCATGGGGGTCGGCCTGTTGGCGGGCCTGCTCCTCATGGATGTCGGCGTCTCCCAGGCCGTCTTCCTCGGTGCGCTCCTTGCCCTCTCGAGCACGGTCGTGGCCCTCAAGGCGCTCATGAGCCGTGGCGAGCTCGAAAGCCCGCAGGGCCGGGCCGCGCTCGGCATCCTGGTCGCTCAGGACATCGCTGTCGTGCCCATGATCGTCTTCCTACCGGCCCTGGGCGGCCGAACGGGCATCCAGCTCTCCCAGCTGGAAGTGACCATCGGCGCGGCCGCTCTGATCATCCTCGTAGGCACCCTGCTGGGCACCCGAATCGTCCCCTGGCTGCTCAGCCATGTGGCCATACCTCGCACTCGAGAGCTGTTCATCCTCGGCGTCGTCACGCTCGCCCTCGGCACCGCGCTGCTGACCGAGGCGATCGGTCTCTCGCTCGCCTTCGGCGCCTTCCTGGCCGGGCTTGTGATTGCGGAGTCCGACTACCGAGCCCAGGTCGTAGCAGAGGCTCTTCCATTCCGCGACCTCTTCACGTCCCTCTTCTTCGTGTCCGTGGGCATGCTCGTCAATCCGGCGGTCCTCGTGACGATGCCGGTGCAGGTGGCCGCGCTGTCGGCTATGGCGGTCGTCGGGAAGGCGGTGATCGCGATGGTTGCGCTGCTGCTCATCAAGGTGCCGGGCCGAGTCGCGCTCCCGGCCGGCATCGCCCTGGCGCAGGTGGGGGAGTTCTCGTTCGTTCTGGCCAGGGTTGGCATCGGCAAGGGTGCCATCCCGGAGAGCTTCTTCGACCTGATCCTGGCCACCTCGGTGATCAGCGTCGTGCTGTCGCCGCTGCTCCTGGCCGCGGCACCGGCCATGATCCGCGGGTTGACGGCCGTTCCGCTGGTGGGGCGCGCGTTCGCCGAGCGGCCGGACACGGGCGCTCGCCCGGAAGTGGCTGGGCTTCGCCGGCACGCCGTGATCTGCGGTGGCGGGCGCGTGGGCGGTGAGCTGGCGGACGCCCTCCACCACCGGAACTTCCCCTACGTCGTCGTCGAGTACAACCCCAAAGTGGTCGAGGAGCTGCGCGAAGCCGGAGTGCCGGCGCTGTACGGCGACGCCGCCAACGTCGCGGTGCTCGCGCACGTGCGCCTCACCGAGGCGCGGCTCATGGCTGCGCTGATGCCGCACCGGGCGGCGGTGGAGCTGGCGGTGCGCCACGCCAGACACCTCAACCCCAAGCTCTACATCGTGGCCCGGGCCTCCAACGCGGCGGAGGTCAGACGCCTCAGGAAAGCGGGCGCGGACGCGGTGGTGCAGCCCGAGTTCGAGGCGGGCGTCGAGGTAATCCGACGGGCACTGGAACGGTACGGCATCTTCGGCCTCGAGCTCGACCACGTCGTGGCCGGGCGCCGGCACGCCTTCTACAGCCACGCTGCGCCCGAGCAGGAATCCTGACTTCGCGGGGCCCCCTCCCCCGGCTTCGCCGGGTACTCCCCCGACTTCGCGGGGGGAGAGAGTGCATAAACATGCAGGGGTCGTGTATGTTTATGCCGTCGTGCAGATCAGGGCAGCGGTGGCCGGCGCCAACGGGTACGCGGGCATGACGCTCGTCAACCTCCTCGTCCGGC
>Ga0126378_10005033_pt1 | contig 10221 bp, 11 predicted proteins | sample PanSoiMetPlot_23_FD_92587 | JGI IMG/M metagenome (GOLD analysis project Ga0126378, IMG submission 92587) | Tropical forest soil microbial communities from Panama - MetaG Plot_23 | ecosystem: Environmental > Terrestrial > Soil > Tropical forest > Bulk soil | place: Panama | collected 2016-02-17 | reverse complement strand
TAGGCCCATCACGATGGTGTATAGCCAGATGAGGGGATCCAGCAGGAAATAAGAACGAAGGCGGCTTCCCCAGCCGGTCATGCGTCTGGGGGCCGGAAAGACGGTCTCGCCCGCTCTCGCCGAGCCTAATCGATTCTGGCCGACAACCTTGTTGTCGACTTCGGAGATGTCGACCATCGCTCCTTCTTTAGATGCGCACCTTCAATTCGCGCATCGCCTCTCCTACCACGTAAATCGAACCGGTAACCACGATGAGGCCCGCCGTTCCGGTCGCCTGGCGAGCTTGGTGCAAAGCCGAGGACACGCTGTCGGCTACCAGGATTTCCCCTCCCGTGCGGTGCGCGGCCGCACGAATCTCGTCCGGGCTGGCAGACCGCGGGTTCTCGGCCCGCGTGGCGATGACTCGCTCGCTCACCGGGAACAGGATCTCTGATATCTCGGATATGGCCTTGTCGCGCATTGCGCCAAAGACGATGGTGAGCCGATGTTCGCCGTAATAGGCCGAGAGCGTTGCCCGGAGCGCCCACGCACCTGCCGGGTTGTGCGCGACGTCCAGCACGATCTCCGGCCAATCGCCCCTTGCCGGGATTAGCTGGAAGCGGCCTGGCCAGCGAGTCTCGCGAAGTCCGCGCTCGATGGCATCCGCGGTAAGGGGAAATCCTTGGTTCTCTAATTCCTCTGCCGCCGCAATGGCTAATGCAATATTTCTTAATTGGTGACGCCCGACCAGCGCAGATTCGACCATGATCTCGTTTCCCAGCACTTCCAGGGGATACTTGGAAAGCAAGACAGAATCCCCTTGTTCAATTCTCCCTGAAAGCGGGGCGTTGCCGCGATACTCGGTTCGGGCGGCAGCTGGAGACACCGGGGGAACGTAAGGCACTGCGCTGACTGCGCGTGCATTCTGCTCCAGAATGGCACTTCCGATAACTTCATTCGCTGGCGGACTTTGGGGCAGAGTCACAACTACGCCACCCGGATGGATGATGCCGGCTTTCTCGCGAGCGATTTCGGTCAACGTGTTGCCCAAGAACTTTTGATGATCAAGCGAGATGTCAGTGATCACGCTGAGCACCGGCTCGATCACGTTGGTCGCATCCAGACGTCCGCCCATGCCAACTTCCAGGACCGCTATATCAATGTTTTCACGCGCAAAATACTCAAAGGCCATGGCTGTCAGCATCTCAAAAAAACTGGGATGCCAAGGCAGGTCGCCCTCGCTTACCAGTCTCTCGGCGGTGCGCTCAACCACCTCATGGAGCAGCGCGAACGCCCCATTGGCAATCGGCTCACCATTTACGCGGATTCGTTCGTTAATCCGCACCAGATGCGGCGAACTATACAACCCGGTGCGCAAAGGCGCAGCTTTGAGGATGGCTGACAGGGTCGCCGCGGTCGAGCCTTTGCCATTGGTGCCGGCGATGAGCACGCCCGGAAACCGCCTCTGCGGGTTACCGAGCGCCTCCAGCAGCACGCGCATGTGCTTCAGGTCGAACTTGTGCGAAGGCGTTTGCGCCAGCTCGTGTCCGAGCGCATACATTTGCTCGACTGCAGTCTGGTAGGACATGGAGAAAAGCCGTGAACTCTCAGGGTAACAGTTTCAAGTTTCCGAGTTCGAGTTTCCAGCAGTAAGCAGCGAATGGCAGGCGGCGCGCTCCGAGAGGGGTATTCGCGAGTACCTTAGTCGTTCTTCGGCACTCGGTTCAAATTTCCCATTTTTTCCGCGCCAAGACCGCAGGCCTCGGGGCAACGGCTTCCCCCGAACTGCCGACGTCACAGTTTAGGGAGCAGATCAGACTGAAATTCAGCTTCTCGCCAATAGTAGACACGCCCGGCCTGGAGCCGGAAGGGCAGTTACGCGCTCTTCGCGTCGTCGGCGGCAGCCATGAATTCGAGGGCGCGGCCGATATACGATTTCAGCTGCTTGCGATGTACGACGGCATCGAGCATGCCATGTTCCAGCAGGAACTCGCTACGCTGGAAACCCTGGGGCAGCTTTTGCCGAATGGTTTGCTCAATGACACGCGGGCCGGCGAATCCAATTAGCGCGCCCGGTTCGGCAATGTTCAGGTCGCCTAACATGGCATAGGAGGCCGTCACCCCACCCGTGGTGGGATCGGTCAGTACGGAAATGTAAGGGAGTTTTTCTTCATCCAAGCGGGCCAGCGCGGCAGAAATTTTTGCCAGCTGCATGAGGCTGATCACGCCTTCCATCATGCGCGCGCCCCCCGAGGCCGAAACTATGATGATCGGATTCCGCATATCTGCGGCGCGTTCGATGGCGCGGGTGATAGCCTCCCCGACCACTGCACCCATGCTTCCACCGATAAACGAATACTCCATCGAGCTCACGATCACCGACCGGCCATGCAGCTTGCCGCGAGCGTTAATGACCGCGTCCTTCAGCCCAGTATCCTCTTGCGCCCGCTTCAGGCGCGATGCATAAGGCTTCAGGTCCACGAACTCGAGCGGGTCGGTGGAGGACAGGCCCGCATCATCCACTTCGTACTGATTGTCGTCGAGCAGTTGAGCCAGGCGCAGGCGCGCATCGATGCGGAAATGGCGATCACACTTCGGACAGACGTTGAGATTCTCCTCCAAATCTTTCTTCCAGATGATCTGGCGGCAGCCGTCGCACTTGACCCATAGACCCTCCGTGCGAACCTTCTTCTCGCCCGAAGTGTCCAGCTCACCGGATTGACGCTTAAACCAAGTCATAGGAGATATTTATGTATCTATTTAGATCGTAATTTGTCATTTAAAGCGTTAATGCAGGCGCTTGCTTCCCTCTTCAGTACAAATTACAAATCAGTACTCGATGCCTCTTTGCGCCATAACGCCCTTTTCATAAGCGCATTTCAGTAACGGTATCGGCAAGATTGACAATTGTCGGATGGGCGTTACGACCAGTCAAGATAACATGTACCAGGTCAGGTTTGTTTTTCAGGCTTTCTACTACCCTGGCCGGATCCAGCATTCCGTAGCTGATTGCGTAACTAATTTCGTCGCGGATCACTAGATCCCATTGAGCGGAATGGATGGCGGCGTGCGCTCCCGACCAGGCCTCTCCGACCATGCGCACGTCCTTGGGATCGGGCTTCTCGGTTCCGACTTTCACGAAGCCCCGGCGCATCGGCTTCATGATGAACTTATCGCCAAAACTCTTGACCGCATCCAGTTCGATGTACTGCCATGAACCTTTGAGGAACTGTAGCATCAAAACGCGCATCCCTTGGCCGACAGCGCGCAGAGCGGTTCCCATGGCGGCGGTGGTTTCCCCCTTACCGGGCCCGGTATTGACGATGATTACTCCGCGGCGTACGTCGGCCATAGGCTCTGACCGATTGTAACTGCTCGATAGTCCGGGCGAGCAAGTTGACGTCCTTGCTAGCCAGGTCCGCTTACAGCCGGGGTGCTCGTGACTATAACCTAGGTACCAGGCTTTTCGGGGGGAAAGTACATCAGTGCTTCAGGTGGTAGGGATGGCCCTTGAGGATCGTGAAAGCTCGATAGAGCTGCTCGAGTAGAACTACCCTGGCCAACTCGTGCGCCAAAGTCATTTTTCCGAGCGACAGCACGAAATACGCCGACCGTTGTAGCCCAGGGCTGAACCCATCGGCTCCCCCGACGGCAAACAGCAGCGGCCGTGGATCCCGGTTCTGATGATTTTCGAGGAACTTGGCGAACTCCTCAGATGAAAGCTCCTCGCCATCGGAATCCAGCAGTACCATCGCGTAGTTAACACGCGCACCGGACTTCTCCCGCATTTTCAGAAGCGCTTCTTCGCTGGGAAATGTCAGTCCCTCGACCTCGGCGTAACCGCTGAGTCGTTTCAGGTAGCCGTGGATGAGTGTTTCAATTGCAGGGTCTTTTGTCTTGCCAACCCACGCAACCCTAATTTTCACGGACAAGACTGGCACCCCCGGAACAGCATAGACCGGCTGAAGTTCGCCGATTGCCGCAGAGCAGAGCGAGCGAAAATCATATCGCGGAGAGAGGCTCGGAATCTCCTGGCGCCTGGCCGTAATTAAATCTTCTTTCCCGACAGGACACGAGAACGAATCGGAAAATGGAAACCTCCCCGCCCATGCTGGCCAAATGCAGGATTTGGACAGGCCGAGAGACGGCTTGTCTAATTGCGTTGACCTTTGAGATGTCCAGGAACCCGGCACTGAACTGGAGCGCAGCAAACAAAATCCGTTCCACCCTTGCTCATGGCCGGTACACTTTTGCCGCCGGCCACACCGAGATCGCGCGACCATCTGGCTCGTAACCGCCCCAAAGGGGTGGCTCGGGCTTAGAGGAGAAGACATTCGCGCCTACTCGACCAGCTCTTTCACCGTCTGCCCGTGGGCGCCTCCGCGCGCCGGCCTGCACCATGACCGCCAGTCGGCCCCTGTCCTCATTGCATCGATTTTTAATTGTCCTGGCGAGTGGAGCATAAGCCTACTTTGATGGGCGAACTCATGCCCTTTTGCGGCGGCGCACACTCGCCTGCTTCTTTGCGGGTCTTTGTCCCAGCTCATCCGCCTCCATTTTCTTGGCGGACTTCCACAACCGCTCTAAATCGTAATACCTACGCGCCTTTTCCGAAAAGACATGCACGACGAAATCGACATAATCGAGCAGCACCCACTCGGCTTGGCTATAGCCCTCGATGTGCGTGGGATCGAGACCCGCTTTCTGCAAGCGTCCCTCCACTTCGTCGGAGATGGCTTGGATCTGGCGAGGATTGGTTCCGCTGCAAACTACAAAATAATCGGTAAAGGCGCCCGAATCCTTCTCCATCTCGAGTACGGTAATTTCGTCGGCCTTTTTCTCGCGGCAAGCAACGATCGCTTCCGCCACCTGTCGCTTCAGATCTTTTTTTTTCATGAATTGCCGTTCATGCTCCCACAGACTGGCGGGCCGCGATTAATCGGGCAACATGCACTTGTTGCGCTGCCCGCAGGGCGGAACCGTACTCGATGGACCGACTGGTAGTTGTGCCCAGGACATGCTCCAACGCCCCGATTACGCCAATCGTGTCGAGATAGTCGTAATAGCCAAGGTGAGCGATGCGGAACAGCTCGCCTTTCATCTCCCCCTGGCCATTGGCCACCACCGCCGAAAAGGATTCGCGGAATTCCTTTACGATGGCCCCAGAGTCGACTCCAGTCGGAGCCGAAATCGCGGTAAGCGCCGCTGCCGGGCAGGTTGGAGAAAACAGCTTTAAATCGAGCGCCTGAGCCGCCGCGCGCGTCATCTCAGCGCACAGTTCGGCGTTATCCACCAGGGCTACGCGCCCGGCGACCAGATCGCCGTTGCCCATCTGCCGAACGTAATCCAAAGCTGCACCCATGGCGGCGATGAGCGACGTCGCCGGTGTGAATGCCGATTCGCCTTTAGCCGCCGATTTCCGCTCTTTACGCAGGTCGAAGTAATAGCGAGGGGATTTAGCGGATTCGATTCGCTGCCAGGCACGATCGCTCACCGCTAAGTATGCCAGTCCCGGCGGGATCATCAGAGCCTTCTGCGAGCCGCCGATGATCACATCGACGCCCCAGCCGTCTACGTCCAGATGAGTTGTACCCAAACCGGTGATGGCGTCGACGACCAGCAAAGTGCTATCGCCATGAGCGCGGACAAGTTCCGCAATACGCCGTATGTCGTGACGCGCTCCGGTTGAGCTTTCGGTAGCCTGAACGTAGACCGAGCGCACATCTTCCGTAAGCGCCTGGCGAACCTCTTCAAGCGAAAAGGTTTCGCCATATGGTGCGCTCAGCACTTCTACAGTGCATCCGTAAGAGTTGGCCAGATCGCGCCAACGCTCCCCAAACTTCCCGGCGGTAAGCACCAAAACCTTGTCGCCGGGCGAGGTGAGGTTCGATACCGATGCCTCCATGGCCCCCGTTCCCGAAGACGCCAAAATCAGCACATCGTTCCTTGTTCCGACGAAGTCTTTCAAATCCGCCAGTGTTCGCGTGTACAGCGCGCGAAAATCTGCGGTGCGGTGGTGCAGACTGAAGGACGCCATAGCCGCCTGCGCCGCCGGCAGCAGCGGTGTCGGTCCTGGTGTAAACAATCGATACTTGCGCAGCATATTCGGCCCTCATACCCAGAATATCCATTTAGTTTATGACATTGGCTTCGATTGCGATATCTGAGGTTCTCAGACGCGGGACTATAATTTCTGTCATGTCCATTGCCGAACAAATTCAGAAGGACATTACCGCGGCCATGAAGGCTCGCGAGGAAGCGCGTTTGTCTGCGCTGCGTATGATGAAGACCGCATTGAAAAATCGAGAAATCGAGAAGATGGCACCGCTCGACGATAAGGAATCGGTCAGGGTGCTCAGCACACTGATCAAGCAGCGCAAGGAGTCGGTCGAACAATTCCGTAAAGGCGGGCGCAATGAAATGGCGGATAGGGAAGAGGCCGAAATTACGCTGATCGAGTCTTATATGCCGAAGGCGGCGAGCGAGGACCAGGTGGTAGCCGGAGTGCGCGCGGTCATTTCAGAAATGGGTGCTCCAACCATGAAGGACATGGGCGCGGTGATGAAAAACGTCATGGCCCGATTCCAAGGCGCCGGCACGCGAGTGGATGGCAAGCAGGTCAGCGATGTGGTAAAGCGCGAATTATCAAAAGCTTAGCTCCCTTGAGGTGTGGTGGACGGCGCTCACAATACTCAAGAACGGCGCAACCAGGGACTTAGCTGACCTGAAATCACGCCATGTGGACAGTCGTCTTACTTGCTGCGCTGGAGTTCCCGGTAAGCTTCGCTCTTGGAGACACCCAGTTCTTTGGCGACCTTCTTCAAGGCGGCCTTCTCATCAAGGCTCTCCTCGGACATAATCTGCTTGAGGCGCGTTCGCACTCCCACCTGGGCGGCGGCGGTTTGGATCGAGTCTTCCGACTTGCCGACTAGCAAAGTGATTTCGCCTTTCACTTCGCCGCGCTCTCTTAGCCTTTCGAGCAGTTCGCCGGCCCGGCCGCGCAAGAATTCCTCGTGAATCTTGGTTACTTCCCGCGCGATCACCACCTGCCGGTTCAAACCGAGCACTTGTACGAGGTCTTCCATGGTTTCAATGAGTCGGTGGGGCGCTTCATAGAAGACCTGTGTGCGCGAGGATGCCAGGATATTTTCGAACAGTTCCCGCCGCCTGCCTCGTCGTGCCGGTAGAAATCCGCTAAAGCGGAACGAGTCAGTGGGCAGCCCACTGGCCACTAAAGCCGCCAGAAACGCGGAAGCACCCGGAATGGGAACCACGGGCACGTGATGCCGGATCGCAAGCGTGACCAGCCGGAAGCCTGGATCGGAGATACCCGGCATGCCAGCATCACATACCAGAGCAACGCTGGCGCCGCCTTCCACGTGGGTAATCAACTCGGCGGCTCGCGTCATCTCGTTGTGTTCGTGGTAGCTGACGGTGCGCTTTTCGATGCCGTAGTAATTCAGCAATTTCAGCGTTTGGCGGGTATCCTCGCAGGCGATCAGGTCCACCTCTTTTAGAACCCGTAGGGCGCGCAAGGTGATGTCGTCGAGGTTGCCGATCGGGGTGGCCACTAGGTACAGCTTCGGGCCTGGCGCGCCGGCGTTACCATTCGAAGGTTGCTCACCTCCGCGAGACTTCATGCCAAAAGTCTACCACCGGTTTTCTGCCTTGGCGGGGGTGAGTCTTTGTGCTATGTCGCAGGCTAAGAACTCTGCCTAAATTGACGCCCGGGAACGGCTCCCCCTAAAATCGAGCAAGATCTTCCGCAGCTACGCGTTTCCAGGAGCTTCATGCCGCTTTACGAGTACCAGTGTAAGAAGTGTCATCGCCGCTTTGAGAAAATTCAGAAATTCTCCGATCCTCCGATGAGCAAGTGCCCTGAATGCCGAGGCGCGCTTGAACAGCTGCTCTCGGCTCCAGCGGTGCAGTTCAAGGGTTCGGGCTGGTATGTCACCGACTACGCAAAAAAGGGAGGCGCGCCCTCACAGGCTGCCGACGGCCCCTCGGACAAAAGCGAAAAATCCGAGAAGAAGGATGAAGCGAAGCCCAAGGCTGACCGTAAGAAAGCGCCGGAAAAAAAGACGTAGGATCCTGGCAGAGGTTCGCCTCGATCATGGCTTGGTCCTGCCTTCCCAACCCGCTCTTTTGGGCCATTTTGGAGCTACAGCCTCGTGGGAACCTGTTTTCATGCCTATTCCGTACTTGCAACTCACAAAAAAACCAGCAAAAATGCAGGGAAAAGCTTCATTTTCACCGTGGCGTGATATAAGATGACCTCGACTTCAACAAATTCAAGAGGAGGATTCATGGCAGCCGGAATGACCAAGACCCAACTCGTCCGTCACTTGGCCGAGAAGACCGAAGTGAACAACAAGACTGCAGCAGCATTCTTAGAACATCTCGCTGACACCGCGATTAAAGAAACCAAGAAGAACGGACTATTCGTAGTTCCCGGCCTGGGCCGTTTGAAGAAGGTGCACCGGAAGGCTCGCGTAGGACGCAATCCGCAGACCGGCGAGCCCATCCAGATCAAAGCCAAGACCACGGCCAAGTTCTATTTGGCGAAGGCCGCGAAGGACTCGATCGCTCCCAAGAAGTAGTTGAGGTTGGCGCTCCGATCGCCGCCCGCGAAAAAGAGAGGCCGGTTTGCCGCCGGCCTTTTGCTCTTGGTTTACGGTGGGTAGCACGCGCCGATTCATTTCCCTTCAGATCTCTCGAGGCGCGCCGCCCACAAGATTTTCCAAAAGGACCCACTTCAGCTGCTGTGTTTATTTTGCGTACTGATTTTTCACCACCTCGCCGCCCTTCATGACAAATTTGACCCTCTCAAGGACAGTCACGTCTTTCAGGGGATCACCATCCACGGCAATTACGTCGGCGTACTTGCCCGCTTCTATGGTGCCAATGCGATCGGACCACCCCAACAAAGCCGCATCGTTGATGGTAGTCGTCTGAATGGCCTCGAGCGGTGTCATGCCTAACCGCACATAGACGGCTAATTCGTGCGCGTTCAACCCATGCGGATAAACGGCGGCATCGGTTCCCATCCCGATCTTGACTCCTGCAGCAATCGCCTTTCGAATGTTGTTCTGCCCCACTTGCGACACCATCTCCATTTTCTTCCGTGAGTATTCCGGAAGGTGGGTGGTGGCCGCGTTCTCCCGCAGCCAGTCCATCAGGTAGAGCGTGGGAACCAGATATGTGCCATTCTTCTTTAGCGTGGTGATGGCAGCATCGTCCATCAGGTGGCCGTGCTCTACGGAATCGACGCCCGCCTCCGATGCCCAGCGAACCCCTTCGGCGCCGTGCGCGTGAGCGGCCACTTTGCGCCCCAGGCGGTGGGCCTCGGCAACGATCGCCTTCATTTCTTCCAAGGTGAACTGAGAATGATTGGGGTCGTCGCCCTTGGACATTACACCGCCGGTGGCACAAACCTTGATAACATCGGCACCGTACTTGATGATCTCGCGAACTTTGTGCTGGACGCTCTCGACGCCATCGGCGACACCTGCCTCAGTGGCGTGATAGTCATAAGGCAGCAAATTATTGTCGCAATGCCCACCGGTGATACTCAGCGCGGGACCGCTGGCAATGATGCGCGGGCCGGGCACGTCTCCGACATTGATGGCGTCGCGCAGAGCAATATCGCTGTAGCCGCGCGCGCCAACGTTGCGCACGGTCGTAAACCCGGCGTCGAGCGTGACACGCGCGTTGCGAGCCCCAATCAAGGCTTCACGCGGCACCGAGATGCCGAGCATCTCGTAACCAAACTGCGGGTTGAACGTCAGGTGTGTATGTGCATCGATCATGCCGGGCATGACTGTTGCGTCAGGCAGGTCTATCACACGTGCGTCGGGCGCCGCCTTTATCAAGTTCTCTGTTCCGACGCTCACAATCTTGTCACTTTCGATGACGATTGTCTGATTGGTGATTGTGTTACCGGTCTTCACGTCCAGCAAGCGCCCGGCCCGAATGACCACGTGTCTGACGGCTGGAGACGGTGCGTTCTGTGCTCGTGCGATAACTGAGAAGACAGCGATCGAAATTAGAACGTGCGTCGCAAGTTTTTTCATTGATCTCCTTGGGTGTGCGACCAACGACGGGAAAATGCCGGGCGGCAGCATACCGCAGCAACCGAGAGCGTCAAAACGACAGGGGGCCGCTGTCTCCCAGATCGCGCCTGGTCGAATCACCGACCGGGTAACGGTCTATACACCAACTTTGTAGGCCTGTACTCGGCCT
>Ga0126378_10005031_pt1 | contig 10223 bp, 22 predicted proteins | sample PanSoiMetPlot_23_FD_92587 | JGI IMG/M metagenome (GOLD analysis project Ga0126378, IMG submission 92587) | Tropical forest soil microbial communities from Panama - MetaG Plot_23 | ecosystem: Environmental > Terrestrial > Soil > Tropical forest > Bulk soil | place: Panama | collected 2016-02-17 | reverse complement strand
CGAGTCGGATTTGCGACATCTCGATCCGCGCGCTCCGCGGCCGGTCACGCTGCAGAGCGGCCGCTACCACTACTTCGCGGGCTACGTAATCGGGCTGACGCCCAAAGGGAGCAAGGCCAAGAAGGACTCGAGCGGATTCGTCGTGCGCTGACTTGACACAAACGGCGAAAGACGGGAGAGTGGGGAACCTAAGAAAGGACGGTTCCCATGAATAGCGACGCATATTGGGAAGGTTACTCGGCGGCGTCGCGGGGCGAGTCCCGCGAGCCGCTCAATCCCTGGAATGTTGCATGGCTACGCGATTGGCTGCGCGGTTACGACGACTACGTCACTCGCGACGCCATCGATGGCTACGAGTTGAAGGCCATCAAGGATTGGCCGCTCGACAAAGACATTCCTTGGTAGCTGAGAGGAGGTGATTTCAGTGTTGGACGCGAAAGATCGCAAGGCGTGGGAAGACCTCGGTCGTTGCGAAATGACCGTCAAGCTTGTGTTGCACGCTCTGCAGTACGCGGCCAAGCGCTTTGACGAAAATACGGATACCTCGATTGTTTATCAGGTGCGCGACGCTATCAACAAGTGCGAAACGTGCTTGCGCGAATGCGGTAGTCAGCCGCTGTAACACAAAAACGGCCCCGGACAATTCAGCCCGGGGCCAGAGAAACGAAGCCGAAATGGATCTCCAAACATGTTCTTTTACCTCGGATTAAGCATTGCTGTCATCATCCTATCTGCACTGGTGATCCGCCAGGACGAGCGCGCGTGGCAACGCGAGATCGAGGCCTTGGTGCGCGCGCACAAAACGCAAGCCGAGAAGGATTGGATTACGTGGGGCAAGGCGGTCGGGCAACTGATCGAGGCGAGCGCCCCACCCGAAGAGCGCGAGTGGAGGCTTAAGCAATTCTACCGCGACAACCCCGGACCATGGAAAACCGAATGATCGCCTGGGTTCTCATTGTGCATCTGCATTATCCGGTGACGGTGTTTGTGCCGCACATTCACTCCGAGAAAGAATGCAAATCGTTGGGCGCAACACTTGCCCGCGTTTACGGTCAACCACCCAGAAATGTTGAGTGCTACAGCTACACGATCGAGGAGATTCCACATGACCGCATTCCCCGATAACTGGCCGCGCTGTCCAGGCTGCGGCGACTACGCGCTCGATGGCCACATCACCTGCGGACGCGCCGAGTGCAACGAGGGCAAGTGGCGACGCCGGCGTGCCGATGAGTATGCGAAAGGCCTGTGGCGTAAAGCGCCGTTCACCGAGCAGGACATCAAGCGGTCGCAGGACAACATCCGCCGGCTGTTTCGTGAGGCCGGGATCCCGCTCGCCGACGAGGACTACAAATGATCCTGCTGCACATTTTCTACCGGCAACAAGGCGAACACGCGCACTGCAAAGTGTTTATGGGCCCGGACATCAGTCACATGGCGCACGCCGGCAATCTGACGATGTTTATGAGCGATCTGGTCGCGCTATCGCGCGGTCAGTTCAACGCAGAGTTTTTCATGGACCAATATTCCGAGGAGGAGGACCGCAATGCCTAAGAGCGACAGTTACCCGGAAGTGCCGCTAGGGAGCGGCGTTTATGTCAGCCATGACGGCTGGCACTACACGTTGCACGCGCCGCGAACCAGCAACGCGATCTATCTGGACGAGGAGCAATTGCGCAAGCTCCTCGAGTACGTGGTGCGCGTGAAGGCGTGGCAGGAGAAGGACGCTGCCGAGGCCGAGAAGCTTGACGCTCGCAAGCGGGAGACACGCAAAGGTTTCTGATGCTCTACGACCGCCTGTTCCGGCCGCCGTTCGGTGCGGCCTGGGACCGCTACCTGCCGGCACCACGCAATGCCTGGAAGGATCACCAGGGCCCCTACACGGCCTCGCGGATCAACGCTGACGACTGGGAGTTCCTCGAACACATTCGCATGCACGGGCGGCTCCCAGGCGCTGGTGCGCTCGGGGCCTGGAATGTCAACGACTGGCGCGAGCCGGTGATCGAGCCGGTCGATATCGTCTACAGCCACAGCGCGCGCGCCGAGAAGGCTTTTAAAGACGCCAACCGCACTGCGGCCTTTAGACTGCAGGCGGCGCAGATCGCCGCGATCCAGGCGCGTAACGAAGAACAGGCGCGGCTTAAGCGTCAGGCCGATGTGGCCAAGCGGCTCAAGCGCGCCGAAGACGAGAAGGCTCAAGCCGCCGAGCTGGAGCGCGAGCGCCAAGCCTGGAAGGCTGAGCAGCGCCATTGGGCGCGATCGGCAGAGGACCGCGAGGAGCGCTGGAAGGCCGAGCAGGCGGTGTGGGATCACACCGGCCAGACGCAGCGCCGGCGTCACGTCAAAGACCTGCGGCGGATCCGGTTAGCGCAGGAAGAGGAGCGGCAGTATCGCCTGCTGACTGCCAAAAAGCGCAAGCTTTGGGAGCAGAAGGAAACCACCAAGGGCATGCGCAAGCTCTGGGTGGCGCGGCACGCGCTTGCCCATCTCAAGCGTAAAATGCGCGAGCACTACGAGAACCGTAACCTCGAGCCGTGGCACATCGCTGAGCTGCTCGAGCGCGGCGAGAGCGCGACCAAACAAATGATTATGGCTAGGGATTTCCACGGATGGAGCGCGATCAAACGTTTTACCTCAAGCTCATTATCTGGATCCTGATCCTGCTCATTCTCCTCAAATTGTTGGCGAGGTTCGGGTTCTAGCCCTGAGTTTCGACAATATCGACGTCCACCCGCACGCCTGGAGGCGCGCTGATATGTACACCGACAACCTGCTCGACTGCGACCGGCGGCGGCTCGATCGGCGGCTGCTCAGTATCAGGTGGCTGCATGGTTCGACCAGCGATCGCGCTCGCAGTCTGGTAACAAAAATCCTCGAACCGAGCGCGCCACGCATCGGCGTCACTGGTGCTATCTACGAAGCAACATTCAAGAAGTACACAAGGGGCATTTGTTTGATTGAGTACGAACAAATCATCTCTGAATTTCCCGCCCCTGTTTGGTAGTTGAAGCGCACCCGCCATCGCCGCCGCCACTTTCGACGCCAAGCTCGATTGCGTGACGTACAAACATTCGCAGCCCATCGGTTTGCTAGTGCTTTGGTAGGCGTTCAGGTGGACCGAAACGTCTAGCTCATGCGACGGCCTCGAATTGTGCCAGTCGGTGATTTTATTCAAGTTAGTTGAGCTATCTGTTGATGTCGTATCGTGGAAAGTCCAGCACTCGATGCCGTTCTCTTTCCAGATCTCGGCGATGCGATCAACAGCTCGAGTCGCTTCCTCGACTTCGTTCAAGTATCCGATTGCGCCTTGGCACTTGGTCGAGTGTCCGCTTGACATTGCGATCCGCATGGCGACTGCCTCCTCGTAGGGATATTCTACATCAACGATGTCATCAGTTGAAATTCCGAGTGCAGACATGAGGCCGCTCGAGATGTCGGCAGCGCGGCCGGTTTCTTGTTCATGAGGACCCCAATCGATTGGACTTACTAAAAATGATTTACCGCCGGCGCTTACGCGCGCTTTGTAGCGCTGGTCCTTCAGCATACTCTTCGGAGTCGAGCTGTAGTCCCATCTGCAGGCCACAAAATGAGTCTCGGGATTGAGGCGACGAGCGAGCCCTGTTGTACCCGGTGGTTGCGTCGACAAGAACAGATGTTCGGCGTCAGCGTCGACCACTTGATCCCAAGTCTCGAACCACGCGAGATCCTCGCTCGGGCTTACGCCGGTGTCTTCCGGGCCGCCGAACCATGATACTCTACCGTGCGCGTTGAACAGGGCCATGACCATGCCTCTCGGATCAAACGTGTCGGAGAATATCAGAGAATTAACTCACCATGGCAGTAGGCCGCGCTCGAGGCGTCAGATCATCGCGATCGCAATGAACGCGGCGCGTCGAGGAAAGCGCAAGAGACGCCATAGGCGTCGCAGTAGGCGATCATGACGACTTCAGAAGATTGGATCTGGATAACACTGATACCAGAGCGGTTAAACTTTTGTGACCGTGAGGGCGCGTTACGTACAGAGCGTCGTCGCAATCAGCCGCACAAAAACAATCTCGCCAAAGATTTTGAGCGCGACTTGCTGCGCGATCAGAATGCAATGAAAGCAGAAGCGGCCACCATGCTCTACTTCAGTTGCCAGGGCATTCCGGTGACTTGGGATTTAGGCGACCAACCCGGTAAAGCAGACATCAACGACGACATCGATGCGAAGCTTATTTCCACATTCAAACATCGCCTAATCATGCAGCTCGATGCCTGTTTGGATTGGTACTACGTGCTTTGCTGCAATGAGCAACATCCGCGCTATTGCCTGCTGGGTTGGGCGTTGGGCCACGACATCAAGCGGCTGGCACCGATTCGAGAGCTGCAAGTCAACCGACCGGCGTATGTGCTGGAAAACGATTACCTGCAGCCCATGCGTAAGCTTGTCACCATCCTCAAGCGTCAGGATAGCCAGTGATCTCGTGAAGCTTGTAGCCGGTGAGCTTGGCGATTTTGAGCGCCTCGCTGACCTTCGGCCGCCACTCACCATTGAGCCAGCGGTGATACGACGCCCGCGTGACGCCGAGTGCGTCCGCTTTAGCGGTGATGGTATCTCCCGGAACCTTTTCGAGGATTTTCGCCATCGGGAGCTTGAGCCGGATCTTGAGCTGTAGCGCCAGGGTGCGCGTATCTAGATCTGGGGCGGTGGCTACCAGCCGGTCGGCTAGCTGTAGTGGGCTAAGGGTCATAGCTGTATACCAAGAAGGTTGACGCTCCGACCGTATAGGCCTACGCTATACATGTCAACTACGGAGCTACCCATGACCGACCGTGACCGCCCAGACCCGTTAGCCCAGATCGAGGGCAAGCTCGAGGAGACGCTTAGGCTCCATAAGTGGGCACCGAAAGACGAGTCATCGCTGCCGTCGATCGAGAATCTGTTGGATGCCCTCGAGGCCCACCACAACAAACAAGGTGAAATGATTGCGCAACTCAGAGCGCAGTGGAACGACGAAGCTCAGGTTATGCACGAAGCGTCTGAGCTGATCATGCGAATGCTTCGGACACACGGGAAATAGCCATGACAAGGACCGCCATCCTTCTCTTTGCTCTTGCCATCATCTCGCCGCCAGCAACGCTCGGCGGACTGAAAAAGCCCTGGACGCCACCAAATCCCAGCACCGCTTCTATGTACTGGTGGAGCCCTGATCCGGTAAGCGTCGAAGACTTGGAGAAATACGCGCCCCGCGTTTCTGGTGTTTCGGTCGTTGGTGGATGCTGGCCGGAATACACCGCTTGGTACAACAAGCATCATTGCCATTCCGACATCGATACGGGGCAGACCAAATGTCGCGATTAATCCTTCTCATCGCTCTGCTCGCCACGTCCGCCGATGCGGGGTCGTGCGCGAGGCGATTCACCGGCGATGACGCGTGCCGAATATATGACACGCACTGCTTTGCAGTTGCCTGCTATCGCGAAGCGCCGCGAGTGCGTTTAGCCGCGAATTACGACCGCCAGAACGAAGCGATCAAACAATGCATGGCTGCTACAGATCCCGACAACCATGCGACTGCCTATTTTGATTGTATGGAAAAAAAGGGCATGCACTTCTGCCCTAACTGTCCATCGTTTGGTGTGTTGATGGGCGAATATTGTTGGGCAGACCTGCATGGCGTCGACCGTCCTGCGTGCTGGTACGTCATGGGCCAGAAACCAGAGACGGCAACCCAAATTATGGAGCGCTGGAAACATTGGATCAAAGATCGCGGCTGGGAGAAGCAGAGCGCGCCGTATGGGCCGCCAGACATGGAGTGGGACAACAAAATGGTGAAGGAACCACCTGTCCCGCGCGATGAATGGGATCCGCGTCAGTTCATTGAGAGCCCGCAGAGCAAGCCGTACGAGCTGCAGGATGGATGGCACCGTCCTCGCACTCCGGAAGAAATGCGTCGCCACGAAGAGTTCTGCCTGAGAGACGACCCCACCGAGCCTGAACCATATCCGGGGTACTGCCATGAGTGATGTCAGCACCTACACCCCACCGCCCGCGCCGGCCGAGACATTCGGTCAAGCGCTCATGCAGGCGATGACTGATCCCGCAATATCGGCCGAGAAGCTCGCCGTCGTGCTGCAGGCGCGGCGCGAGGTGATGGAGGCGCAGGCGCGTGAGCAGTTCAACGAGGCGTTCTCGCGCATGCAGCTCGCAATCCCGCAGGTGACCAAGCACGGGCTCATCGAGCTGGTCAGCAAAGACGGCCGCCACCTCGGCCAGTATCGGTTCGCCAAGTGGGAGGACATGGATCAGGTGATCAGGCCAATCCTGGCCGAGCACGGGTTCTCGCTGTCGTTCTCAAGCCAGGATCAGCCTGATGGCGTCCTTGTCATCGGTGAGCTGGCGTATCGCAGTTACAGCAAAACCTCGCGTATCAAACTGCCGCCGGACCAGGGCCCTGGCCGCAACCCGCTGCAGGCCTACGGCGGCGCTCTTAGCTACGGCAAGCGCTACACCGCCGAGCTGCTGCTCAACATCGTGCGCAAGGGCGAGGACACTGACGCGGTCGACGTTAGCGCAAAGAAGATCGACACCGGCCAGCGCAATGTGCTGCACACGATGATCGAGGACACGAACACCGACATGAAGCGGTTCCTGACCAACATGGTCAGCGGGGTGGATAAACTCGAGGATATCCTCGAACGCGACTACACCCGCTTGGTGAACGCTCTGCAGGAAAAAAAGAAGAAACGCGATCAAGAATGGAGGGAGCCACGGTGACGGATCCGCTCGCCCGCTTCCGCAAAATGCTCGACCCGAAAAATTGGCCAGTGAGCTTCGACGAGTACGACTGGCTGGATATCGATGGCGAGATCTATCGGTTCGTGCCGTCAGGTGATCCCTTCGAAGAGCGCGTCTACAAACCGCTGTTCAAGAAATATCGAGACTACGATGTGAGATGGAGGGAGCCGCAATGATCATCCCGTACGGGACACCAGAGTGGTACGACGCGAAGCTCGGCGTGCCATCGGCATCGAATTTCCACAAGCTCTTCACCCCCGGCGGCAAAGCGTCGAAGGCCGAGACAACACGCACATACATGCTGCAGCTCATTGCCGAGCGACTGCTCGGCATCAGCTCGGAGAAAGAGGTTCAGGTTTTGATGATGGAGCGCGGCAAGCTCCTCGAGTCAGCCGCTGCACGGCAGTTTAGGGAGAACTACTACGACCTCGACGAGGGCGGGTTTTACTTCAACGAACAACTCAAAGCGGGGTGCTCACCCGACGCAATCGTCAGTGGCAAGCCCGAGGCGGTCGAGATCAAATGCCCCGACGCGCATACGCTGATCGGTTATCACCTCGACGGCTTGGGCACTGACTATCGGCCCCAGGTGCAAGGACAGATCCTCGTCGGCAATTATGAGTGCGTCCACTTCTATGCGTGGCATCCGCGCTGCCCGCCGTTCTACATGTGCACGCTGCCCGACTTTGAGTACATCGAGGGTCTGCGCAAGGCGCTCGCTACGTTCACGACTACGCTCGAGTCCGACGTCGTGAAGGCTCGCCAGTACGGGATCTTCCTCCCGGTGGCGGCCCCCCCGTCCCAGGACGAGCCGGATGCGGTTAATATCCTCCAGGCAGGGTAGGCCCTGTGGGTGGGATGGCAGGGCATACGGGCCCAGGGCGCGGCGTCAAGGGTAGTGGGGACTGTCCGACGCTCGCTCTGGGCTCCACACGGGGAACCTCCATGAAGGATGACATCATCGCGTCTGTGGTCGGCTGTGATCTGTGTCACGCGGATGGGCATACGGTGAAACATCCGGCGCCGATCCTGGCCATGTGCCGCCACCTCGTCGAGGCGGGGTACGACCCCAAGCGACCGCTCCTGGCGTTTCGGGGGTCCGAACTGGCGATGCACGTCAAATCTATCGGATACGGAGCGCACTATGCCGATCGCCGACGAACCGCCCAAGCCAACTCGGACTGAGCGCCTAGCGAAAGCTTTGCTCGCCGATTTTAACCGCCCAGACGAGCCAGGGACGCCCGCTGATCGCTGTTTTAATTGTGGGGGTGTCCTTGGCATGCGCCGCGACGGGCGCTTCTGTACGCCCCGCTGCCGCGCTGGATACGATGCTGGAATAGATGCGCGTCCCTCCCGGCCTATCTACCGCTGGATCAACGGCACTAGCATGCGCGCAGGAAGCAGCGGGTTTTATATCCGGTGTGCTGGCTGTGACCGAGAGTTCGAAAGCAAGGGCCTGCGATGCTGCTCGATCGAATGTGAGCGGCGGCGGGGAGAGCGCCAGCAGAACTTGGCCATAATGGCCGAGGTCGGGTTAGAGCCCGCCGAGAAACGCCGCTGCCTCCAGTGCGATACCGTTATCCCTAAGTGGACTAAGGGAAAACGCACACCTAGCACCAAGCGGTTTTGCAGCGACAAGTGTCGCAAACGCTACCGGACAGCCCACCCCTAGTTTTTGGCCGCGCGCGCAGCGAAAAAACCCCTAGTTTTGCTGGGCTATTTACCAGTAGCGCTCGCCAGCCAGACGCAGGGCACGACTGCGAGTAGGCAGTAGATCCCCAGCGCGGCCAGCCGGTAGGGGTCCGGGTTCGCCAGGGCCAGCCATGTCAGGAAGATCGCGCCGGCGATCGCCACTAGGACGAGAAGCCTACCCGAAAGCACGAGCGCCAGGACATTGACCGCGCCCAGGACGCCCGCGCGCCACGCTCGATCAACCGGGCTTGGTCCAGTCGGGCTCGTCGTCGTCTTCGGAGGTGAAGGGGTCAACGCCTCCCAGGCCGTTGTCCCCTCCAGCCTCTGCGGGTCCGGTGTCGACCGCTCGGCGACGACTTGCATCGGAGATCTGGAACGCCTCGGTGTAGGCTCGGACTGCGGAGCCGGCTCGACCTGGGTCATCTAGTTTCGCGCTCCTCGCTCGGAGTTGACTGAAGATCCCCAATAGCCGACCAACGGCGATCAAAGCGTTCAGCCGCTGCGGGACGGTTACCTCTATCGTCTGCTTCTCGAGATCGTCTAGCAGGAGATTGACTTGGTTTCGCAGGCGGCTCTCGAGTTTCAGATCGGGGTTCTCTCTCTTTGTCATCACGCGGCTCCTTCGTCGCTTGGGTGCCAGCGAGGCCGCCCAGGCCGACGCGCTCGAGGCCTCGACCGAAGTCTTCCATCAGCGGCTCGAGGTGTCCTGCCGCCCACTGAGCGGCCATCCCTAGCAATCCGGATTTGTGCAGACCTCGGTGCACGACAGGGCCGCCGACTTTGTGCGCGAGATAGTGCGTAGCGAGGTGTGCCAGCGGTCTTGCCAAGAGCTTTGTCCCCCTGCTGAGCAGCGTTAGTTCACTCGGTCCTGGAATAAGCGCCGGCGCAAACCCGCCGGTAAACTGACCGGCCGTCTGCGCGGTTGATGTGCTCGGCTCGTCGATCCACTGCGACACGCGTTTGCTAATGCCGGTCGGATCGTGCTCGCCGAGCCAACGATCGGCCGCTCGAGCGGCTGCAGGCCCACCGGGCCAAACCAACTCGCCTAAGCTCTGCACATCGCGAGCGGCTCCTTGAGCAAAGCCTTTGGCAAAGCCACCAATTCCGCCGCCACCCTGACGCACAATCGGATCCTGCTGCCAACCAGCGTTCGCTGACGGCTTGATGATCGGATCGTCTTGCCAGCGATCCGTCATCGCTTTCGTCGCACGTTGCCTTCGCTGTCGGTGTATTCCGCACCGCTCGGCAGACTGTCGTAATTGGCTGGCGGTTGCGCGGCTCCACCTCCGCGACTACGCCGATCCTGCTCCATCTCGCGCATACCGGCTGCGCCTTTTGACGGATCATAAGGCCCGAATTGATCCGGTGCGGGCGGCGCGCCGCTGCCAATGTTGTTGATCAGGTCATCATATTTCATGCCAGAGCGTGTAGCATTGGCGCGCAGTGCGCCCTCACGGTCTTTGATACGCTCCATCATTTCGTTGATCTGACCTATTGCGCGATTTGGATGTGACCAACTCAAGCTCTCGCGGATGCCTTCGCGTTCTGTCATCGAGCCTGCGCCGGTCATCACCATGATCGCCATGTATTCATCTGAAAGCGTTCTTAGATCAGCCTGGAGTCGACCGAGCGCGGCGGCCGATTGCGGATCGTATTTGTCCGCCATGCGGCCGATCCACTTTTTGATCATCCCCGCATCCTTTTCGGTGCCGATCTCCTGCAGATCGAGCCAAAATTGGTTCGGCATATTTTT
>Ga0126378_10005030_pt1 | contig 10223 bp, 10 predicted proteins | sample PanSoiMetPlot_23_FD_92587 | JGI IMG/M metagenome (GOLD analysis project Ga0126378, IMG submission 92587) | Tropical forest soil microbial communities from Panama - MetaG Plot_23 | ecosystem: Environmental > Terrestrial > Soil > Tropical forest > Bulk soil | place: Panama | collected 2016-02-17 | reverse complement strand
CGCCCCCGGCCCCCAGCCCGGCAGCCAATGAGGGGCCAACTGCCAGGCGGCTCTGCATGTCTCATTCGAACACAAGTTCGGCATCGTGTCCACTTGTTTGGTACCTGAGTTCGAACCTATCCGCAGGGTCTGACAAAACCGCCCGCCCGGCCGGCGCAGGCCGGGCGGCTCGCGTACGCTACCCGCGTGCGCTCCGTACTCCAGCTGCGCGAGCTCCGCGCCGATGAGTTCCTGGCCAGCCTGGACGCTCTTATCAGCGTCTACGCGGCCGCGATGAACCCGCCCGCAGACCAGCTGCCAGGCCGCCGCTCCATCATGGAACGCCACGCCGGGAACCGCGCCTTCCGCGCGATCGTCGCGTCCCGCTCGCCCGATGCGCCAGGCCGCCCGCTGGCGAGGCAGCAGGCCCAGGTCATCGGGTTTGCCTACGGTTTCCGCGGCGAGGCCGGCCAGTGGTGGCATGACCTGGTACGCGACGCGCTGGCCCGGGAGGGCGGAATCCGCGCCGCGGACGAATGGATGGCGGACTCGTTCGAGATCGCCGAGGTGCACGTGCACCCCGACTACCAGGGGCGGGGCACCGGCCGCGCGCTGATGGCCGGGCTTACCTCGGGCCGGGCCGAACGCACGGCCGTGCTGTCCACCATGGACGCCGACACCAGGGCGCACCGGCTGTACCTGGCGCTTGGCTTCTCCGAGCTGCTGACCGCGTTCGTCTTCCCCGGCGCCGACATACCGTATGTGATCATGGGTTCCGCGCTGCCGCTGCGGGCCTGACTCACCGGGCTGGCGCCGCCGCCGGGGCCCCCCGCGGCGCCCGCGCCGCGAGGCCAAGCCGCTGGTAGATGTCGAGTGTCGCCCGTGACCCGTTCAGGGTGTAGAAGTGCAGCCCCGCAGCCTCCTCGGCGAGCAGCCGCCGGCACAGCCGGGCGGCGTAGCCCACGCCGATCTCCCGCACCGCCGCCTTGTCGTCCCCCGCCGCGGTGAGCCGGTCGAGCAGGCCGGGCGGCAGTTTCGCGCCGGACAGCAGGACCACCCGCTCCAGGGTCCGGATGCTGGTGATGGGCATGATGCCGGCGATGATCGGCACCTCGCAGCCGGCCGCCGCGACCTGGTCGCGCAGCCGCAGGTAGTCATCGGCGCAGAAGAACATCTGGGTGATCGCGAAGTCCGCGCCCGCCCGGCACTTCCGCACGAAATGGGCCAGGTCGGCGGCTGGGCTCGGGGAGCGGGGGTGGCCCTCGGGGAACGCGGCCACCCCGACGCAGAAGTCGCCGGCCGCCTTGATCAGGCGCACGAGTTCCTCCGCGTGACTCAGCCCTCTCGGGTGCGCCACCCACTCGCCGTTCGGGTCGCCGGGCGGGTCTCCCCGCAGCGCGAGCATGTTCCGGACGCCCACGGCCGCGTAGGACCCGATGACGTGCCGCAGCTCGGCCACCGAATGGCTGACCGCGGTGAGGTGCCCGACCGGTGTCAGCGTGGTTTCGGCCGCGATCCGGCCGGTTACCCGGACCGTCCGGTCCCGGGTGGAGCCGCCTGCGCCGTAGGTCACCGAGACGAAGGTGGGCCGGAGCGGCTCGAGGCGGCGGATGGCCAGCCAGAGCTGGCTCTCCGCCTCCGCCGTTTTCGGGGGCATGAACTCGAACGAGAACGACTCACCCCCCGCGGCCAGCAGGTCGCGGATGGCCGGCGCTCGGCGGGCGGGGTCAGGCGGCATGTGCCCCAGGCTAACGGGCCGTCCCGGTCGCCTAGTCTCGCCAGCATGAGATCCGGCGGCGCGCTCGGCCCGGTCCGCGAGCGGGTGGACCGGGCGCTGCAAGCGTTCCTGGCCGGGCGGCGCGAGTCGTTGCTGCTGGCGGGAACGGACCTGCTGCCGGTCGCGGACGCGATAACCGGGCTGCTCGAAAGCGGGAAACGGCTGCGGGCCGCGTTCTGCTACTGGGGCTGGCGGGGAGCGGGCGGGCAGGACTGCCCGGAGATCTTCCCCGCCGCCGCGGCGCTTGAGCTGCTGCACGCCGGCGCGCTGGTGCACGACGACGTGATGGACGCCAGCGACACCAGGCGGGGCCAGCCATCGCTGCACCGCCGGTTCGAGGTGCGGCACGCCAGCCAGCGCTGGCGGGGCTCGCCGGCGGCGTTCGGCACCGGCGCGGCCATTCTCATCGGCGATCTGCTGCTGTCCTGGACCGACCAGATGTTTCACGCCAGCGGCCTGCCCGCCGGCGCCCTCCAGCGGGGCCTGCCCGTGCTGAACCTGATGCGCACCGAGGTGTTCGCCGGGCAGTACCTGGACCTGCTCGGGCAGGCGGCCGGGGCGGAGACGGTCGAGAGCGCGCTGCGGGTGGTGGAGCTCAAGACCGCCAAGTACACCATCGAGCGGCCGCTCCAGCTTGGCGCGGCGCTGGCAGGGACGGCCGCCGGCGATGCCGGGCGCCGGGCGGTCGCCGCCGCCTGCACCGCGTACGGGCTGCCGCTCGGCGTCGCGTTCCAGCTCCGCGATGACATCCTGGGCGTGTTCGGCGACCCGGCGCGGACCGGGAAGCCGGCCGGGGACGACCTGCGCGAGGGCAAGCGGACCGTCTTGCTCGCGATCGCCAGGCAGCGCGCCAGCGCCGGGCAGGCGGCTGTCATCGACCGGCATCTCGGCGACCCGATGCTGGACGAGGCCGGGACGGCCGCGGTCCGCACCGTGATCGCCGGCACCGGAGCGCTCGCGGAGTGCGAGGCGATGATCGAGCGCAACGTCGCCGCGGCCCTCACCGCCCTGGCGGCGGCGCCCTTCCCCGGGCAGGCCAAGGACGCGCTGGCAGAACTCGCCGTGGCCGCCACCGACCGGCACGACTAGCGGCGGCGGCCGCGCGTCACAGCTCGGCCTGGCCGGACACGCAGGTGACCGTCGTGCCGGCGACCCAGATCGTGCCGTCCCGATCGCGGGATACGTGCACCCGGCCGGACCGCCCGAGCGCGGTGCCCTGGCTCGCCACGTAGGGGGCGTGGGCGCGGCCGGTCCGCAGCAGCCACGGGGCAATGGCGGCGTTCAGGCTCCCTGTGACCGGGTCCTCGACCAGGATGCCGTCCTTCGGGAAGAACGCCCGCACCTCGAACGCCTGCGGCGACCCGGGCGGGTAGGGGCCCACGACGCCCAGGTCGAGGTCGGTCATCCCGGGCCGCAGCGCAAGCACGGCATCCGCGCTGCGCAGCAGCACGGCGACCCACCCGGGGCCGTTGTCCGCCCACGACGCGTCGGCGATGTCGGACCGGCCGATCCGCAGCACCGACACGATCTGGGCCAGCAGATCCTCGTCCACCGGCCCGTCGCGCAGCAGCGGCGGGGCCGCGAAGGCGAGGCCCTCGGCGGTCTGGCGCAGCTGGATCAGCCCTGCCTCGCACTGCTGCACCACCACGCCGGGCTGGTGCGGCGTGCCGCCGGCCCCGAGCCAGGCGTGGCAGGTGCCCAGCGTGGGGTGGCCGGCGAAGGGCAGCTCGGCGACCGGGGTGAAGATCCTGACCCGGTAGTCGGCGCCGTCGGCCGTGGGCGGGAACACGAACGTCGTCTCGGAGAGGTTCATCCAGTGGGCGAACCGCTGCATCTGCTCGGCGGACAGGCCCTCGCCGTCGAGCACCACCGCAACGGGGTTCCCCCGGTATGGGACAGAGGTGAAGACGTCTACTTCACGGAACGGCCGCGCCACGCAAGCCAGCATGCCACAGCCGGCCTTACCGCCCGGCCAGCCAGCCAAGGCCGCCGCTGGCCGGCGCGACCTGACACACCCCGCCCCAGAGCTGCCCCTGTGAACTCCGGGGAAGGCGCCCGGGCCCGGGCCTCGCGGCCACGGGCCGCCCGATGCTAGCGTTCTACATATGACTATTAGTCATATAGCCGACGGTCATAGGGAGTCAACCTCTTCCGGCTTCCTGCCCGACACCGCCTACGCCGTGCTCGGGCTGCTGTCGTTCGGCGCCGAGCTCTCCGGGTACGAGCTGCGCCAGCTGGCGCGCAACAGCCTGCGCTTCTTCTACTGGAGCCCGGCCCAGAGCCAGATCTACCGTGAGCTGCGCAGGCTGTCCGGGCTCGGCTACCTGACCGGCCGGAAGGTCGCCCAGGACCGTCGCCCGGACAAGATCGCCTACTCGATCACCGCGGCGGGCCGGGCGGAGCTGACGCGGTGGCTGGAGGGAGCGCCGGTCGACCCGCCCTCCTTCCGTTACGATGTCGCGCTGCGGTTGTTCTTCGGTCACCTCAGCTCACCCGAGCGGCTGCGCGCGCTTGTCGACCAGCACCGCCGCCACCTCCAGCGGCTGCTTGGCGAGCTGCACGCGGTGCGGGCGATGCTGGGCAACGATCCCACGCTCGCGCTCCCCCGGATCATCGCGGACTGGGGCGACCACCTCTACACCCACGAACTCGCCGCGCTCGACCAGGTCACCACGGCGCTGGCGGAACTGGACGTGCCCCCTGGACCGGTCTCGGTCCCGCCCGAGAGCCTGCGCGCCCAGGGTGAGAACTAGGAAGAAGCACCACCCCTGCCCGCGCCGCTTCGTCGGCGGGGAACCCCGATCTGGGACCGGAGGCTGGCGAGACCGCGATCCTCGCCCGGGGATCACCAGCGCCGCCGCCGATTTCGCCCGCAACGGCTACCTGGCCGCGCTCGGCCCGGCCCGGGCGGCCGGGCCGGTGACGGGCCCGGCAGGACCAGCCCGCCCGGGGGTGACAGGGACCGGCCGCGCACCGGCCGCCAGGCCGGCCCGCGGCCGTCAGAACGCCAGCGCCTGTGCCCGCCTGTTCACCTCGGCGCCACGGTGTTCGGTCATGGCCTGGATGGGTGTGCCGGTCAATGAGTCGTCGGCGGTGAACAGCCAGCGCACCGCCTCGGCATCGGCGAACCCGCAGTCGAAAAGCAGCGTGAGGGTTCCGTGCAGTCCCTTGACGATCTGGTTGCCCTCAAAGAACGCGGCAGGCACGGCCAGGGAGCCGTCGGGACGCCGCACAGCCAGCAGCTTGCGGTCACGCAGCAGTTGCTTGATCCGGCTCAGCGTGATGCCGAGGCGGTCGGCCACCTCAGAGAGACTGAGCCAGTGGCCGACGAGAGCGTCGGCCGGGGGGTTGATCTGTGCCACACCCCCGATGTTGCCACCCGCGCAGCCCGTCAAACCTTGCAAACCCCGCCTGGGTGGCCGGCCAGGATCCGGCAATAGATTTGGCCTATGAGCCTCCTGGCCGACTACGCCGGCTTTCTCGGCAAGAATCACTCCGCCGCCATGATCACCCGCGCGCCCGATGGGACGCCCAAGGCGGTCCGGGTGAGCACGGCCCTGGTCGATGGCAAGCTCTGGAGCAGCGGCACCAGCGGGCGCGTGCGGACGCGGCGGCTGCGGCGCGATCCCAGGTGCACCCTGTTCATGTTCGAGACCAGAGGGCTTGGCTGGATGGCGTTCGAAACCACGGTCTCGATCCTGGATGGGCCGGACGCCGCCGAGCTGAACCTGCGGCTGTTCCGCATCCTGCAGAGCAAGCCAAGCGGGCCGCTGAGATGGTTCGGCGGCGAGCTGGAGGAGGACGAGTTCCTCGCGGCGATGGTGCACGAGGCGCGGCTGATCTACGAGTTCGACGTCAACCACGCCTACGGTCTCCAATAGCTGGCCCAGCCAGCCGGCCCAGCAACGGGCTGAACCGGCCCGGCTCAGCTGACAGGCTCAGCTAGCTCACCGCCGCGTCCCGCACCGGCGCGGCGGGGCCCGCGAGACGGGGAGCGGTCCACCGGCCGGCCGGCTCAGCTAGCTCACCGCCGCGTCCCGCACCGGCGCGGCGGGGTCGGCAAGGCGGGAGCGGTCCACCGGCCGGCCGGACGCTATCAGCCGCCGGCCCTGGAGCAGGTCTTTGGGCCTGCCCACGGTGAGCAGGGCGACAAGCCGCTCGGCCGCTTCGGCCAGCCAGCACACCGACCACTCCCGGCCCGCTGGGTCGCCCCTCCAGACCAGCCGGTCGGGCCCGCTGCGGTGCCCGGCGAACTGGACCATGCGCCCGAACTGCTCGGACCAGAAGTAGGGAACGGGGTCATACTCCTCGTTCCCGCCCAGGATGTTGGCCGCGATCACGGCGGGTGCGTGCAGGGCGGAGTCCCAGTGCTCGACCCGGATCCTGCGGCCGTACCGGCGGGAGGCGAACGCGGCGCAGTCACCTGCCGCGTAGACTCCGGGCGCCGACGAGCGCAGCCCTTCGTCCACGGCCACGCCGTCCTCAAGCACCACACCCGAGCCCGCCAGCCAGCCCACCTCGGGCCGCACCCCGACCGCGGTGACGATCTCGTCGGCCTCCAGCCACCCGCCGTCCGCCAGCGCCAGGCCGCCGGGCTCCACCGAGCGCACGGCCTGCCCGAGCCGCAGGTCCACCCCTGCGTCCGCGTACCAGCCCGCCGTTCGCCCGCCCACCTCGGGGCCCAGCGCCGCCGACAGCGGCGCGGCCGCCGCCTCGACCACGGTCACCTGGCACCCGCGCGCCGCCGCGGCGGTTGAGAGTTCGGCACCGATCCAGCCGGCCCCCACGATCAGCAGGCGGGTGCCGGGGCGCAGAGCCGAGCGAAGTGCCAGCGCATCGTCGAGGGTGCGCAGGACCCGCTGCGGTCCCGGGCCCGGCAGCCGCACGGGGGTGGCCCCGGTCGCCACGACCAGGGCACTGAAGGGATACTCCCGCCGCCCGGTGCTCACGGCCCGCTCCCCGAGCCCGGTCGCTGGCTCGCCCAACCGCGGCACCACTCCGAGCGCGGCCAGATCGGCCGCCAGGGTCGTGTCGTCGAGGACGCCCATCATGAACTTCTTGGTCAGCGGGGGCCGGTCATACGGCGGGCGGCGTTCGGCCCCGATCATCGTGATGGCACCCGGGTAGCGCCGCGCGCGGAGCTCCTCGGCCGCCCGCAGCCCGGCCAGGCCCGCTCCCGCGATCACGACCCGCTCGATCCGCACGACCACTCAGGCTAGAGCGCGGGTCAGGTGGCGGGGAGGGCGTCTCAGGTTTCGAGCACGGTCTTGAGGCCGGAGATCACTAGCGGCTCGCCCGGGGTGATGCGCGGCCTGCCAGGAAACGTGGTGACCGTCCGTGGCAGGGTAATGACCTTAATGCTGTTCGCGGGCTGAAGCAGCAAGGTCCCTCATAGAATCGTCGCCAATGGATACGACCCTAGCCCGCCCGCCCATCGGCCAGTTGCTCGACGGCCGGTACCGGGTCGAGTCGCATCTGGCCCACGGCGGCATGGCGACCGTCTATCTCGGCACCGACACCAGGCTCGACCGCACGGTCGCGCTGAAGATCATGCACGCCGAGTTCGCGAACGACGAGGACTTCGTCCGCCGGTTTGTCGGCGAGGCGAGGTCGGTCGCCCGGCTGTCACACCCGAACGTGGTCACCGTCTTCGACCAGGGCGCGGATGGGCGGACGCTGTACCTGGCCATGGAGTACGTGCCCGGCCGGACGCTGCGGGACGTCCTGCGCGAGCGCGGCAGGCTCTCCCCGCGCGAGGCGCTCGACATCATGGACGGGCTGCTTTCCGGCCTGGCCGCCGCCCACGACGCCGGGATCGCCCACCGCGACGTCAAGCCCGAGAATGTGCTGCTCGGCGAGGGGCGGACGATCAAGGTCGCGGACTTTGGGCTGGCCCGGCTGTTCTCACAGGCAAGCCACACCAAGACCGGCATGATCATCGGAACGGCCGCGTACCTCGCGCCCGAGCAGGTGTCGCGGGGTGCCGCCGACGCCCGCACCGACGTGTACGCGGCGGGTGTGATGCTCTACGAGCTGCTCACCGGCGGCCAGCCCCACACCGGGGATAGCCCGCTCGCGGTGGCCTACAAGCACGTCAACGACGTTGTCCCGGCGCCCTCAGGAATGGTGCCCGGCCTGCCGCCGGCCCTTGACGCGCTGGTCGCGCTCGCCACAAGCAGGGACCCGGAGCTGCGGCCCGCCGACGCCGGGCAGTTCCTGCGCGCGATCACCGGCGTGCGCAGCGGGCTGCCGCTCGGAGCACCGCCAGCGCCGCTGGCCGGCGGGCCCGCCGCCGGCCGAGTGGACGCCTCGGCCGACGACACGATGCCTCCGGCGTTCGCGCTGCCGGTGGCGTGGCAGCGCACCGCGGAGGCCCCGCGCGCCGAAGCAGCCCGCGACCTGATCCCCGGGATGGGGCCGCCGCCACCGGCCCGGCAGTCGTTCGGGGTGCCGCAGAACGGGGCCGACCGACCGGGGGGCACCCGGCAGTGGCCGCCGCGGCCCGACCAGGGCGGCGCGCACAAGACACTCATCGTCAGCCAGGGCGACGGCCCTTATCCCCCCGCCGCCCGCCGGGGTTTCCTCGGGCCGCGCGAGCCCGGCCTGCAACGGCTGCTTTTCAGCCGCAGGCTGGCCTATGTCGCCATCACGGTCGCGGTGCTGCTGGTCGCAGGCGGGCTGGCTTGGTGGGTAACGCAGGGCCGTTACACGACCGTGCCCCGGGTCGGCGACATGCCCGCCGCCGCGGCCCAGGCCGAGCTGCGCGACGCCGGGCTGACCGTCGTCACCGGCAAGGCGCAGCTGGACAACTTCGTGGCCAAGGGCCAGGTGATCCGCACCATTCCGGCGGCGGGAGCGAGGATCGCCCGCGGCGGCCGGGTCACGCTGATCGTGTCGGCCGGCCCGCACATGGTCACGATGCCGCAGGTGACCGGGCAGCCGCTCGCCAACGCCAAGGCGGCGATCCAGCACGCGGGCATGGTGCTTGGAAAGGTCAAGCAGGAGCCGTCCGCCACCATCCCGGCCGGAATCGTGATCAGCACCAACCCGGCCGCGGATACCTCGTGGCCGCAGAACAAGCCGGTGTCGCTGTCGGTGAGCGCAGGCCCGCCGGTGCCCAATTTCGTCGGCTCGCCGAAGAGCGTGGCCGAAGGCTGGGCGGCCGCGAACGGCGTCAGCCTCGACGAGCGGACCGCGCACAAGAGCAACCAGCCCGTGGACACGGTCATCCACCAGTCGGTGCCCCCGGGCAGCCCGTTCACCAAGGGCCAGGTCATCGTCGTCGTGATCTCGGCCGGCCCGCCGCAGGTCAACGTCCCGAACGTGGACGGAATGCAGGTTCGCAAGGCCATCCGCATGCTGGAGAGGCTGGGCTTCGACGTAACCGTCCACGGGCTGCCGATCTTCAGGACCGTCACGGACTACAACCCCAAGAGCTCGGCACCCAAGGGCAGCGTGATCACGCTGACAACCATCCCGTTCGGCATCGGCGGTGGCGGCTAGCCTCCAGGGCCCTTGCCGCCCAGCGGCTCGAGCTCGATCATCTGCCAGTCCCTGACCAGGGCCATCACGGCAGCCACCCGGTCGCTGCCCCTGATCCGCCGAAGCGACGCGTCGAGGTCGGCCTGGCTTCGCCACACCTCGGTAACCCAGATCGTGTCCGGGTCGGACTTCTCCCGGTTGATCAGGTAAAGCAGGCAACCGGGATCGGCGGCCAGGTCTTCGGCCGCGCCGAGCAGGTGCCCGGCGAGCGCGCCGCCCTGGCCGTTGTGGGCTACTGTCTTCCCGTACCGGGCGACGGTGGTCACGACGGACGGCCCCGGCTAGCGGGACTCGCCGTCGCCGTGCTGGCCGCCCACCGCGTTGCCGCCAGCAGCACCACCACTATGAGCACCGCTGCCGTCGGGGGCACCGCCGCCACCCGCGCTGGCATCGGGGGCACCGCCGCCACCCGCGCTGGCGGCGGGCCCGGACCCCCGACCGTCCCCGCCGCCCGACGCGGTCTCCGCGCGGCTGGCCACGGTCCCGGCACTGCGCCTGCTGCCGTTGCCCGGTTCACCGGCGCCACCCGGTTCACCGGCGGCGCCCAGTTCACCGGCGCTGCCCGGCGAACCCCGGACCGGGGCCGCCCCAAGCACGGGCGCCGCGGCGGCGCTGGCCTGCCAGGCCCGGGCGGGGTTGCGGAACGCGAGCGCGGCCGCGATGCAGACAAGCGGCACCACGGGAATGACGTACCGGTAGGTGTACTCGTGCTCGGCCGTTGGCAGCACCATGAGGATCAGTGCCGAAATAGACAGCAGAGCAGCCGCCAGCGTCCGCCTGCGCCGGAAGAACAGCCCGCCGAGGCCGGCCAAGACGATGAGGGCGAACACCGGTCCGGGCAGGAAAACGATGCGCTGGTATTCCTGGATAATGCCGGAGAACGGCGGGTTGAGCCTGGTGCCGAAGGTGTAGCCGAGGTCGTCGG
>Ga0126378_10005029_pt1 | contig 10224 bp, 5 predicted proteins | sample PanSoiMetPlot_23_FD_92587 | JGI IMG/M metagenome (GOLD analysis project Ga0126378, IMG submission 92587) | Tropical forest soil microbial communities from Panama - MetaG Plot_23 | ecosystem: Environmental > Terrestrial > Soil > Tropical forest > Bulk soil | place: Panama | collected 2016-02-17 | reverse complement strand
GACTCGGGCGCGGTGACCGGGCACCTCACGGACGTCCGGTGCCGGACCAGGTCGTGGCCGCCGGCGCGCACGGGCGCGCGCTACCGGCGATTTAGCCGAATCTGCCGAGTCCGCCGAGTCCGCCGAATCATTCGAGTCTTTCGAGCCGGCAGCCGGACCCGCAGACTCGTCCCCTTCCTTCTTGCGGCCGTGCGCGTTACCGGTGCTCGAGCGGCGGAGGAGGCCGCGCCGCCCTGTCCGGACCGAGAAGGACGCAAGCGCGCCACCGGCTCGCGCGTCACCGGGTGCCGGCGCGGCCGTGAGCCGCCGGACGCTACGCCCGGAGCTCTCCGGCGCAGACCGACGCTGCCTGAGCCGGTCGACAACCGATACGGCGAGCGCGGTGCCCAGCAGCCCGATGACTAGTGCGACGGCCAGCCCGCGGATCTGCGACTTACGAGAGGCGCTGGCCTGTGTGTCGCGAGACACCGCAGTGGCGGTGACGCGATAGTTGTCGGCCACACCCTCGGCGATCTGCAGCCTGTTCAGCTGCGGTCCGGTCATGTTGAGCACCAGCCGCAGATCGTTCAGAGCCGCCGCCGGTGTCGCGGCCTTCGTCGTGACGGTGACGATGGGCCCGTCGGTCGTGGCGTCGCGGATGACGGTGTACGAGCCGACCAGGCCTGCCTTTTGCAGCGCCGAAAGCGTCGCGCCGGACATCATCGTTCGGCTGACGACATCAGCGAGCGGCTGCAGTCCGCCCAGCTGCATGTAGGGATTCGGGTTGCCGGTCGTGCCCAAGGTCGGGGCAGTCGGCGGTGGCGTGAGCAGCACGTCCGCCTTCGTCGAGTAACTCGGCGGGACGAGGCGCAGCGTCGCCACGCACAACACCACGGTGCCTATCAGGCCGGCGACGGCGATGGGCCACTGGCGCACGAAACGCTGCCGCAATCGGCTCTCGGGCGTGCTGGATGAAGCGGTCGCCACTCGAGTCTTACCTCCGCCCCCACCGAGGTCATGTTGCTCGCCAAGCCGGCAGTCGACCCGTACGATATGACAGCAACTTCACGCAGGGTACCACCGCCTGCGCAGGCGCCAAGGGAAGGTTATCTATGGCCGGGGGGACGGCCGTTGCCGCGCCGCCGGTCGTCGCACAGCCAGCAGACGATGACCGACGCAGGCACCGGCAGCTACTGGCGCGGCGCTGGGCCGCATTGGTGGTCGCACTCGGGCTGCTACTCACTGTCACAATGAGCTACCGGATAGTGCGAAAGCCGGGCGTCTTCTGGGCGCAGGCCAACGTAATCTTCCTGCCTCCGGCCAGTGGCCTGCACCCCAACACACTGCTCAACAATCCCGGCGGCGTGATCACGCTCGCCGGCGTCGTCGGCAGGATGGTGGACCCGACCGCGGCAGGTGCCCGTGTCGTGTCCCCGACCGTACGACTGGTAAATCAGGGCATTCGCCACGGCTGGTCGGTGACCTTGCCCAACGACGGCGGGCAATGGGCGAACAACTTCGACAAGGCGCTGCTCGACGTGCAAGCGGTAGGCAGCACGGCTGCCGAGGTGAGCGGCACGGTCAACCGGCTGATCTCGCAGATCGACCTCACGTTGTCCAGGCTGCAGGCCCAGGTGCCCCAAGTGGACCGGGTGACCACCCAGCTGAGCCCGAGCCAGGTGCAACTGTTCTACGACGCGGGACGCCGGCTGCGCGCGCTAGCGGCATCCCTGGCCGTCGGTTTGGCCATCACGGTGATCGCCGGCGTCTACGTCCGCAGGCGTATTGCCCGCGAGCCCTGACCGGCGCCTGTCGGGCGCCCTGCTGCCAACCCTGGTGGGCTGTAGCCGGCGCGATCACGTGCAGGGATGACCCTGGTAGCTCGGGTTGCCGGAGTCCACGTCGGCGCCGGTCTCGAGCACGGTGTTGCCGCTGCGCCGCCATCCGTCGGTCGGGGCGCCCCGCGGGAACCACACGCCGAAATAGCCGACGCAACCGAACAGCGCCGTGCTGAATCTGTTGTCGGTGAAGGCGATATTCGTAACAGTGAACCCGCCGCTCGGATTCGACTCGGATGGGCTGTAGTCCTCGCCGTAGATGCTGAAACCGCCGCCTGCGATGAGGTTGTCCGAGACGGTGATGTCGTGGCTGTTCTTGAGGCTGTCCCAGATCGCGATGGCGCTGTCGGTGCCGTTGTTGTTGTCCGACGTCATGTAATAGGTGTTGTGGCTGATCAGTCCGTTACCGGCGCCCTCAGTCTGGTAGCCGTCGATATGCCCATTGGAAGTCTTCGCTGTGAAATCGTGGAAGTAGCTGTCTCGGATCGCGAAGTGGTCGCCGGTCGTAGCTGAATAGCCGGTATCGGCCCAGCTGAATATCCCGTCGTCGATGCCGTGACAGTTCACTGCGATGGCGGTCATCGCGGTTCCCTGGTGCCAGATGCACGCGTGCACGCCGTCCATCCCATCGATGGCGACGTGGCTGATCGTCGCGCTCGCGCCGTCCTGCACCTTGATCACGCCGGTGCCGTTGGCTGCCTCACCGGTTGTGCCGCTCGAGCAGGCGATCTGTACGTTGCTGACAGTCACGTTCGGCGCCTCGATGCTCAGGCAGCCGGTGATGTTCTCGCAGCTGATGGACGCACCGGCGCTAGTGACGTGGATGGTCCGCGTGGCGCTGCCGCTGTTGAGCGTCAGCGTGCTGCCCGGGCACTGGCTCGTGACCGGGCCGGTGTTAGTTGGTCCCGGCCAGCCGCAGGACTCGAGGTGGGCCCACAGGTACGCCCCGCCTTGCGCGCACTGCGCGGGCTCGGGCGCCGCGGTCGTCGTGGGCGTAGTCGGCGCGGTCGACGTCGGCGGCGGCGGCGAAGTGGTCGGCTTCGTGCTCGACGTCGTAGGGCTCGGCGTAGGCGTCGCATGGCTGGTTGTCGGTGTCGGCGGCGTCGGCGACGGAGTGGCCGACTGGGTGGACGGTGTCGGGATGGGTAGGCCGCTACCGCCCGGACTGAACAGCACGTCGACGTAGTACGCGGTGCCGCCGCTGCTGACGCTGGGGAAGCCGCCCCCCGGCCGGTAGCCGCCTGCGGTGCCTCGGATCGTGGAGTTGCCCAGCGTGGCCCCGCCGGCGAAAGCCGCCGTCTGTACCCGGTACTGTCCGGCCGGCATCTGGTACGAAGCGACGTAGGTCACGTTGGGGCTGAGCGCGACGGGCCGAGCCAGCCGTGCGGTCTGCCATCCCCGGTGCCATGTCGAGCTGAAGGTCACACTCGCGGCGCGCTGCCCGGTAGCCGTCCACAGGGCGCCAGTGCTTGCAGGCGAGTCGTTCGAGCCGCGGTAATACCGGATCGCGACGACGCTGCCGGGCGTACTCACGGTGAACTGCATGCCCAGCTCCATTGCGCCACTGGACGTGGCGGATGCGCTCGGCCGCTCCCGCCCGGTGTAGATGCCGACGAGGCGTTCATGGGCCGATGCTGAGCCGCTGAAACTGAGCGCGGCGGTGATTCCGCCGACCAGCGCCAGGACGGCGGCAAGCACGGTGAGCTTGGTCCGGGTCGTCATGCTGGGTCGGCGATGCGCCGGCACGTGCACGAGGTCACTCCTCGGTCGGCCCCCGCACGGTCAAGTCGTGGTCTCGCGCTGCTGCTCCCACGCCGGCCGCGCGACCTCGGCACGCTACATCCGGGTGGCCTCGCCTGGGAAATCTCCGGGACTGGTCCAGTTTCTCGATGATCAACGCTCAGCGCCAGATGCCGCGCGTGTCGTACACGACCTTGCCGGCGAGCAAGCTGCGGTTCAGCGACCGGAACTGGTCGTGGTCGACGAGCGAGGCCACTATGTCGGCGGCTTCTAGCGCGTCGACCGTACGCGCCAGTCGCACGTTCGGGCGATCGCGCAGGGCGGGCGGCAGCGCATCGATGTACGGCTCGGCAACCAGGATCTCGACATCGGGCAGCGCGTCGGCAATCTGCGCGACGATCTCGACCGCCGGGCTCTCGCGCAGGTCGTCGACATTGGCCTTGAACGCCAGCCCCAGGCAGGCGATCTTCGGCGCGTTGAACCGCCCGGCCTTGTGGATGACCTGCCGGGCGACGTGGGCCGGTTTGCCGTCGTTCACCTCGCGGGCCGCCCGGATGATGCGCGCGAGGCTCGGTGCCGACGCCACGATGAACCAAGGATCGACCGCGATGCAGTGCCCGCCCACGCCTGGGCCCGGCGTGAGGATGTTGACCCGGGGGTGGTGGTTGGCCAGCCGGATCACCTCCCACACATCCAGCTTGAGTTCTTCGCAGATCAGCGACAGTTCGTTGGCGAAGCCGATGTTCACGTCGCGGTAGGCGTTCTCGACCAGCTTGGCCATCTCGGCGCTCGCGGCGTCGCTGAGCAGCAGGTTGCCCTGGGCGAACACGCGGTACAGCGAGGCGGCCTTCTCGGCGCAGCGCGGCGTGATGCCTCCGATCACCCGGTCGTTGGTGACGATCTCGATCATGATGCGCCCGGGCAGCACCCGCTCGGGGCAGTGCGCGATGAAGACGTCCGGGACGCCGTCGCTCGCGTGCGGCAGTGTCAGGTCCGGGCGCAACGTGCCGATCCATTCGCTGACCGACCGGGTGGTGCCGGGCGGCGATGTGGACTCGAGGATCAGCACCTCGCCACCGCGCAGGTGCGGCGCGATCGCCTCTGTTGCCGCCCGGACGTAGCTCAGGTCGGCCGAGTGGTCTTCGTGAAATGGCGTCGGCACGGCGATGACGTACGCATCGGCGTGCGGTGTGTCGGTGCTCGTAGTGAGCCGGCCCATCGCGACCGCGCCGCTGACCGCCGCGGCCAGGTCGGGTTCGACGAGGGGCACCTCGCCCCGCCCGACCGTCTTGACCAGGTCGACGTTCACGTCCACGCCGACGACGTCGATGCCCCGCGTGGCCAGCGCAGCCGCCGTGGGCAGGCCGATGTAGCCCAGCCCGATCACGGCGACCGAGCCGGAGAAGATGTTGTCCATGATCATTCCCCCGATGAGTGCCGGTACGGCGGCTGCCGCCGGACGAGTTCTCGCAGGACGAGCGCGATGAACGTGACGTTGGTGGTGAAGTAGCGGCGCCACAGGCGCCGCGGCTCCTGCAGCACGCGGTACAGCCATTCCAGGCCGAGGCGCTGCCAGAGCAGCGGTGCCCGCTTGGTGACGCCGGCAAGGATGTCGAAAGAGCCACCGACGCCGTGCAGAACGGGCACGCCGAGTGTTTCGCCGAAGTCGCCGAGGAAGATCTCTTTCTTCGGCGAGGTCATGCCCAGGAACAGCATGTCCGCGCCTGAATCGGCAATGTCGGCCGCGACCGTGGACGCCTCGGCGTCGGTGAAGTAGCCGTCGCGGGCGCCGACGATCTTCAGCGCCGGGAACCGCTCGCCGAGACGCTGCTGCAGTGTGGCGAGGACGTCCGCCCGCGCGCCGAGCAGGTAGACCGACCGTCCGTCGCGGGCGGCGAGTTCCAGCAGCCGTTCGAACAGGTCGACTCCAGCGACGCGCTCGGGCACCGCGCGCCGCAGCAACCGGCTGGCCCACACCACTGACTGCCCGTCGGCGAGCAGCACGTCGCAATCGAGGAGCGAGTCGCGCAGATGCGCGTCGTCGCGCAGCCGCACCATCTTCGCGGCGTTCACCACGCCGACGAGCGTGCGTTCACGAGTGGCCAGCGACGCCCGGCACCGGTCGAGAACGTCGTCCATCGTCATCGCGTCGATCGGCATGCCGAGGATCAGCTGCTTCATCGCCGTGCGCCCACCCACGCGTAGAGCAGCCAGCCGAGCTCGTACGGGCGGCACTCGTAGTCGATCACGCCCGCCGGGCACACCCGATCAAGCAGCCGCAGCCGCAGTCGCGGCGACATCGCCGTGGTCACCGACCGGATGGAGCGCACTGCCTTGCGCCGCTCGCGACGGCCCACCTTGCGCCAGATCGCGCCGGTGTCGTCGTCGATCAGCCCCGCCGCGGCCTCGGGCGGATCGAATACCCAGGACAGCCCGCGGTTGACGGCGAGCTGGTAGTCGACGCCGCCTGCGGCGCGCAGGTCGCGCAGGGCCATCGGCGCCATCGCGTGCTGATGGACGCTGTACACCGGGTAGCCCTCGACGACCTCGCCGGTGCGTACGTCGTAGTGCCACCACCACTGCCCGGCGTCGCCTTGCAGCCGCACGATCCGCTCCGCACACCGCGCGGCGGCGCTGAGCGAGTTCGGGTCCGCGGTCGCCGCGTGGTGCCGGGCGAGCGCCTGGATCGGGTACACCTGATCGGCGAAACAGCCGACGTGCGCGCGATACCAGGGCAGCCCGTCGCGCGGCACGGCGTGCGGGAAGGTGCCCTGCGCGCCCTGGGCGATGCGCAGCCGCGCCGCCAGTTGGTCGGCGTCGGCCTCGACATCGCTCATCGCGCGGACGGCCAGCAGGGCAGTCAGCGTCCACGCCAGATCGACGGTCGGGGCGGGCTGGCCCGACCGGGCCGCCGCGACGAGTCGAGCGACCAGCTCCGGGTCGGCTGCCCCAGCCACCTCGGCGGCCGCCCAGGCGGCGAGCGCAACCGCTCCGAGGTCAGTGCTGGTGCGGGCCTGTGCGGTGACAGCTTCGGTGAGCTGGGTGGCGTCATTGCCAGCGAGCAGAGCACGCTGCTCGGCCTCGTCGAGGCGCGCCGCCCCGAGCGCGACGATCGCTGCGTAACGAAGGTTTGTGCCCTCGCCGCGCAGGCCGCTGCTGCTGCGGCGCGCGGTTTGCACGAACTGGGCGGTACCGGGCAGGTACATCCGCGGCAGCGCCCGCTTGGCCGAGTCGACGAGCAACGCGGTATCGGGTTGCGCCACGGCGGACGGTACGACGCGCTGCGTATTCATATGGTCCACTCGTCCCCCCGAACGATTCACCGTGGAATGACAGGATCGCACGTGCGCGGGCATCGCGCATCACCGGCTTGGCACACCTTATCCGTGCGTGACCGATGCTGGCTGTCCGCGCTCGCGGCAGCCCGACCCACGCCGCGGACGGGCCACGGCCTGTCGGTTGCCCGCGTAGGCTGGAGGGTATCCCCCGTCCGCTACCGGATCGGGGATTGTTGTGCTGCCCTGCGGAAGGTTTCGCATGAGTTTGTCGCCTCTGCTGAATGTCGCGCTGGCTGACCCGGCGCTACGCACGGTCGTCGAGTCGGTCGGCGCGCCGGAGTTGACGGTCAGCGGGCCTTCGGCGCTGCGGCCGTTCGTAATCGCGGCGGTGGCCCGCGAGCGCACCGTGCTGGCGGTGACCAGCACAGGCGCGGAGGCGGACGATCTGGCGGCGGCGCTGCGTTGCTTGCTGCCGCAGGACACGGTGGCTGTCTATCCGGGATGGGAGACGCTGCCGCACGAACGACTCTCACCGCGCGCCGACACGGTCGGGCAGCGGCTGGCCGTGCTGAGGCGGCTCGCCCATCCGAGCGAGGAACACGGGCCGCTGCGGGCGGTCGTGGCGCCGGTGCGGGCGGTGCTGCAGCCTCAGGTGCCGGGACTCGGTGAGCTCACGCCGGTGGAGTTGCACGCCGGCGACGCGGGACGCGAACTCACCGACGTGGTGGCGGACCTGGTCGCCGCCGGGTACGCCCGGACCGACCTCGTGGAAAGGCGCGGCGACTTCGCGGTGCGCGGCGGCATCCTCGATGTCTTTCCCCCGACCGAGGAGCACCCGCTACGCGTGGAGTTCTGGGGCGACGAGGTCGAGGAGATCCGCTACTTCAAGGTCGCCGACCAGCGATCGCTGGAGATCGCCGGGCACGGGCTGTGGGCGCCTCCCTGCCGTGAGCTGCTGCTGACACCCGAGGTACAGGCACGCGCCGCCAAACTCCTCGATCGGCATCCGGAGCTCGGCGAGCTGCTGGACCCGATCAGTCGCGGCGAGGCCGTTGAAGGCATGGAGGCGCTCGCTCCGGTGCTCGTGGACCACCTGCGCCTGGTGCTGCACGAGTTGCCGGCAGGCTCGCACGTGATCGTGTGCGAACCGGAGCGGGTGCACAGCCGGGCTGCCGATCTGGTGCGGACATCCGAGGAGTTCCTCGCTGCTTCCTGGGCGGTCGCGGCCGGCGGTGGCCGGGCTCCCATCGATCTCGCGGCAGCGTCGCTGCACGAACTCGACGATGCGCAGGCAGAGGCCGTCGCGGCGAACATCCCGTGGTGGGGGGTGACGCAGCTCGGCGCGGAGGTCACGAGCGCGTTCACCACGGCACCGACGTACCGCGGCGACACCGAGGCGGCCGTGGCCGACCTCAAGGAGTGGACCCGGGACGACTGGCAGGTCGTGCTCGTCTTCGACGGGCACGGCTCCGCGCAGCGCGCCGCCGAGCGGCTGGCCGCAGCCGACGTACCGGCGCGGCTGGACGCCGGATTGCAGCCCGGTGTCGTCTTCGTGACGACGGGATCCCTGGGCAGTGGCATGATCGCGCCCGGCTTGGGGCTCGCGTTTCTCACCGAGGCCGACCTGACGGGCCAGCGTGGCTCGCTCACCCGCGACACCTCGCGCATGCCGAGCAGGCGGCGCAACGCGATCGACCCCGTCCAGCTTCAGGCAGGTGACTTCGTCGTTCACGAGCAGCACGGCGTGGGCAGATACGTCGAGATGGTGCGCCGTACCGTCAACGGCGGCGAGCGCGAGTATCTGATCATCGAGTACGCCCCGTCCAGGCGCGGCCAGCCGGGTGATCGCCTTTTCGTGCCGACCGATTCGCTCGACCAGGTCACCAAGTATGTCGGCGGCGAAAACCCGTCGCTGAACCGCCTGGGCGGTGCCGACTGGGCCAAGACGAAAGGCCGCGCGCGCAAGGCGGTACGCGAGATCGCGGCGCAGCTCATCCGCCTCTACAGCGCGCGGATGGCCACCAAGGGCTATGCGTTCAGCCCGGACACCCCGTGGCAGCGGGAACTGGAAGACGCGTTCCCGTACGTCGAGACGCCGGACCAGCTCGCCGCGATCGACGAGGTCAAGGCCGACATGGAACTCCCCGTGCCGATGGACCGGATCATCTGTGGCGACGTGGGCTACGGCAAGACCGAAGTGGCCGTGCGTGCGGCGTTCAAGGCGGTGCAGGACGGCAAGCAGGTGGCCGTGCTCGTCCCGACGACGCTGTTGTCGCACCAGCACCTGTCGACGTTCCGGGAGCGGATGGCGCAGTTCCCCGTAGAGATCCGCGAACTGTCCCGGTTCACACCGGCGTCAGAGGTCGAGGCCACCATGGCGGGCATCGCGAACGGCAGCGTCGATGTCGTGATCGGCACCCACCGCATCCTCCAGCAGAACGTGCGGTTCAAGGACGTCGGCTTGGTCGTGGTCGACGAAGAACAGCGTTTCGGCGTCGAGCACAAGGAGTACCTCAAGGCGCTGCGTACTGCCGTGGACGTGCTGACCATGTCGGCCACGCCGATCCCGCGCACGCTGGAGATGTCGCTGACCGGAATCCGCGAGATGACGACGATCCTGACCCCACCCGAGGAGCGGCATCCGATCCTGACGTTCGTCGGCGCACAGGACGAGCGGCAGATCGCCGCAGCAATCCGGCGCGAACTGCTACGCGACGGGCAGGTGTTCTACATCCACAATCGCGTCGACTCGATCAATTACGCCGCCGAGCGGGTTGCGAAGCTGGTGCCCGAGGCGCGCATCGCTGTGGCACACGGGCAGATGAGCGAAGACGCGCTCGAGCAGGTCATGGTCGGCTTCTGGGATAAGCGCTATGACGTGCTGGTCTGCACAACCATCGTCGAGTCCGGCCTGGACATCGCGAACGCGAACACGCTTATCGTCGAGCGGTCCGACATGTTCGGCCTCTCGCAGCTGCATCAGCTGCGGGGACGCGTGGGGCGGGCGCGCGAGCGCGGGTACGCGTATTTCCTGTACCCGCCGGAACGTCCGCTGACCGAGACGGCCTACGACCGGCTGGCCACGATCGCCCAGCACACCGAACTCGGCGCAGGTATGGCCGTGGCGATGAAGGATCTGGAGATTCGCGGGGCCGGCAACCTGCTGGGCGGCGAGCAGTCCGGGCACATCGCCGGCGTGGGCTTCGACCTGTACGTGCGCCTCGTCGGTGAGGCGGTCGCGGAGTACCGCGGCGACGGCGCGGAAGAGGCCGCCGACGTCAAGGTCGACCTGCCGGTCGACGCCAACCTGCCGGTGGAGTACCTGCCCGGCGAGCGGTTGCGCCTGGAGGCCTACCGGTCGTTGGCGAGCGCGACGACGGACGAGGCTG
>Ga0126378_10005027_pt1 | contig 10224 bp, 6 predicted proteins | sample PanSoiMetPlot_23_FD_92587 | JGI IMG/M metagenome (GOLD analysis project Ga0126378, IMG submission 92587) | Tropical forest soil microbial communities from Panama - MetaG Plot_23 | ecosystem: Environmental > Terrestrial > Soil > Tropical forest > Bulk soil | place: Panama | collected 2016-02-17 | reverse complement strand
GCGCGCTTTTCTTTCTGCCGTCCATGAAAAGTCGCTGACACAAACATCCCGGGCCGCATGAGGCCCGGATTCTGCATTTCGATACGCACTTTCGCGGTGCGGATGTTGGGATCCAGCACGGGCCCTATATTGCCGATCGTTCCGAAAAAGACCTGATCGGGATAAGCATTTAGGCGGATCTCAGTCTTCTCCCCGAGACGCACATTGACGAGGTCGTTTTCGTAAACGTCACATAAAATCCAGACATGGCTTAAATCGGAGATGGTGAACGGATTTGGGGAACTCAATCCCGCAACACCAGCCGCGTTCGTAACCTGCTGATCGGTAATCACTCCGGAGATTGGCGCACGGATTTCGATCAGGCCGCTAGGACGATCCACCGGGCTGCCGAGCACGCGCAGCTTTTCCGCGGTATTCGTAACATCGACTTTAGCCTTCTCCTGGGCGTTCTGCGCGATTTGCAAGTCATTCTGTGAAATTGCGCCTTTGTCATAGAGAAGTTTGGCTCGCTCAAGTTGCGTGCGCGCCAATTGCTCGTCTGCAACCGCTTTTTGGTAATCGGAGAACGCTCCGGAAATGTCGGCGCTCTGCACAGTAAGCAACACTTGGCCCTTCTTCACCGTGTCACCAAGACGCGCGTGGATTTCTACAACCCGCCCGACAGCCAAAGAGATCACTGGAACCGCTCTCAGAATGTCAGGATTCACCGTACCTGTGACTCCCAGTTGTGGCGTGGCGATGTGTTCGACGACCTGAGTGAGCTTGAATCGCTCCGGGTGATCAACCTGAAATACGTTACGGTCTTCTACTTTTTCCACCCGCAGAGGTGGAGGCGCTTCCGCTTGCGGGTCACTCTTGCCACCGCTGCATCCAGCGGCAAGCAGCCCCAAGCCCAGAGGGACAGATAAGATTGAGAGATTCCTATAGTTCATTGGATCACCTCACGCCCCACCGCCAGATTCAGTTGACCTGCGGCATTTAGGTAGGAAGCAACGAGATTCAGATAGTTGACTTGAATGGCCCGGTAGTCAGCCTGAGCATTGAGAAAATCGAGGAGAGAGGCTGCACCATGCTGATATGAGAACGAAATCGTATCGCGTACGCTCGAGGCTTCTTCGAGGTATTGCTCCTTGTACGGCTTGAGAAGAATGACCGCGCTATTGACTGTCGCATAGGCAGAATCCACATCGTTGAAAACCTGAGCCCGTGTAGCCGCAACAAGCCTGTCATTGCGGTCGATGTCCAGTTGTGTGCGTCGTTTCTCACCCTGATTGCGGTCGAAGACTCTCAACGGAATGCTCACGCTGAAACCAATGTACTGGTCGATCGGTGGATTGCGTCCGACATCGAATCCCAAGGTGGGATCGGTCGAACCGTTCGCCACAGCCAAGCGGTAGTCGGTCTTGGCCTTGTCGACAGACTGTATCGCCGCTCTCAAGTCGGGCCGGGCATCAAGGGCTGCTTGGCGGACGTCATTAAGCGTCGGAATCTGTTCCCCAAATTCGAAGGGTCCAATCACATCAAATTGTTCCACTGAAGACTGATCGCTTAGCAACATAAGTAGCTGAATCTTTGCGGTTCGTAGACCCACGTCGGCCGTTTGCAGGTCAGACACGTATTGCACTCTCTGCAGTTCGAGGCGCTTCAGGTCGACCTGGGCGATTCCCCCAGCCCTATAGCGCTCGCGATTTACGTCCAAGACATGGTCGTAGTAAACAAGGTTTTCCTTCGCGAGATTCAGGATCGCTTTCTCCTGCAAGACTTGCACAAACGCTCCGCGCAAGTTGAACAATAGATTTCGTTCCAGATCGGCTTGGCTGGAAGTAGCGATTGCAGTCGCTTTTTGGGCACTCTCGAGCCTCAGCCCGCGTTTGTGTTGGCGCTCCCAAAGTTGGCTCACACTTCCTGAAGTGAGCAGGTACGCAAGGGGACCGTGAGATGGACCGCCACTGAATGGATCAATCTGATCGACAAGAACGGTCAGGTTTGGGTTCGGCCGCAAATTTGCTGTAATCTCTTGGGCTCGCGACTCATCGATGCCGATTTGTCCGGCTCGTAACGTTGGGTTCGCAGCCTCGAACTTGTCATGAACGTCCTGCCATGTCAGTGCCTTCTGGGCGAAACTGGCGCTGGCCAAAAAGACGACCAGCGACAAGCCACGGCAAAACCTCTTTACGCGTTGCTGCATGCACCCTCCTCTTCAGGCCAAAGGCTTCCCCGCTGCCGGCAAGGCAGATCCCGCGCCAAATCCCAGAAAATTGCAAATCTGAAGAACCATTGGCCCGACCTAAACCGGTTGCTGCCGCCCCAGGAATGACGTGCCCCTAGGAACCAAAACCAAGCACCCCTACACTTGTCCCATGACTGTAACGCCTGCCTCAAACTGTCATGTGAATGCTGTGTTAAAGGAACGCTCGTTCCCAGTGGTGTAGTGAATACGAACGGGACAACAACTATCTATGCCATGACCTCGACGGTAAGCGGCAATGGCGACCAGGGTGCTGCCCCGAACAAGTTGGTCGTCATCACCGACGAAACAAGCGCTACTTCCCGGCCACTAAGCGAGAGCCTTTTCCACTCTTGCGAGCGCCGGTGACTTAGAAGTCCCGCGGGGCGTATCGTTTACTCCCCAAAGGGGAAGGGCGCTGAAGGAGTTGCCAAGGCGGGTGTTCACTGAAGCTTCGGCTGCTTGAGTGGGCTCCCGCTCGATTTTCCAATTCGAAGGCGTGTCGCTTCAGAACTCACTTGCAGACATTTCCGGCGGTTCAGGCAATCCTCGGGATTGGCTCACGGGAAGAATTCTGATCCCGACATCCCCATTTTGAACTAAAGCGGAGTTCGCTGCCGTAGCAGCGTGGCGATCCTCCAATCATGCTTGACCTGCTTGCACAAAAATGGACCACCTGATGTTATCCAACTGATGTTACCCAGTCAAAATCCCTCAATGAGGGCTACTACAGCGCATAAACATCTTCCTATGGGCCCAAAAAACAAGTGGCTCCTCTGACAGAGAGCGGACACTGCCCCCAGCCCACCAGTGCGTCACAATCCTCGCAGCTACTGCCTGGTTTGTATGTGACGACCTCACATCGGGTGTGGATGCGAACTAAGGTTGGAGTTTAGCTTCTGGCAATTTCTGCATTGACAAACGAATTCATGGTTAAAAGGCCACGACAGGTGACCGCAGTTTAGACACCTCAACCACTCACCTGCGGGAGTCAATTTTCGAAAAGCATCTCCATCGATACAGTAGGGACAGCGTGGGTCATCGGTTGCCATGGGGAAGGCTCGGTTGAGAGGCCATCAGCCGGAAGGTCAAAACAACGCGCCTGGTCTAGGTCTAGGCACGTCACTTCCACAGGAGGCAGTAGCCAGCTGACCGAGCCATTTCCAAAGCTAGCTGGGCAGACCTGATCTGTCGTTGCCTGTCGTCAATGAACTTGAGCAGGCAACTGGGCCTGAGGACATTTCTACCCATTTATCCAGGGGACATTATCACGGAGTTTCAACATGCAAGACCTTATACGGCGTTATACGTTCAAATTGGGCGTCGCTGTTGAAAAACTCTTTTCGAGGCACTTCTTTTTTTCTTGACCGGCTCGAATCGGTGCGGAGGATTGGTCGCAACCTGGGGATTGCGTTAGAGAGGAGGACGTGATGCTTGCTAAGTTTTATTCGTCCATTCGCTCCACGGGGCGTCATAGAACAACGGTCAAAGAAAAATCGATCAGACTGTATGCAAGGGCCCGAAGCCGTTTTCTTAACAACGGTTCTGGATCTGTCTTCTTCGTCGCGCAGCGATAAACTAGACTGATAACCGCTTGGAAAGTGCGCCGGGCGGCGCAAATAGTAGCTCCTCGGCGAGCCTCGCAACCTGACGCTTCCATAGCTCAAGAGTTTCATCTCCTAGCTTGGCTTTCGGAATGAACTTCTCGTAGGCACCAGTTATCCATCCGTGGCAGAGGGTTTGTACCGACCATAGGTTGACGGGAAATGGAAGAGAGTGGGCAAGAGAGACCATCTTGCTAAGTCGAGTGATAGCAGAAATGTCAGTGAAATTCGTAGCAACCTGCTCCCCAATTGCTTCGATCTTTTTGCCCAACGCGAATCCCAACGCACCTGTATCCAATTCAATACCGAGAGCCTTCGCTTCCTTGAGGATGCGGCTAACACTCTCGGGTTCCGGTTGGTCAAGTGCAAAGACGTCCCGAAGAAGGCCATTGAGCGCCGACTCGGCCGATGCACAAAAACTCCTCGGGAGAGGCATTCCAACGTCTATCAAAAGGCGCATGAGCTTGGCATGGCGCTGGTAGATCTGGCGGTGAGCTGCGTCCACTTCGGCCATCACAGAATTCGAGAGCCGCGATAGCGTCATGCGCTGTTCATCCTTGAAGAGCGCATCTATCGAGTGGATATTGCCGAACACTTGTTTCACTTGATCACGCAGATCCTGTTTATCGCCTTGTGAGAACGTATTCGCTAGCTCCTTCATCTGGGCGGAATCACCGTCCTCGCAAGGCGAGACGCGGGCGCCAGCAACCACATTGTGACTATCCGAATGCAGAACGGCATACTCTAGAACCAGGCTTTCTTCCGTGATTCTCGACTTGAATATGGCCTTGCCCAGCGTCAGCTTTTCATTGCCGGACCGATGAACGGAGTGATCCTTTCGCTCGATGTCATAGCAATACACCCGTTTGCGCTCGTTGTGGTTTTCAAACCCCTCGCTTACAGCGTAATGCTTGCCGACTTTGAGCAGATCAACTGCGGAGGACTTGACTAGATTTTGGTAGATTCGCGCTCCATCGGCGTACTCTACGACATTGCTCTTTGCCTTTTTTAATCTCTCAAGAAGGCCACCTTCCAGGGACTCTCCAAAGAGCTGCTGAGCGAGTTCGACGGCCCGGCCAGCATAATGCATTACCTGGACAGTCTCGATCCCGGATAACTCATCGAAGAACCATCCGCAGCTCGTGTACATGAGCATCGCGTGGCGCTGCAGCTCCATCAGCCTGAGTAACTGAATTCGTTCCTGCTCGCCGAGATTTCTTACGGCGTGCTTCTTCAAAAAAAGTTCGATACTCTCATCCGACCGGTCCAGAATCACATCGATGTACTGATTCCGAACAGCCCAGGGATCATCCTGTAATAGTTTTCCCGCGGATTCTTCATACTTGGGGACGAGAGTGTCCCGCAACCAATCGAGCGCTTCGCGCAGCGGCAAGCGCCATTCTTGATTCCATCCAGTATGGCTGCCGGAATTACACCCGCAGTTGTTCCGCCAACGCTCAACGCCATGAACACAGCTCCACGAACTGTTCTCAAGAATCTCGGCTCGATGAATTGGCGGATGTCGTTCCAAGTACTCTCCGTAATTCGTGAGCTCAGCGAGTTGATTTGTTTCGATGTGGTCAAGGGCTGCAGCAAGTCCCATCTCCCCGAATCTGTGATGGTGACCGTACGTCTCTCCATCGGTTGCAACATGGATGATCTCTGGCCAGGCCCTGGCATCCTCGGCGAACCCAGCCATTAGCCGGGAGGCGAACCGTACTCCTTGCGCTAGCAGATCTTCGAAGGCAACTGCCCGAGAAATCGGCCCGTCGTAGAAGAAGACGCTAATCTTTCGACCCGAAGGCAAATTGATCAGATAGGGCATGGAAGGATCGATTCGCTCATCAGTCACGTCCTTCCAGGCTCGTCCTCCAATTTTCGCAACTCGGCGCGCCTGGCGGGGCGCAAGTATTGTGAACTTGATGCCAAACTCAGCGAGAATATCCAACGAATCAAGATCGACGGCTGTTTCGGGCAACCACATTCCTTCTGGACAGCGCCCAAATCGATATTCAAAGTCCCTGATGCCCCAGGCCACCTGCGTCTGCTTATCTCGTCGGCTGGCGAGCGGCATGATGATATGGTTATAGGCTTGGGCTATGGCTGAACCGTGGCCAGAGAACCTCTCTTTGCTGGCACGGTCAGCCTGCATGATGGCTCGATAGACTCTGGGCGCCCGAGCCTCCATCCAGGAGAGCAGTGTTGGGCCGAAATTGAAGCTGATTCTCTCGTAGTTGTTAACAATTCGAACTATGCGGTTCTCGTTATTCAAGATGCGAGCGGCCGAGTTCGGCTCGTAACACTCCGCGGTGATTCGCTCGTTCCAGTCGTGATAAGGGTCAGCTGAATCTTGAAATTCGATTGCTTCAAGCCATGGGTTTTCCCGCGGAGGCTGGTAGAAGTGGCCATGAATGCAGATGTACCCCATATAAGTCCTTCACAATTGCTCCGAGCAACTTCACGGTAGCCCACGAGAGGCCTTCGTGCAAGCTGGTGGCTATCGGGATTTCAGGCGTCTAAGCAATGCTCTTCAGATGACCAGAAGGAAATTCGGCCCCGAGAGTGAACTTCCACTTGCCAGGCAGGGAAGCTTGCGCCCAAATCTGCTGCGTGAGTATTTTCGGGAGTGCTCGTCTTCTTTATTCGTTGGCTTCGCCGGGGGAGCTCCTGTATAGCGAGCCTTCACAAAGTCAAAGACAAAGAGCGCGATGAGAGTAGTGGCAACCGAAAACAGGAAAGCGGAGTCTACTCTGGAAACAAATAAATAGGGTGAAAGGGGAACAAGTCCTCCGGCAATGTAGGCAAGGGCAATAGTGAGGGCACTGCGCAAGGCGCGCCCAGGATCCGGTTCTTCCAACCCTAGTTCAAAGAACATCGTGAACTCCACCCAAGCTCTGGGTTTGCGCCGTAGCGCGTCAACAATCGGTTGGCATTCCTCAGGAGTTAATCCGTAGTGCTGGAAAATGTCCATCCCCTTCCTTGGCTTCCTCTTCCCGAGTGGTCACGAGTTCCCTATCTTCACGGCGGAGCTCCTGTTCGAAGTGTTCGGCATCACCGCGTGCCGCCAGAAATCCGCCGAGGCCCATAGCAATTGACCCAGCGGCGATTTCGGCAGGACCAGCGACAACAACGACGTGGGAAGAAGAGACAGCACTGGAAAGTTCAGCGGCCAAGGCAAAGGGGACGGTAAGACCATACGACATGCCGATGACGATGTCTATGACGACTTCACCGCCGGAGAAGTGAGGTTCGGCATGAGGAGTTTGTGGCATGAGATTCTCACAAACGGTTTTTGCTAGAGTTTAGCAGCAGGGCAAGATGCGACATTATGTACTCGATCCATAATGTTGAAACAGGCGATGTCACGTTCTCACGAGAGTCCCAGCTGCCGCAACATGATGAACTTCGCAATGGTGAAGTAAATGACGAGTCCGGTCACGTCGACGAGGGTGGCGACGAATGGAGCTGAGGCACTTGCAGGATTCAGCCCCAGCCGCCGCAGAATGAACGGCAGCATCGAACCGGCGAGCGTCCCGAATGTCACTACACCGATCAGCGCCAAGAAAATGGTTAAGGCAAGAATTGAAGTGTGCGCCCCGTAAGTCCCGAACACTCTTTGCCATATGAAAATGCGGGTCATTCCGATGGCGCCCAGAATCACACCTAAGGCCACCCCCGAGAAGAGCTCGCGACGAATGACACGGAACCAGTCCCTCAGTTTGACGTCTCCGAGAGCCATGGCCTGAATGATAAGGGACGTTGCCTGCGAGCCGGAATTGCCTCCACTGCTAATGATGAGGGGAAGGAACAACGCGAGCACAACAGCCTTAGCGATTTCTTCCTCGAAGAAGCTCATCGCAGTTGCGGTGAACATCTCGCCGACAAAGAGGATGGCTAACCATCCGGCACGTTTTTTGACCATTTCCAGAATGGACGTATGCATATACGGGGCATCGAGGGCCTCCATGCCGCCGATGTTTTGGATGTCGCGGCTGGCCTGTTCCTCGACCACGTCTACGATGTCGTCAACGGTGACGATGCCCGCCATCCGCCGCTCGGTATCAAGCACAGGAACGGCTAGCAGGCGGTTGTCGCGGACGACCCGGGCGACTTCCACTTGGTCGGTCTGGGGTGTAACGAATACGAGGTCCTTGGTGGCCATGATTTCCTGCACCAGCTTGCCGGGGTCGGCGGTGAAGAGCTGCCGCAGTGAGACCACGCCCAACAAATGCTGATCCTGGTCAAGAACGTAGCCGTAGTACATCGTGACCACGTTGGAAGCCTGTTTACGCAGATAGGAAATCGCGACATCGACTGTAATGTCGGGACGCAAGCGCGCGAAGCGCGGATTCATCAGGCCGCCCGCTTCGTCCTCTTTGTACGCTAACAGGGCAAGCACTTCCTTGCGCGTGGGTTCGTCGAGGAGAGCCAGCAGCTTGTCGTGCCATTCCGGCCCAGCTTCCTGGATCAAGTCGGCCGCATCGTCGGGCGGGAGTATCCGCAACCAGACGTGACGCTGCTCCTCAGGCAGGCCGAACAAAATGAAGGATTGGTCATGAGGACTCAGGGCGAGGAAGAAATCAGCCTTTTCGCCGGTATGCATTTCACGAAACTGTTTTAAACGCTCAGCGTGCGACAGATAAGGCCAGCGATCCCAAAGCTGGTCGATTACAGAAGGCGTTGCGAGTTGGGTAGCCACGTGGTCTTCGCCTTTATTAACCTTGTAGGTTGCCGCCCGCGCGACTTGCTCACACTATCACAGGATCGTTAAGGAGAGATTTTGGGCGCAGCCGCTTCAATCTCCCAAACGAAAACCTTTTCAGATTGGGCGTGGATCAGTACCGAAACGTGGGGATTGGAAAGTCAAGGCCGGCACCTCGTTGGAATTGTCGGCACACCGGAATGAATCACTTAGCTGGCGCAATATCACGACTGGTGTTGTTAACGCAACGTTAACATCTCGTTGATCTCCCATTAATATTAGCGACCCAGTATCTGTTTCCCGCCAAGCATCTCCGTGGTTGAGTGTCGCTGTTCCAGTTTGCGACCGACCAGTGAACCAGAAAGTATCTCACTTGACGGTCGAGGCTTCCACGGTTCAATCCGGGTCCTCGGGTCTCCGGAGATTGCGATCATGAGCAATTGTCGTCTTCATGATGATATGTGGATTCGTGCTACTCATCGCCACCGGTGCCTGTAACAGCAGTTAGTCAGCTGGTGGAAATGACGCGAACTCGGTAACGCTTCGGGGGGGCAACTGCCTGCTTTTTTCACGATCTTTGTCCATTCAATGTCCTTTTTTATCTGTGCCGAAGTCCCTTAAGTGACGTTGGATGAACGCGGAGGGCAGCATCCGTAGGAACAGAATCAGGAATTTAATTGCGGGCCAGGGCCTTCCGTTCGAGACTTTGTGCATAGAGTGCAGTCTCACGGCGGTTGTGGTCGTCACTGGCGGCTTGGCGGTCGGCCGCGGCGTCTTCAAACGAAATCCCGGCGACTTTGAGTGTCTCCAGAAATGCCGGTGTCGCGTGACTGAGCACCTGATTGGTGTATCGGCAGCTGGCTGAGTCCAGCGCGGTGACACTGAGGTCCCAGATTACGTGGATCTTCGTCCAGCCAGCCGGTGTCTGCACGTCGCTGAGCGACACCATCCGGCAGTGGTGGGGTTCATGTACCTCTGCCACGTAGTGCTGCACCATGAGGCTACCGCCGATAACCTCCACATTGATCGACATCGGCCGACCGTCGTCGGTCGTTGTTGTTCCGGCTGCGATATGATCCGGTGTTGCGCAACGCTGATACTCTGCGTCGGGCAGATGCAGTAGCCAGTCGGCGATGTCGACGCGCTCGACCGGGGCGTGGATCGTGGCGGTCTTCTCGGATTCGACCAGCACCATGTTGGTCAGGATGTCCGTGGTCGTCATGTTCACTCTCCCTCTTTTCTCGTTGTTTGATTTAGCTTTTCGACGCCGCTTTGGCTCGGACCCACCAGCTCGTGAGCAGTGCGGCGTATTCAGCGGGTTTTTCTTCCCAGCAGAAATGGCCAGCGCCAGCAATGAGATGGACCTGGGCGTTGGGTAGTCGCTCATGAAGGATCTTGGCGTTGGACCCGGGCACCACTTGGTCGTCGGCTCCGGCAACGATCCGGACCGGTGTTTGGATGCCTGGCAGCAGATTGGCGAGTTCTGGAAGGTATTCGCGGTAGCTTTGGGCGTACGGGATGGTGTCCGCGAAGCGATCGCCTTCGTAGCAAGAGATGTAGTCTTCGCGGATCTCGTCTGACGGGGTGTAGCCCGCAATGGTGCCCAGAGCGATCTCGACGATCTTACGCCCGCCCATCTGGCGGTAGGGCTCCAGGTCGGGTGCTTCGATCCATTCTTTGAGAACGCCGGT
>Ga0126378_10005026_pt1 | contig 10224 bp, 7 predicted proteins | sample PanSoiMetPlot_23_FD_92587 | JGI IMG/M metagenome (GOLD analysis project Ga0126378, IMG submission 92587) | Tropical forest soil microbial communities from Panama - MetaG Plot_23 | ecosystem: Environmental > Terrestrial > Soil > Tropical forest > Bulk soil | place: Panama | collected 2016-02-17 | reverse complement strand
GCCGACCGCCGGGCTCGATCCGGTCGCCACCAGAGACTTCCACGAGCTCATCGGCGACCTCCGGGCGCGCGGCGTGACGATCTTCCTGACCACGCACCGGCTTGAGGAGGCCGAGCGGTTGTGCGACCGGGTCGCGATCCTGAACACGACGCTGCGCACGATCGGCAGGCCAGGTGAGCTACGCGAGCGGATGTTCGCCAGGCGGCTGGCGGTCAGGACCGCCGCCCCGCTCACCCACCCCGCCGGGGTCTTCGGCGGCCTCCCTGCCGTCGAAGGCTGGGATGCCGACGGCCCGGCCAGCTATCTGCTCGTCGTTACCGACCTGGCGGTCGCCGCGCCCGCGGTCACCAGGGCGCTGGTCGCGGCCGGCGCCGACGTGCTGTCGGTAGCGGAGACACAGCACACGCTCGAGGACGTGTACCTCGAGCTCATTGACGAGGACACGCGGGCCGACGTCGCAAAGGAGGCGGGTCGGAGATGAACATTGGCACGAACGTGAGCGGCAGGCGGGTCCTGGCCATCTTCCGCAAGGAGGGCCGGGAGTACCGGCGCAGCAGCGCCATCGTGTACGCGATGGTCATCCTGCCGCTGATCTTCCTGATCCAGCCCGTGATCGTCGTCTTCACCCTTTCCGCGAGTGCGGGGGGCCAGCTCAGCCACGATCACCTGCTCCTGCACATGCTAGGCATCCCAGCGCTGGTGCCTGCCATGATCGCCGCCTACTCGGTGGTCGGCGAGCGCCAGCAGGGCACGCTCGAACCCGTGCTTACCACGCCCGTCCGCCGGGAGGAATTCCTGCTGGGCAAGGCGCTCGCGGCCTTCGTTCCGTCGGTCGTCATCGCCTACATCCTCTACGCGGTCTTCCTCGGGATCGTCAGGCTCTTCGCGAATCCGTCCGTGGCGACCGGGCTGATCAGACCGCCGGACATCGTCGCGCAGGTCCTGTTCACGCCGTTGCTCGCGGCCTGGTCGATCTGGCTCGGCATGGCCATCTCCACCCGGTGCAGCGAGATCCGCGTCGCTCAGCAGCTTGGCCTCCTGGCCGGCCTGCCGGCCGCCGTAGTGGCGTCGCTGACCGCCTTCAACGTGATCCATGCGAGCCTCGGCCTCGCGCTGAGCGCGGCGGCGGCGCTGCTGGTGCTCGTCGCCGGTGGCTGGCGAGTCACCTCGGCCCTGTTCGACCGCGAGCGGCTCATCACCGGCACCCGCTGAAGGCGGGCCAAGCCGGGACCGTGCGCTTCGGTCTCTGCCGTCTCCGCGCCGGGCCGTGGCATGCTGGCCACCATGGCCGTCATCCACCATCGCCGCCCAACTCGGGTGTACCTGGAGCGGACTCCCCGGCGCACATTTGCGATGGCCATCGACTGGCCTGGCTGGGGCAGGTCCGGCAAGACCCCCGAGGCCGCGCTCGCGGCGCTCGCCGACTACGCGCCCAGGTACGCGCGTGTGACCGCGCTGGCCGAGGTGGACTTCCCAGCCGCCACGGGCGAGGACCTGGAGATCCTGGAGGAACTGGCCGGCAACGCGACGACCGAGTTCGGCGCCCCCGCGGCCGTTGCCAGCATCGACTCCGAGCCTTACGACGCAGAGACGGCCGGGCTGACGGCGGCGCTGCTGCGCGGATCGTGGGCGGCGCTCGAGGAGGTCGCCGCGAGCTCGCCGGCGGAACTGCGCAAGGGTCCGCGAGGCGGCGGGCGGGACCGGGACAAGATGCTCGAGCACGTGCTCGGCGCCGAGGTCGCGTACGCGGGGAAGATCGGCGTCAAGATCCGCCAGCCCGATCTAGGCGACGCGGCGGCGATCGCCGCGGCCCGCGGTGCCATCCTCGCGGTGGTCGGCGCCGAGTCCCCTGGCGGTCCCGCGCGGCCGAACGGCTGGCCCGTCCGCTACGCGGCGCGGCGGCTGGCCTGGCACGCCCTCGATCACGCCTGGGAGATGGAAGACCGCCGCGACACCGCCCCCTAATCCGACCTCGCAGATCATTGGTCGCGGAATGGACCTTTTATTGCAAAAAGGTGCCACGTCTTTGGCGGAAATCACCCCTTGTGATGGCCCGTAAGCGTACGGTTGACGTAATAGACGGGCAGGCACCCTTGGAGGGATGCCAGATGCGGCAGATTCGCTCAGTCGGCCGACACGCTTATGGTCGGGCAGGCTTCGCCCGGTGGATGAGGAGCCGGCGCGGCGCCGCGAGCGCCCTCGTACTTGCCGCGCTCGCCGGAACGTCGATCGCTTTCGTGCCGTCGGCCGGGGCGGACGTCAGCGAGACGGTCATCGTCACATCGTCCGGCGCGCTAAGCCCCGCTGCGGCTGTGCTGCAGGTGGGCGGCACCGTCTTGACCCAGTACCACATCATCGACGGAGTCCAGGCCTCGATTCTCACGGCCGAAGAACCGGTGCTCGCGGCATTGCCGGGGATCACGGTCACGCCGGATCTGGCGGTAAGCCTGCAGTCCACCCCGGTGTCCACCGGCCCGCATACGCCCTCGGACGCGTTCTTGCAGCAGACCGGCGCCACGCGGCTAGCGTCGGCAGGCGACACCGGGCAGGGAGTCACCGTTGCCGTGCTGGACACCGGCATCGACAACCTGCCCGACTTCGCGGGCCGACTGGTCGGCGGGGTGGACCTCACCAGCGGGAACAACCCGTATCAGGACAGCTACGGGCATGGCACGTTCGTGGCGGGCCTGATCGCCGGCAACGGGGCATCTTCCAGCGGGCAGTACTCAGGGGAGGCGCCGGGCGCCAAGCTGGTGTCGATCAAGGTGGCGGGCGCGGACGGCACGACCCACCTGGGCACGCTGATCTCTGGCTTGCAGTGGGCCGTCGATAACCGGGACGCCTACAACATCAAGGTCCTGAATATCTCGCTTGGGTTCGCGCCGGACAAGTCGACGGTCAACAACCCGCTGGACCAGGCTGTGGAGGCGGTCTGGAACTCGGGCATCACCGTGGTGGCCTCGGCGGGCAACGCGGGGCCGTTCAACGGCACCATCCTTTCCCCCGGTGATGACCCGCTCGTGATCACGGTGGGCGCGCTGGACGACCTGGCGCAGCGGTCGGTCAGCAGCGACGAGATGAACGACTTCAGCAGCGTAGGGCCTTCCTCGCCGGACGGCTGGGTCAAGCCCGACCTGGTGACGTCCGGTCGCAGCGTGGTCAGCCTGGCCGCTCCCGGCTCGACGATCTATGGCAACTACCCATCGGCGCGAACTGGCTCCGCGAACTTCATCGGCTCGGGCACCTCATTCAGCGCCGCCATCACGAGCGGTGCCGCAGCCCTGGTCCTGGCCGACAACCCCGGCCTGACGCCCGACCAGGTGAAGGCCCGACTGCTCGGTGACGCCGCCCCGGGCCCGATCGGCAACCCCTTCGTCGACGGCCACGGCGCGCTCGACGCCTATGCGGCGGCCACCTCGGCGCCGATGAACTTCAGCCAGTCCGCCGCGAGCCTGACCCCAACGTCGAACAACAGCACGGTGGCACTGTCGCCGATCCGTCCTGTCGACACCTGGAACCCGAATCTGTGGTCAGGGATCTCCATAACCCAGACCCAATCCAACGGCTGGACCTGGAACGGCGCGGCGTGGAACGGCCCGGACTGGAACGGCTGGGTGTGGACAAACAAGGCCTGGAACGGATGGGGCTGGAACGGCGCCGCCTGGAACGGCGCCGCCTGGAGCGGATCGGCATGGGATAGCGCAGTGTGGCAGGGGTCCGCCTGGAGCGGCGCTGCCTGGGGCTCCAACTGGACCACCAGGGACTGGAATGGTGGCTGAACGGTAGCCGGGCCATGAAGCTTCCACGTGTAACCCGGGCCCTCATCGCGGCTTCGGTCGCAGGTGGTGCCCTTTGCCTGATCATCGCCATCTGGCGGCAGCCAGCTGCGATGCACGTCAGCGCGGGCCAATGGGTGGTCGCCGCCACGATGGGAGTTCTCCTCCTGGGCAGCGGGATCTGGCCTGTTGTGGTGTTCCGCGGCGGTGAATCCGAGACGTTTAACATGGACGAGGGCTACTTCGTGATTCTTGCCCTCCTCGAGCCGCCGCTGGTCACGCTGGGCACTCTCGCCCTGGCGGCCGTCGCCCGCCAGGCGGCCCGCCGCCGCCCGCTGCTGAAGTCAGCGTTCAACTCTGGGCAGGTTCTCATCGCCGCGGGCTTGGGACTGGCTGCGAGCCGCGCTATCGCAGCCCCGTCGGGCTCCCTCACCGTGGGTGAGATCGCGGCGACCTTGCTCGGGGTCGGAGTCCTCTACGCCGTCAGCACCCTTCTTGTCGCTAGCGTCGTTGTCTCGATGGGCACGGCGTGGCGGGAATTCACCGGCGATCTTCCGATTCAGATCATGCTGGCCGGCGCCGGAGCGCTGGTCGGCGCGATCCTGGCGCTGGCGATACAGGCATACGTCTGGGCGGTGGCGCTGGCGATCCCGGTCCTGATACTGCAGCGCCGCCTCGTCAGTGCCCGCTACACGGCCCTGTATGACCGGGCGCGGATGGAGGGTCTGTACGAGGTCACGCTGGAGGCCAACCGGGCACTGCGGCAACGGGCCGTGCTCGACACGATCCTGGAATCGGTGCGGCGGCTGCTGCGCAGCCCCGGTGCCGCCGTGGAGGCTGAGGACCCCGGTCCTGACCAGTTGGCGGCGCCCATGACTGTCGCCGGGCAGCGGCAATGGCTGGTGGCTTCAGGCCGGCGAAGGGACGAGCCGATCGACGTCGCTGACCGGGGCCTGCTGCGGGCGCTGGCGGCGGTGGGCAGCGGTGCGCTCAGCAATGCCGAGCTATATCAGCAGGTCCATGTCGAGCGCGAGAAGCTCGCCTCGATCACCCTCAACATCGGCGAGGGCGTCTGCGCCATCGACTCCGACGGGAGGCTGACGTTCGTCAACCCAGCCGCGGCTGACCTGATCGACTTGCCGCAGCTCGACATCGTCCCCGACGAGCCGCTCGGCGATGCGGCCCCCATGGCACCGGACTTCCTGCTCGGCCCCGCGCGCGAGGCCATGCGCACCGGCCGCACGATCCGGGAGGACGACGCCCGCTTCCGCGGCAAGAAGGGCCGGATCTTCCCGGTGGCGTATACGGCATCGGCGCTGGCCGGCGACGGCACGCCGTCCGGCGCGGTGATCGCGTTCAGGGACATCACCGAGCGCAAGGCCTTCGAGGACGAACTGCACCACCACGCCTTCTACGACAGCCTCACCGGGCTGGCGAACCGCAGGCTGCTCGTGGACCGCCTCGATCAGGCGCTGCGGCAGTCGGCTCTCGACCGCAAGAGCCACGCCCTGATCTTCGTTGATGTGGATCGCTTCAAGGGCATTAACGACAGCCTCGGCCACATCACCGGCGATGAATTCCTGGTAGCCATCGGAGCGCGGATGAAGGGAGTGGTCCGGGGTCACGACCTGCTTGCCCGGTTCGGCGGCGACGAGTTCGTCGCGCTGCTCGAGGACGTGGCCGGGGTGGACGAGGCGGTGACCGCCGCGAGGCGCATCTGCGCCGCCGTCGCCCAGCCCATGACCCTTCCCGACGGGTACGAGATGGTCGCCAGCGTGTCCGTCGGCATCGCCCTCACCGAGCCGGGCAAGACGGCGGACGACATGCTCCGCGACGCGGACGTGGCGATGTACGAGGCCAAGGCCAAGGGCGGAGGCGGCGTCTACAAGGTCTTCGACCAGGTGTCGATGGGAACCCGATCCTCTGAGCGGCTCCAGATCGAGGCGGACCTGCGCAAGGGGATCGAGCGAGATGAGCTCGAGCTGCACTACCAGCCGTTCTACGATCTCGACGAGCGGCGCATCGTGGGCGCGGAGGCGCTGGTGCGGTGGCGCCATCCCACGAACGGCTTGATCAGCCCGACGAGATTCATCCCGATGGCCGAGGAGACCGGGCTGATCCTTCCGGTCGGCCGGTACGTGTTGGAGCAAGCCTGCCGAAAGGTGCGCGACATCCGGGAACAGCTGGCCATCGATCTGCCGATCAGCGTCAACCTGTCGCCCCGCCAGTTCCAGGAGAGCGGGCTGCTGTCACAGGTCGCCGCCGCCCTCGACGCGGCCGGGTTGCCATCGGAACTGCTCATATTCGAGATCACCGAGAGCATGGTCATGGAGGACCTGGCCGGCGCAGGCGAGGTGATGAAAAAGCTCAACCGGCTGGGCGTGCGCCTGGCGATCGACGACTTCGGCACGGGTCACTCCTCCCTGGCTTACCTCAAGCAGTTCCCGGTGCAGGAGGTAAAGGTGGACCGGGCGTTCGTCCAAGGCGTCGCCGAAAACCGTGTGGACTCCGCGATCGTACGGGCCGTGATCGATCTGGCCAACGCGATGGGCATCGCGGCGATCGCTGAGGGCGTGGAGACCATCGACCAGGTCGCCGAGTTGAAGCTGCTCGGCTGCCGGGTGGGCCAGGGCTTCTACTTCTCGCACCCGCTCAGCGCCGAGGGCTTCGACGATGTCCTCGCCCGCCACTTCGCCCGGACGCCGGTGCTGCCCGGCTAACGGCTAAGCCGGGCCAGGGTCAGCGAGCAGTGCTGCAGGAAGCCCGAAGCGAGGCAGGACCCCCGGGTCGAAGCGCGTCATGGCAGTGATCGCGCGGCCGGACAAGGTGAGGACGAGCAGCCCCACGGTGTGGGATTCGCCGGTGCGCCGATCGCGGGCGTAGAAGCCGAATGCTGGCTGGCCGTTTGCCCGGACCGGGATCAGCCGAACGGTCCAGCCCGGCCGGAATGCCGTCGCCTGCAGGAACCGCGCGGCCAGTTCGCGGCCCTGGTATTCAAACGGCAGCGGAGGCATCGTGAACCAGGCGTCCTCGGTGAGCATAGCGATGATGCCGTCGACATCTGCAGCTTCGAACGCCGTGATAAGCCGCTCGACCAGATCCCGCTCGGCAGGCGAGCCCGGAGTGGGGGCAGGCTCGTAGCCCTGTCGTGGCTGCTGCCGTTCCAGTGTGGCGCGCGCCCGCTTGAGCGCGCTGGTCACTGACTCCTCCGTGGTGCCCAGGATCTCGGCCGCCTCGCTGGCACGGAATCCCAGCACGTCGCGCAGGATGAGCGCGGCACGCTGCCGCGGCGCGAGCAACTGCAGTGCCTTGACGAACGCCAGCGAGATCGCCTCCCTGGATTCGTATCTGGCCTCCGGTCCCGGCGCGGTGTCGGCCAGCCCGCCGAGCAGATCGTCGGGATAAGGCTCGAGCCACAGCACCTCCGCCAGCCGGGTGGGCTCGGGGACGGCAAGCCCGTCCGCGGGCGGCACGCCCGCCTGCGGGCGGCGGCGTGCCGACCGCAGTGCGTCCAGGCATCGGCTGGTGGCGACCTTGTACAGCCACGTCCGGACCGAGGCGCGGCCTTCGAACCCGCCCAGGCCCTGCCAGGCCGAGAGCATCGTCTCCTGAAGTGCGTCCTCCGCGTCGGCGACCGAGCCGAGGAACCGGTAGCAGTGCACCTGCAGTTCCCGCCGGAAGGGATCGACCAGCCGGGCGAACGCGTCCCCGTCCCCCGCCTGCGCCCGGCCGAGCAGGTCCGCCGTCATCACGCCACCTTCCTTATCGCGATCTCGTCACCGCGGCGCAGAGCCATATATCGACGTCGCGGCGACCGCGAACTGGGCGGTTGCGGACCGCCCAGTTTGCTGCGACAGCGCCCGTCTAGACCACCAGTACAGCAGCACAGCATCGACGTTGAAGGAGGACCCGAAATGACCACGCAGCCCGAACCTCGAGCCGTTGCTATCGCCATGGCGCACGTCCAGGCATGGGCCAATCATGACTTCGACACCGCCCGCGGGATGCTCGCCCCCGACGTAAATGTCACGGCGACTACCACGGCCGCCTACCCACCCGACACCGACCTCACCGGCGCCGACGACTACATGCAGGGCCTGGTCGCCTACGCCCAGCCGATAGTGCCGGGCAGCCTGCGCGTCTTGGCCAGCGCGGGAGATGAGCACAATGCTCTGCTCACGCTCAGCGTGACCGTGGCCGGAGGGCCGTTCGGGGCCGGCGCGGAAGCTCCGTGCTCCCGCTTGTACCTCGTCGACGACGACGGCAAGATCAAGACGGAGAAGATTGTCTTCTACGTCGCCTAGCAGTCCCGCACCGTGGGACCCCTGGTGGGGCTCTGACGCCACCGGGGGTCCCACGGTGCGCATATCGAAGATCGCGGAGCCCGAATGAGCGGTGCAAGGCTCACCACGCAGGTGCGGCTCAGCGTCGGTCAGCCGGTGCGGAACGGCGCCTCCGCCGCGTACCGCCCGGTGGTGCCGGTCGAGGGCGAGCCGCACCTGGTCCGCGATGACCTGCTGCCTCCGGGCGGGCATGCACGCCCGGTCGCCCAGAGCCTGTCGCTCGGTCGTGGCCGCGCGCTTGCCTGCCTGGTGCACATCACGGACCTGCAGCTCGCAGATGTCCAGTCGCCAGCCAGGTTCGAGTTCCTCAACCGCTACTTCGCCGATCCGAGGTACGCCAGGATCGTGCCAACCCAGCGGCCACAGGAGGCGCTGACGGCGCGGGCGGTCGACGCAACGCTGCGCACGATCAACACTGTCAGCGGGCCGGCGACCGGGCTGGCCCCCCACCTCGCGATCACCACGGGCGACGCGATCGACAACGCGCAGTGGAACGAGCTACAAGCGTTCCTCGCGCTCTTCGACGGAGGACATGTGACGTTCGGGCCACCCGGCGGCCGGCGGTACGAGGGCGTTCAGTCGTTTGACTGGCCCGACGACATCTTCTGGCGGCCCGACGGTGACGGGCCTGACGGGCCGGACATCTTCCGCCGGGAGTTCGGCTTCCCGCATCATCCTGGCCTGCTCGAGCGGGCAATCGCGACGTTCCGGTCCCCCGGCCTGACGATGAACTGGCTGTCCTGCTTCGGCAATCACGAGGCACTCAACCAGGGCGTTGGAGTGCACACGCCAGGCCTGGTCGCCGCCGTGACCGGGAGCGTCAAGCCGATCGCGCTGGCCGAGGGATTCAACCACGAACGGGCGCTCGAGCTCTTCATGGACAGCCCCGAGATCTTCATGACCGGGCCGACGCTGCCGGTCACGGCCCACCCTGACCGCCGGCCGGTCACCAGGGCCGAGTTCGTGGCGGCGCACTTCGCGCCGGGCGCGCGGCCGGCCGGCCATGGCTTCACCGAGCGGAACCGGAACGACGGCACGGCCTACTACGCGTACGACACCCCGGCGATCAGGTTCATCGCCCTTGACACCGCGTGCCTGGCCGGAGGCGGCGAGGGCTGCGTGGATGCGGATCAAGCACGCTGGCTGGAGTCGCAACTGCGGCAGGTGCACTCGGTCTACCTCGGCACTGACGGCGAGCCGATCCGGACCGGCAATGAAGACCGGCTCGTGATCATTTTCTCGCATCATGGCCTGGAGATGCTGACCAACACCAGACAGGCGGGCGGAGCCGAGCATCTCGGGCCTGACCGGCTGCCGCTGCTGACCGGCCCGGACCTGGCCCGCCTGCTGCACAGGTTCGGCAACGTCGTGCTCTGGCTGAACGGGCACACGCACGCGAATGCGATCCGCCCGCGACCGGCGCGGGCGATGCTGCGGGGCGACGAGGGCTGGCCGCGGGCGAGCTCGGCCGGGCCCGTCAGCGGGCCGGGTACCGGCTTCTGGGAGGTCACGACGTGCTCGGTCGTCGACTGGCCGTGCCAGACCCGGCTCGTCGAGGTCGTCGAAGCCGACGGCGAGATCCGCATCGTCTGCACGATGCTCGACCACGCCGCCCGGTCCCGCCGGCCGCCGGGCGGGCCCGGCCTTGCCTGGCTGCACCGGGAGCTGGCCGCCAACATGCCGTTCCTGGGCGCGGACTCAGGCCGCGATGGCACCGCGGCAGACCGGAACGTCGTGCTCAGGATGCCCGCTCCGTTCCCGCTTGGTCGCCTCGCGACCTAGCCCGCCGCGTCGCCTCGCGACCTAGCCCGCCCGGTCACATCCGTCCTCGGCCGCGGGTCAGTTGTAATGACACCTGGCACGGCGAGGATGTGACCGATGGACGAGAACGCCTGGCTCGCTGATCGATTCGAGGAGCACCGCGCGCACCTGCGCGCGGTTGCCTACCGGATGCTTGGCTCGCTTTCTGACGCCGACGACGCCGTCCAGGACACATGGCTGCGCATGAGCCGATCGGGCGCGGACGAGATCGAGAACCTTCGCGGCTGGCTCACCACCATCACCGCGCGGGTGTGCCTGAACGTGCTCCGCTCGCGCCGCGGCCG
>Ga0126378_10005023_pt1 | contig 10227 bp, 13 predicted proteins | sample PanSoiMetPlot_23_FD_92587 | JGI IMG/M metagenome (GOLD analysis project Ga0126378, IMG submission 92587) | Tropical forest soil microbial communities from Panama - MetaG Plot_23 | ecosystem: Environmental > Terrestrial > Soil > Tropical forest > Bulk soil | place: Panama | collected 2016-02-17 | reverse complement strand
TCGTCGGCTGGCGATGGGTTCCAGGCGGCCATCCCGGTGCGCTCCCTGACCAGCGCGTGGGTCTTGGGACCGGCAATCCCGATGCCCGCTTCCATGGCCGGGCTGATCTCGATCTCCTGGCCGGCCAAGTCCGGGCTCGTGTAGAGGATGAGGGCGCCGACTCCTTGGCCGATGTTGAGCACGACTGTGCCCGGTCCGGTGGGGCCATCATGATGTGCGGTCACAGGGCTCAGCTTTCGCATCAGATTGCCGCGGGGGGGTGCCGGGCGGGCGGCGGCCTGCCGCCGCCCGCCCGCCTCACCTGGGGGCCGGTCTAGTCCGGGTTGTGGAACCCGTCGTAAGGCACGCCCAGGTACGGGAACCTCGTCAGGTACGGTGCGCTGACGCTGCTGGGATCCAGGCCGTCGGTGACCGCGCTCGCCGCGCCGTCCGGCTTGAACGAGGGGTCCACGAGCGGGACCGTCAGCCCGGCCACCGCCCGCAGCTCGACGGTGACCACGTCGTCGAATACGCGGCGCCCGTTGGGGAACCCGGCCAGGTCGCCGCCGAGCGGCCCGACGATGTTCGGCTTGGCGGCCGGCGCGATCGCGGTGTTGAGCCTCAGCATGTCGGCGAGCACCGGGCCCGTGTTGTTCTGGAAGCCGGAAATGATCCCCTTGGGAATCCCGGTGAGCAGGATCGCCTCCAGGTCCGCCCGCGGCTTGCCGGATTTGACCAGGGCGGCGAGGTTGGGAAATACGTCCGGGTAGAGCACGGGCAGCAGGCCGGCCAGGCCCGGCTGCGCGTAATAGTGCGCGAACTGCTTGTCGTCGGCCGGTGGCAGCGTGTTCCACCTGTCCTTGTCGCCAAGGGCGATGATCACCTCGTTGATCAGCGGATTGCCGAGCCGCGAGACCTGCCGGAACGGCCCGCTGTCCACGTCCTGTCCGCGGTCTGCGTCCCATAGCCGCACCCGCTGCCTGCTCGCCGTCGTCCAGACGCCGATCACAGCTCGCGGGTCGTCCACGCCGCGCGCGCCCCTGCGGACCAGGTCGGCGATGGGAACCTGGATCGCGATCGAGTGCACGTTGACGTGATTGGTCGCATTCACGCCCGGTGCCGGGCCGGAGAACAGATGCATGCCGAACTGGTTGTGCAGTTGCTCGAACGGCCGTAGATTCCCTAGGTCGAAGATCGAGCCGAGGTCGACGTAGAAACCCTCGGCGCGCTGTCCAGCGAACACCTTGATGCCGCCGTCCAGCCGCCTGACGGCCTCGCGGGCCAGGCGGGCGTACTCCGGCGTCGATAGCGGTCCGACGTTGCACGGCGGGCAGGGCAGACCGGAACCGAGTTCGGTTACCCTGCCGCTCGCCTCCACCCGGCGCACCGAGTAGAACTGGCGCGAGTTCCAGTTCGGGCTGTCCAGCGACAGGATCGGGCCGAGGTTGTACAGGAACGTCGCCGGGTCGCGCAGCCGGGTGGTGAACCGGAACTGGTAGGTGATGTCCGGGCGGGCATCGCCGTCGTTGTCGATGTGGATCTCGTAGAGCACGTGATCACCAAACTGGTAGAAATTCGGCCCGCCAGCCGGTGCCTGCAGCGGAACGTAGTTGGCGATCAGGGTGACCGAGTCCGGCCGGTCCGGACTGACGAACGCGTACAGATCCGTGCTATCGGCGACCGGGTCTTTGGCGATCTCCGGCGCCTCGCGGTGTGACGACATCGCTGACTCCTTGGGTCTTAGCGGGCTGAGCGGGCGGCGGGATGGGCGGCCCGGGCGAGGCGGGCGGCGAGAGCGTGGTCGCGGAGCCGCACGTGGCTGGTGCCCGCGAAGAACTCGATGTCGCCCGACCGCACGTCGCGTACGTGCACTACGACCGGCTCGTCGGGGTGACCGGCTTCGGAAGCGGCCGCAGTGCGCGTGCGCCCGGCGGCTTGGCGCGGCCCAACGGCGGCCAGCGCGGTGGTCAATTGCCCCGCGGCCAGGCCCGTCCCGGCTAGCCCGGCGACCCCGGCCAGCACGGAGCGCCTGCTGGGAGCGGACGGGTGGGTCGACGGCGCCATTGCTCCGGCGGTGCCCGCCGATTCGGACTGGGCCGCGCCGGGATTGCCAGGCACGAGGTGGTTTCGGTCCGTGTTCCGCATGAATGTGCCCTTTTCTTGTCGGTCTGGAACAGTCGTTCGCCATTTCGGGGCGCGCGGGAGAGCGGATGACTCCGCGACGCAGCCGTTATTGAAGCGTTACCTGCGCTCTCGTCGGCACCCGCCTTGTGGGGCACGATGAGCGGTGATGTGAGATCCAGACCCATCCGCCTGGGGCAGGTGGCCGAATGACAGACATGGCACCCCACGAGGTGCGCGCGTCGCGTTCGGAGACTGCTCACATGGAGGGGAGCGAACAGCCTCTGGACGACCTGCTCGCCCGCGTGGCGCAAGGGGATACGACCGCCTTCGAGGCGGTCTACGACCAGATGGCCGGCCCGGTGTACGGAGTCATCCTGAGGGTGGTCCGGGACCCAGGGCAGGCGGAGGAGGTGAGCCAGGAGGCCCTGCTTGAGGTGTGGCGGTACGCCGCGCGCTTCGACCCGCTCCGAGGCAGCGCGGTGACCTGGATCATGACCATCGCCCACCGCCGGGCCGTGGACCGCGTCCGTGCGGCGGGCGCGGCCACGGCACGAGAAAGACTGCTTGCGCCGGCGGAGCCGACCCGGGACGAGGTCGGCGACTCGGTCGCCGCGCGGATGGACCGCGAGCGAGTGCAGCGCTGCCTGGAGGAACTGACCGACCTGCAGCGGGAGTCGATCACGCTGGCCTATTACGGCGGGCAGAGCTACCGCCAGGTGGCTGCCGCGCTCGGCATCGCGCTCGGCACGATCAAGTCCCGGATCAGGGACGGGCTGCTGCGAATGCGCGACTGCCTGGGGGAGGCGTGATGCGGGCGCCCAGGTGGCGAGGTGCCAGCGCGCGCAGGCGGCACCTGCTGAGCGGTGCGTACGCGGTCAACGCGCTCGACACCGACGCCGAGCGGGAGGGCTTCGAACAGCACCTGGCCTCTTGCCCGGAGTGCGACCAGCAGGTGCGCCAGATGCAGGGCATCGCCGCTCGGCTCGGCGTGGCAGCCTCGACCCCGCCGCCTGCCGGCCTGCGGGGCCGGGTAATGGCCGCGCTCGCGGCGACGCGGCAGCTCCGGGCCGAGCAGATGGCCGGGCCCGAGCCGGTCCCGGAGGCAGATTCGCTTGCAGGCCGAGCGCGCCGACGTGGCGCGGCTACGCGCAAGTCCGGTCGCCACGGCAGGAGTCGGCGCTACGGGCCGGGGTGGGTGCTCGCGTTCGGAGTGGCCGCTATTGCGGCGATCTTGCTGACGGTGAGCCTGGTGAAATCCGAGTCCGCGCTCACCCGGGCGCAAGCTCAGAACCGCGCGATCGCGGCGATCCTGGCGGCGCCCGACGCCAGGATCATCAGCCGTCGCACCACGGTGGGTGGCACTGCGACGGTGGTGGTCTCGGCGGCCAGGCGCGAGCTGATCGTCAGCACCGCGGGACTGCCGCCGCTGTCCGGCGCCAAGGTCTACGAGCTTTGGCTGCTCGGCCCGCCGCGCACCCGGTCGGCCGGTCTGCTGGCGCTGCGGTCGGGCGGGCAGTCCGGTCCGATTCTCGCCTCGGCTGTTCAGGTCGGAGACTCGCTGGGCCTTACGGTCGAGCCGGCTGGCGGTACTACTCGGCCCACGACCACGCCGATCGTCGTGATCGTTTTGCCGGAGCCGCGGGCAGCCCGGCGGTGATTAGATCAGGAAGCGGGCGGGGGTTCGCCTAGCGGGACCACATTCAGGCGCATGAACTGCTTGATGCCCATCAGTCGCAGCATGGCGCGCTCGGCGGGCCGGAACGCAGCGCGGACGGCCGGTCCCGCATTCTGCCAGCTGAGGAGCGCGGGCCTGGTGGCCGCATAGTACGCGCCGTCCATGCGGAGCATGCCACCGTTGCCGGCGAGCACGTTCTGGCACCAGTCGGACTGGTTGCCGAACGTCAGGGCGATGAATACGACGTCGCCCGCCCGGCGGGTCGTCACCGGCGTCACGTACGTCCGGCCGGAACGCCTGCCGACGTGTTCGAGCCTGGCCGCCATGGCGAACCCGCGCCCGCCGGCTCGCCTGACGATCACCGGGTTGAGCAGGTTCCGCAGCGGCCTGATGACCCGTACGACTCGCGACGGCGGGACGGGCGGGATCGGCTGGGCGGCCTGAAGCGTGGCTGTACCGGGTGGGGGAACGGCCCGTTCTGAATGAATGGTCATGATCACGTCTCCTCCATCAGTGGCATGTGCGAGCTGACGAAGCGCAGGACCTGCGGGTCGGCGATGACCTGGATCGCCTGGATAGCAGGGTCGGGCCCGTCGCGGAGGGTCAGCACCAGCACGCCGGCGAGCTCCCGGCCGATGTAGCCGAGCAGGGCGGGGGTGGCGGGCTGGCCCGCGGCGGGCAGCGACACAAGCGTGGCGCCGGGTCCCCAGTAGCGCACCAGGTTCCTCGCCACGCGCGCCGCGCCGGTGATGACGATTCGGGGAATGCTGGAATCGGGCCCGAGATCGAACTGGCCCCACGCGTCGGGAGCGAGGACCTCAAGCAGGCCGGCCATGTCGCCGCCGGCGCTCGCAGCGATGAACTTCTCGGTAACCCGGCGCTGCTCGGCTAGCGGAACATCGGCAGCCTCGCCCGCGTTCGGCGGGCGACCGGCCGGGCCTAGTCCCTCCTGGCCCGCGGCGAGCTTGTCCCTGGCCCGCTTCGCGAGCTGGCGGCACGCCGGGGCAGTACGGCCCACGGTCTCGGCCACGCCGTCAAAGGGCATGCCGAACACGTCGTGCAGCACGAACACCACCCGCTCCGCCGGGCTCAGCCGCTCGAGCATGACGAGCAGGGCAAGCCGCACCCGGTCGTCAAAGGTAACCCGGTCGGCGGGATCGGCCAGCTCGACGCTGGCGCCTGCCAACTCCCTGGCGTGCGGCGCGATCAGCTCGATCTGGGCCGCGTCGTGGGCACGTTCCCGCCGCGCTCGTGCGGACCTGATCTGGTCCAGGCAGAGCCGGCTAGTCACCACGATGAGCCAGCCCCGCTCGTCGTCGATCGCGCCGATGTCGGCGCGCATCAGCCTGGCGAAGGCGTCCTGGACGACGTCCTCGGCCGCGCCGATGTCGCCGAGCATCCGGAACGCTAGGTCGACCAGGTAGGGACGGTGCTCAGCGTAGGCGCGCGAGACGGCCGCCTTGCCGCGTTGCGTCGTCATGCCGGGTTCCTTTCCGCCTCGCCGATTGTCTTGCCCACAGGACGAGGCAGCCGAGCCGAATGTGACGGGCAGCGGCGCGGTTCGCGTCACTTTTCCGGCCGCCGCAGCGTCCTTTCGGCATGGAACTCGTGCAGAGCCGGATCATCACCGACGACGTCGGGCGGCTGGCTGCCTTCTACGCCGCGCTCGTCGGGACGTCGGTGGCACTCAACGACTACTACGTCGAGGTGCCCACGGGCGCGATGTCGGTCGGCTTTTCCCGGCGCGGCTTCACCGAGCACACCCAGAGCTCAGTCGCCCGCCCCGCTCGCCGCGGGGAGGTCATACTCGACTTCGCCGCCGATGACGTGGACGGCGAGTACCCGCGGATCCAGGCGCTCGGTGTCAGGTGGGTATTGCCGCCGGCCACCCAGCCGTGGGGCAACCGCAGCATGATGTTCGCAGACCCGGAGGGGAACCTGATCAACGTGTTCTCCCCCGGCGCCGCCGCCCAGCGAGCTGACGGCTAGGGCGCCACCCGACCGTTGCGCTCGAACGCGGCGTGGGTCAGCGGCATCAGCCGCGCCCATGCCGCTTCCATCTGCTCGGCCACCATCTCGATCTCGCGCTGCGGGAACGAGGGGAACGCCGCATCGGGCCGCTTCACGCGCAGCGAGAGGAAGTTCATCAGCGCCCGGGCGTTGCAGGTGGCGTACATCGAGGAGTACAGACCTACCGGTAGCACGATCCGGGCCACCTCGCGCGCGACCCCGGCCTCGAGCATCGCCAGGTAAGCGGCATGCGACTGGTGGTAAGCCTCACGGGTCGCGTCGGCCACGGCCTGATGCTGCTCGGCGGTGCCGGGCGTGAACTCGTATGCCCCTGGCTTGCCGGTCTGCACCAGGTCGCGTTCTGGTCCCGGGACGTAGAAGACCGGCTCGAGCTGCCGGTACCTTCCGCTCTCCTCGTTGAAGCTGAACGTCCGGTGCCGCATGAACTCGCGGAACACGAAGATCGGCGCGTGCACGTAGAACGTCAGCACCGAGTGCTCGAACGGCGTGCCGTGGCGGTCGCGCATGAGGAAGTTGATCAGGCCTGCCGACCGCTCCGGGTCGGCGTTGATGTCCTCCTGCGACTGCTCGCCCTTGGTGGACACCCGCGCTGCCCAGATCACGTCGGAGTCGCTGGCGGAGTGCTTGACGAGCTCCACGGTCATCTCGCTGCGAAAGTCGATGTCGCCCACAGTGCCGCCTCCTCGTCGCGCTGCCCCACCCGTCATCCTGACACGGCCGAGGGCTCCCCGGCGCCCGCGCCACGCCCGCCGCCGGGCGGTTCAGACTGGCCATCGTTAACCTCAGTTGGGGTCCCCAACTGGGGTTATAGCACCACTTGGGGGGCCCAACTGCTGTTAGCCATGCCGGGCGGAGCTGCCGTTCCGGTCCACGATCAGGCTGAGCACCCAGCCGATGACGCCGACGAGCAGGGCGCCAAGGAGAGCGGGCACGAACCCGGTGATATGGAACGGCACGTCGAGCTCCCCCGCGACCCAGCTGGTAAGCCAGAACAGCAGGCCGTTGACCACAATGCTGATGAGTCCAAACGTCACGGCGTAAGCCAGGCAGCCGATGGTCTTTGCGATCGGCTTAAGCACCGCGTTGATCAGCCCGAAGATTAGCGCCACCACGATGAGCGTGAGGATCTTGCTGACTGCGCTGTGCGTGTGCAAGTGGATGCCAGGTATCACCAGCGTGGCCACCCAGACCGCCACCGCCGTGATGACCAGCTTGAGCAGGATTCTCATGGCGCCATCCTGCCAGCTAACGGTTCCACTCGGGGCACACTGGTCGATCAATCACAAAGCTCGTACAGCAGAACCTGGCCGCCCCCGGCTTGAAGCGGCAGGCAGCGGCATGGCAACATTCGTTGTGCGGCGCCGGGGGGCCGGTGCCGAACGGTCGCGAGAAGCAAGCCAGGGGCGGCGTCTTGCGGCCGGGCGGGCCAATGCCTGCCACGGGGTATGCGGGGGAGTTGCGGATGCTGTTCGCCTGGATTCTGCCGAGTCCAAGCCATGATGTCGTATTCGAAGGCTGGCGCAGGACACCCTATCGCCCCAAGCACGGCAAGCTGCCGTTGCTGCTGCGTGCGTTGCTCGCAGCGGTGACGGTGGTCGCCGCGGTGGGCGAGCGGTACCTGGGAGTCAGCGAGGATGAGGGGATCACCGCGCGCCCTGTGACGTAAGCCGGTCCTTGTGGACAGGCGCCCGCGACCTGATCCGTTTGCCGTGGGTGCTTGTTCGCCTGCGCGGCTGCGGCGGGTGTAAGACCAACTGTGCATGTGGCGGGATGGCCCGCCAGCTCGGCAGCGGTGGTTTCGCGTAGCTACCAGCGGAAGTGCACGAACAGCCGGCCGAAGTTCTTCGAGTCCTTCTCCACCCTGTGGTACAGCGCCTTGATGTCCTTACGGTCGAGGAACCTCAGCACGTGCTTCTTGAGCTGCCCGGAGCCCTTGCCCGGAATGATCTCCACCAATGGCGCCCGCTTGCGCACCGCTTCGTCGATGATGTCCTGAAGGGCCTTGTCGATGCTGGCGCCGCGGTTGTAGATGTCATGCAGATCAAGCTTGAGCTTCATCGCCGCCTCTTCGCCTCGCGCGTTTCCTACGTTACGCCGCAGCCGGGTATGGTCCAGGTCACGTGATCTGCGTTCTTGGCGATGCCCACCTCGACGTGGTCGTTTCCGTGTCGGGGGCGCTGGCCGTGGACACGGACACTCCCGCCCGGGTCCGCCTTTGCGTGGGAGGCCAGGGCGCAAACGTCGCGGCGTGGGTGGTCGCGCTCGGCGGGCGGAGCAGGCTGATCGCCGCGCTGGCGGACGACCCCGCGGGGACGGTGGTCGCCGGCGAGCTGACAAGCCGCGGTGTCGAACTCGTCGGGCCGGTAGCAGCCGGGCACACTGGCGTGGTCGTCGCGCTGTCCGACGCGGGAGCGCGGCGGTCGATGCTGACCGACCGGGGCGTCGGGCCGTCGCTAGCGGCTGGCGCCATTGATCCTGAATGGTTGCGCGGCTGCTCCTGGCTGCACCTGTCCGGCTACAGCCTGGTCGCGGAGCCCGCCAGGCAGGCCGCCACGGCCGCTGCATCCGCCGCCCGGACCAGCTCGGCGAGGCTCAGCGTTGACCTGTCATCAGCGGCGGCGATCGAGGCCTTCGGCGCGGCGAAGTTCCATGAACTGATCACCGGACTGCGGCCCGACCTGGTGTTCGCCGACCGCGCCGAGTTCGAGCTCGTCGGCGAGCTCACCGGGATTGAGGTCATCCGCAAGCTTGGCGCCGACGGCGTGCTAGTGGGCGGTCGGCACTATCCGGCGGTCGCGACGACGCCGGTCGACGCGACAGGAGCCGGGGACGCCTTCGCGGCCGGCTATCTTGTCGGCGGTGTCGCGCTCGGCCTTGCGGCCGCGGCCAGAGCGGTGGCGACGATGGGGGCCATGCCATGACGACAGCGACTGCGATGGTGCAGCTCAGCGACGAGGTCGCGACCGCGGTGGCCGAACGCAGACCGGTGGTGGCGCTTGAGACCACGCTGGTGTCGCATGGCTTCTCGGCCGGCCGCGGCCTGGCGGCCGCGGTCGAATCGGAGACCCAGGTCCGGGCGGGCGGCGCGGTGCCAGCCACGATCGGCGTGCTTGACGGCAAGATCCGGGTCGGCCTCGACCGGGCCAGCATCGAGCGCTTCGCCGAGGCAGGCACGGCGGTGCGCAAGCTGGGCGCCAGGGATATCGCCGCATGCGTCGTCCAGGGCGCGACGGGCTCGACGACGGTAGGGGGCACGCTCGCGGTCTGCCGCCTGGCGTGCATCGTGTTCCTGGCAACCGGCGGGATCGGTGGCGTGCACCGCGGGCCCTCGCTCGACATCTCCGCTGACCTAACCCAGATCGCGAGCACGCCCGCCGTGGTCGTCTGCTCGGGCGCCAAGGCGCTGCTCGACGTTCCCGCGACGTCCGAGCTGCTCGAGACGCTTGCGGTGCCGGTCCTGGGCTGGCGGACCCCCACGCTCCCGCTCTTTTACACCGCCGAGGGCGGTCCTCCGGTATCGGCCGTGGTCGGCGACGCCGCGGAGGCGGCCGGCGTGGCCCGAGCGCACTGGGCGGTAAACCCGTCGGGCGGCCTGCTGCTCGCCCGGCCGCCCGAGGCCAAGCCGGGGGCGACCGCGGCGACGCCCGCCACGGCCGCCGCCGCGGCCACCCCGACCCGTGCATCAGCCACCGCGTGGCCCGACCTGGAGGAACTCATCGTCCTCGCGGTGCAGCAGGTACACGCCGCGGGCGTGCGCGGCCAGGCGGTCACGCCCGCGGTGCTCGCCCGCATCGAGCAGCTGAGTGAAGGCAGGAGCGTCGAGGTGAACGCGGCGCTGATCGCGGGCAACGCGGCGTTGGCCGCCGAGGTGGCGGTGGCCTACGCGGCCGGGTCCGGCGCGGTCGGCCGCCCGGTCACTGGGTCAGCTGGTAGTACCTGACCCCGTCCTGCGTCTCGGCGCTGGCCAGACCGCGCGCGACGAGCAGGTCGAGATGGCACTCGGTCTCGCATACCGCGAGCGTCTGGTTGGCGAGGTCGAGCTCGGTGAGCTCGCGGTCGCGCGATGTCCACCGCACGGCCAGCGCGACCTCGTAGGCGGTGTGCGGGCCGTCCTCGAGCACTATTGCCATCGCGCGCAGCCTCGCGTCGTGATGAGCAATCAGCTCATCGATCCTCGCGTGAGTGCTCGGGGCGACGGGGCCGTGGGCCGGCAGCAGGGTCAGGTCGGGCATCTGGCGGACGAGCCGCAGCGACTCGAGGAAGTCGCGCAGCGGAAGTTCGCTGGGCGCCGCCTCGAAGCTGATCGACGGCGTGATGTGGGGCAGCACGTGATCGCCGGCGAAGAGCAGCCCTGCCTCATGATCGGCGAAGACCACGTGGCCCCTGGTGTGGCCGGGCGTGGCGATCGCCTCCAGCGA
>Ga0126378_10005022_pt1 | contig 10227 bp, 21 predicted proteins | sample PanSoiMetPlot_23_FD_92587 | JGI IMG/M metagenome (GOLD analysis project Ga0126378, IMG submission 92587) | Tropical forest soil microbial communities from Panama - MetaG Plot_23 | ecosystem: Environmental > Terrestrial > Soil > Tropical forest > Bulk soil | place: Panama | collected 2016-02-17 | reverse complement strand
TGATGCGACCATTGGTACTCATCGCCAAGCCTTGTCGAAATCGGCCTTGCGGCGAATGATGTCCTCAAGCTCGGGGCTGGCGACGCTCTTTCTGGTTGTCTTGGGTACCTGGCCGAAACTGTTATCCCCATTGTCCACCTCTTGTTCCGTTTGCTCTGCCTCTAGGCTAGTAGAAGTATTATCTAAGTTATTAGTAATAGTGGTATTACGGGGCCGTATAAGACTGTCTTTGTATTCCTTAGCGATTTTGTAATTTTCCCATCGTTTACTTACTCTTTTTCGCTGCCTAAACGAAAATTCTTGGGCCTCTAAACATCTGTTTGTGACGCCATTGGCATGCAGCAACCCGTCGTTGACATGGACCTTGCCGAGCTTGATTAGCTCGCCTTTGAGCCGTTGCCAGCGTCGCAATTGGCAGCCGATCATGCGCGCGATCGCCTGGTCATCATCGGGCAGCACATCATCGTGCGAATAAAGGAAATTGATCAGCCGAATATACGCGCCACATTGCTCAAGTGTCAGTTCGTTAGTGCCGGCAAGGAAAGCATCGGGATCGTGCTTGTAGAATTTCATCGTTGCGGAGCTTTCGGTACGAATGCGGATCGTTGATAGGCGATGCGGCAATGGCGCAGGCAATACGAATGGCCGTTGATGACCGGCGCGGCGCAAAACAATAGCTCCGGACCTACTTCGCCGGCGCCAGGCCAATGACAATCGCAATTCTCGAGCTCGATAAACGGTTTTGGATTTTTGAAATCTTCCGGCGGTTCCTCGACCACGACGGTTTTCCCCCTCGCAATAAAAACCAGGCCATCAATGTGCTGCATGATCTTGGGCGCCTGCCCATTGGCGCGCTTGCGACGTAGCGCGTTCCGATTGACCTGACCGTTGTCGTGGCGCTGCCCGTTCGGCTTGGCTCGCGCCTCGAGCTTGAGCCGATGCACCTTGCCGACCACCGCAGAGCGCGATGCCGCACCCATCGCGATGCGGATCTGTGTGCCCGTTTCTCCCTTGGTCCAGCGCGCTTTTAATTCATCGACCCGCTCATCGGTCCACCACGCGCGCCCATCATTCATGCAACACCCGATGTCGGACACCGCACAAACCTTAGTCCAACGGTATTAGACTGCAACAGCCCGTCACATGATCGAAGGTTTAGGCTGGAAGGAGGGATAACCGAATAGAAATGGCCGGCTATTGATTATTTCTGCGGCCAGGCATGACCCCTCACGCAAGTCAATCGCGCATCAGCGGGCTTCTGTGGGCTTCGGGGATAATGGGGAAATCCTGTTCCGTATTCGTTTCATGTGAAACACTGCCGCTTGCAATCACGTGACGGATCGGCACATGATGTGATCACCAATGACAAATAGTGAATTCGTCAAGGAAATGGCGGAAAGCAATCAACGCTTAAGCCGTATTTTAGCGCGGTTGCGCCTACTGCACATGCTCACGCCGGCCGAACTCGCCGAGCTCAAATGGCTCGCCAAAGATGACGACGATTACAATACCGGGAAAGCGTCGGGGGATTGGACCAAATGAGCATCACCGTAAAACGAATCGATAACAATCTTTGGACAATTGGCTTTCTCGATCAAGCTGGGTGGACCCCATTGCGCGATTGCTCGAGCTTGCAAGAAGTCATGGCCTGGTGGTCGTATCTCAATGGCGGCGTGCATCCGAACGAGATCGAAGGCTATTGGAACAAAACCTACTGGCAAGACCATGCCGACCAGGCAATGAAATGAGCCTCGAAACCGATTATGCCGAGCCGCTAATGGATAGCGCCACCGTGCAGATGATCGCCTATTTGCTCAAGCAATTTGCCCACCGCTATGCCGAACTTGATGGCAAAGAAGCGATCGAATTCGCCGCCAATGCGCTCCTTAAAGCCGATCGTGCCTGTTGGGAAAAATGCGAATGAATAATCTGCCGGCTAAATCCGAAACCCCGGTCGGGCTGTTCACGCCGGCGCAGATCGACTTGATCAAGCGCGACATCTGCAAAGGTGCCAACGACGACGAGCTCAAGAAATTCCTGTGGGAATGCGAACGCACCAGGCTCGATCCGTTTGCCCGCCAAATCTATTCGATCGAGCGCAATGAGAAATACAAGGACGATGCGGGCAATTGGAAAACCCGCAAGAAACGCACCACCCAAGTTTCGATCGACGGCTTTCGTTTAATCGCCGAACGCACCGGCCAATATGCCGGTCAGCTTGGCCCCGAATGGTGCGGCGATGACGGCGCCTGGCGCGACGTATGGCTTGACGATGTGCCGCCGGCGGCGGCGCGCGTTGCCGCTCTGCGCAAGGATTTCGAAAAACCGCTTTGGACGTCGGCCAGGTTCAAGGAATATGCCATCACCTTCGACGGCCGGCTGCAAGGCCAATGGCTCAAAATGCCGGCGACCATGATCGCTAAATGCGCCGAGGCGCTCGCGCTGCGCCGCGCGTTCCCGCAAGAGCTCTCCGGCTTATATTCATCCGAGGAAATGATGCAGGCAGGTGAGCCCGTAAGTCCTGTGGCCGAAGAAATGAACGACGAGATCCCGCAAGATTTCGGTGCGCCTGCCAGCGGTGCGCCGACGGCCGCCGCCGCCCCCACTCCTACCCAAACTCAGGCGGCGGCGGCCACTCCATCGCTCGAGGAACGCGCAATTGTCGCGGCTAAAACTGGCGGCGCGGTCGCGGTCAAATATTTTTACGACAAGTGTTCAAACAAACAGCAAGCAGAATTGAAAAAGCTATTTGGCGCGGATGGTTTGGGGCTCGCCAAATATTATCCAAATGCCCAAACAGGGAGTGGCAGTCAATGACAGAACCTAACGGCAATGGCCCGCCGCCGCGGCGGCCGAAAATGTACGCCGCGATCGAGCACCTCGACGCCGCGCACGATCACATGATCAAGGCGATGAACGTGCTCGCGTCGGTAACATTGGATTGGCAGAAGGCCGCCGATTTCATTGCGACCTATCGCAATAGTCTGGTCGAAACCGTCGAGACCGCCGGTGGCGATGTCGGCGCCTCGATCGAGCATGAAATCCGCGATTTCATTCCCAAGAACTACCGACCACCACAACCAACAGAAGGAGAATAGCGAGACTTGCCGACCTGGGCACGTCGTTAAACTGCCCGGCTTCAACTCAAACCAAACGAGGAAAAATATGGGTGCAGTACCGATTACCATTTCATGCTTGGTCTATCCGCGCGATAAATCCGGCGATCCCTATCCGGCAACCATCGTCGGCTATGCCTGGCGCTCTGATACCGCGGTCGATATTTCACCGCCGACCGATCAGCCGATCCCGGAGCATCCGATCGTCATCCCGCCGGCGCTTCCTGGCGTGCCAGCGCATCCGATCGTACTGCCGGATCCGCCGACCGAACCGCCGGAAATCCCGATGGTGCCGAGCGAAGGAAAGCCGCCGCCACCCGAGGGCGGATGGGGCTGGTCGCCGGAATACGGTTGGGGATATTTCCCAGGAACCGGCGGCGCTGGACCGAAAAAAAAATAAGAAACGGAAAGTCAAAGCCAAGAAAGCAAAGATACGCAAGCATCGTTGAACGGAGGGAGCCGCGTCCCTGGTTTATCAGGGCCTCGTCAGTCAGGAGATCAGGGGCGCGGTTTTTTATAGGGGGGATCAAAATGTTTAGTCGAGAAGCAGCAAAGCGTCGGATCGGCAAACCGCTAACTTGGGCGTGCATGAAATGCGGCGCGCCGGCCGGCGAATTCTGTATCAGTCGCAATGGCCGGGAAATGACCTCGATCGGCTGTACGCATAACGAGCGCATCGTACCGCATAAGAAGCCGAGCAAATCTTATCGAAGCTGGATCCGCACCAATGTTAGCGCCGACGCCTCGTAAGCATTCCTGGTTCTACTCGACGACACTTGGCACCATCGCGCTCGAGTTTGTTTGCTATCTGCTGATTTTCGTCGTCGTATTTCTTTACATTTACAGGGCATTTTCCTGAATGAGTGAGAATACTGTAATTCCTTTCGGAAAATATCGCGGTCAAGAACTGCAACAAGTTATGGCGCGCGATCCCGCCTATATTCAATGGCTGACACAACAGGCTTGGTTCTCGGAACGATTTGCGCCGATTTATCAGCTTGTCATAAATAATTTCGCGCCGCCATCTGATGAAACGCCCGAACATAATGCTCTACAAGTTCGCTTTCTCGACTTCGATTTTCGCACCGCATTTTGGGATCTGATCAATCTCAAAGTTGAATGGAAACAGCGGATCGATAATTTTCAACGTGCCTATCCAAATCAAGAGCACAAACGATTTTGCACGCTCTACCAGCCGAAATTTGAGGATTATGCCGACGTTGTCTTTAAAGTTGAATGCGGCGTGAATAAAAGCGACGGCACGCCAAGTCACGCCCGTTATACGTCTGAAGCTCATTGCCTTGCGATTGAAATCAAGCCGAGCATGGGCGATGACTATCCCGCTGTTTTGCGCCAAATCAAACGCCAACAAATCACCGCGCAAGCCCAGACAGATTGGCCAAAATGGTTTTTGTTGCTTGAAAAGTTTTCCTCAAACGCAGTGACGCTCGCGCAAGTCAGAAAAATTTTTGCCAACGATCAAATTACTATCGTGCTTATGTCCGACGTGCGCGAACGACTGCTAAAATCAGGAACATGATTGAATGAGCCGCCGATTGCGCGTTAAAGAAGCCGCCCTATATCGCGGGCTCTCTTGGGGTCATTTGGCTAATTTAAGAACCGCGGGAAGCGGTCCGCGGTTCTTAAAGCTTGGCGGCCGGGTTTTGTATGACACGCGCGAACTTGACAAGTGGCTCGACGAGAATACGCGATTATCGACCAGCGACGACCCGAAGGCGCGCGCGAGGCGTCGTCGCCGCCGGCGCTTTGGTGATGCGCTCGACGTGCGCCGCTAGTTTTTCCAGCGCCGCGCTTTTCTCGGCAAGATATTTGTGGTGGTTGTAAGTGTCCTCGATCTTGCCCCTGGTGTGACCGAGCACCCGCTCGGCGATCTCGCTGTCGACGCCGAGCTCGGCGAGCATGGTCCGCGCCGTGCGCCGCAGATCGTGGAATGTCCAGGGCGCCAACGGCCGGCCGCGGATCTCGGCAATGCGCTTGTCGAGCTCATCCTTGATCTTGCCGAAGCCTTTGATCGGCGCTTCGCCGGCGTGGAGGTGATGCCGGTGCGAGGCGCAACCGAACACGAAGCCCTCGACCTTGGGCAGTAATTTCTTGATCGCGGGGATCAGCGGCACGACATGAGCAACGCCGATCTTGACGCGCTCGGCCGGGATCGTCCAACGATTGCCCAGGATCTCGTTGGTATGCATGCCGGCAACCTCGTTCCTTCGGCAAGCGGTCAAGAACAGAACCTTGACATAAGCCGCATAGACCGCAGGCATCGTCTCGAGCGCGCGCCAGATGTCGCGGATCTCGCCGGGCGTGAGCACGCGCGTGCGCGGCTTGGTTTCTTCCTCGACCATGCCCTTGATGATCGGCGATTTGAAATGGTCGTCGCGCAGCATCCAGAAATTGAACGCGGCGCGCAAGTAAGCGTGGACGATGCCGGGCATGCGACGATGATGCTCGCCGACGCGATCGATCAGTCTCATCACATCGCCGCGCGTCACGTCGTAAACGCATTTTTTGCCGAGGAACGGGCGAACATGCTTTGCCAGGTTGCCGCGGATCGCCACGACGCTGCGCGCGCCCTTGCGCTCACGGTTCTTGAGATATTCGTCGAGCACATAGTTGACGTGGTTGTCGGATCGCGCCTTGGCGAGTTTCATGTCGGCCGCGGGATCCGCCCGGCCGGCAACCTCGCCGGAATATTCCGCGGCGAGCTCGCGGGCACGCGCGACCGTGACATTGCCATGCAGCCCGAGACTGATGTATCGCCGCGCGCCGGCCTTGCTGGTGTAGACATAGCCGAACGAGATTTCATCGGACGGCAACCGCCGCGCGATGAACCCTTTGATGTGCGTGTCAGTCATGCGCTCGCCAGCCGCGAGCTTCTTGACCGCAAGCTCGGTGATTTCCTTTCTCATTTTGCCCTCCCAAAATCAGACACCATCACCCACCAACCGATTACTGCAGCGGTGAACCCGATGAGGATCCCGATCCAGCCGTCCATCATGTTCTCGGGTATTAATCCGATCAGCACACAAATGAAGATGATCATTGTTAGGATGAGCCCTGTGTTCATTTCCCCCTCCTACGTTTGTCGCCGGCGACGTAGCGTTTCGCCGCATCGATTGCGTCTGCCATTGTCGGATGCGTCGAGATCACCAAACCATCCGGCGCCTCGACGATGTACGAGTTGTCGAGCGCGACAAACTTGACTTCGTAGCGCCCGACCCTTCGCCAATACGGACTGTGATTGCTGGTCATTTCCCCCTCCTATTCCGCCGCGATCGCGTATCGCGTGCGCAGTTTGACGTTGGCGCCAGGCTCGCAAGCCGCGACAAACCGTTCACGATTGAAACGAGGATTGTCGCCGGCGAACAAATTGGCGAGCTCATGTCGCACCGCTCGCCAACCACCCAGGCGAGCGGGATCATTCCAATTCATCGGATAGGCTTCGTGCATTGCCAGCGCGATCGCCTCGTAATGCCGTTTTGCAAATTTGGTCATTTCCCCCTCCTGTGTTTCGCGGTGATCCAACCTTCAATGCCGGCCCATGCCAGGCGATATTCCTCAAACATCTGACCCCCCTTTCCGTGTTGCAGCCGTGTTGCTTCCATAGATTATATATGCGCAACACCAATGATAATCAATGACCCTTGATGATAGTCAGAAACCCCCAGAACATAGGGATAACTCGCATTTTCCCAATGTTTCGATCATGTTACGGATCGGCCCGGGACGTGCCGTTCCATCGCGTCATCGAATGTTTTGGACCTAAAATTTCTGCGATGAAATGGGCACTTCTCGCATGTGCCACAATCTCAACTAGTTTCGTGTTGCAGTAGTGTCGAAAAGGAGAAAAGCAATGGCAATTGACCAAGACGTAGCGTTGGTTCATTGCGCGGAGACGATCAAGCGTTACCAAGCCGAGATTGATCGGTTGCGCGCGGCGCTGGAAAGGATAGTCAAACTAGGCGATTTGGATCACGAAGGTGTGGTCAGAAAGAGCGTGGCTGTCGGCCTTGGTAGCGCTATTTCCATAGCCCGCCGCGCATTGGGGGATGACAAATGAGCATGATCGAGCGTGTGGCGCGGGCAATAGCCGAACATAACGGCCATATAGACTGTTCTGGCCACCGGGGAGAAGCCCGCGCCGCCATAGCGGCGATGCGGGAGCCGACGCCGATGATGCTGGTCAAGGGTCAGCATGAGCCAATATTGATAAAGCAATGGCAAGCCATGATCGACGAGGCCTTGGACGACATCACCTGGCGCTCGCCTGACGAGGTTCATCCGGCGTCGCCGTGGCCGTGGAAGCCGGATGTGTCATGACTGAAATGCCGATGGAATGGCAACCGATTGAAACAGCCCCGCGGGACGGCACGCCAATCATCGTTCTGTTCGCCGGCAATGAACCGTTCGTGTCGTTAGCGAGCTCGGTGCCATTGATCGACCGGCCAGGCGGCAGCGAGATTGGACGATGTTGGATAAACGAAGAAGGCATGAGTCTAAACGAGCCGACGCACTGGATACCGTTCGAGTTACCCAAAAGATAATTGCGAGCGTCACGCCGCCGAGTTCCATTCGTGCTATGATGTGAATTGGAAGGCGCCCGATCAAGGCGGGCGATACTGTCCCCCGACAGCCCCCAACCCCCAACGCTCGCCAAGCGGGCGCCTTCCACCTAATTGTGCAGGGTCAAATCGGGCTTTAATTAGTCGCCGCGGACCAACGTAACTTCAACCTCATCGTCGGTTCCAATTCCGAGCGCCTCGAGCAAACTAGGCGAGAGATCCGCTACCCGACCGCCGGTCTTTTCCTCATGCGGTCCCCAATCCGCCGGCCGCGCCTTGAAACGCCTCCCGGTCTTTGGCGCGTAAACCCAAAACATCAGATCGCCGGATGCGAGATCCTCTTTACTGAATTGATCGTAGTCCCATCTGCACGCCACATATGAACTCGACGGATCTAGCCGCCGCGCTAGGCCAGTGCATTTTTTTCCTGTCGCTGGATCTGTTGGCGCGTATGACAAAAACAATTCCGGTGCTTGCTCCAAAGCAATTTCTTCATCTTCCCACCAAGCGAGGTTTTCGCTGGCACTAACACCAGGATCGTCGGGGCCGCCGAAATGCGAGCATTTGCCGACCAGGCGGAATGCTTCTGGCCGTTCGAGCTCTTGCACAAACACGCCGGCAATGGCGCGGGCAATGGCGGCAAAATGTTCCTCGTATTTTTCAACGTCGCCACGAGCATCAACAAAACATGTTTCAAGCAGGCAGGCCGGCATTTCAGTATGCTTGAGAAAATATAATCCTGAATTGTGCTTCGCCCCTCGGTCTATAAACTCGCCGGCCTGAGCAATCGCCGCCGAGATCTCGGCGGCAAGCTCGGCTTGCGACATATAAAGCACCTCGCACCCTCGTTCGCCGTTGGTTGGCTCGAACGCGTTAAAATGAAAACTCAGGTCGTAGTCTCGCGACTGTGCATTATGCCAATCACAAATGCGGGCTAGATTTTGATCCTGGGTCGTGGATACATCATCAAAATACGGCCCCGCAACCTCGACATCGAGCCTTCGCATTATTTTCGCGACTTCGGTGCACAGACTTCGCGCCTCGTCCACTTCGTCGAGCCCCCAGGATCCTTGCGATGCCGGCGCTTCGTAACTGGCACCACGAATTTTCAGTCCGTGGCCCGCCGATATTGCAACACGCATCATCGTTCTCCGTCTACACAGGTTTTCAGTAAGTATTCGACTTCGTGCGGTTGTTCTGTTACCGCGATTTTCTCGCCGACCATGTGGATCAAGGCGTGCGTGCCGTGTGCATAGTTATGGTGCGTTTGTATTGCCTCGACATAACCGACTAGCCGCGTATCAACCAAGACCTCAGTTAAATCCGGCCGATGCACCACGATCAAACACAATACAGCTATTGCGACGTTGATTGCGGATCGCGGCATTTGTCTATCAACTTGGCTATTAGTTGATCCTTGACCTCGTATTGATGCACCGTGCGCGCATTCAGGGCTTGCAGCACGAACACAGCAAAGCCGATAAACACCACATTCATCACGATCAAAGCCAGGCTGAGAGGCTGCGCCTTTAAGCCTTCGACAACGCCGCTGGCGAGCTTCGCACCTTCCTCGATCGGGCCGTTCATTCGCGCCGCCAGATAACTTGAGCGTCTTGCCGATCTATGTGGGGTGCAGATCGCGCAAGGTGGCGATCAAGAAGCCAACGACGAGAAGGGTCAGCAATAGCACCAACGGCGAATGTGGCATCGCGCTGATAAAGGGGATCAGTGTCAGCAGCACCATGCCGGTTTCGCCTTTCAATGAATGTCGTGTAATGCGCCGGCGGCCCCTCGGGCATGTAGCTGCCTAGTCCGAACGTGCCGCCCGACCAGGTATCTTGAACGTATCGCATGTTCCCGGTCGTAGCGTATCGGCCGCACCAGACAGAAGGCTGTAGCGCAATGACATGGGCGTTTCGATTGTTTTGCAGTAATGCACCCGCCACTGCCAAGGTCGCGTTGCCGCCACAACTGTAACCCACGAATACGAGCGCATGCTCGTGCGGGGTAGCGACGGCTTCATTATAAGCGCGTTGCGTCTCTCTGTAATCATAGACGTGAACACTGTTCACACCGCGCAGCGTGCGCACGCGCCGCGCAATCTGATCGATCCCTGAGCTCCATCCGTCCGGTCCCCATCCGTAAAATAGCCAAACGTCGGTCGCGCCCCAGGCCGGCCAGGCCAGGCATAGCAACAGCGCGGCGAGCAACAATCGCATGGCGCACCGTGACGTGACCAGGCGCGACCGGCAACGCACTATTGCAGGCCAGGGATTTGCGGCAGGCCGGTCGGCGCGGTTTCCCCGCGCGGCCACCAAAAGCCGGTTTCGCCCCGCTTGGTTGCCGCCCGATTAGCGCGATCAAAACTCTGCCGGTAATGCGGATCGACTAGCGTTTGCAATTGATCCCAAAGCAGCCGATCGACGGCGAGTTTGGTGTACCAGGTATTAGGCGTCCAACGGCGCAGCGAGCCAAAGATTTCGTTGCCTGGCCCCTGACTGACCTTGTTGCCTTCTTGGTCGAAGATCTCA
>Ga0126378_10005021_pt1 | contig 10230 bp, 9 predicted proteins | sample PanSoiMetPlot_23_FD_92587 | JGI IMG/M metagenome (GOLD analysis project Ga0126378, IMG submission 92587) | Tropical forest soil microbial communities from Panama - MetaG Plot_23 | ecosystem: Environmental > Terrestrial > Soil > Tropical forest > Bulk soil | place: Panama | collected 2016-02-17 | reverse complement strand
ATCGTCACGACCTCCTCTCTGTCGGCGAGATAGATCATGATCGGCGCGACACCGGCGACATCGACGAGATCGCTTTGCAATACGCCGAGCGCGATGCCGGCGGCGCAGCCCGCATCGATCGCATTGCCGCCCGCCTGCAGGATCTCGAACCCGGCGGTAGCGGCGAGGTAGTGGCCGGCTGAGATGGCGTGCTGCGTGACGGCGATGGTCGGCCGGTGGGACGTTGTTTGGGCCATTTCGATCCCTTTCCGCGTCTTTGCGTCCTCTCTACAGTAGCGCTCGACCGAGTGGTTGGAGAAGAGGCGCGGCATGAGCGAATACGATCTGGTGATCCGCGGCGGCACCGTGGTCACCGCAGCCGATACGACGGTCTGCGATATCGGTATCAGGGGCGGTGTGATCGCGACACTCGGCAAAGGCCTCGCGGCGGGCGCGCAGGAGATCGATGCAAGCGGCAAGCTGGTCTTGCCCGGCGGCATCGACAGCCATTGCCATATCGAGCAGCGCTCCTCGGCAGGGGTCATATGCGCCGACGACTTCTACAGCGCCACCGTCGCAGCCGCGTTCGGCGGCACGACGACTGTCATCCCGTTCGCCGCGCAACATCGCGGCCAGTCATTGCGCCGGGTCGTCGAAGAATATCACGAGGCAGCGCGGCCGAAGGCGGTCATCGATTACGCCTTCCATCTGATCATCTCCGACCCGACCGAGCAGGTGCTGGGGCAGGAGCTCCCGGCGCTGATCGCCGACGGCTACACCTCGTTCAAGGTCTATATGACCTACGACCTCCTGCAGCTCGACGACGGGCAGATGCTCGACGTGCTCGCCGTAGCGCGGCGCGAGGGCGCGCTCGTCATGGTCCATGCCGAGAACCACGATATTATCAAATGGCTGACCGGCCGGTTATTGGAGCGCGGCCTCGGCGCGCCGCGCTACCACGCCGTCAGCCACGCCCGCCTCGCCGAGGGTGAGGCGACAAACCGCGCCGTCACGCTATCGCAGCTGCTCGACGTGCCGATCCTGTTGGTTCACGTCTCCTCCGCCGAGGCGATCGAGGTGATCCGCAACGCGCAGACCAAGGGGCTCAAGATCTACGGCGAAACCTGCCCGCAATACCTGTTCCTGACCGCCGACGACATCGCCAAGCCCGGCATGGAAGGCGCGAAATTCTGCTGCAGCCCACCGCCGCGCGACCATGCCGCGCAAGAGGCGGTGTGGACCGGCCTGCGCAACGGCACCTTTCAGGTGTTCTCGTCCGACCACGCGCCCTACCGCTTCGATGGCTCGGGCAAACTGCCGAGGGGCGACAGAACCACCTTCAAGGAGATCGCCAACGGCGTGCCCGGGATCGAATTGCGCCTACCGCTGCTGTTTTCCGAGGGGGTAGGGCAAGGGCGCCTCGACCTCAACGCCTTTGTCGCATTGACCGCGACGAACCACGCTAAGCTCTACGGGCTCTATCCGAGAAAGGGCACGATCGCGGTCGGCAGCGACGCCGATATTGCGATCTGGGACCCCGAGCGCGAGACGACGATCACCGTCGGCATATTGCACGACAATGTTGGCTACACGCCCTACGAGGGCCGCTGGCTCAAAGGCTGGCCGGAGACGGTGTTGAGCCGCGGCCGCATCGTCGTCGAGGAGGGCCGGCTCGCCGCCACGCGCGGCAGCGGCGCTTTCCTGCCCTGTGCGCCGTCCGAGGCGGCGAAGCCCGTGGGGCGGCCGGCGCCCGAGCTCGCTTTCGTCGCCGAAACCCACGGCGTGCCAATTATTTGACGGAGGGCTCGTCATTGCGAGGCGCCTGCGGCTCCGAAGCAATCTCGGTGTCGGGGGTTTACCTCGGCGCGAGATTGCTTCGCTTCGCTCGCAATGACAATTTCGTCCTGTATTGAAGGAGATCCGTCATGTCCCGGAAACTGAAGGCCGCGGTCGCGCAACTCGGTCCGATCCATCTCGCCGACAGCCGCAGCGCCGTTGTCAGGCGGCTGATGACGATGATGCGCGAGGCGCATGCCGCCGGCGCGCGTTTTGTTGTCTACCCCGAGCTCGCATTGACGACGTTCTTCCCGCGCTATTGGATGACCGACCAGGCCGAAATCGACCGCTTTTTCGAGCGCGAGATGCCGGGCGCGGAAACCCGGCTGCTCTTCGATCTCGCCGCCGAGCTCAACGTCGGCTTCTATCTCGGCTACGCCGAATTGACGCAGGAGAAGGGCGAGCCGCGCCGCTACAACACCTCGATCCTCGTCGGCACCGACGGCCGGATCATCGGCCGCTACCGCAAGATCCACCTGCCCGGCCATTCCGAGCACCTCCCTGACGCGCCGTTCCAGCATCTCGAAAAGCGTTATTTCGATGTCGGCAAGGAGGGCTTCAGAGTGTGGCGCGCCTTCGACGCCATCGTCGGCATGTGCATCTGCAACGATCGCCGCTGGCCGGAGACGTTCCGCGTGATGGGTCTGCAGGGCGTCGAGATCGTCGCGCTCGGCTACAACACCCCGACCGAGAACATCCACCATCCCGAGCCCTTGCACCTGCGCATGTTCCATCATCTCGTCACGATGCAGGCCAACGCCTACCAGAACGGGACCTGGGTGCTCGCCGCCGCAAAGGCTGGCAAGGAGGACGGGTTCGGCCTCGTTGGCGGCTCGGCGATGATCGCGCCGACCGGCGAGATCGCCGCCCGCGCGCTTGGCGAAGACGACGAGGTGATCACCGCGACACTCGACCTCGAGCTCGGCCAATACATCAAACGCACGATCTTCAACTTCGAGAAGCACCGCCGCATCGAGCATTACCGGCTGATCACCGAGCGCACCGGCGCCAAGACCGAGGTTTAGTCGGCAATTCCCTTTCCACGGGGACGACGGCGGCATTGCTTAATTGACAATAAATGCGCTTTTCTATAAGATCGCGGCAAATCTGGGGTGTGCGGCCCCGCCGGAAAAGGGGTATTCGTGAAGACCGTGCCGCCTGAGCGCAGCGGCGACTATGAGGTCGGGTACAAGAAACCGCCAAAGGAGACCCGCTTCAAGAAGGGGAACAAAGCCAATCCCCACGGCCGGCCGCGCGGCTCGAAGAACCTGGCGACATTGCTTGACGAGGCGCTCGACACCGCGATCACTGTCGTCGAAGACGGCGCGCGGCGGCGGCGCACCAAACGCGACGTCGTCATCGCAAAGCTCGTCGAACGCTCCGCAGGCGCGGATCTTCGCGCGACGAAGCTGCTGCTCGACATGCTGCAAAAGCACCAGCGCGGCGGCCTTTCAAGCCACGCCGAACCCGAGGCCTCGAGCCCCGATGCCGCGGTCTACGAGCAGCTCCGCGCAAAGCTCGCGCGGCTGGCTCTAGCTCAGCAGGCCAAGGCGCTCGCTGCGGGCCCGAGCGAACGCGCCGACCCGGTGGAAGCCGATCCGATAAAGGACGCGAAGAGCTAGTCGTAGAAACATCACACCTGGCGCCACGCCAGCAATCGCCCTGATTGCCTCGCTTCGCTCGCAATGACAGTGCGAGCGACCGTCATTGCGAGGAGCGCGGCGCCGAAGCAGTCTCGATGACACGAATCGTAAGCTTGGTTTCGACCACCAGCTGCGCTGCGGGCGGCGCCGGCATGCACCGGTGACGGCAGCGACGAGCCGGCGTTCGGTTATTGGCTGGGCAGCCGCCTTGGCGCAACGACTATACGCGCGAAGGGTTGCGCCCGCGATCGGTTACAGGCTGCGAACTCCGGGGCACGGGAGCGTCAGTTCGCGATCGGCGAGCGCAAGCGCGCGGCGAGCCTCGACCACCTCGATCCGATCTACCGGCTGCTGCTCGACCGGCCGATCACGCAGACGCTCGGCATTATCGGCCCGGACGGGCGGCCAAGCCTGACGCCGATGTGGTTCGATTACGAGGGCGACAGGATCCTGGTCAACACCGCGTCACATCGCGCCAAATGCGAATGGATCCGCAAAAGCCCGCGGATGACCAGTCTGCTGATCAATCCCGACAACCCCTATCACTGGGTGCAGATCAAGCACACGGTCGAAAAGGAGCTCAGGGAGTGGGAGCCCGGCGGAGAATATGTCACGAGGCAGCCCGATCGGATCTGGACCAAATACACCGGCAATCCACCGCCCTACGGCCTTCGCGACCCGAAGATTGACGAAAAGCGCGTGCTGTTCGTCTGCCGCATTGACCGCATCGCGACCTTTGGCAAGCCTTAGCCCCGACGGGACGCTTCGCGGACAGCGCGCGTGTCAAAAGTGTCGTTCAGCTGTTGACTAACTCCGGGTTCTCAGGCAACCGATCGCACGGAAAGGCAACGCCCGGGAGGAGAACATGGCGTCACCCAAAAAGCTGTCGCATATCGTGCTGCAGACCAATCGTCGGCGCGAGATGATCGATTGGTACTGTACAGTGCTCGGCGCCGAGGTTCTTTACGACGCCGAACGCATCTCGTTCATCAGCTATGATGACGAGCATCACCGGGTCGCCTTTCTCGATCCCGGCCCGCTCAGCGAGCGCAAGCCGGACGCGGCGGGCCTCAATCATGTCGCGTTCACGTTTGGCGATCTCGACGATCTGATCGGCAATTATCAGCGGCTGAAACAGCTCGGCATCCGGCCGCATCGCTGCGTCAACCACGGCGTGACGACATCGATGTACTACCACGATCCCGACCACAATCAGGTCGAGCTGCTGGTTGACAATTTCCCGATAGCGGCAGAAGGCAAGGCGTACATGCGGCAGCGCTCGGCAAGCGACAAGAATCCGGTCGGCGTCGCGTTCGACCCCGAAGAGCTGGTCGAGCGGGCCCGCGCCGGTCTGCGCGTCGAGGAGCTTGCATCGATCAACTGATCCGGGAGGCGGCGGCTTCTCCGGACGGACGACAACCGGATAACACATTGGACAAGTCCGCCAGGCCCCCGCGCCGCCAACCCAAGGCCTATCAGGATATCCGGTTCCTGCAGAGCAGAGACGCGCGCGCCCTGCGTATTCTCGCAGAGTATCTGGAGCCGCTTTATCGCTTCCAGCGCCATAACATCCAGGACACGATCGTCTTCATGGGGTCAGCCCGCCTGCTTTCGAAGCAGGCGGCGAAGGCCGCGCTGGCCGAGGCGAAGCGGACCGAGGAGGGGATCGAGGCCGCAGAAATGGCGCTGCGGCTGTCGATCTATTACGAGGCGGCGCGCGAGCTTGCCCGGCGTCTCACGGAATGGTCGAAGAAGCTCGACCGCGAAGAAAAGCGTTTCGTCGTTTGCACCGGCGGCGGGCCGGGCATCATGGAGGCGGCCAACCGCGGCGCCTCCGAGGCGAAAGGGCTCAATGTCGGGCTGACGATCTCAATCCCCGACGAGGAATTCGATAACCCCTATATCAGCCGGGAACTTCACTTTTACTTCCACTACTTCTTCATGCGCAAATTCTGGTTCGTCTACTTGGCGAAGGCGGTCGTGCTGTTCCCGGGCGGCTATGGCACGCTCGACGAGTTGTTTGAGATCTTGACATTGGTGCAGACACGCAAGACCCGCAAGCGCATGCCGATTGTCCTCTTCGGAACCAAGTACTGGGGCGAGGTCATCGATTTCGACGCGCTTGTAAAGTATGGCACGATCAGCAGCAGCGACCTCGATCTGTTTCATCGCACAGATTCGGTAGACGACGCCTACGACATCATCACAAGAGGCCTCGCCGAAAACGCTCTCGGCACCCCCGGGCCGACGCTCTAGCGCGCCGGGCGGACCGAACCGAAGGGGGCAAAGCCATGGCGGAAACAATCATCCTGCGCGGCGCCTATGCGATCACCGATGCGCGGCTCGGCCCCACCGGCGTGATCCCCGAGGGGGCCGTCGCCATTACCGAAGGCATCGTCGCAGAGACCGGGCCATATGCGGGGATTGCCCCGAAATATCCCGGCGCCCGCGTCCTCGGCGACGGCACGCAGCTGCTGATACCCGGTCTGGTGGACGCGCACAGCCATGGGCGCGGCTTGTCGCCGATCCAAAAAGGCGTTCGCAACGATTTCCTCGAAAATGCGCTGTTCGATTGGGCCTATATGCCCATCCTGCCGCCCGAATTGACCGCGGCGCTCTGTGCGTGGCGCCATCTGCGCAGCGGCTGCACGTTGTTGCACCACAACGGCTTCGACGATGACGGCGCGAAAGGGGCCCGGCGCGCTCATGCCGCGATCAAAACCTATCTCGCGACCGGCATCCGGCTGGCCTTCTCACCGGGCGTGCGCGACGAGAGCAAGCTCGCAATGGGCGGCAAGGAATTCATCGAGACGCTCCCGCCCGACCTCAGCGAGGGTGCGCGCCCGTTCGTCTTCTTCGACAAGGAGGCGCTGGTTGACGAATATTTTCGATTATTCGACGAGCTCTACGAGACCTATGACAACGCCGAGACGCGGATACTGCTGTCGCCATGCTGGGCGCATGGCGCGAGCGAGGCTTTTCTGCGCCGGGTGCGCGCCAAAGCGGACGAGCGCGGCGGCGTCATGATCCACATGCACTTGCTGCAATCGCCGGTGCAGAAGGCTTACGGGTTGCGCCGGCACGGCAAGCCGACAGTGTTTTGGCTCGACGATCTCGGTCTCGTCGAGGGCAATGTGGCTTATGGCCATGCGATCCACGTCACCGAGGCCGAGATTGAGCTGATGGGCCGGCGGCGCGTTTCCGTCACCAGCCATCCGAGCTGCAATTTTCATATGCGCAACGGCATCACGCCGGTCATGCCGCTGCGCGCGGCGGGCGTAAATGTCGCGATGGGGCTCGACGACAAGACAATCAATGACGACGAAGACGCGGTTATGGAGCTGCGCATGATGCACAAGGTGCACCGCCTCCATACGTTCGAGCTGACTGCACCGGCATTGAGCGCCTACCAAGCGCTCGAGATCGCGACCGTGAATGGCGCCAACGCGGCCGGTTTTGCCGGCGAGGCCGGCGCGCTTTTGCCGCGCATGAAGGGGGATGCGATCTTGGTCGATCTCGACCGCGTGACACGCGATCCGTGGATCGATCCGGGACTTGACGTCGCCGAAGCGTTTGTCGAGCGTGCGATGGGCGCCGACGTCGCCACAGTTGTCGTCGGCGGGAAGGTCCTGATCGAGGACCGTCGGCCGCAGACCATCGATGTCGACGCGCTCTACCGCGAAGTGCGAGCGTTCTGCGCGAAGGGCCTGACGCCGGAGCAGCGGGCGCGGGCCGATCGGCTCGCCCGGATCAAGCCTTACATCCGGGCTTGGTACAGCACCTGGCATCAGGGAATGGCCGACCAACCGTTCTACGCTGTTAACAGCCGGGTTTGAACTTGCCCCACGGCGCTCGGCGCCCGGCGACATCGGGCTCAAACGAGCGAGTTGCGCGGGCGCGATAGACGCGTCAACTTAGCTCGTTGCTTGCCGCTCCGACAGGGATAGCCGCGGGCTATGCGCTACGTAAGACGGGTCCTGCAGCCCGACGAGACCATTGTCCACACTACGAAATTGCATTGGGTCGTCTTCTGGCGGGCGATTTTATTGCTCATTGTCTGCCTCGTTCTCGCCATAGCGGCATGGTCGCAGACCGACAAGCAGAACATCAGCCTCGCTCTCGCCATTGCGGCGGTGATATTCGGTTTATTGGCGCTGTCATCAGCCTGCAGTGCCTTTATTCGTCGGGCGAGCACCGAACTGGCGATAACTGATCGGCGCGTTATCTACAAAACCGGTCTGATTTCTCGACACACAATCGAGATGAACCGAAGGCAGGTCGAGAGCGTCGATGTCGATCAAACGATTCTCGGCCGCATGCTCGGCTATGGGACTATCATCATCCGAGGCACGGGCGGCAGTCTGGAGCCGATGCGCCGCATCGACTCTCCGCTGACTTTCCGTAATTACATTACCGCTAGCTAGCCGCCAGTCCGCCACACATGCAGCGTGGCGCACAGGTAGATAGAGGTTTGGATTTGCGCAAAACCGGAGGTCGAGCGGCGCTCAAGGCCCGTCTCGGGGAAATTCTGCGCGATAAACGCCAACATCGCCGGGCTCTCGGTCAGGATGCCGCGGTCGGTCACCAGCGCTTGGAGAGTCCCAAGACGCTCCCGATAACGAGCACCCGATTACGCAACTGAGGCTGCAGCTGCCCGTCGAGCGGCTCTACTCGCCAACCATTCGGGACGGCTGCGTGAATCCCTTTCCGATGCGGGCATGCCGCAAGGACCCGCAGCGAGTTCACAACCACACGCCTCGTCCAGCGCGAAGTCGCGAAATGCGACGATTCGCTGATCGGGCGCGGTCCGCCATAAAAGAGAGTAGACCTTTTGCGCCTTCATCAGGGTTCGCTTGCCGAATGGCCGCACCAGCCGCCCAGCCGCAAGCTCAGCATCGACCATCGGTGCTCGGCCCAATGCGATGCCAACGCCGTCCACCGCGGCGGACAGAGCCGCGGCGAGATGGGTAAAACGAAGCCTGCGTGGCCGGGTGTCATTGGCGCCGCCGAGCCGCGCTAGCCAATAGTCCCAGGCGAGCTCCGCGGTCTCTTCCCCCTCTGGCTCACATTCGATCAGTGTTTGTGCTGCGAGATCGATGCCGCGGGACGGGCCAGCCTCGAGCAGCGTGGGGGCGCATACGGGAAAGATGGTCTCTCGCAACAGCTGCATTTCCGTCGCCGTGTCTGCCGCAGCGCGAGCGGGACGCTGGACAATCGCGACGTCCGCGCAGTCGCGCTGGAGGTCAGGCTCACGTCCTTCAATAACCGCGATGCGTACCTCGATTTCGGGGTGAAGCGCCGCGAACCGACCAAGCCGGGGCACCAGCCACCAGGTCGCAAACGCACTCGGAGCGGAGATGGTGAGCATCCCGACCCGATACCGGCTGCGGATCCTGTCGGTAGCGAGAAGGACACTGTCGAGGCCGGCGCGAACTCCTTCGAGAAAGACGCGGCCCTCGGCTGTGAGCTCAATACCAGGGTTCAGCCTCGAAAATAACCTCGCACCGAGATGCCGTTCGAGCGCGCCGATCTGATGACTGACGGCACTTTGCGTGAGCGCGAGCTCATCGGCCGCGCGCGTAAAGCTGAGCTGTCGCGCGACGGCCTCGAACGTCCGCAGTGTGGGCAACGGCGGGAGCGAGCGATACGGGCTTACCATGATCCATCTCATGAAGCTGTTTCATGCGCGCGTGCAATTCGACCATTCGATCCGGCCGACTTCGCTAGATAGCATGCTCTCAGCCTACGAGGGAGAACAATGCACGATCGCAAGGCAGGGGCGCCGTCGAACGCGCTCACGCTCGAGAACGCTCGGATCCCGGAGACCTGGTCGGCCCTCCTTGTGCCCCGTTTGATCCTGCCGTTGGCTGTGCTGTTAGGCGGGAACCTCCTGCACTCCATGAATGTGCTCATTACCGCCACTCTTTTGCCGAGCATCGTCGCCGACATCGGCGGCAGCGATTTGATGAGCTGGCCGACGACCGTCTTTGTTGCAGCGTCGATTATTGCCGCGACCGGTACTGCGGTCATCAGCAAGGCGGTCGGAAACAGGCAAGCGTTTTGTGGCGGTGCGATAATTTATGCGACAGGCTCCGTACTATGCGCCCTCGCGCCCTCCTTCATTCTGATTATTGGCGGGCGCTTTGTTCAAGGTCTCGGCGGCGGCCTCCTGGCAGGATTAGCCTATATTCTTGTGCGAAGCCTCTTCGCCGAACCGCTTTGGCCGCGCGTCCTCGGCCTCCTCGCCAGCGTCTGGTCGGTTACGGTTCTTGTGGGGCCTCTGATCGGCGGGGTATTTGCCGGCTACGGCTATTGGCGCGGAGCGTTTTTTGCGGTCGCTGGATTGGGCGGTCTCCTGGCCATCGGCGCATTCATCATTTTCCCGGCGAGCGCAGTGGACGACGAGCCACACGAGCACCGCTTTCCCTTCTTTCGCGTGGTCCTGATCTGCGCCTATATCGTCTTTTTGTCGTTAGCGAGCGTGTTCGTTGCCCCGGCGATCAAGGGCGCGTCCATCATGGCCGCGATCGGAGCGTTCGTGCTGATGTTGCGGATCGATCGTGAGGCTGTCGCGCCCTTGCTGCCGAGCGACGCCTTTTCACTGCAATCGGCGACTGGCACGGCCTTATGGATGGTCTTGCTGCTGTCTGTCGCCTACAGCCCGCTTGCGATATACGTTCCTCTGTTCCTGCAAAGACTGCATGGGGTCAACCCGCTCATCGCGGGATATATGGTGGCCGGAGCATCGTTAGCCTGGACAAGCGCCGCGCTT
>Ga0126378_10005020_pt1 | contig 10231 bp, 8 predicted proteins | sample PanSoiMetPlot_23_FD_92587 | JGI IMG/M metagenome (GOLD analysis project Ga0126378, IMG submission 92587) | Tropical forest soil microbial communities from Panama - MetaG Plot_23 | ecosystem: Environmental > Terrestrial > Soil > Tropical forest > Bulk soil | place: Panama | collected 2016-02-17 | reverse complement strand
GGAGAAAAAGCTCTGGGCGTTGTTGAGCATGTTGCCCCAGCTGGCATCGGGCGGCTGAATGCCCAGCCCGAGGTAACTCAACGCGGATTCGCGCAAGATGGCATCGCCAACGTCGATCCCCAGCAGCACGATGGTGATGGGCAGGACGTTCGGGAACAGGTGCTTGAGCAGGATGCGCAGGTTCGTCGCCCCGACGCAGCGTGCGGCGCCAATGTATTCCAGCTCACGGATCTGGAGCGCCTGGCCACGCACGAGGCGAGCGCCGCTCATCCAACTGGTCAAGCCGATGATCACGGCCAGACCTTCGGGACCAACGCGAAACATCGACGCGACGATCAACACCAGGAAAAGGCCGGGAATCGTCCGCACGGTATTGACAAGCCACGAGATGAGATCGTCGACGCGGCCGCCGTACAGCGCGGCGATCATCCCCAGTCCAGCGCCCACAGTCAGATTGATGGCCGCCGCCAGGAACCCGACAGACAGCGACACGCGGGCGCCGAACAACAGCCGTGCCAGTTGATCGCGACCAAAGTCATCAGTGCCCAACGGATGGGCCGCCGACGGCGGCAAGAAGCGCTGCGACAGATCGACGTTATTGGCGGGCAACCCAAGTGTCTGGGTAATGACAGACGCCAGCGCAGCGCACACGGCAAAGACGAGCAAAAGACCCGCGGCGAGAATCGTGAGTCGGTCCTTGCGGAGCATCCGCACGGCGTTGTCGACCAGCGTGCGGGCGTGGCGACCGCTGCTCACCTCGCCCTGAGGTACGAGTGCGTGCTGCAGGGCGGGTTGCCGCGCGACTATGGCCATCGCTGTTCGTCCATCATCAACTCAACTTGATCCGCGGATCGATCACGCCGTAGGCCAGGTCGGTCAGCAGGTTGCCGAGGGTGACTAGCATGGCCAGCATGAGCAGCAGTCCCATCAGAATCGGGTAATCGCGTGAGAACGCGGCATCGACGGCCATGCGGCCGATACCTGGCCACGAGAAGACCGACTCGATGACGACGCTGCCGCCAAACAGGCCGGGCAAACTGCCGCCCAGGATCGTGACCACCGGTATCAGCGAATTACGCAGCACGTGGCGCAGCGTGATCATGCGTTCGGCGACGCCTTTAGCGCGCGCAGTGCGGATGTAGTCCTGGCCAATGACCTCGAGCGTCTGTGTGCGTGCGAAGCGCGACAACGTTGCGATGTGATTCAGCGACAGCACCAGCGCGGGTGGAAGAAGGTGCCACAGCCGGTCGCCCAGGTCGAAGTCGGTCGTCCCGAGCGAGGCAATGTTGCCGGACGGAAAGATGCGCCAGTTGACCGCGAACACCAGGATGAACACCAACCCGAACCAGAAGGTCGGGATGGCGTGACCGATCACGGCGATCAGGCGTGTGGCGGAGTCGAGGACGCCGCCGCGCTTCAGACCAGCCATGACGCCAATCGTCACCCCCAGCAGCGTGCCCATCGCTAGCGCAGTCATGGTCAGGGTGAGCGTGGCGGGTATACGACTGATGATCGTCTGAAATACCGGCTGGTGTGAACCGAACGACACGCCAAGGTCGAGGCGGACGAGTTGGGCTAACCAGTTGACGTACTGAAAAACGAGCGGCTGATCCAGCCCGTACTGGTGTCGCAGCCGTTCAATATCGTCGTTCGTCATGCTGCCGGACTGAGCGGCATAGAACTGGATGGGATCACCCGGCGCAAGGTGGATGAGCGCGAACCCGAGGATTGTCGCTCCGAGGAGCGTCGGGATAGCTTGAACCAATCGGCGAAGGCCGTAAGCCGTCATTGCTTCCCCCAAGAACGAGCCGCGCTCGTGAGACGAGCGCGGCTAGCGTACTCCCCGTACTCAGTGGTGTGTGCGCTCGGCGTACGCCTTTCGGCCGGTGTTGTAGAGGTTGACCAGCAACAATGCCATCAGCAGCGTGAACAGCAGCCAGCCCGCCGAATTGCGCAGCTCGTCGCCGATGACGTAGGCATAGAGAGCGGTCGCCGCGAAGGCAATCCGGGTGCCAATCGCGATCTGACCATCCTCGATGAGCAATCCGTAGACCTGTTCCCAGGCAGCGGCAAGAAACCTCATCGGTGAACCAGGCCTCCTTTCAGATGTTGCGGGCGGCGACGCGCGCACCCTGCGGAGCAATCAGCGCCAGTATGTGCACGGCAATCCAGCCGGTCAGACAGACACCTGCCAGGATCACCAGCAAGCTCGTAGCGTCAAGCGGCCCCACAGTGGCGACCGCCAGCCGCGCGTGTTGCCGACGGCGAGGGCGATGGTGAATGCCTCCACCCATTCGACCACGCTGGCAACGAAGGCCGGCACCGCGGCGATGACGAGTGTTAGCACCGCGGCGTTCATAGCAACCCCCCTGATGTATCAACTACAAAAATGTTACTTCTGTACATCTCACGCCCACGCTGCTCACTCGTCAAGCGTCAGCGCGGCCCGCGCGCCTCACGCCCATAAGGCCCGCGACGCGAGCCGGGCGCCGTCGGCCAGCGCATCGAATTTGAGCCAGGCGATACGTGGCTCAACCACGCGCCGGCCGGCAAACGTGGCAAAACCGCAGTCGGTGCCGGCGATGACCCGCTCGCGGCCGATCACGTCGGCGAAGCGACCGATGCGCTGTGCGATCAGTTCTGGGTGCTCAACGAAATTCGTGGTCGAGTCCAGCACACCCGTGATCAGCACCTTGTCCTCAGGCAGCGGGTGATCGCGAAACACCGTCCACTCGTGCTCGTGCCGTGGATTCGCCGCCTCGAGGACCAGACCCGCCGGTCGCGCCCGGTACAGCAGGTCGACGATGTCGACGAGCGGCACGTCAGACAGATGCGGACCCTCGTAGTTGCCCCAGCACACGTGCATGCGCATCCGCTCCGGCGGAATGTCGGCGACCGCATGATTCAGCGCTTCGACGTGCATCGCCACCATGCGCCGGAAGTCGTCGATGCTGCTATGCGCGTATTGGGGTCGGTTGCGTCCGCCGGCAAGATCCGGACAATCCAGCTGCAGCACGAAGCCAGCCTCGTACACGGCTTGATACTCCGCTCGCATCGCCTCCGCGGCGGCGAACACGTACGCCTCGTCCGAGGCGTAGTACTCGTTCGGCAGGATGTACCAGATGCCGCCGGGCGAGATCGAGGTCATGAACGCCTCGAGCGGCTGGGTCGCCTGCAGGGCAGCCCGCAGCGTGCGAATGTCGCGCTGAATCTCGGCCTCGCCCCGCCAGATGATGGGGCTCGTGCAGGCCGGCGTGTGCAGTGCCGGTTCGCCAGCTCGACGGCTGAAAAACTCGGGAAACTCCTGCCACTCGAGCGGCTGTGGGCGTGGTTTGCTTTCGCCCTCGAAACCCGCCAGGCGATCCTTAATGTACGTCGCGTAGCCAACCTTGCCGACCTCGCCGTCATTCACGACGTCGACGCCATGCTGGAGTTGCGTCTGGACGACGTCCAGCACCGCCTCACACACACGCGTGTCCAGCACCGAGCGGTCGTCGAGCGTCCCCGCATCGTGGCGATACAGCAATTCGACCACATCATCGGGTCGCGGCAAGCTGCCCGTGTGGCTGGTGAGTACGCGGTCGGTGCTTCGTAACAACCATTGAAATGTACAGGTGTTTCAATAGCATGTCAAGCCGACCACCCGCGGGTGGTTCCGCGGCGCGCCGCGGGTTGCTAGCGCGTCAAGGTGACGATGAGCGAGTCGCCGCCGCAGCACGCGGCAGTCGTGCGCTGGCGGCGCCCGACGAGGTCGGTAGCATCGAAGCCCGTCTCATACTCAACCAGGCTCATAGCTCGGTGCGGCTGCCACGGCGAGAGCGGCTGGACCTCGACGAGTTGTGACAACAGGCCGGTCACGCGTGCCAGGATCGTCGTGTGCACTGTGCTGCGACCAAAACCAGCACAGCGGCACGTGGAAACCGTGCTGAGTAGCGGCCCTCGATGACATCGGTACCGGTCATCTCAGCGGCTTCACGGCCGTGAGCGCCAGCCAACCCAGGTGATCGCTGCCCTGCTCCGCCTCGAATCCATCGACGTCCACCAGATCCGTTGTCCTGCGGTGGGAGCAGCGGCCGTAAAGCATCCATCCACACGCGGCGCTGCGCATCATCGCGCATGTTGTGATGCGGCGTGCCGTCCGCGCCGAGCTTCGCAGCTTGCTGGTTCCAGTACTGATTGATCTCTGCCTGAAGGTTCGTTGGCTGGGTCATATGTAGGCCTCCGTTGCCGTGACGGGAACTGTCGAACGACGCGCTTAATTTGAGACGGTCCAGTCCTTGATGCCCCAGGCGATGAACGGCGACGCGCCAGCCCAGGAGCTCACTTTGACGTTCTGCAGTCGCTTGTTGATGAAAACACCGGTCTTGGCCGTGTATAGAAACGTGAATGGTTGATCGTCGGCCAGCGCTTGCTGGATCTGCTCGTAGTAGACCTTGCGCGCCGCGGGGTCACAACCTGGCGCGGTACGCGCCAGGTCGAGCAGTTGATCGACCTTGGCATTGTTGTAGTGGACGAAGTTTGTGCCCGCCGGAATGCTCTTCGAGGACCAGAAGTTGGTTTGATCCGGATCGATCGTCAAACCCGCGCCGCCGGCCACGATGGCGTCGAAATCGCGTGATTGCTGGTACTTGGCGAAGAACGTATTCGTTTCCAGGAGCTGCGGCTGCATGTCGATTCCGACCTTGCGCCAGGCGTCCTGAGCAATCGTTGCAATCGCTGTCCGCTCTTTGTTGCTCGAGTTCGTGGCCAGCGTGAACGCAAACCGCGTCCCTGCTTTCTGCAGAATCCCATCCGGCCCGAGGGTCCAGCCAGCTTCATTGAGCAAACGTTTGGCGGCATCGACGTCATACGGGAACCTGGGCACATTACTTGTGTATGCCCATGACACCGACGGCAGCGATGAATCGAGCACTTCGCCCTGATCGCTGAGCAGCGAAGTGACGATGGCCTGACGATCTATTGCCCGCGTTAGCGCCTGCCGCACCCGTTTGTCCTGGAACAGTGGCCGATCGAGGTTGTACGCGATAAACGTGATGAGGATCGGGCTCGCCGCTGACTGAAACGTGAGATGTGGCAGAGCCTGGAGCTCCTGCATTGCGCCAAATGACACGTTGCCGTAGTCGATTTCGCCGGTCTTGAGCAGCGCTTGGAGCACGTTGTCGTCACTGACCGTGCGCCGTATCCACTGGTCGATTTTCGGCCGGCCTTGCCAGTAGTTGGGGTTGGCAGTCAGTGTCAGGTGATCGGAGCGCTGCCACTCCTTGAACATGAATGGCCCGGTACCGACCGGACGGCTGGAATTGAATTCGTCCGCGTTGATGTCAGCCGATGCCGAAAGCAGATGCTTGGGCACAATCGGCGTCTGCATCGTCGTGATCAGGAACGGACAGTCCGCCACCTTCAGCGTGACGGTGAACGTCGACTTATCCGGGGCGCCGAAGCTGGCAATATTGCTGAAGCGGCTGCGGTACGGGGTCTTGGTTCCGGGATCCTGGATCGCGTCGAACGTGAACTTGGCGTCATCGGCGGTGAATGGCTGACCGTCGTGCCACGTGACGTTGGGTCGGATGTGAAACGTCCACTGCAGGCCGTCACCGGACTGGTCCCAACTGGCTGCCAGGCCAGGGATGGGAGTGCCGGTACTAGGGTCGGGTTTTACGAGGCTTTCGAACATCAGCTCGTAGCCGCTTTGGGACGCGCCACTGTCGTCGAGCAGCGGGTTGAGAGTGGCGGGGTTGGAGGAGACCGCGTACACCACGGTGGTGGTGCGAGCCGGTGTGGTGCCCTGCGGCTTGGCAACCGCGCTCGTCGGTCCGGGCTGGGCGGCCGAAGCCTGCGTTGTGGCCGCGGGCGGCGTCGGTGCGATCGAGCCCGGCGCTGGTGTGCAGGCGGCCAGTAGCGCACCCGTCCCCAGAACAACAAACCGCGCCAAAATCTCGCGTCGACTGAACCCAACCATGTGCTTCTCCCCTATCCCGGTGTCAAGAGGGTCACGGAGTCCAGGGATGCCACGAACACTCCCCCGGATTTGGAAATGTAAATGCTCGGCCCAAGACCTGCCGCTTCTGGCGGCGTGCTTGGCGAAATGTTGTCCAGCACCGTCAGCCGCTCCGCGTCAACCACTACGAGCGCCGGATCACCCAGCAGCGTAACGTACACCGTCTGGTGGCGTTGGCCTAGCCCCCAGTTCCAGTTCGTCGCCGGGCCGGGCAAGTGCAGCACGTCCGTCACCTGGTACGTGGCACTGTCGATGAATGTGATGTTGCCATTGGCGCAGTCCTTGGAACCCCGACACAGAACCGCCCATTCGTCGCGGCAGCGGCTGTCCCATGGCGTGATGCGAATTGGCCCTCGACCCACCGGGATCCTGGCGGCTTCTGTGTGTGTGGTCAGGTCGACGACGGAGATCGTGTCATCGTCGACATTGTTGGTGTAGACCTGGTCGTGGTCCTTGTACACCACGCACCGCTCCGGGCCTCGGCCAACGGGCACGCGATGTACGACGCTGAATGTTGCTTCGTCGAGGGCGATGATGTCGTTCGACTGGCCGTTTGCAACATACAGTGTTCCGTGCCAGCGTTGACCGTATTGAGGGCCGCGGCCTACTTCAACGGAGCGCACCGCGTTGAGGGACTGCGTGTCTATCTCCGTCACCGTGCCATTGCCCGAGTTGAGGGCATACACTCGTTGGCGTTCCCACGCCGGGACAACAATCTTCGGACGGCTCTCGGTAGACAAGCGGATCGTCGACACGAGCGTGCCGGCCCCGTAGTCCACGACCTGGACCGCATCGAGGCACTCGGCGGGAGCGTCGGTGTGCATCGCGACGTACACGTGCGAGCCGTGCGCGATCGCGTTCCACGGCGACGAGCCGACTTCAATGACCGATCGTACTGCTGCCGTTTGCCCGTCCAGCACGGTCAACGCGGTGCCGCCACTCGCAAGCGCCACAATGGCATCGCCCCCAGCCACTGAACATAGCTGAACCGGCCCGCGCCCAACGCGCACCACCGACCGCTCTACGAGGGTGCCACGCGCTACCACGCATCCCGCCTGCTTGTTGTGGAGCTCACGTACGCGGTCGCACCGCGGTAATGACCAGCCACGTCTTGTCCGCGCCATAGGCCTGCCGTTCGAAGTCCTCGAGCACGCGCAGGCGCGTGACCTTCACGTCCTGAAAGCCCGCGTCGCGGACGAGCGGCACCGCTGGGTCAACGGTCGGTAGACGGCGGATTGGGAGCAAGTGTGCCGTAACGTCCTCGCTGTAGGCGGTGTTGTTCTGGTCACGCGTGTTTGGCGGTGGCCCGCCCTCGCTGTTGTTGACGCCGTGAAATGCGATAAGCCGCCCTCCTGGGCGGAGCGCCGCGAACCAGTTACGGAACGCGCGCGCTGGATCGACGAGGGTCCACAGAATATTGCGGTTGGCGATCACATCGACGCTGCCAGGCTCCAACGGCGGCTCGATGGCGTCGCCGCTGGCAAACTCCGGCGGATTCGTGACTCGCGCTCCGAACTCGCGAGCCCGATCGAGCTGCCCGTCGGCGAGGTCGAAGCCGCGCACTCGGTGGCCGAACGCCGCCAGGACCAGTGCCAGGAAGCCCTGGCCAGTCCCCAGGTCGACGACGTCCGCCGGTGCGGGGGGCAGCCAATCACGGAGTAACGCCGTCCAGGTCTGGAGCTCGGCTTCGTCGCGAATGGCGAGCGCACCCGAATCGATGGTGTTGCCGCGCCAGGTCCAGAACGCGTTGATCTTCGCCTGCAGCTCCTTCAGCTGGGCAGTCGTTTTGGTTTCGCTCATTTCGGTTCCTCCCGCGGCGTGTCAGGTGGGCTGCGCCGCCGACAGGCGGCCGTGGACGAAGTACTCGTTGTTGGGGTGCGACTCGAGGCCGTGCACTCGGCTGGCACGTGCGATCACGACGAGCGGGGCCCACACCAGAAAGATGTGCGGCACGTCGGCCTTCAAGATGGTCTCGATCTCCTGCCAGCGTTCATGTCGGCCAGCCGGATCGATCGTTCGCGCGTAGCGATCCAACGCGCTGTCAAAGTGCGGATTGCAATGCGTTGGCCCCCTGATTCACGCGGCCACCCCTCGTCGTCCTTGACCCCACCCATCACGATGCGCAGCTCAGCCGGCCTCAGTGCGCCGCATCAGCGCGCAAGAGTCCAGTCGTTGATGCCCCAGGTCATGTACGGCCCAGCGCCGATCCAAGGGCTGGGCGCCGCGTTTTGCACGCGCTTGTTGATGATGACCGGGTTCCTGGCGCTGTAGAGAAACGTCCATGGCTGATCTTCGGCGACCAGTTGCTGGAACTGCTGGTACAGGACCTTGCGAGCGGCGGGGTCACAACCGGGTACCGTGCGCGCTTCGTCCAGCAGTTTGTCGACCGTGGGGTTGACGTAGTGCACGAAGTTCGCTCCGCTGGGGTACTCCCGCGCTGACCAGAAGCGCGTCTGGTCAGGATCTATGGTGAACCCGAGTCCGCCACCGATGACGGCATCGAAGTCGTGTGCTTGCAGGTACTTCGCGGTGAGCGCCGCCGCCTCGAGCTGCTCGATCTGCACCTGCAGGCCAAGCTTTCGCCAGGCATCCTGCGCGATGGTGGCAACTCCCAGCCGGCGCTGATCGCCAGCCTGGATGCTGAGCGAGAACGCGAAGCGGCTGTCATTCTTTTGCAGGATGCCGTCAGGGCCGGCGGTCCAGCCCGCCTCGGTCAAGAGCTTGCGAGCCTTGTCGAGATCGAAGCGAAAGGTAGGCACATTATCGGAGCGCGCCCACGATTGAAACGGGATCGCCGAATCGACCAGATCGCCTTCGCCGAACAATACGGAGTCGAGAATGCCTTGCCGATCGACGCCGTGTGACAGCGCTTGTCTCACCCGCTTGTCCTGGAACAACGGACGGTCGAGGTTGTAGGCGATGTAGATGATCGACGTTGGACTCGACACCGACGCGAGCCGCAAATGTTGCTCGGCGGTCAGATCGGCAATCGAAGTCGGCGCGATTGAGCTGTAGTCGATCTCGCCAGTCTTGAGCTGCTGGTCGCGTACGTTGTCGTTGAGGACCACGCGCCGAATCCACTGGTCGATCTTCGGCTTGCCTCGCCAGTGGGTCGGATTAGCGACCAGCGTGAGGTACTCACCTCGCCGCCACTCCTTGAACATGTACGGGCCGGTTCCCACCGGACGGACGGAATTGAATTCGTCTGTGTTGATGTCCGCCGTGCCCTGCAACAGATGTTTGGGCAGAATGCCGACCAGCATGGTCGTCGACAAGAAGGGGCAGTCGGGTCCCTTGAGAGTCACCTGAAACGTCTCCGGATTCGGCGCATCGTACGCGGCAACGTTGTCGAAGCGCGTCCGAAACGGAGTTTTTGTCTTCGGATCCAGCACCGTCTGGAATGTGAACTTCACGTCATCGGCCGTGAACGGCCGACCATCTGACCATCTGACGTTGGGCCGAATGTGAAACTGCCAGGTCAAGCCGTCCGGAGAGCTCGTCCAGCTGTCGGCGAGCCACGGTGCAGGCGTGCCGACCGCGGGGTCTGGCCGGACGAGGCCTTCGAAGATCAACTCCCAGACATTGCGTGAGTTCGCGCTGTCGTCGAGCAACGGGTTCAGGCTGAGCGGCTCGCCCGTGGACCCGAACACCACCGTATTGGCGAATTGCCCTGAGCCACTCGAAGCGCTCGTGGGCCCGGGCACGCTGGTAGCGACGACGCCCTGACCGGGCGACAGGGTCGTGCATGCTTGCAGGAGCACGCCTGCGCCAACCACCACGAGCAGTGCCCGGCGCCTCAGCGTGCTCGCGTCCGTCACTCGCATGGATCTGCTCAGGTTGGCTTCTTGCCGGTGAGCACCAGCCAGCGGCGGTCGGTGCCGATGCTCTCCTCGTAACGATTCACTGCCGCGAGGCTGGTCAGTACCACATCGAGGAAACCCGTCTCGCGCGCGAGATGCGCGACGGCGTCCGGATAGTTGCGATCGGCGCGAGTCGCCTTGACGACTCCCGTTGCATCAATCGGAAGTGCTGGCAGCCGGTCCTTGACTTCGTCCGGGTACTGGGAGCCCGTGGAGGAGGCGTTCTGGCGAAGATGGACTGACAGGACCATGCCGCCCGGCCGCAGCAGCGCGAGCCAGTTGCGGAAAGCCTGCGCCGGATCGAGCAATGTCCAGACCACCTGGCGGTTTGACACCACGTCCACACTGGCCGGCTGGAGCGGCGGATACATCG
>Ga0126378_10005019_pt1 | contig 10231 bp, 7 predicted proteins | sample PanSoiMetPlot_23_FD_92587 | JGI IMG/M metagenome (GOLD analysis project Ga0126378, IMG submission 92587) | Tropical forest soil microbial communities from Panama - MetaG Plot_23 | ecosystem: Environmental > Terrestrial > Soil > Tropical forest > Bulk soil | place: Panama | collected 2016-02-17 | reverse complement strand
CCGGGGACAGCGCCCGGGGACACCGGCCGGGGACACCGGCCGGGGACGGACGCCGGGCTCAGCCGGAGCGGCGCCGGCGGCGCCGGCGAACGCGCAGGACCAGCAGCAGCAGCGCGACCAGCGCCCCCGCCGCGGGCAGGGCACGCTTCAGCACCGGGAAGCCCGCGACGCTGAGCAGGTCGATGGCATCCTCGTCCGGCGGCCTGGCGGCCCGCGCCTGCGCGGGTTCCCCGGCTCCGGCCCCGGGCCCGGTTGCCCGGTCCGCCGCGGCGGGGCCAGTGGCGGCGGTCGCGGTACCGGCACCGTCCGCGGATGCCGCGGCGGCCGGGGTGCTTGCCGCCGCGTCGCCGGCGGGCGCGGCCGGGGTCGGTGGCCCCGCCGCGGCGGTGCCCGTCAGCGCGAGCCCGTGGTCCGCGAGCCTGAGCTTGATCTCCTTAACCGATTGTGGTCCCAGGTTCTCGATCGCGAGCAGGTCCGGCTCGCTGCGCGCGGACAGGTCGCCCACGGTGTGGATCCCCTCACGCCGCAGGCTGTTGTAGGCGCGCACGGGGAGATTCAGTTCCTCGATCGAGAGCGCCCGCGCGGCCTCGGCGGCCTCCGCAGGCCCCGCCGGGCCGGCCGCGGCCGCTGGGCCGGGAACGGCGGTTCCCGGCCCAGCGCCGTTGCCTTCCGCCGGGACCGCGGCCTGCTGGCCGGCGCTCGCCAGGTGGGCCGCCAGGTTGGTGGCGAACTTCTCGATGATCCTGCCGCCAACCTCGGCCATCACGCCCCGGCCGAACTGGGCAGGGCGGCCCGTCACGCTCATCGTCGTGTGCACGACCACCCGGGTCTGGCCGCCCTCGTCCCGCAGCGACGAGCGGACCTTGGCCGAAGCCGTGCCGCTGCCGCGCGTCTCCTTGCCCGATGCCTCCAGGGTGACGGTCAGCTTTTCGTCGTCCCGCTCGACGAACCGTGCAGTGCCTGCGTAAGTCAGGGCGACCGGCCCGACCTTGACCTTGATCCGGCCGCTGACCACGTCGCCGTCAACCGAATCGACGGTCGCGCCCGGCATGCAGGGGGCGATCTCCTCGACGTTGAGCAGCACCTGCCACGCCTGCTGCGGCGGGACCGGGATGGTGAACGAGTGCTCCAGCTCCATAGTTAGACTCCTGAGGCCACCGCCAGGGCTCTGGCGGTCAGTACCCGCGCCAGGTGGCGCCGGTAGTCGGGCGCGCCGTGCAGGTCTGCCGGCGGGTGCGTCCCCTCGTCCGCCCGCTGCGCGGCCGATCGCAGGGAGTCCCGGCTAGCTTCCTCGCCGGTGGCCGCCGCCTCCGCGGCGCTGGCTCTGACCGGCACCGAACCCATGTTCGCCAGCCCGACCCTTGCCTCCGCGACGTGCCCGTTCGAGCGCCGGGCCAGTGCGGCCACCCCCACGATCGCCCATGCCTGGGCGGTCCGGTGGAACTTCTCGTAACGATAGCCCCAACCGGGACCGAGTTTGGGCACACGGATACCGGTCAGGATCTCGCCGGGCGCCAGCGCCGTGGTCAGGTAGTCCACGAAGAACTCCCCCGCGGGGATCGCCCGTTCCCCGCCAGGGCCCCGGGCGATCATGGTGGCGTCCAGCGCCATCATGATCGCGGGCGTATCACCGGCCGGATCGGCGTGGGCGAGCGAGCCGGCCAGGGTGGCGCGGTGGCGGACGGCTGGGTCGGCGACCGTGCCGGCGGCCTCAGCAACCAGCCCGCAGTGCTGGCGGATGAGCGGGTCGCGGGTTGCCTCGTCCTGAGTCACGAGCGCCCCGATCAAGAGCGAGTCGCCGTCATCCCTGACGCCTTTGAGCTCGCTCAGCGCCCCGATGTCGACGAGTAGCTCGGGGAACGCGAGCCGCAGCCGCAGCAGCGGCACCAGGCTCTGGCCTCCGGCGATCACCTTGGCGTCCTCGCCGCCGTCGGCCAGCGCGCGAACCGCCTCATCCAGCGACGCTGGACGCGTGTAGTCGAACTTGCCCGGGATCATCGCGCACCTCCGGTAGCGCCGCCGGCAGAACCGCTGTCACGGGCGGCTTGGATCGCCCGCCAGACGTGCTCGGGCGAGCAGGGCATGGGCACGTCGCGGACGCCGAGTGGCCGCAGCGCGTCCACCACCGCGTTCACCACCGCCGGGGTGGATGCGATCGTGCCGGCCTCGCCGACGCCCTTGACGCCGAGCGGGTTGGTCGTCGCGGGGGTCTCCGTCCGGCCGGTGGTGAACGACGGAAGGTCGGCGGCGGACGGGACCAGGTAGTCGGCCAGGGTGGTGGTCAGCAGGTTCCCTTCGTCGTCGTAGACGGCCTCCTCGTAGAGCGCCTGGGCGATGCCCTGCGCAAGCCCGCCGTGTACCTGGCCCTCCACGATGAGCGGGTTGACCGTCTTGCCCACGTCGTCCACGGCCACATACGAGCGGAGGGTCACCTGCCCGGTCTCGGTGTCGACCTCGGCCGCGCACAGGTGCGTTCCGTGCGGGAACGAGAAGTTGTCCGGGTCGTAGGTGGCGTCGGAGTCGAGCGAGGGCTCCACGCCTTCGGGCAGGTTGTGAGCTGCGAACGTGATCAGCGCGACCTCCTGGATGGTGTGGCCCTTCTCCGGGTCCCCGCGCACATGGAGCCGGCCGGCGGTGAACTCGATGTCGTTCTCGCTGGCCTCAAGCAGGTGCGCGGTGATCCGCTTCGCCTTGGCGATCACCTTGGCGCAGGCCCCGTGCAGGGCTATCCCGCCCACGGTCAGCGACCTGGAGCCGTAGGTGTCCATCCCCTTCGCGGAGATCTGGGTGTCGCCGTGCAGCACCCGCACGTCCTCGAAGGGCACGCCGAGCTTGTCGGCGACGATCTGGCTCCACGCGGTCTCGTGGCCCTGACCGTGGGCACTTGAGCCGGTCACGACCTCGACCTTTCCGGTCGGCAGCATTCGTACCGAGGCGTGCTCCCAGCCCCCGGCCCCGTAGGAGAGGGAGCCAAGGACGCGTGAGGGCGCAAGCCCGCACATCTCGGTATAGGTGGATATTCCGATGCCAAGCTGGACCGGGTCCCCGCTGGCACGCCGCCGCTCCTGCTCGGCGCGCAGCGCGTCGTAGCCGAACAGTTCCTTCGCCTTGGCCGTGGCGGCCTCGTAGTTCCCGCTGTCGTACACCAGCGTGGCGATCGTGGTGTACGGGAACTCCTCGTGCCTGATCCAGTTCCGCTCCCTTACCTGCAGCGGGTCCATGCGGAGCTCGGCCGCGAGCTCGTCCATGATTCGCTCGATGGCGAACGTCGCTTCCGGCCGGCCCGCCCCCCGGTAGGCGTCGGTCGGCATCTTGGTGGTGAACACGCCGGTGCAGCGGAACGAGTACGCGTCCATCTTGTAGATGGCGGGGTACATGAACGCCCCGAGCAGGGGCACGCCGGGCGTGACCAGCATCAGGTAGGCCCCCATGTCGGCGAGAAGGTCCACCGACAGGCCGCGCAGGCGCCCGTCCCGGTCGGCCGCGACCCGGATGCGCTGCCACTGGTCACGGCCGTGGTGGACGGTGAGGTTCCCCTCGCTGCGGGACTCTGTCCACTTGACGGGCCTGCCGAGCTTGCGGGCGACAAGCACGGCGAGCACTTCCTCGGCCGTGACCTGGAGCTTGGAGCCGAAGCCGCCGCCCACGTCGGGGGCGATGACCCGGATGTTCTGCTCGGGGATGGCGAAGAAGGCCGCCAGCGCGAAGCGCAGGACGTGCGGGATCTGGGTGGCCGACCAGAGGGTGACCTCGTCGGCGACGCTGGTCGCCACCACGGCGCGCGGCTCCATCGCGCACGGGATCAGCCGCTGTTGGCGGTAGGTGCGCTCGAGCACCACCGGGGCGTCGCGGAACGCGGCGTCCACGTCGCCTTGAGCAAAGACCCATTCGTAGCTCTTGTTGCCCTGGGGGTGAACCTTGGGGGAGTCCTCGTTCAGGGCCGTCCGGATGTCGAGCACCGGGGGCAGCGGCTCGTAGGTGACGTCCACCGCCGCCACGGCGTCGGCCGCGGTGTATCTGTCCCTGGCGATGACCACCGCCACCGCCTCGCCGACGTAGCGCACCTCATCGGTGGCCATGGGCGGGTGCGGAGGGATCACGATGTCCTCGGTCACCGGCCACGCACAGGGCAGGCTGGCCTGCTCGTCGGCGAAGTCCGCGCCCGAAAAGGCCGCGACGACGCCGGGCATGCTCCGCGCGGCGGACAGGTCGACCGACGTGATCCGCGCGTGTGCGTGCGGGCTGCGGACGAAGGCCATGTGCAGCATGCCGGGCAGGGTGATGTTGTCGGTCCAGTAGGTCTGGCCGGTGACGAGCCGTGCGTCCTCCTTGCGGGTGCGCGCCCTGCCCAGTTCCGGCGCCGCCGCCTGCGTGTCCGCGGTCATGACGCCACCCCCGCCCCGGCGGCGCTGGCCGCCTGGCCCGCGCTCTGCTCCTGGGCGGCCCGCCGGACCGCGCGGACGATGTTCTCATATCCGGTGCAGCGGCACAGGTTGCCCTCCAAGCCCTCCCTGATCTCCTGGTCGCTCGGGTTTGGGTTGGTACGGATCAGGTCGGCCGCTGCCATGATCATGCCGGGCGTGCAGTACCCGCACTGAAGCGCGTGCTCGGCGTTGAACGCCCGCTGCAGGGGGTGCCACTCCCCGTCGGCAAGGCCCTGAATTGTGGTGATCTCGGCACCATCGGCCTGAACCGCCAGCACTGAGCAGCTTTTGACCGAGACACCGTTCATGTGAACCGTGCACGCGCCACAGTTGGACGTGTCGCATCCAACGGGCGTGCCGGTCCTGCCGAGGTTGTCCCGGAGATAGTGGACAAGCAACAACCGGGGCTCCACGTCATCTGTGTAGGTAACCCCGTCGACTGTGACGGTGATGTTGGCCATGCGTGGCCTCCTCCCGAGACGGCTATTGCGCCTGATGCCCAACCTAAAGCCGGCGGACACGCGCGCACCAGACCCGTCTTCGCCGCGCGTGACCTGCCTCGATCGCGCGCGCTGGCAAGATCACCCGGCTGGCGGGGCGCCCTTGCGCGCGCGTGGCCACCCGAACGCCACGCCAAAGGCCCCGCAGCCGGGCGGTGGCGGGGGGTGCCGGCGGAACCGGGCAGCGCGGTCAGCCGAAGCGGCCGTGTACGTAGTCCGCGGTCCGCGGGTCCACCGGGGCATCGAATAGCTGCTCGGTGGGGCCGGACTCCACGATGTGGCCGGGGGTGCCCTCGCTGGCGAGGAAGAAGGCGCAGTTGCGCGACACCCGCTGCGCCTGCTGCATGTTGTGGGTCACGATGACGATCGTCACCTGGCTCTCCAGCTCGGCGATCGTCTCCTCGATCCGCCGCGTCGAGGTCGGGTCGAGCGCCGAGCACGGCTCGTCCATGAGCAGCACGTCGGGCGACACCGCCAGCGCCCGGGCGATGCACAGCCGCTGCTGCTGGCCACCCGACAGCGCACCCCCTGGCGACCGGAGCCGCCGGTGCATCTCGTTCCACAGCCCCGACCGGCGCAGGCTGGTCTCCACCACCGTGTCCTTGTCGCGCACCTTGATGCCCGCCAGCTTGAGCCCGCTGGCGACGTTGTCGTAGACGGACATGGCCGGGAACGGGTTCGGCTTCTGGAACACCATTCCGATCTTGCGCCGCACGTCTGACGGGCGCTTGCTCGGGTGGTAGATGTCCTCGCTGCCGAGCAGCACCTCGCCGCCCAGGCTGGCCCCGGGCACCATCTCGTGCATCCGGTTGAGTATGCGCAGGAAGGTGGACTTGCCGCAGCCCGACGGGCCGATCAGCGCCGTGACCATGCCAGGCTCCATCGTGAGCGATACCCGTTCGAGCACCTTGTGGGTGCCGAACCAGGCCGAGACGTTGCGGGCCTGGAGGCCTACCAGCGGGCCGGTCAGCACGGGCGGGTGGCCGTCACCGTCGCGGTCGAGCACGGTCGTCTTCGGCGCGAACTCCTGCCCGGGGCCCTCTGCCGGCGGCGGGCCTGGTTCGGCCGGTGACGGATCGGCCGAGGATTTCCCGTCAAGGTTCCCGGCGCCGCCAGCCGGGAAGGCTGCCGGGGCGTCAGTCATGATCGGGCTCCAGTTCCTGTCGGCCGGGTGCGGCCCGGCGCGGTTCGGCGGTCGGTTGGCTAGTACGACTAATACGGCTAGTACAGGTTAGGCAGCAGCATGGCGAGGCTCTGGTACAGGTTCCACAGCACGGCGAGCGCCAGCGGCGCGGTGGCCAGGTACGCCGCCCACGGCGACCAGCGCAGCACGGCGAGCGTGCCGGCGGCCGAGACCATGGCGAGCGCCAGCGCCCACAGCACCGTTGAGGTCAGCGCGGAGCTGTCACCGGCCAGCGGGAGTTCCTGGGCGTTGATCACACGGGCTGGCGGGAGCCCGGGGCGGGCGGTGGATATCAGGCGCGCGTCGACCTCGAGGTAGTAGCTCGGCACGACCGCGGACGAGGCCGTCAGCAGCAGCAGCCGGTTCGGCGCCGGGTCCTGGATCACCTGCCTGCTGTCGGCCACCGCCGCGACCTTGTAGGCGGACTGCCCCTGTCCGGTGATGACACTGATGGTGTCACCCTGGCGCAACTGTGCGATGCGCCCGAAGGGGGCACCGAACGTCGCCACCCGCCCGTAGATCGTACAGACCCCGGCCTGGCCCGGCAGTGGGGTACTGCGCAGGTGACCGGGGCCGAGGGTGAGGTTCTCCGGGCTGGTTCCCTCCACCACGACCATGCTGTGCACGCCGATGCTCGGGATGGTCAGGACCGCCACCGGCGACCCTGGGGTGGTGGGGCCAAGCGGGGCGGTCTGCTGCACCTGGCCGGAGAGCTCGGCGCTCAGCTGGGTGTAGAGGATGGCCTGTGACCGGGCCTCCTGCACGCCGGACAGGCCGTACAGGTACCCGGCGAACCCGAGCACGAGGATGCCGAGCAGGAGCAGGGCCACCCCGATGCCGCGCAGCAGCGGCCGCTGGGTGGCCGGCGGCGTGCCCAGGCCGCTGCCGGCCTTCGGGCCCGTCCCGGGTCGCTGCCCTCCGGGTGGCGCGTCGGACCGGGGAGCCGCCGTGGGCTGGCTGGCCCCGGTTCCCTGGCCGGTGCCGGCGACGGCGGTGTCAGCCATGCGCCTGCCCGCGGCGGCGGCGCAGCCACGCCGCCAGGGCTGGCGGCAGGGCCACCGCCAGCAGGATGCCGGCCGCCGTGAGCACGCCGAGCACGGCGCGGTTGCTGCCACCGTTGGCGGCCAGGTTCACCACCACCCCGGTGACCGGCCCGGTCGGGGCCGGCGCGGCGCCCTGCCCGGGCAGCGGGCCGCCGCCGATGGTGGCGCCCGCGGAGGCGCTGGCGGACGCGCTGGGGCCCGCCGTGGGTGAGCCGCCGCCCGGCGTGGTGGCCTTGCCGTGCTTTACCACGCAGTTCAGCGGCGCGCCGAGCTTGTCGCACGGCGACGGGAAGGGGGCGGTCTTGAGGAGGATGTTCTGGCCGTTGATGAAGGTGGGATTGTGGCACTTGGGAAGGGTGGACAGCGACGGTATCGGGCCATGGCCGGGGATGTGAGCGTCCTGCAGGAACCCACCCCGCACCAGGTTGACCGGCAGCGGCGAGTAGCCAAGCTGGTCCACGTGCCGCTGCCCGTCACAGAGCATGTAGTTGATGAACGTGGACAGGCTCTTGCCCTTTCCGGCCGGGCTGCCGAAGATCGGCGGCGGGTGCGGCGACCGCGGCACGATGAAATAGCTGTAGCTGGACAGCGGGTAGCTCCTGGGGTCTTTGTAGGTGTAGACGTGGTCGAGGTTCTGCTGCAGGAAGTTCACGCTGTGGGAGTTCTCGTTGATGACCGCCCTGGTCAGCGCCACCGCTACGTTGGACGCGGTGGGCAGCACGTAGTAGCCGCCCGGGTTGAGCACCTTGACCACCGGGTAGTGGGAGTTGAGCGCGTAGGCGTACTCGTCGTAGCCGATGGCGCCGTTGGCGAAGCTCGAGGTGATGTAGGCCGCCACGTTGTTCGAGCCGTTCTCCGCCTTGGCGTTCCCGAATGGCTGTATCAGCTCGGTCTGCGGGCACGGCAGTCTGACGTGTGGGATCAGGCGGCGGCAGAACGCGTTCCACTGCGAAGGAAACCTGTGCGACATCCACCGGGTGAGGAAGAAGGTGGCGCCGGAATAGTCGGAGCGGATCACCGGCACGATGGGCAGGTTCGGCAGCCGCGCGCCATAGTCGTGGGTGATCGCCGGGTCGTCCCAGTTCTTGATCTGGCCGGTGAAGATCTTCATGATGGTCGCGGGGGACAGCCGCAGGTTCGTGACCAGATGGCCGCCCTTCTCGATGTGGTACATGAACGCGGTGCCGCCGGCGACGTCGGGGATGTAGGAGTAGCCGTAGTTCACCACCTCGCGGCCGGTGCCGGCCAACTCGTCGGTACCGTTCCGGAACGGTGGGTCCGAGCCGGCGAAGTCGTCCTGGTTGTTGATGTACTCGCCGCGGCCCGCGCCCGATCCGTCCGGGTTGTAGTTCACCACCAGGCCGCTCGAGTGGATGTTTGCGATCCATTGGTTGATGGCTATGGCTGCCCACGAAGAGCCCGAGCCGCTGATCGTGGTGTAGTTGGTCGCGTACGCCGGTGCCGGGGCGGCGACGAGCCCGATGGACGCAAGCCCCAGGGCGGTCGCGACCCTGGCGACGGTTGCGGCGGCCCGGCTCCCCGCGAGCCTGGCCGCTGCCCGCCGGGGCCGCGCCAGCGTTGCCCGTGGCCGCCAGGGCCGTGCCGGCGCGGCCCTGCTGGGCCATGCCCTCGGCGAGGCGCTGGCCCGGGCGGGCTCACGCGGCGGCGTCATCACGGCCTCCTTGTCCATCTCCATCCGACATCGCCTTTAAGGAAACGGCCCCACGCGGTGGCGTTTCTGGTCCCGCGGCGCAGCCGGACGCCGATGCCCTCGGACCCGGCGAGCGCGAACGAGCCGCCAAGGGCCGCCAGGCCGCCCAGGATGAGCAGTGCGGGCAGGGCGTAGCGGGTGATCGAGGAGGTCTGCGGATGCGTGGCAGCGACCAGCCTGACCGACCCCAGCGCCTTCGCGCCGGGAAGGGACACCGACGGCTGCGGGCTCGGGCTGCTCGGGGACGGCGTGCCCGCCACGCTCGGTGAGGAGCTGGCCGGGGTCGGGGTCGGGGACGAAGACTGGGAGTTCCCGCCGCTGCAGCCCGTAGTCTGGTTCCTGACCTGGGTGGCCGCCTTCCGGGTCTGCGCCCGCATCGTGGCCGTGAGCGGCAGGTAGCCGGGAGGCAGCTGGCCGGGCCCGACACCCTGGGTCTGCCCGGCCCCGGCAGCGAAGTCGAGGAAGCGGGCGATCGCGGCCGCCTTTGCGTGACAAAGCCCACTGGTGGGTGCCATCGCGTAGATCACCATGGTGAGCGGGTAGGCCTTTGGGTCCTTATTGGCGAGGTTCATCTGCAGGGTGCCGCTCCCCGCCTTCGTCATGTGGCGCAGGGCGGCGGCCATGGTGGCGTTGGTGGGCCTGACGTAGCGGCCCGCGGTGTTGGGGATCGCCGCCACGGGGAACCCGTTTAGCGCCGCGTCCCCCTGGTCAACGATCGCGAACAAGTCCCGGGCACCCACCGGCTGGGGCGGGTCCTGGGTGTAGCTGCAGATACCCGACGCGTTGCAGGTCTTGAAGGCGGCGCCCGCGTCCTGGCTCAGGGCCTGGAACCTGACCACCCGGCTGAACGGGAACACCGGGTTGTACAGCCGCGAATAGTAAGCGGTCGGATCTTGCGGCGTGAACGTGTCGGTGGGGTATTTCACACCGCGGTAGTAGGTGTTGACGTGCATGCCCCAGTGGTCGGGCGTTCCGTGCAGGAACGCGTGGGCGGTGGGGTCGGCGCCGATCCAGCGGGTCACCGTCCAGGTCATGTCGCTGGGTCCGGAAGCGACGGTGGGAATCTCGAATTGCTGGCCGGAGGTGAGGATGTCACGGGCGACGCGCCTGTCGATGGCGTTGTCGAGGCCCTTGAACTCGTTGTCGGTGAAGATGTTCCACGGGTTGCGCTGCACGGCCTTGTCTGGCAGGGCGGCGTTGTAAGAGGTCGTCAGCAGCTTGGCGAGCAGCCGCTGGTTCATCTTCAGCCCGGACAGTTGCTGGCCGGTTTTGGTGTCGTCGATCCAGTAGGCCAGCGAAACGCCCGACACGGCCACCGGGGCATAGACGAAGTGTTTGCCGCCGGTGGACACGCCCTGGGCGCTGGCTGG
>Ga0126378_10005018_pt1 | contig 10231 bp, 10 predicted proteins | sample PanSoiMetPlot_23_FD_92587 | JGI IMG/M metagenome (GOLD analysis project Ga0126378, IMG submission 92587) | Tropical forest soil microbial communities from Panama - MetaG Plot_23 | ecosystem: Environmental > Terrestrial > Soil > Tropical forest > Bulk soil | place: Panama | collected 2016-02-17 | reverse complement strand
GCGCCCCGATGTGCGAGCAACACCATCCCAGGTTTCGCGCAGTGGCGTCATCAACCGCCAGGCTGATTCGCACTGCCCTTTACGATGACGTGGACCGACCGAGAATCGTTCCGGCGGCTAGTCGTATCGGTGGGCCTATCGGCCGACCGCGTAACCCTGCATGCCACGGGGATTGGCCGCCGCGTACAAGAAGCCGCCAGACCTGGCGACGGCGCTCATGCGCCCAAGGGACCATGGGGGCCGGACGCTGACCTCGTGGCCGCGGGCGCGTAGCGCTGCGACGACCTCGTTCCCTGCCCTTGACTCGATCGCCAGGGATGCAGGCACGGAAGCGCGGGGGTAGAACGAGGACGGGAAATGATCAGTGTGGAACGCGGGCGCGTCGATCGCCTCCTGGAGGTTCATCCCGTACACGACGTGGTTCAGGAAGAACGCCAATGACCACTGATCTTGCTGGTCGCCGCCAGGCGTCCCGAACGCGAGGTACGGCTCGCCGCCGCGAAGGGCGAGGCTCGGCGACAGCGTTGTGCGCGGCCTGCGGCCCGGCGCCAGGGTGCTCGCGAGGCCCGGCGTGAGCGTGAACATCTGCGCCCTGGTACCCAGGCAGAAGCCAAGGCCGGGAATGACCGGGGAGCTTTGCAGCCACCCGCCGCTGGGCGTGGCCGCGACCAGATTGCCGAACCTGTCGGCGACATCCAGGTGGCACGTATCGCCCGGCCCCAGCGTCGGGGCTGACACGGCACTCGCTGGCTCGCCGAGTCCGTGCCCGCCAAACCCGGCAGCGTCGAAGGCCGCCCGCGCGAAATCCGGCAGCCGCGGCGCTACGCCCGCTGGCGCACCGGGCCGCAGCTCCGCCGACGCCGTCTCACCAACTAGCTCGCGGCGCGCCGCCGCGTAGTCCGCCGAAAGCAACTCGGCGAGGGGTACCTCGCTGTGCCTGGGATCGCCGTACCAGGCCTCGCGATCAGCGAACGCCAGCTTCGCGGCCTCGGTCACGATGTGTATTAGCGTCGCGCTGCCGGGCTCGGTGTCGTCGATGCCCAGGCCGTCCAGCAGGGCGAGTTGCTGGAGGAAGACGGGCCCTTGCCCCCACGGGCCCGTTTTGCAGACCGTCAGACCGCGGAAGTCGGCGGTGACGGGTGCCTCCACGCTCGCCCGCCACCGGGCCAGGTCGTCGCCGGCCAGCAGCGCGCGATTGCGCCGACCGGTCACATCGCGGACCTCGGCACTGTCGCAGTACGCGGCGATGGCCTCCGCGACGAAGCCCTCGTAGAAGGCGTGCCGAGCGGCCTCGATCTGGCGCGCACGGTCCCGCCCGGCGCTCTCGGCCTCGGCAAGGATTCGCTTGTAGACGGCGGCCAGCGGGCGGTTGGTGAACAGGCTGCCCGGCGCTGGCACGCCACCGGCCAGATAGATCTCGGCCGACCCCGGCCAGTCGTCGCGGAATGTGTCGGCGAGCGCGGCAATCGCCGCGCTCGCCGTCGGCAGCATCGGGTAACCGTTGTCGGCATAGCCGATCGCGTACTCAAGCACCGCACGCAGCGGCAAGGTGCCGTACCGCTGGAGCAGCAGCATCCAGGTACCGAAGGCAGCCGGCACGCAGGGGGCGAGCAGGCCAGTCCCTGGCACCAGGTCGAGCCCGAGTGAGCCAAAGGCTGCGAGCGTCGCGGCGGCTGGCGCCGGTCCCTGCCCGTCGAGCACGAACGGCTCCCGCGCGATGGCGTCGAACCCGATGACCGGCACCTCGCCGGCCGGACCGTTGAGGTGCGGCTCGACCACCTGGAGCACGAAGCCCGCGGCCACTGCCGCATCGAACGCGTTGCCGCCCTGTTCCAGCACCGCCATGCCCGCGGCCGATGCCAGCCAGTGGGTCGACGCCACCATGCCAAACGTGCCAGCAAGTTCGGGCCGGGTGGTGAACTGGGGGATCTCTGTCACTCCGCCTCCGATCAGCTTCGCGCATACGGTAGCGCTTGGTCGGCAACCGGGGCAGGCCGTGGCGTTATCGGGCATCGTGCTGACCATCTCCGGCTGCTCCAAATGTGATGAAGCTGTGACAGGACTGGCCAACCGGCGTTATGTGAGCGGCGTCCTATTCGGTAATCAATTGCTGCCAGGTCATGGACGTGGCCCGTAACTAAGGAAGTTGATCTCATGACGCCCTCCCTCACGATCGCCGCTCGATTCTCTATAGCGGCGGCGCTTGCCGGTGCTTGTGGACTGCTGACGGCATGCGGCGGCGCAGGTCCGGCCCCGGCGACCACACAGACGGTGACGGTTCAGGCAGCTGCCAGCAGCCCGACCAGTTCCGCGCCGGCTGCGGCACCAACCCCGGCCGCACCGGCTGGACCATCCAACTGTCTCCCTTCTGGACTGCAAGCACAGCTTGGCGCCGGACAAGGGGCCGCGGGGACGGTGTACCAGGTGATCGTCTTGACAAACACCTCGAATGCGACGTGCACCTTGTATGGGTATCCGGGTGTCTCCTTCGTCACAGGCGTTGGCGGCAGCCAGGTTGGCCAGCCCGCCACTAGGGACGCGTCCTACGGCAAGAAGCTGATCACGCTCGCGCCAGGCAGCAAGGCCAGCTTCGCTCTGGCAATACATAACGCAGGCGCGATGCCGAACTGCCAGATCACGAACGTCAACTGGCTACGGATCTACCCGCCGAATGACTACGGCAGCATCTACGTGCAGTACCAGACCCAGGCCTGCGCATCTGCATCGAACATGGGCGTCAGCACAGTCCAAGCCGGGGCCAACGGCGCGACGCACTGACCGACGGAGCCGCCTGATCCGAACCTTTGGTCGGAGGGGGACACGCCGGACCGCGTGGCGCCCAGCGTCACCTGCCGCGGCGGCGGAGGCTCGGCCGCACGCTGACGGTAAAGTCGCAGCATGCTCACCGCGCGCACGGCACCTCGGCGGCGGCTGACTGGCGTCAGCCGCAGACGGGCGCGACGCTGGGCAGCGTGTGCGGTTGCCGCGCTCGGCGCGAGTCTCGCGGCCGGCTGCGCCGTGCCAGGCCAGCACGGTCCGGCGATCAAGCTCAGCTCTGCGCAGGTCACCGAGCCCAATACCGACGGCATCACGGACGTGTACGTCGACGTGGATAACATCGGCGCGGCTGACAAGATCGTCGGGGCTCGAATCAGTGCTGGCGGAACTGTCACGCTGCGCTCCCCCGTCCGGGGCGGCGTGGCGCAGATGCGCTCGGTCCGCGCCATCGCGGTCCCGGCCCACAGCTTCGTCGGGCTCGATCCCAACGGCTCTCATCTGCTGGTCACGGACTCGGGTCGGATGAAGGCGGGGACGCTAATCACGCTCACGCTCGTGTTCGCGCACGCCGGCGCGATCTCGGTGCCAGCGCTCGTGACGGACCCGGAGACGGGCGGCGCTGGCTACTTCCTGAACTGAGCGGATCGCCGGCAGCGGCGTTCTGGCGGCGTCCGGCTCGGCTGCCGAGTGCTTGTTGCGCCGGTGCTAGTCGCGATATATCGTTTTGCCAGTTGAGCTGTGCAGGGCACGGAGGGGCAGATGGCAACGCAACCAAGTTTGCGTATCGGAGACGCCGAGCGCGAAGCTGTCGCAGCTGAGCTGCGCGAGCATTTCGCGCATGGGCGGCTCACGCTCGAGGAGTTTAATCAGCGCATCGATGCCGCCTTCGCCGCCAAGACCCAGGCCGACCTGAGCCGCATCACTCGGGACTTGCCGCACGTCAGGTCCGGGGGGGCGCCGCTGCCGAGCGCGCGGACGCACGGCCCCCTGCTGGCCAGCGGCCCGGCGGCCGGCGCTGTCCTCCCGTGGGCCGGCACCGACTGGGCCCGCCGCGGCGATACGGGCCACCGGCATGGTCACGGCATTGGCGCCTTCGCGACGCTGCTGGCTGCGCTCGCCACATGGCTGCTGGTCTACGACGTGATCCTGGTGGGGGTTCGGTTCCCGTGGCCGGGCCGGTTGGGTCTGCTGGCAGTGATCTTCACGCTGATAAGAGGCGTGCTCCGCCGGATTATGCGCAGCCCGCGCCGCCCCTGGTAACGTCACCCGACCACCGGGACGCGTAGCGGCACTACCAGGTACCGGAACGCGGCCGCGTCCGCTGGCGTCGGCTCACCGCGCGCAGCCGAGCTTGGAACGACGCCGCCGTCCCCGTTCCCTCCTTGCTGGGCGGTAGCCGGATGGTCCGGATGGTCGACGTCTGCGCTCGCCGTCGCATTGCCCTCCACCCAGCTGATCAGCGCAGGCTTGGCAGGGCTGGAGAACTCGATCCTGATCCGGCCGGCGCCGGCGGCCTGCCCGCCGTCGGGGTCAGCCGGTCCTGACGGCCGGCCGTGGCCGCTGAGCGCGGCCGCCGTGATGCCGTCGAGCAGGTACTGCGGATTGAACGAGATCATCATCTGCTGGCTGCCGTCGAATCTGGCCGGCAGCGACTCGATGGCCCGGGCCCGGCCGCTGGACTGGGCTTCGATCACCACGCCACCGGGGCGGAACTCGAGTTGGACCGGCGTCAGTCGATCGGCCACCAGCGAGACCCGGCGCACCGCGTCGATGAACGGCGCGGCCGCAAGCTCGGCGCTGGCCTCAAAGCTCGCCGGGAAGCGCGACTGGTACCGGATGAACTCGGTACCGATCAGGCGGGCTGTTAGCCGGCGGTCGCCGCCTTCGAAGCTGATCACGCCGTCGGCTGGCCTGGTGCCGTCGTGAGCGGACCGGCCAAATGCGATGGCGACCGGCCCGCCAGCTCCCATCGACTTGGCCGCGTCGGCCAGCATCCTGGCTGGCACGAGCGCCGACGCGCGGACGCCCGGGTCGGCCGGTTCCCACGGCAGGGTTGCAGCGGCGAGCCGGTACCTGTCCGTGGCGACGAGCGTGAGCCCTGACCCGTCGAACTCAAGGCACACGCCCGTCAGCATCGGGAGCGTGTCGTCTCGGCTGGCGGACGGCGCAACCTGGGCGGCCGCCGTCGCAAGTGCCTGACCGTCCGCCGTACCCGCCACTGGCGGGAGCGTGGGCAGCGCCGGATACTCATCGAGCGGGAGTTCAACGAGCGCGAACTCGGCACTGCCACAGGTCAGCATCACCATGCCCGCCGCCGTCGACACGTCGACGTCGGCATGCGGCAAGCTCCTGGTGATCTCCGCCAGCAGCCGCCCCGGCACCAGCGCTGTGCCGATCTCGCCAACGTCGGCGGCGATGGTAACCCTGGCCGACATTTCATAGTCGAAGCACGACAACGTCAGTTGATCGTCGTCGGCCTCCACCAGCAACCCAGACAGAACCGGTACTACCGGTCTCGTCGCCAGCGCGCGTGCAACGAACGACACGGCTTCACCCAGCGCGTCGCGTTCGACCCTGAACTTCACTGAATTCCTTCCGCCCGACCCGCGGTAACCCCTCGATCGTGGCACGCCCTGCTGACATCGGCTCGGCATCCGGTCAGCGCGTACACCGACGGCGCGAGCGCGGCCGCGCGGGGAGCGTCGGGCACGCGGAGCGCGGGTCAGGACGCCAGCGCCGCGCGGGTCACCACGGCAGCGCCGCGGGTCAGGGCGCTAGCCGCCGCGCGGGTCAGGGCGCTAGCCGCCGCGCGAGTCACGACGGCAGCCCCGCGCGGGTCCGGGCGCCAGCGCCGCGTCGGGTCAGGACGCCAGCGCCGCGGGCACCGCGGCGAGTGCGGCGTCGATCGCTGCCGCGAGCGCACGAGCGGACTCGGCCGTGAGCTCGACCGCTACCCGCGCAGCCGGCCCATGCGCCGGGTTGCGGAAGTCGATGTTCAGCGTGTGCTCGGCCATCGCGTGCACCGGATGGTCAAAATAAACGGTCGCGTCCGTCAGCGGGAACCACCCCTGCGCACCCTTACCGCTCCCGGTGATCTCAACGTTCTCGGTGTTGTACGTGCACATGTCAGCCCCTCAGCTAGCCAGATAGCGGCCGTAGAAATCGAATAGCTTCTGCCAGCCGTCGTTCGCAGCCGCCGGCCGGTATGCAGGCCGGTTCACCGCGAAGAAAGCATGTCCTGCGTCGTTATAGGTATGGAATTCGTGCGGCTTGCCGAGGTCGGTCAGGACCTTAGACAGCTCAGCCGTCTCCTCTGGCGTGGGGTACTTGTCGTCAGCGCCGAACAGCCCGAGCAGCGGGCACGATAGCTTCGGCGCGAGCCCGACGATCGCGTTGACCTTGAGCGGGAATCCGTCCGGCGGCTGATTCACGATGCATGCGCCGTAGCAGTCGACGGCTGCGTCGAGCTGAAGGCTGCACGCCGCGAGGAAGGACTGCCGGCCACCCGAGCAATAGCCGATGACGCCGACCTTGCCGTTCGAGCCTGCGAGCGCGCGCAGGTAAGCGGCGGCGGCGCTCACGTCGCCAACGAGCCGTTCGTCGGGTACGCCGCCGTTAGCGCGCGCCACGGCTGCGGCGTCATCCGGGCTCGCACCGGGCGCCTCGCGAGAGTAAAGGTTCGGCATCAAGGCGGCATAGCCGTTGGCGGCGAACTTCCGCACGATCTCCTTGGTCGATGAGTCGTAACCGGGCATGTGGTGGATCACGACGACGCTGCCCCGCGGGGCGCCAGCGCCGTCGGGCACGGCCAGGTACGCCTCGATCTCGTCACCGCCAGCGCCGTTGATGGTAATTGTCGTCGCCGTCAGTTCTTCGGTCATCGCGGTTGCGTGCTCCTCTTGAGTTCGCAGTTGCGGGGATATCGCAGTGATGTCCATCCTGCCAGTGGCCAACGCCCGGCGTTTCCGCTGGAGTCGACTCGGGCATTGAGGGATCATCGATGCAGGCAGGAGCGGCACGCAGAAAGAGTCGGGGGAATGACTGCGGTTGCTATCGGCGCCATCGCCGTGTTCCTGATCATCGGGACGGGATTCGGCTGGCATTGGCAAAAGTCTTTTGCCGCGCATGGCGACGTGAAGGTTGCGAAGACCAGGCTGCGCACCGGCCGGAAGACGCGGCTGCGTAGTGGTTTTTATGCAATCCTGATCGCCATCTTGATCGTGCTCGCATTTGCCGACTTTGTGCGGAAGAAGTAGGAGCCGCAGATGTCTGGTCCGGAAGTCCTGGCAGACGGATTCGACCGCGTTCGGGAGATCGTGCACAAGGTTCTGGATCGCCTCGGCGAGGAGGAGCTTCAGTACCGCGCGGATGCGGAGGCGAACTCGATCTGCTGGCTCATCTGGCATCTGACCCGCGTGCAGGACGACCACGTCGCGGATGCCGTCGGTGTCGAGCAGGTGTGGTCTGCTGGCGGCTGGGACGAGCGTTTCGCCTTGCCGTTCGAGGGCGGTGACATCGGCTACGGGCATAGCTCCGATGAGGTGGCCGTCGTTCGCGCCCCCGCCGAGTTGCTCGCGGACTACCACGATGCGACGTACCGGCAGACTGTCGAGGTCCTGCGCGGGCTGACAGACGCGGACATGGACAAAGTCATCGACGAGCGATGGGATCCACCGGTGACCATGGGCGTGCGCCTGGTGAGCGTCCTCTCCGATGATCTCCAGCACGCGGGACAAGCTGCATTCATTCGCGGCCTGATCGCACGTCAGGTGTGATTTCCTGGCGGCCGGGCCGTCGCCGCTAGCATGCGGGGTCACCTCCGCCAACGGGCCGGGTCACCTCAGCCAGCGGGCCGGGTCACCTCAGCCAACGGGGCATCGACGCCCGCCGCAAGCCCTGCGGACAGCCTGTGAGATATTTGAGTTCGTCAAAGATTGACAGCCTCAAGTGAGCGGCATAATGTTTGAGGTGCTCAACTATTGAGTGAATGAACCAGCGACCCAGACCAGGGAGCACACCCAGTGCCCGACCAGGCGACAGCCGAGCAGCGGACTGCCGAGCAGCTTGCGGCCGAGCAGGCCGCGGAGCAGCAGACCGCGGAGCAGCAGACCGCGGAGATCGCTAGCTGCTTCTTCGAGCTGATCGGTCGCATCATCGGCCAGGCCGACCAGCTCGCTCAAGGGCTGGGGGTTCCGGGACCGTTCATCAAGGCGCTGCACACACTGGAGTGCCCGATGGCGATGAAGGAAATGGGTAAGCGGATGCACTGCGACCCGTCCTTCGTCACGCTGGTCACCGACATGCTCGAGAAGCGCGGTCTGGCCCGCCGTGAGCCGCACCCAGTGGACCGGCGCATCAAGAACGTCGTGCTGACCGACGATGGCCTAGCTCTCAGGCAAAAAGTTCAGGCCGAGATCACGGCGCGCATGCCGTGGAACTCTGCCCTGTCTGAAGACGAACGCGCCCAGCTTCTTGCCCTGATCCGCAAGATGCTCGCTGCCGCGCCGAAGCCGGCGCCGGCTGGCACCGGAGCGGCTGGCGCCGAAGCGGCCGCCGACGATGCAGTGCAAGGCCAGTTGGCCAGCATCCTCGTCGGCGCCTTGGCCGAACACGTCCCCCACATGAACCCGGATGTCCACGCGACATCGGCGGGGGAGGTGAGTAACTGAGGTGAGCGAGCCTTCGGTCGCCGGATAACGGAACGCCCGTAGGTCTGCCGGTCGGCGTCTCACCGCAACCATCCGTTCCTGGCCACGGACCTCCAAACACGGACGTCGCAGATGTCGAATTAAGCGGGGCTGCTTCGTCTTAGTTACGAGAGGAAACAGGGCGGCCCGACACGGGCCGCCGGCCAGAAAAACCTTCCTCAACACAACTGCAGGAATCTCTTGCGCCCAAAACGGATACGGGCCGTAACTAAGGAGTCACATTCACAATGTCTGCCAAGTCCGCGGACCTAGCGCAGCCAGGTAGCCAAGCGGTCGCGACCCGCCATGCTACTGGCTACGCTCAGGCCCATCGTCACCTCGGCCTGGCCCTTGTGGTCATTGCCGCAGCCCAGCTGATGGTGGTGCTGGATGCCACCATTGTGAACGTCGCGCTCCCCCATATCCAGCGAGCTCTCGGTTTTTCTGGCTCCGGACTGGAGTGGGTCGTCAATGCTTACGCACTGACGTTCGGCGGCCTTCTGCTGCTCGGGGGCAGGGCCGGCGACATCCTCGGCCGTCGCCGCGTATTCGTCGCCGGCATCGTCCTTTTCGCGGTGGCTTCGCTACTCGGCGGCCTAGCGACCAGCGAGGCGTGGCTACTCGGCGCTCGGGCGCTCCAGGGCGTTGGCGCCGCAGTGGTCGCTCCCACGGCGCTCTCGCTGATCACGACCACGTTCCCGGAGGGCCCGCCGCGCAACCGGGCCATGGGCGTCTACGCCGCCATGAGCATCGGCGGCGCCGCAGTTGGCCTGCTTGCGGGCGGTGTGCTCACGACGTACCTCTCCTGGCGCTGGGTGTTCTTCGTGAACGTGCCCATCGCCATCATCGTGGCCCTGATGGCGCCGCGCGTTCTCGGCGAGTCCGAGCGCCACACCGGCAGGTTTGACATCGCAGGTGCGATAACCGGGACTGGTGGCCTGGCTGCCCTGGTCTACGGGCTATCGAGCGCGGCCACGACGGCCAACGGCGTGTCCCACTGGGGCGACACGAAGGTCATCGCGTCGTTGACGGCCGCCGTGGTCCTGCTGGCATCGTTCCTGCTTATCGAGTCCCGCAGCAAGCACGCGCTCATGCCGCTGCGGATCTTCCGTGACCGGAATCGCTCTGGCGCAAACCTCATCATGCTGTGCATCGGGACGGCCATGTTCGGGATGTTCTTCTTCCTGACCATCTTCGTGCAGACGGTGTGGGGCTACAGCGCGATCAAGACCGGCGTGGCGTACTTGCCTATGGTCGCGATGATCATGGCGATGGCTGGCGCCAGCTCGGGGCTTGTCGGCCGGATTGGGGCCAGGCCACTACTGATCGCTGGTAGTGCGGTCGGGGCGGGCGGCATGTACTGGCTGTCGCGAATCACGGAGCACAGTACTTACGCAGGCGGCCTGCTTGGCCCGATTCTCCTGACCGCTGCCGGCCTCGGCATGCTGTTCATGCCGGTAACGCTAGTCGCGCTGTCCAAGGTCGACGAACGCGATGCCGGCCTGGCGTCCAGCCTGGTCAACACCGGCCAGCAGGTCGGCGGCTCCATCGGCCTGGCGATCCTCGGCACCGTCGCCTGGACGGTTGTCGCGACGACCGCACGGCACTCGGTCGCGGCGGCGCAAGCCGTGGCCTCGAAGGCAGCGGCTGCCGGCCACGTACTCCATCCGACGGCTGCGCAACTCGCAGTGGCGAAGAGGGTCATCACCGATCACGCGCTGGCGACGGGCTTCTCCCGCGGCTTCGAGGTCTCGGCGGGCATCATG
>Ga0126378_10005015_pt1 | contig 10234 bp, 9 predicted proteins | sample PanSoiMetPlot_23_FD_92587 | JGI IMG/M metagenome (GOLD analysis project Ga0126378, IMG submission 92587) | Tropical forest soil microbial communities from Panama - MetaG Plot_23 | ecosystem: Environmental > Terrestrial > Soil > Tropical forest > Bulk soil | place: Panama | collected 2016-02-17 | reverse complement strand
GCGCCGAAGTTGCACTGCCTGAATGGCCCCAAAGCCGGTAACAACGGCCAGCGCCACGGCCGCAATGCTCACACCTGCCGCATGCCGGCGCACGTACTTGCGCGCACGATATCCGATACTGGAGGCGTGAGCTGTTACAGGACGATTCTCAAGGTGATTCTGAAGATCCGTTAGCAGAGCTTGCACTGTCGGATATCGGCGGTCGCGATCACGTTCGATTGCCTTCAAAGTAATCCAATCCAAATCGCCGCGTAGCTGGGTCGTCAGTTGTCTTCGATCTGTGTTGCGCGCGGACGCATTCTTGCTTGCGGTCTAGCGGTCCGCGCTGATCTTCGTGCTAGGGCGAACCGGGTCAGATTCCCGGAGTTCACGCAGCACATCTTCTTTGCGGCGGTTCTTCCACTCAGTCGCATCGAAGGGCAGAACTCCCGTTAATAGCTCATAAAGCATCACGCCAAGCGAATAAATGTCTGTGCGCGTATCGACATCACGCGCATCAGGATCTGCCTGTTCTGGGCTCATGTACCCAGGAGTTCCGACTAACGTTCCAACTTGAGTGAATAGTGTCTCTCCTGGGCTCAGTGGCGCTGCCGCCTTGGCAAGTCCGAAGTCGATGATGCGCGGCATTAGTTTATCGTCGACGTCGGCCACGAGAACGTTGGAAGGCTTAAGATCGCGGTGAATGATCGCTTTCTGATGCGCATGCTGAACGCCTTCACACACGCGCATGAATAGCCGCAGGCGCTGACGGATGGTCAGCTTGTTGGAATCGCAGTAGTCAGTGATAGGCCGTCCGTCCACATACTCCATCACGAGATAGGGCTGGCCCGCAGGCGTCGTGCCGGCGTCGAAAACCTTGGCTATCGTGGGGTGATCCATGATGGCCAGGGACTGACGCTCAGTCTTGAATCGCTGAACTGTCGCTGAGTCATACATTCCCGCGCGAATCAACTTCAGAGCTACTTGCCGACGTATCGGTTCGGTCTGCTCGGCAAGCCAGACCTGCCCCATGCCGCCGACGCCGAGCTCTCTGAGTAAGCGGTACGGACCGATGACCTGCGTTTGCGGTTCTGCCTCCGCTGATGAGTCAAGCCTGAAGCTTTCCAAGAGTGTGTCGGAATCAGAATAGGCGGAGAGCAGCGATTCCACCTCTGCGCGCAACTCGGAATCTTGTGAGCAAACCTCGTCGAGATAGGCGGGGCGCTCGGAAGCGGGCCGATCCAGTACAGAGCCGACGATCTCCTTAACTTTTTTCCATTGCCTCAGATTCTCCATGACTGCCTCGCTTCATCTGCCGGGATAGCCAGGCCTTGGCGACGTTCCATTCGCGCTTGATTGTTGAACGGGAAACGCCCAGCATTTCGGAAATCTCCTCGATCGAGAGGCCTCCAAAGAATCGCATCTCCACAATCCGGCCCTGCTGTTCATCAATACAGGAAAGTTGATCGAGAGCCTCGTCTAGCGCCACCAGCTCAGCGCTTCGCTCCTGACAAACGACCAGTGCGGCATCGAAATCAACCTTGAGTTCAGCGCCACGCTTGACGGCAGCATGGCTGCGGGCGTAGTCCACCAGGATCTGCCGCATGAGGCGGGACGCTACCGTCAAAAAATGGGCACGGTCTGCCGCTTCGAATGGCTTCTGATTAACAAGGCGCAGATAGGCTTCATGAACCAAAGCTGCGCTCTGCAAGGTGTGTCCCGGACGCTCGCGTTGCAGATGATAGCGCGCGATGTCGCGCAATTCCTTGTAGACGAGAGGAACCAGTGTCTCCAGGGCCTTCTTGTCACCAGCCCTCCAGCGCACCAAAAGTTCGCTAACTGGTTTCGAAGATGGCTGAGAGGTATCCACAACGGCACAGCGTGGGGAATGACCCAAAAGATAGCCCCGCAGGCGCCTGTAAGTCAATGCCGCTCTGACATTTGCTCAGTCGTTTTTCGCGAACCCGGTCTGAACCCTTTCACGTGGCTTTTCCGCAGTTGTTAGTAGAACGGCATTGGGGCAGCCGGTGGGAAAGTCGTAGCGTCCGCTCCACGCTCAGTGCGAAACCTCGAGAGTCCAAGGTGATTCTAGGTCGGACTCCATTCGGATCGCAGTCTTTCTGCTTCGCTCAGCGTGGGGAGATCTCGGCGAACATGTGTAGCTCTCAGAAGGAGGATGGTTATGGTTAACCGATTCTGGTGTCGGAAACTGGCGTTTGCCTGCGGAGTATTCTGCATCTCCAGTTTGGTATTCGCCCAGAAGGACCCTGGTGTCCGCGGCGGAATCCAAAATACCGGTGGCGGACTTCAACAACAGGGGATCCCAATCCCTCATCCGCCGCTGATCAGCCCGCACCCGGTGACTGGGGCAACCGTTAACGACAACGAACGTGCATCGTTTGAAGAAGGGATCCTGCGAGCTGGCCAGCTTGAGGCCACCTGCGATACCTGCAACGACGTGACCGATGGTTCGCCGGTACCTGGCGAACTCGATCCCGAGTTCCCTCAAGTCAAAACCAATTCCAACGGCACGGGCGCGCGCCACAATGCCGACCAGTGTTTCGTGTGCCATGCGCAGCCGCAACTCGGGGGTTCCGGCGGATTCATCGTTCCGAATCCTGCCGATCCCATTCCGCAGCAGGCCGAGAATCCTCAATTTCAGCTGGTGCCACACCGCTTCGGACGACAGAATATCGTCCCCTCGTTCGAGAAACAGTTCGGCCCCATTCGCGAGGTACGCTTCAAGTACAAACCTGATGCCACGCGGGATGGCGGAGTGCATCAACTCTGGACGGTGCGCGGGAGCACCAATGATCCCACGATTCCCAACTGTGCACTCACTCAACCTGACTTCGAAGCTGAGCTCAGAGCCCACAATCTCGCGTTCCGAATTCCCTTGCAGATGACAGGCCTGGGGCTAATTGAGTCCATCCAGGATCGAGAGATTTTGGCCCAACATGATGCGACGGCTGCGCTGCGCGGGTCGCTCGGAATCGAAGGTCATCCCAACCGAAGCGGGAATGACGGCACCATCACACGGTTCGGATGGAAAGCGCAAAACAAGTCCATCACCATGTTCGCGGGCGAAGCCTACAACGTAGAGATGGGCATCACGAATGAGTTATTCCCCACGGCAACGGAAGAAAATCCCGACTGCAACGGAACCAACAAGCCGCTGCCAAATGATGTGGTCCGCACTGACAAAGACGATCACGACAACAAGGCCTTCGACAATCCGCTCCATATTCTGCCGGACTGGATGCAGTTCCAGGTGATGATGCGCTTCACGGACGGTCCGGCACCGGATCCGCACCCAAGCAAGAGCGCCCAGCGGGGGAAGACCTTGTTTTCCGATATCGGGTGTGCTCTTTGCCACACGCCGCAGATGCAAACCGCGCCGGTCATGAATAGCCCCGTGTTGCAGGATCGACCCGTCAATCTGTTTTCGGATCTGCTCGTGCACCACATGGGAGCGAAATTGGCCGATGACATCATCCAAGGCCAAGCTGCGCCTGACGAGTTCCGCACAACGCCGTTGTGGGGAGTGGGGCAGCGCATCTTCTTCTTTCAGGACGGGAGAACAGCAGATTTACTGCAGGTAATCAAGGACCACTTCTCGCCGGCGACGGACAAGTATCCCGCTTCGGAAGCCAATGCCGTTGTACACCGTTTTAACAAACTCTCGCCCGAGGAGCAGCAAGCGATTTTGAACTTTCTGCGTTCGTTATGAGCACCGAGGGGGGCGAAGCAGCTTCTCCGGAGTGAGTACAGAAGAAGCTGCCTCGAAAACAACGGTCATCAGCACGAACAAAGAGAACAGCATTATGAGCCAGTGGAACACAACCACGTTCAGGACACGTCGGCCGTGCAGGATCAGGAAGCGACTTGCTCAACGTGCGCTCTATGTTGGCGCTCTCTGCATGTGCTGCACGATTTCCTGGGCGATGACAATTGAGGGCAAAGTCATAAACCGCACCACGGGCGAGCCGACGCGCGGAGATGAAGTCATCTTGTACCGCGTAGACCGAAGTATGCACGAAGAAGCACGTGCGAGAACCAACGAGCACGGGGACTTTCGCTTCGATACGCGTACCGGACTTCGTTATCTCGTGGCGGTCCGCCATCAGAATGTTGCTTATCACACAAAGACAATTGGTGACGGGTCCCGGGTGGAAGTCAACGTCTATGACGCGGTCGCAAAGATCGAACAGGTTCGCGAAGACTCCGCTACTCTGTTCTTTGAAGTCACACCCGGTACACTCAAAATCACCGAATTCTTCGTCCTTTCCAACACGTCTACCCCACCTCGAACTTTGGCTGGGGGAAGTACGTTCCAATTCGCTGTACCCGGCGAAGCAACTTTGGATTCCGTGGCGGTTCAGCCACCAGAGACCCTCCCGTTTGAAACTAAATCACGTCCACTCCGAATCCCTGGGCAATACTGGATCAATTCTCCGATTCGACCTGGTGTGACGAAAGTGCAGGTGAAGTACAGTCTCCCCTATTCAGGGACCGCTTCGTTCCATCCACGGGTCCTCCGTCCTGTTGCTGCCATGGCATTGATGATTCCCGAATCTATGCGGCTCAGCGTGGATCAACCTGAAATGTTCACGTACACCGGTAAAGACGTTGGTCTGTCGGTGTACATGGCAAAACAAATGAAACCGGGTCGACAGCCTCGACTCTGGGTGAGCTCAGTTGGAAGCCTTGAAACTACTGGTACGTCGGCGGAGGATGGGACAGCTGCATCCGGTCTCGACGCATCGAATGCAGACTTCCTTCCCGGACCCTCTTCCAACCAAGGATTCCTTGCCGATACAACCCGATTTGTAATTGTGTGTTTCGAGACGCCTGTCCTAGTAATAGCGCTGGTCATCGTTGTCGCGATGCTTAGAGAGAGGCGCCAGTTGTCGACGCAAATAAGCCAACGGCGGAACGGAATCGAATCCGCCGGTCTAGGGGGGTCGGATCGTGGCTAACAGACGAAAACGGCCAACGTCCATCTTAGCGCTCGCTCACCTTGCACTGCTTGCAGTCCTTGCTTGTTCACAGAGTGACTTGTGTCTGGCTCAGCGCGGCACGCAATGGCACAAGGCAATTGCAGTCTCGATAACCGAGCCCGTGATCTTGGACCTTCATCTCCTCCAAAGCGATCTGCAGATTGCGTATGCACATGAGGGTGAGGTCTTGATTTCTGCGCAGGTACAACCGAACGACGCGGGCGATGTAACGATGGATTTCCTGTCCGATGCGCTCGCTGTGGCTGCCGATGGCAACACGATCGAGATCCGGCAACGTGACGCGGAGATAGTCCGCAAGCTCAACGTCTCCTATCGGATCAGTGTGCCTTATCGCACCGAAGTCCGGTCCTCCTTGAGGTCTGGAAAACAAACCATTACCGGTGTGATGGGACCCATCAATGCCCATGCTGATCGGGGCGACATACACATCTCTTATGTTGCGAAAGCCGTACTTGCTCAAACCGGGATTGGAAACTTGTCCCTAGAGGTGATAGGCGAGCGAGCGAAGGTCGCAGCTGGCGTCGGCAACATTTCCTGCGCTCGCATCGCTCAGGGCGTCAACGCGGAAACGGGGGACGGCGACATATCACTAATGGTTGTCGGTCCATCCGAAGCAAAAGTGAGGCAAGGCGCAGGAAGAATAGATGTGGGCGGAGTCAGAGGAACGCTCACCGCGTCAACCGACGCTGGCGATCTGCACGTAAAGGCGGTCCCGCATGACAACTGGCAATTGAGTTCGGTGTCGAGCACGATTCGCATCGAGCTCCCTCTCGCCTCCAGGTTCGATCTTGATGTGATGACGGATTCCGGGGAACTCGTGATCGGACGAGACGATCTGCCCAAACCGAGCGCTGGAGTTCGGCAGTTCAATCAAAAAGCCAACGGTGGCGGCAAGCGAATCGAGGCCCGGAGTAAGAGCGGAAGGATCGTGGTCAGCTGAGATTTTTCAGGCGGAGTGAAAGTTATGTCAACAAACCAGGCAGTTGCGCCTTCGATGACGCCAAATCTTTCTTTCAACGTTATGCGCGTGCTATCGCTCCCGTGGCTCGATCGCACAATCGCCGCCATCGCCTGTGTCCCGCTGGTCTATGGGGCGTATTACCGCTACCTGCATTTTCACCGTATCGGGCTTCCGCTCATTGCTTCCGTGATCAACATGCTGATTTTGGTCGCCACTATGATGTTGCGGAGACCGCCCAAGCGCGTAACCGCGAATCCCTGGTATTGGCTGCTCGCGTTTGTGGCGAGTTATTGGCTCACTTTCATTATCTTCCTGCTCGAAAAAGGCCGGCCCTTGATCGCCAATTGGGCTACCGACACGCTCGCGATGCTGGGCCTGACCACGATGCTGTGGGCGCGAATCAGCCTGGGACGCAACATTGGTTTCGTGCCTGCCCAGCGCGAACTGGTGCACACCGGCGCTTACGCCTTCATGCGGCATCCGGTGTACACGGGAGTGCTGCTCACGAACCTCGCGTTCGTCCTTCGCGCCTACAGTCCGCTGAATGCCGTGCTGATTGGACTCGGAGTTTTCTGGTTTATTCCGGTGAAGAGCCTGGTCGAGGAGGATTTTCTGCGCCACGATCCGCAATACGCCACCTACATGAAGAGGGTGCGGGCACGGTGGATCCCATATGTGATCTGAAGATAACCCTGCGTCTTGGCCGGCGGAATGCCCCGGCTTACCGATCGCACGTGCGTGAATTACGGAACTCACCATGGCAAGTTGCCAGATCGCTGCAAACAATTCGGAAATTACACAGAGGGTGCGCAACGCTGCAATGCCGATGGCGCTCGCACTGCTGGTGGTCTCCGTCTTCCTCAACTATGTGGATCGCGGCAATCTCTCCATTGCTGCGCCGCTGCTCAAGAACGAGCTAGCGCTCTCAGTTTCACAGCTGGGCATCCTCTTTTCAGCGTTCTTTTGGACTTACACCGCGATGTTGTTTGTCTGCGGTTGGTTCGTGGACCGGTTTGACGTCAATCGCGTGCTAGCCCTGGGATTTCTACTGTGGTCGTTGGCAACCGCAGCGACCGGTCTCGTTAGCGGGTTTGCGACGCTGCTGGTGGCACGCTTGGTGCTCGGCTTTGGTGAATCAGTTGCCTTCCCGTGCTACTCGAAAATTCTGGCGCAGCACGTTCCGGAACCGGATCGCGGGCTCGCCAACGGCGCCATCATTGCGGGCATGAAGCTGGGTCCTGCGGCGGGCACGCTGGGCGCCGGAATGCTCATGACGACCTATGGCTGGCGGCCGGTTTTCATCGGGATTGGCCTCGTCAGCCTGCTGTGGCTGCCCGCTTGGATGAAGTGGCGACCGCGTGCGGAAACAATAAAAAGCAACCCTGTTTGCGAGGTCTCGGTTGCTGATATTTTGCGACAGCGCAAATTCTGGGCCACCGCCGCAGGTGGCTTTTGCGTCGCGTATCCGCTGTATTTCACCATCACTTGGCTTCCGTTCTATCTGGTCCACGAACAACACCTCTCCATGGCTGAAATGGTCAACAAGGCCGCGCTCTACTACACCGTGGACGCTGCGGCGGCGCTGGTCACGGGCTGGCTCACGGATTTTTGGATTCGGCGTGGCTTTGGTATTGGATTCGTTCGTAAGTCGGCAATGGCTCTGGGATGGATGACAGCTGCTGTGGGATTCCTTGGCTGCTCCTATGCTGGACCGCATTTCTATCTGGCATGGCTGATGGTTGTGGCGCTCGGGTGTGGCACTGGCAATGCGTGCTTCTGGAGCTTCGTCCAGACGCTGGCCGGACCGAGAGCCGCAGGACGGTGGGGAGGCTTGAAGAATGGCTTCGCGAATCTCGCCGGAATCATCTGCCCAGCCTTGACTGGCTTCACCGTGGATTGGACAGGACATTTTCATGTGGCGATTGCAGTCACGGCATCGGTTAGCGTTTTGGGCGCGATGGTTTGGCTCCTCTTCCTGGGCGAATTGAAAGAAGTAGATTGGATAGGAGATCGAAAGAGGATGATGAGCCTGGCATGGCAGAAGAGCGGCAAATGACGATTGCGAGTTCACGAAGACGCCACCGTCCCGTGGCTCACTGGTTCTTTCTCGGGGTTCGGCGGAACCAATGCCACTTGTTACGCATGGGGGAATGCTTTTACCGAGCATGGTTGGACCCCCGGCGTTCCTGCTACCCAAGCATGGGTTGCCTTCTACCTGCAAGATCAATCGTTATTGAACCTTGCGGCAATTTCTTTGGCTGTGAGGTCTCCCTAGGAGCCGCTGACGAAGGATGAGCTGGGAGCGCGCAGGGCGCTTCGGCGGCCGGCAGTCCAACCGGCTTGCTGGGGTAGAGGTCTATCACGTCGTCTTGCTCATGTTTCCTGGCGTCCCGGCGAATCAGTGACCGATAGATGAGAGGCACGTATGGCTGGGCTGCAGTATCCGCAGCGGACACCTCATCTGCCTCATACGCCCGCAAAAGAACAGTTGCAACGTAGGCGACGGTATTTGCGACCTTCGGATCCATTCTCCCAGCCTTCACCTCGGCCATCGTCTCAGCCAGCATTCGCCTTAACATCGGCCGCCGACTCGGGTGGGGCAATATGTTCCGTTGCCTGCTCGTAGGTTTGCTTACGGTGCCGGCCCCCGTTTCGCCCCAACTCCACAGCTTTATCGGGATTCGCATGGAAATAGCAGAGGCCGCCTTCCATCGCCCAAGCCGTGCAAGCCGCGCCGTTTCTGGTGACGCCCTTACACCGTTTTTGGGCGGCTTTCAATGGCTCAAGCTGTAAGAGTGAACTTCCTTCGGCGGACGCGCCAGGCGCAATGGGCTGCAACTTCTCAGCCCCCTCCATTGGTTCCGTGGAGAAGTACGCGTAATCTAATAGCTCGAGGGTAGATAGGGCAGCGAACATTTCAATCATCCGCTTTGTACGAAAATACTCGTCCGCGTCACCGCTTTATAAGTGAATTCAACATTGAAAGGAGAAACAGGAGCCTTGGCAACGATGTGTTGAAGTCGGAGAACTTCCTAAACTTCGACTAGAAGATAAGCTTCAGCCCGTACTGAATCTCACGCGGCCCCCTAGTCAAGGTCGAGAAACCTATTCCGCTCTGGGCGCTCTGACGCGTGATAACGTTGTTGCTCGGACTGCAGGGCGAGTAAGCTCCACTGGCATCGGGTGCGCCGCAGTTGACGTTGGCGAAGACCTGGCCCGGCCCCGATTGCCCGCCATTAATAAGATCACCGCGGAAGTTGGCATGGTTGAAAACGTTGAAGAAGTCGAGCCGGAACTGGAGGCGCAGTTTCTCGCCCCACAGCCGCCAGTTCTTGTCGACCGAGAAGTCGCTGTTCACATACCCCGGTCCACGACAGTAGCCACGAGGCTCCGTGGCCTCGGGAATTGTGCCGATCTGGTACCCAATCAGCGTCACCGACTCAGGATTGAGGACCTCAGGACCTGCTACTGCCTTGCAGGCAACTGAGGTCGCCAACGGCCGCGTGGTGAACGTGAAGCCCGTACCAGACAATGAGGACAAACTGCCACCGGCGAGGTCTTGAATGCCAGTCTGGTACAGTTCTGTGGAAGTACCAGAAGCAAACTGCGTTATGCCGGTGAGTTCCCATCCACCCACGGTCGCCTGAACAAACGAGCTGGCGCCCTTCAAGTCAGGCAAGTAGTAGACGGCATTTGCCACGAAGATCTGTGGACGGTTAATTGCCGTATTGCCACGATCGAGACTCGGATTTGGTCCCCAAGTGTAGCTATCCCCACTGACACCACCGGCAGAGTTCTGGTTGGTGACGTTGCCGATGGAGTGCGACCAGGTGTAGGCCGCCTGCAGTTGGAGCTTCTGGACTTGGGTCTTGAACAGGATCTGCAGAGAGTTGTAGGTCGCGTCACCGTTATTCAACCACCAGGTCATGGTTGTCCATCCTGGGAAACGGCGCAGGTTGTCCACCCCGCCACCGGACTGAAACGCTGCATTGACCCATTGAGACTGAGGCACGTAGTTAATGTCGTAGCTGTTCAATTGGTGGACTGCGTGGTTGCCAACATACCCGACTTCGAGCGTCGTGTTCTTGGCAAAGCCGTGCTCCACGGTAAGGTTCCACTGCAATGAGTTGGACACCTTATCGCTGGGATCATATCCGCCGGCAGGAGATGTGCCGCCCGCCGGAATGGTGGTCGCAGGCTGTGCGTCCAAAGTACGGGTGAAGTTGGCATTCAGCGCAAACGGCGCATTCGCCGAGTTGACGTATGACGGCGT
>Ga0126378_10005013_pt1 | contig 10236 bp, 8 predicted proteins | sample PanSoiMetPlot_23_FD_92587 | JGI IMG/M metagenome (GOLD analysis project Ga0126378, IMG submission 92587) | Tropical forest soil microbial communities from Panama - MetaG Plot_23 | ecosystem: Environmental > Terrestrial > Soil > Tropical forest > Bulk soil | place: Panama | collected 2016-02-17 | reverse complement strand
TGATGCCGCTCGGGGCGCCGATCGGCTCTGGGCTCGGGATACGCAATCCGCACAACATCGAGCTCATGGTGCAGGCCGCCTCGGTGCCCGTCATCTTGGACGCCGGGATCGGCACGGCCAGCGATGCGACGCTCGCCATGGAGCTCGGCTGCTCGGCGGTGCTGCTCGCGACGGCGGTGACCAGAGCTCGCGACCCAGAGCTGATGGCTGCCGCGATGAGGTCAGCCGTGATTGCCGGGCGGCTCGCATATCGCGCCGGGCGGATACCGCGGCGGTTCTACGCGACCGCCTCGTCGCCCCCCGTGAGCGGCTAGCCTGCCAGTCCGTAACGCCGGTCTGGTGGCTGAGGCTACCCCTACACTGTTGCCGATGGATACCGCCCTTACGACGCCCGTGGGCCAGCTGCTCGGCGGCCGGTACCACGTCGACGCGCGGATCGCGCGGGGCGGAATGGCCACCGTCTACCTCGGCACCGACACGCGCCTGGACCGGGTTGTCGCGCTGAAGATCGCGCACCCGGAGCTGTCCGACGATGCGGAGTTCGTGCGCAGATTCATCGGCGAGGCGCGCTCGGCGGCGAGGCTGTCGAGCCCGAACGTGGTTGCCATCTTCGACCAGGGCTCGGACAAGCGCCTGCACTACATCGCGATGGAGTACGTCCCCGGCCGTACCCTTCGCGAGCTGCTGAACGAGCAAGGCAGGCTCGGGGTTCGCGACACGCTCGACGTCATGTCAGGCGTGCTCGCCGGGCTCGCGACCGCGCACGAGGCCGGGTTCGCGCACCGCGATGTCAAGCCAGAGAACGTGTTGCTAACGGCGTCTGGCGTAGTGAAGGTGGCCGACTTCGGCCTCGCCAGGTCGGTTGCTGGCGGGGTGCAGACCAAGGACGGAATGATCATCGGCACGGCGGCGTACCTGGCGCCTGAGCAGGTCACCGGCGGAACATCGGACGCGCGCACCGACGTGTACGCGGCCGGCGTCATGTTGTTCGAGCTGCTCACCGGCGTGCAGCCGCACACCGGCGAGAGCCCGCTCGAGGTGGCCCACAAGCACGTGCATGAGATGGTGCCGCCGCCCTCGAGCCTCGTTGGCGGGCTATCTGGCGACGTCGACGCGCTCGTGGCGATGGCCACGAGCCGCGACCCCGACCTGCGGCCGGCCAGCGCCGGGCAGTTCCTTCGCGCGATCAATGAGGTGGCAGCCGGGCAGCAGGCGCAGGCCACGCCACCGCGCCAGGCAGAAGACGGCTACGGCGGAGCAACGGAGTCGCACGAGGCGCCTGCGGCGTATCACGTGTCAACTCCGGAACCCGGGCTCCCTTATTACGACCCGTATCAGGCCGCCCCAGCCTTTGCCGAGGAGGGTGGCGGCAGTTTCGCCGACCCAGTTCATGAGCCTGGTGCGGTCGGGGCGTCGGCGCTTCCTTCACTGAGCCCGCAGCCGCCGACGCTAATGCCGGCGTCGTACGCGGATCCGCACGCGATGGCCAACCACACGCTGGTCGTCTCAGAGGCAGACGAACTCGCGCAGTACGGCGTGCGAGGATCGCAACACGGCAGGCCGCCAGGCGGCGGGTACCGTCGTCGTCCTGTCCCATCGCGGGAGCCCCTGCTGCGCAGGTACCTGTTCAGCCACCGGCTGATCTATGTGGCGGGCGGTCTCGCCCTCGTACTCGCCGTCGCGATCGCGACGTGGTGGTTCAGCTCAGGCCGGTACCAGCGGATCCCCGTGCTACACGGCCTGACACTGAAAGCAGCGAGGAACGTACTCGGGAACGAGGGACTGCGGGTCAGGCTCGGCGCTCCGGTCCATAACCCGCTCAGGAAGGGCGAGGTCGTCAGGGCAATTCCCGCCAGGAGCAGCCGGGTGGCCAGCGGAACGGCGGTCACCCTGATCCTTTCGCTCGGACCGCACATCCTGGATGTTCCGAACGTCAGCGGTGAGTCGGAAGCCGCCGCGCGTGCATATCTCACCGAGCACCACTTCACGGTGGGCAAAGACAAGCCCGCGACGTCAAGTATCGTGCCTGCGGGCTACGTGATCGGCACGATGCCGGGCGCGTACTCCAAGATCCCGATGAGTCAGCCGGTCAGGCTCATTATCAGCGCGGGACCGCCGTTGCCGAACTTCGTCGGCGCGCAAGTGTCCGCCGCCCAGGCCGCGGCCGCCGCTGGCGGCTACACCATCAATCCCATTGCGAACGCGAAGGGCAGTCAGCCCGCCGACACGATCACCAGCCAGTCGCCCGCGCCGAACACGCCGATCACGCAAGGCGAGGTGGTGACCGTCCGCTACTCGCCTGGACCGCCGGTGGTCGCCGTTCCTGACGTCAGCGGCATGTCGATCGCGCAGGCGGCCCTGACGCTGCACCGGGCCGGATTCCGGGTGGCCGTCAATCACCAGGGCCCTGGCAACACGGTCGGCAGCTACTCGCCGAGCGGCACCCAGCCGAAGGGCACATTGATCACGCTGTATACGGGCATCTTCAGTGGCCTGTGAGCCGCGCGGTTACAGTTCCGGGCCTTCGCCAGGTAGTTCCTGGTATGAGTAACGTTGCTCGCGCCACGGGTCGGCATTGTTGTGGTAGCCGCGCTCTTCCCAGAAGCCGCGTCGGTCACCGGCCAGATACTCGATCGCGCGCACCCACTTAACGTTCTTCCACCCGTACCTGGACGGCACGACGAGCCTGACCGGGTGGCCCTGCTCTGGCGTCAGTTCCCTGCCGTCGCGGTGAGTGGCCAGCACGGTGTCCTCCTCAGCGAACGCGTCAAGCGGAAGGTTGGCGCCGTAACCGAAAGCAGCCCACACCATGACGTGGGACGCGGCCGCCGAGGGCGGCACGAGCCGCAGCACCTCGGCGGCCCGCACACCCAGCCACGTAATGCCGAGGACGCTGAACTTGGTCACGCAGTGGAAGTCGGCGATGATCTCTGCCCTTGGCAACTCCATGAACGCGTCCCACTGCCAGCGGTGGTCGCCGTCTGATTCGGTGGCGCCGTAGACCCGCAGGTCCCAGGTAAGCCGGTTGCAAGCAGGCACCGGCCCGTAGTGCAGCACTGGCATCGTCGCCTGCACGTACTGTCCGGGAGGGAGCCTCGGCCGGTCGCGGCCAGCGAGATCAAGCTGCTCGTCGGCGTCGCGCGGCGGGGGGATACCTGACCGGTCCCGCGCATCGGCCCCCGGTTGCCTCATGACCGGCTGTCCTGTCCTTCCTGCTCGGCTGGCCCGCCTTGCTAGGCCCAGCACGCCACCCGACCTGCGCAGCCATCTTGCCATCTGCCCGCGCAGGACCGATCAGCGACCGGGCAACGCAGCCTACCCCGAAGTGCGCTAAGCTACCGAACGTGCGTTTCGCGTATGAGTTTTTTTATGGCTTCTCACCCGGCACCGGGGAGGTAGCCCGCTTGATGACGCGCTGACGCGGACGCGGCAAGACTCCAAGCCCCCGGCCGGATGGCCGGGGGCTTTTTCGTCGTTGATGCTGGGGCAAGGAGGAACGAGATGGTGATCGTGATGGCTCCCGAGGTGACTCAGGGAGATATTGACGCCGTGGTGGCATTGGTCAGGTCGGCGGGCGGCGAGGCCTTCGTCAGCCGCGGCGTCTCGCGTACGATCATCGGGCTCGTCGGCGACGTCGACCATTTCGGCGCCCTCAACCTGCGAAGCAGGAGCGGCGTTAGCGACGTCATGCGGGTCTCGGTGCCGTACAAGCTGGTCAGCAGGGAACATCACCGAGAACGGTCGGTGATCAGAGTGGCGGGCGTTCCGATCGGACCGGGAACCCTGACGCTGATTGCCGGACCATGCAGCGTCGAGACGCCTGAGCAGACACTCGCTGCCGCCCTCATGGCGAAACAGGCCGGCGCGGCCCTGCTCCGCGGCGGAGCGTTCAAGCCTCGTACATCGCCATACGCGTTCCAGGGCCTCGGCGAGGCGGGGCTGAAGATCCTTGCTGAGGTCAAGGCGGAGACCGGGCTTCCCGTCGTCACTGAGGTAGTCGACCCTGCGAGCGTCGACCTTGTCTGCGCGCACGCCGACATGCTCCAGGTCGGCACCCGCAATATGCAGAACTTCGCACTGCTGCAGGCGGTCGGCTCGGCGGGCAAGCCCGTCATGCTCAAGCGGGGCATGAACGCCACGATCGAGGAATGGCTAATGGCGGCCGAGTACATCGCCCAGCGCGGCAACCTCGACATCGTGCTCTGCGAGCGGGGCATCCGCACGTTCGAGACGGCGACGCGCAACACCCTCGACATCAGCGCGGTGCCGGTCGTCCAGCGCCTGTCGCACCTGCCCGTGATCGTCGACCCGTCCCATTCTGGCGGCCGACGCGACCTCGTGTTGCCCCTGACCAGGGCCGCCATTGCGGTCGGCACCGACGGGGTCATCGTCGACGTGCACCCTGAGCCGGCCAGGGCGCTGTGCGACGGTGACCAGGCACTGGACCACGCCGATATCGCCGAGCTAGCCGATGTGGTGACGTCGATGCCGCCCCTGCTCGGCCGCAACCTGGCGTCGGTTTCCGAGCCGGTAGCGGCAGCCATGACATGAACCGGCAGATGCACAGAATTGGCCGGGTAACAAACTGGCAGGCGCGTCAGTTTTTATCATGACTCGCGGTAGTTTACGCTGACGATATTCCGTCGCCTGAACTCCGGAGGCTCTCATGCCATTTCGACGCGCCAGGCTGATGCCCTGGATCCTGCCTGCCGCGGTCCTGGCCATGGCGCCGGCCTCGATCGCTCAGGCCTCTTCTGGCACTGGCTGGCGCGTGGCATTCAGCCATCACTACGGCGCGCAGGCAACCGTGTCGACCTACCTCGCAGTGACCGCCCCAGGGAAGGGCGCTGCGTGGACGGCGGGCGGTGCCGGCGGTAACGGAAGCCCGGCGACGGGCCGGCCGACGGTCGCGCGGTGGAGAAACGGACGGTGGCGGGCCGCCTCACTGCCGAGTGGCCTGACCGGGTGGCTGGGAGCGATCAGCGCGGATTCGGCCAAGGACGCCTGGGCGGTCAGCCTGCAGAACGGGTTCGCGCTGCACTGGAACGGCACGAAGTGGTCAGTGGCGAGACGGTGGCCGGAGCCGAAGAACGGCCTGCCCAGGGAGCTGACAGGAGTGACGGCGCTCAGCCCGTCCAATGTCTGGGTATTCGGCGGGCCTGGTGCCTTCCCCGGCGTGGGCACCTGGCACTTCAACGGCCATTCGTGGGCGCACGTGACGAGCGCGCCGGGCAGCGGGATCGTCCAGGCCAGCGCCCTGTCGGCCAAGAACATCTGGGCGATCGGCTCGGCGACCGCGCCGGAGGACTCGATTGCTCACTTCACCGGCCGCTGGCATACCGTGCATGCGGCTGCTCTCACCGGCCTGCAGTTCACGTCGATAGCCGCTGTGCGCAGCAACGACGTCTGGGCCGTCGGCACCCTTCAGGCGAACGGGCGCCAGCCCCGCCTTGTCCACATGACCCGCGGGCGTTGGTCACGGACGTCCCTGCCATGGCCCGTCGACCCGACGGGCCTGGCGCCGGATGGGCGGGGCGGCTTGTGGATTGCCGCGCTGGGTGCCTCGGGATCGCTCGCTATCCACCGGTCGGCGAACGGCACGTGGAGCCGGAGGACGATAGGGCCGAACGCTGCCATGCTCCGCATCGCCCTTATCCCCGGAACGACCTCGCTATGGGGAGCGGGCTCGGTCAAGTCGACGTCTGGGGTGAGCGCCGCCGTGTTCGCGCACGGCCGGGTTGGCTGACAATTTCGCTGCTCAACCCGGGCGGTATTCCTGTGCGGACGCGGCGAGTTCGCAGGCGAGCTCGTCCACGTCGAGCCGGGCCTCGATCTTGTGCAGATCAGCGACCTTGGCGCGGGTCTCTACCTGCTTAGGGAGCAGCAGCGAGCAGCAGTCCTCGTCACGCAGCTGAGACACCGCAAGCGTGCTGATCCTGCGCGCCTCCGCCATGATCTCGGTCTTGTCCAGGCCGATCAACGGGCGCAGTACTGGCAGGCCGACCGCCTCGTCGAGCGCGGTGATGTTTGCGAGCGTCTGACTTGCGACCTGACCGAGCGAGTCCCCGGTTACCAGGGCCGTCGCGCGCACGCGATGTGCCATCGCCTGCGCGGTCTTCAGCATCAGCCGGCGTTGGGCCATGATCTGGAGCCGGCCGGAACCCGCGGTGGCAAGGCGCTGCTGCGCCCGGCCGAATGCCACAACGTAGAGCTTGGACCCGCGCTGGAACCTGTCGAGCTGGCGGACCAGGCCGTAGGCCTTGTACACGGACTCAGGGCCGGTGAGCGGCATCCCAGAGAAGTGCAGGAACCCGCAATGCAGCCCACGCCGCATCATCCGGTAGGCCGCCACCGGCGAATCGATGCCACCCGACATCAGCACGAGCGCCCTGCCGCTCATCCCGACGGGCAGCCCGCCCTGGCCGACGAGCCCGTCCGTGTAGACGAAAATCTCAGACTGGTCGACCTCAACGTAGATCGTGAAGTCTGGCCGCTTGAGGTCGACCGGGTTGCCGTACTGCCGCTGGATCCTGGCGCCGATCGCGACGGCGAGTTCCGCCGACGTCGCAGGGAATCGCTTGTCGCGCCGCCTTGGGCGGACCGCGAAGGAGCCTGGACGCCCGCGAGCCAGCTCGGCGGCCACCTCGATCGCCGCTTCGGCCTGTTTGGCGACGCGGACTGCCCGGCAAACCCGCACGACGCCCATGACCGTCAGCATCCGCTCGGCGATAAGGTCGGCAGCGGCCGCGGCGCTGAGCTGGCCGGCTCTCGGCGCGTCCTCCGCGGCGACGACCGGGTTCACTACGATGACGCCATCGCGCTGCCACAGCCGCACACCGACGCCGAGATCCTCAACGGCCAGCCTGATGTTGTTCTGCAGGAGCCGCTCGAACCGCTGGCGATTCTTGCCCTTCAGCACAATCTCGCCGAGCTTGAGCAGCACGCAAGGCTCGTGCAAGCCCGCCGACGGGCGGCCGGCTGGCGAGATCGCGGTAACGGCGGTCATACGTCAAGTCTGACAGGTCTGCGCCGAAATGAGTCCGCGCACACCATGACGCGAATGTGGCAGGGTGGCGAGGTGGGATCAGGCGACGCCAGACTCGTCGGCTCGCGCCGAGCCGATGTGGGCGATCTGCGGGCGATCATCGCGATCGCGAAGGCAACTGGCCAGGACGAAGACTGGCAGGTTGTCTATCCGGCCTACATCAGGCACCTCATGACGCACGGCACAGTGCTCGTGGCAGAGCGTGCAGGGACGGTCGCCGGCTTCGGGGCGACGCTGCGGATCGGAGCAGGCGCGCAAGGGATCTCGATGCTCACCGACTTGTTCGTGGATCCCGCCTCGCACGGCACAGGAACTGGCCGTGCTCTGCTTGACGTGCTCTGGTCAGGCGAGCGCCGCCGGATGACGTTCAGCAGCCTGCATGCGAACGCGCTGCCGCTGTACACCAGCTTCGGCCTCGACGCCTGGTGGCCGTTGCTCTACCTTCGCGGTGAGGTAAAGCGCCTGGACATGCCGGGCGGCTGGTCGGTGACGCCAGCCGATCCCGCGCGGGTTGGCGCCCTGGAGCGCCGGTGGACGGGGCTCGACAGGACTGCCGATCACGAGTTCTGGGCTGCCTGGCCCGCGGGCGCTGGCATGATCGCCAGCCTGGACGGCCGTGCGTGCGCCGCGGGAACCATCGGCGGCTCCGGCGCCGAGTTCGGCCTCTGCCATCTTGCCGTCGACCCTGGCGCCGGCCAGGAACATACGCGCGAGGCTGTCGCTGCCGAGGCAGTCATCGCTGTGCTGTCGTGGCTCGAACCGCAGGACGGACTGGCCAGGGTGTGCCTACCCGCCCCGCACCCAGCGACCAGGCGGCTGCTCGCCGCTGGCTGGCGGATCGAGGAGTTCGACCTGTACATGGCCTCCGAATTCGGGTTGGTGGACGCGGTGCGGTTGGCGCCATCGCCCTCTCTCGCGTGACGCAGCGCCCAGGGTCGTCAGCGCATGTTCCTGATACTGCCGTCGCCGCCCACCCGTTCACGCATGGCGGGCAACACGGCGGTCAGCGCCTCGCCTAGTGCCCGGACATCATCGGCAGGCAGGTCGGCGAGCAGATCCGCGATCCGGCGGGCGCCGCGCGCCCGGCGCTCGGAGAGCGCCGCCCGTCCCGCGTCGGTCAGCGAGACAAGCGCGGCCCTGCCGTCGGCAGGGTCCGAACTCCTCGCGACCAGCCCGCGCTGGGCAAGACGCTGGATGAGCTGGGTCATGGATGGCTGCGAGACGCCCTCCGCGGCAGCGAGAGCCGTGATGCGTCGCGGGCCGATTCTTTCCAAAGATCCCAGCGCCGACACGGCGGTCAGGCTGAGGTCGCGATTGCCCGAAGCCCCGCGCACGATGAGCGAGACCAGTTCGAGCAGGTCGGCAGCGGGCTGGCTGAGATCCATCCTTCATTTATATAGAGGCTGCCGTGCTACCGCTCCTTGGCATGAGACTTGTGGCATCACCGGAGACTTCACGTCTCATGCGTGCACTTTCGCTACCCTTATGCGTTTTCGCTACCCCGATGACGAGCCCGGAGCATCGCCGGATCTCAGCCGAAGAAGACCTCCGCCTCGGCATAGCGCTCTGGCGGCACCAGCTTCAGCTCGCGGGTGGCGTCGCCGATCGGAACGCGCACGATTTCTGTTCCGCGCAGCGCCACCATCATTCCGAAGGCGCCGTCGGCGACCGCGCGGATCGCGTGGATGCCGAACCGGGTCGCGAGTACCCGGTCGAAAGCGGTCGGCGTGCCGCCGCGCTGGATGTGCCCGAGCACCGCCGCGCGCGCTTCCTTGCCAGTTCGCCTTTCGATCTCCTCGGCGAGCAGCTGCCCCACGCCGCCGTACCTGGTGTGTCCGAACGCGTCGAGCTTGGAGTCGACGACCGACGTGCTGAGCGTCTTCGGGTGAGCACCCTCGGCAACAACGACGATCGGGGCGTATCGCGTCTGAAAGCGCTGTTGCACGTAATCGCAGACTTCCTCGATGTCGAACGGGTGCTCGGGGATGAGGATCACGTTCGCACCGCCCGCAAGTCCAGCGTGCAGCGCTATCCAGCCCGCGTTGCGGCCCATTACCTCGACGATCAGTGCTCTGTGGTGGCTCTCTGCCGTCGTGTGCAGCCGGTCGATCGCCTCCATGGCGATGTTGACAGCGGTGTCGAATCCGAAGGTGTAGTCGGTCGCGCCCAGGTCGTTGTCGATCGTTTTGGGAACGCCAACAACGTTCACCCCGTGCTCGTACAGCGTGCCTGCCACCCCGAGCGTGTCTTCGCCGCCGATCGCGATCAGCGCGTCGACGCCGAAGACCGCGAGGTTTTCCTTGATCCGCTCCATGCCGGTCTTGCCCTCGAGCGTCGCCTGATCTGAGAGCGGGTTCGTCCTCGATGAGCCGAGCACCGTGCCGCCCCTTGGCAGGATGCCGCGAACCGCAGACACGTCGAGCGGCTGAGTGTCGGCATCAAGCGGGCCGCGCCAGCCGTCGCGGAAGCCCACGAACTCGCACTCGTGATCGAAGGTGCCGGTCCTGACGATCGCGCGGATGACCGCGTTCAGGCCAGGGCAGTCGCCGCCCCCGGTCAGGACTCCGACGCGCATCTGGGCTCCCTTCACAGTGTGCTCGCCTGGCTCGTGCCCCGCCCGCCACACTAGTCCCCATGAGCGTGCTAGCAATCGACGCAGGAACGACAGGCGTCACCGCCCTCATCGTGGCCGCGGACGGCAGCGTCGTCAGCCGCGGTTACGCGGAGTTCAGTCAGTATTTTCCCGAGCCAGGCTGGGTCGAACAGCGTCCCGATGAGATCTGGCAGGCAACGCTGTCGGCATGCGGGCAGGCGCTCGGCACCGCCGCTGAGCACGATCCAGTCAGCTGCGTCGGGATCACCAACCAGCGCGAGACCGCCGTGGTCTGGGATTCGGCCACGCTGACTTCGCCCCGTCGCGCGATCGTCTGGCAGGACCGGCGGACCGCGGCAATCTGCGCGGAGCTGCGCGAAGCCGGCTACGAAGCGAGGATCGCGGAGCTCACCGGTCTGCGGATCGACCCCTATTTCACGGCGACGAAGCTCACCTGGCTGTCTCGGCACGCGCCCGACATGTGGTCGGGGGTGACCGATCGGTCGCTCGCGCTTGGCACCGTCGATTCGTACCTCATCGCCAGGCTAACCGGCGGCAGACGGCACGTCACCGACGCGTCCAACGCGAGCAGGACGCT